>Ga0180223_1001492_pt1 | contig 17901 bp, 14 predicted proteins | sample eDN5th30CKraftOP_FD_151337 | JGI IMG/M metagenome (GOLD analysis project Ga0180223, IMG submission 151337) | Enriched Organic Plus compost microbial communities from Emeryville, California, USA - eDNA 5th pass 30_C Kraft OP (version 2) (version 2) ...
GAAGGACGTCTGCATGTTGACCGCCAGCAGCACGCCGAACCAGATCAGGTCTATGCCCATCTTGTCGGCCACCGGACCCAGCAGCGGCACGATGATGAAGGCCAGCTCGAAGAAGTCCAGGAAAAAGGCCAGCACAAAGGTCAATAGGCTGACGACGATGAGAAAGCCGTATTCGCCGCCAGGCAGGCCTGTCATGAGGTGCTCGACCCAGAGGTCCCCGTTGACGCCCCGGAAAGTCAGGCTGAACACGGTGGAGCCCACCAGAATGAACACCACGAAGCACGTCAGCTTGGTGGTGGTGTCCATGGCCTGGCACAGCAGGGGCCAGGTGATGCGCCTGCGCATCACCGCCATGGCCAGTGCGCCGACCGCGCCCATGGCGCCGCCCTCGGTGGGCGTGGCCACGCCGATGAAGATGGTGCCCAGCACCAGGAAGATCAGCAGCAGGGGCGGGATGAGCACGAAGGTGACGCGCTCGGCGATCTGCGACAGCAGGCCCAGGCGCAGTACCTTGTTGACCGAGGCGGCAATGAAGGCGGCGCCGCCCCAGGCCAGCAGGGCCAGCACGACGCGCTCGTCGGCGGGCGGATTGGCGCGGCCGGCGAAATACCATTGGCTGAAAAAATAGGACGCCAGAATGGTCAGCAGCATCAGCACCAGCAGGGAACGGTTGCCCGACCTGCCGTTGGCTTCTTTGAAGCTGCGGGCTTCGGGCGGCATGGCGGGCGCCGAGGCCGGCTTGAGCAGCGATACGGCCAGGACGTAGATGATGTACGAGGCGGCCAGCAGCAGGCCGGGAAGCATGGCGCCGCGGTACATGTCGCCGATGGAGCGGCCCAGCTGGTCGGCCAGTATGATCAGCACCAGCGAAGGCGGAATGATCTGCGACAGCGTGCCCGAGGCGGCGATGACGCCGGCCGCCAGCCTGCGGTCATAGCCATAGCGCAGCATGATGGGCAGGGAGATGAGCCCCATGGAAATGACCGAAGCCGACACCACGCCTGTGGTGGCCGCCAGCATGGCGCCCACCAGCACCACGGCGATGGCCAGGCCGCCGCGCACCGGGCCGAACAGCTGGCCTATGGTCTCGAGCAGGTCTTCGGCCATGCCCGATCTTTCCAGTATCAGCCCCATCAGGGTAAAGAAGGGGATGGCCAGCAAGGTGTCGTTGGCCACGATGCCGAAGACTCTTTGCGGCAGGGCCTGGAAAAGAACGGGTTCGAACAGGCCCAGCTCGATGCCGACCAGGCCGAAGAAAATGCCGTTGGCGCCCAGCGCGAAGGCCACCGGAAAGCCCAGCAGAAGCAAAATGACCAGAAAGCCGAACATGATCGGCGCGAGATTGGCGATCAGGAATTCCATCATTTGCCGGCTCCGGTCTGGGCGGTTTCGCGCGCCTGGGATTCCTGGGCGATCTCAAGCGCCAGCTGTTCTTCGGCGGACGGACCGCGGTTGACTTCGCGGGGATCGGGGCACTGTCCCCGCAGGTAGCCGATGCATTTGATGAGGTGGGACAGCGCCGCCAGGACCAGCAGGGCGAAGCCGATGGGGATGATGATTTTGGCGGGCCAGCGAATCAGGCCCCCGGGATTGGACGACATTTCGTGGTTGACGAAGGATTCCATGAACATGGGCCACGACAGCACCATTATCAGGATGCACATGGGCAGCAGCAGGAAAAGGACGCCGAAGATTTCGATGTAGATCTGCTTGCGCCGCGGCAGCCTGGCCGCCAGGATATCGACCCGGACGTGCTCGTTCTTGAGCAGGGTGTAGCCCGCCGCCATCAGGAAGATGACCCCGAACAGATACCATTGCAGTTCCAGCCAGGCATTCGAACTGGTATGGAGCAGCTTGCGCACGGTGGCGTTGCCGGCGCTGATGAATACGACGATCAGCGTGACCCACATGGTGGCCTTGCCTATGTACAGGCTCAGGCCATCGATCAGGCGCGACAGGGCGAGCAGGGTACGCATAGAGGCTCCTTTGAAGAAGCGGCCCGGGCCGCCGCTTGTCGGCGGCCGGCCCGGAAATGATGCGGGAGGCGTTGCTTATTTTCGGGTGACGGCCGACATGAACTGGTCGATATTGTTGTCGGCGACGCGGAACCAGGCGATTTCGTCGTCGCGGAAAGCCATGTAGTGGTCGAAGATTTTCTTGAAAGCCGGATTGGCCTTGCAGATTTCGGCGTACAGGGCGTTGGCCTCTTTGTAGCACGCCTCCAGGACGTCGCGCGGGAAGGCGCGCAGCTGGGCGCCTTCGGAAATCAGGCGGCGCAGCGCAGTGGGGTTGCGGGCGTCGTAGGTGGCGATCATCTGGTTGGTGGCGCGCGCCGCGGCGTTGGCAATGGCCGCCTTGTAGTGGTCCGGCAGGGCGTCGTATTTTTCTTTGTTGATGTACAGGGATACCTGCAGGGTGGCTTCCCACCAGCCCGGCGAGTAGTAGTAGGGCGCAACCTTGTGGAAGCCCAGCTTTTCGTCGTCGTAGGGGCCGATCCATTCGGCCGCGTCGATGGTGCCTTTTTCCAGCGAGGGGTAGATGTCGCCTCCGGCGATCTGCTGGGGTACGACGCCCAGGCGCGACAGCACGGCGCCGGCGAAGGCGCTGACGCGGAACTTCAGGCCCTGCAGGTCGGCCACGCTTTTGATTTCTTTGCGGAACCAGCCGCCCATCTGTGTGCCGGTATAGCCGCAAGGGAAGTTGACCACGTTGTAGGTGGCGAAGAATTCACGCAGCAGATCCAGGCCGCCCCCCTGGTTGACCCAGGCGTTCATTTGGCGGGTGTTCATGCCGAAAGGCACGGCGGCGTCCAGGCTGAACGTGGGGTCTTTGCCGTGGTAGTAGTAGGAAGCCGAGTGGCCGCATTCCACGGTGCCATTCTGCACGGCGTCGAGCACCTGCAGGGCGGGTACGATTTCGCCGGCCGGCAGGACGCGGATGGTGAACTTGCCGTCCGTGGCTTCCGACAGGTATTTGGCGAAGTTTTCGCCGCCGGAATAAATGGCGTCGGCGCTGCGCGGGAAGCTGGAAGCCATGCGCCACTGTATGCGGGGGCTTTCCTGGGCGAAGACGGGGGCGGCTGCGGTGACCGCGCCTGCGGCGGGAACGAGTGCGGCCTTGCGAAGGAAGGAACGGCGCTGCATGACGAGTCTCCTGTAGTAATTTTGGCAGCTTATTTTATTAGTTAATTATCAGTTGTCTAGGAGTTTGATCGAAATGGCCGGCCGTGGACCGCCGGCCGGGCACGCGAATGCGGCCCATTCATGCGGCATGTGGGGCAGGGACTAGGGAATGCCCTGAGGGCGGACGCCCGTGTTCCGGACGCAGGCTGTCCTGGCGCCGGCAGGCCTTAGACCGGATAGACCAGGTCGTTGGCCAGGATGGTGGTGTCGTAGATGACCTGGCGTTCCTTCAGCAGCAGGCGGTCGCCCGAGCGCACGAAGGTGTCGTAGTAGCGGCCGGCCAGGTGCACCGTGGAGGGGCTTTCCACCAGGGTCTGGACCAGCAGGAAGTTGGCCTCGGCCTGGATCTCGCCTTCGGGGGTCTGGTCGATGACGCGCGTATTGGAGACCATGTGCAGCATGTAGCGGGGCGCGAACATCTGCGTGCGGTTGATGGCCACTGCGCGGTCGTACATCATGTCGCGCCCTTCGGCGTAGACCAGGCCCACGGGCAGGTTCAGCTCGGCGTTCTCGCGCGCGGTGACGCGGTAGATGGCGTCCTCGGTGAAGAATTCCGGCCAGAGCTCGACCTGCAGGGCATCCAGCACGGCGCAGTAGGCCGCGTTGAAGTCTTCGATCTCGACCCGCAGGGCCTGAGCGGTGGAAGCGTCCAGGCGGGACGGCGTGTAGGCGAATTTGTTTTTCGTGGACATGAGCATGGTTAGAACCCCATTACGCTGCGATAGTATTGGTACATGGCCCGGATGGAGGCTTCCGAGATCAGCGAATCCGACGTGCCTATCTTGTCGGCGTCCAGCTTCAGCACATTGAGGTCCGTGCTGGAGCGGCGCACGCCTTCCTGCACGAACTTCATGGCCTCGTTGTCTTCCAGGCCCAGAAAGCCCGACGGCCCCATCAGGTTGCCCTGGCGCAGGCGGTGGCGCGTCATTTCCTCGGTGTCGTCCTCGTAGCCGAACATCGTCCATTGCATGATCATGCTGTTCGGGCCGTTGGGCACGATCTGGCGTACGCCCAGCGTGTTCATTTCGCGCTGGACGATCAGGTTGGGCCAGACGGTCTGCATGGTGACCGACCACGGCGAGTCGAATTCCTTGACGTAGTTCAGGAAGCGTTCATCGCGCAGGCGCAGGCCGTCATGGAACGAGCGCATTTCCTTTTTGGTCTCGGGGTTGACTTCGGCGTACAGGTCGTCGGACTTGGCCGATCCCATGTAGCCGTGGCGCCCCAGCTTGCTGTCCGAGAACATGGTGGACTTGTTGCCCGCCACCAGCAGGCCGAACACCACCAGGAAGGAGTGCAGCAGTGTGGCGTGGTAGGGGTCCTTCAGGTTCTCGTGGTACATCTTCCAGTTGCAGGGCAGTTCATTGCGGTAGTAGCCCAGGATCTTCAGGGGCTTGCCCGGGAAGGCCACGTTGAAGTCGGCCAGGATCTCGGGGGTCAGGTATTCCTCGATGGGCTCGACCTTGTCCGAGTACGACGCGAAGATCACGCCGTGGTGCGTGGTGACGTGCAGCTTGCGCAGGCCATGGTCCTGGTTGCGGAAGTCCTTGGGCATGCCGCCTTCTTTGTTGACGCCCCGCTTGAACGGCACGCCCTGCAGGTCGCCCTTGAGGCTGTAGGACCACTGGTGGTAGGGACAGACGAATTCGTTGGCATTGCCCTGGCTGTTGCGGCAGAATTCGGCGCCGCGGTGCGCGCAGCGGTTCTCGAAGACATGGATGGTGTTGTCCTCGGCGCGGGACACGACCACGGGCGTGGCGCCCACGAACGAGCGCTTGTAGTCGCCGGGATTGGGGATTTCGGCTTCCAGCGCGACGTAGTTCCAGGTGTCGCCATGGAAGATGAGTTCCATTTCGCGGTCGTAGACTTCCTGGCTGGTGTAGACCCAGTCGGGGATGTAGTGCAGGCCACCTTCGGGCCAGACGCATTCCGACAGCGGCGGGTTCTTGGCGCCGACTGTCTGTCCGATGACGGTTTGAGACTGATACATGGATATCTCCTGTGAAATCTGGGGTCAGCCGGCCGCTTCCGCCAGCGCGGCCTTGGCGAAGGCGCGCATTGCGACGGATTCGTCGGTGAAACGCTGGGCGTCCACGGGCAGCGCGCGTTCCAGCAGCGGGCGCAGGGCGCGAAGATCGCCCCCCGCATTGACCGCCAGCGCGTGGCAGGGCCTGCCGTCCCGCATGCCCAGCATGATGAATTTGGGCGCGGGGCCTTGCGGGTCGGGCTGGCCGCGCGTGACATAGCGCAGGTCGGGCTGGGGCAGGCCCAGCATCTGCACATTGCAATCGAATTGGTCGGTCCAGAACCACGGATAGGCGGCCGGCTCGGCCGGCGCGCCCACCATGGCGCAGGCGGCGATGCGCGCCTGTTCGTTGGCGTTCTGCCAGGACTCCAGCCGCAGCGGGCCGGGGTAGCCATCGCGCAGCTGGCTGGTGCAGTCGCCGGCGGCGTAGACGAAGGGGTCGCTGCTGCGGCATTGCGCATCGACCTGGATGCCGGCATTGACCGGGTCCAGCTTCAGCCCGGCCTGTTGGGCCAGGCCGGTGGCGGGCGTCAGGCCCACCGCGACCACGATCATGTCGGTGTCCAGCGTCGTGCCGTCGGCCAGGATGATGCGCGCCGGCTGGCCCGCTTCGCCCAGGCTTGCCTGGGCGATGGCCTGGCCCAGGTACAGCCTGGCGCCGGAAGCGGCGACGCGCGCCTGCAGCCAGTCGGAAAATGCTTCGGGCACGGCGCGCGCAAGCACGCGCGCGGCGGTTTCGATGATGGAGACTTCCACGCCCATGCGGCGTGCGGTCGAGGCGACTTCCAGGCCGAGAAAGCCGCCGCCGATGACGACGGCGCGCCGGCTGGCCCGTAGCGCGGCGCGCAGGCGCCGGGCGTCGTCCAGCGTGCGCAGGTAGTGCACTTGCGGCGACTGGGCGGGAAAGCCGGGCAGCTGGCGCGCCGTGCCGCCCGTGGCCAGCAGGCAGCGGTCGTAGGCGATGACGGTGCCGTCCGACAGCGTGGCCTGACGCGCCTCGGCGTCCAGCGAAACGACTTGCCGGCCCAGTTTCAGGTCGATATCGCGCTGGGAAAAGAAATCGGCTTCCTTGACGCTGATGCCGGGTTCTTCGGTGTCCAGGGCGGCCAGCACGTCCTTGGACAGCGGGGGGCGCTCGTAGGGCGCATGGGCCTCGTCGCCGACCACGGTGACGCGGCCCTGGTAGCCCTGGTCGCGCAGTGCCGCCACGGCGACGGCTGCCGCCTGGCCTGCCCCGATGACGAGAATGGACGAAACGTCAGTCATGCGAACTTCCTGTGTGGCTGGGTGTATTCAGAGCGAAACGAAGATGTCTTCGCCTTCCGTCTTGACCGGATAGACCTGGATGTCGACGGTGGCGGGGGCGCACATGGCCTTGCCGGTACGCAGATCGAACTGGGCCTGGTGCAAGGGACATTCGACACAGCCGTCTTCGATGTAGCCGTCGGACAACAGGGCGTATTGGTGTGTACAGACATTGTCCGACACGAAGTATTCGCCTTGCGTGAAGTGCAGGGCGAGCTTTTTGCCGTCGATATCCACCGCCAGGGATTCGTCTTCGTCCACCTGGCCTACTTGCGCGATTTTTATCCAGTTCATGGGTGTAATTTCAAGTGTGCTGATTAATATAGTCAGTATGCTGTATATCTGGCGGTCGTAGTACTAGGGTTTTCACTAGTATTGACTTTTGCCGTGGTATTGCCGGTATCATGTCGCCCCTGACGGCCATGCGCAAAGGCCTGTTGTCGCCAGGATGCCCGCAACGCACTGTCTTGGTGCGTCCGCCCGATCAAGGGGCGTGCAGGCGGGCGCTGGCAAAGGGGCCGCCGGCCTGTTTGAGAGCATGGCGCCCAGTGCGTTGGCAGCAGTGTACGCGGTCAAACCTGGCATGACAATTGCTTAATTGAACATGACGGCGCACAACTTGCCGTGGCATCCCGAAACGCCGAGCTGGTGCGCCTTTGCCCGGTTTTTCCCTATCAGGACTTTCCCGATTCTTGGTATTTACCCTCGTTGACACTCACTCTATTGATCAGCATACTAACAAATCACTCAGCGTGCTGATGACTCGGCGAAGTGCCGTTATTCGACGGGCTCCGGAAGGAACGGCGGGGCAGGGCCGGGCTTCGGCGGACTGTGTCGGCTGCAGTGTAAGTCTCTGTCTGCGCTTGCAACCGCAAGAAAGCCCCCGTGCCGCGCCTCTGGCTTGCCGCCCCGATACATGGGGCGCTTCGCCGTGGGACGGCCTGGCCGTAAAAAGTGTCACTTGGTGACGATGATGTTTAATTAAAAAAGGAGTTGTACATGCAACGACGTCGCTTTCTTACCAAAGCCGCCATGGCCGCCGGCGCGGGTCTGGCAACCACGGGCCTGCCCGCTGTCGCGCAGGGCACGCCTTCCGTGCGCTGGCGCATGTCCACAGGCTGGCCCAAAAGCCTGGACGCAATGTATGGTTCGGCCGACGAACTCTGCCGGCGTGTCAGCGAGCTTACCGACGGCAAGTTCGAGATCCGGCCTTTCCCGGGCGGCGAACTGGTGCCCTACGCGCAAAACATGGAGGCGGTCGGCAACGGCACCATCGAATGCAACCACGTGCTCAGCACGGCCTACATCGGCACCAACACCGCGGTGGCCTTCGACACCGGCCTGTCCTTCGGCCTGAATGCGCGCCAGCACAACGCCTGGGTGAACTATGGCGGCGGCATGAAGCTGCTGCGTGAAATGTACGCTCAGTACAACATCGTCAACTTCGTCTGCGGCAATGTGGGCGTGCAGATGGGCGGCTGGTTCCGCAAGGAAATCAAGTCGGTGGCCGACCTGCAGGGCCTCAAAATGCGCATCGGCGGCATCGGCGGCATGGTGCTGACCAAGCTGGGCGCCATTCCGCAGCAGATCCCTCCCGGCGACATCTATCCCTCGCTGGAAAAAGGCACCATCGACGCGGCCGAATGGATCGGCCCCTACGACGATGAAAGGCTGGGCCTGAACAAGGTCGCTCCTTACTACTACTCGCCGGGCTGGTTCGAGGGCAGCGCGTCTATCACCACCATGGTCAACTCCAAGGCCTGGGAAGCGCTTCCCGCCTCGTTCAAGGCCGCGTTCGAGTGCGCATGTAACGAGCAGACCATGAAAATGCTCGCCAACTACGACGCCAAGAACCCCGCGGCGCTGCGCAAGCTGGTCGCCGGCGGCGCCAAGCTGGGCTACTTCCCCAAGGACGTCATGGAAGCCGCCTACAAGGCCTCGCAGGAACTCTGGACCGAGCTGTCCGACAAGAACCCGGCATTCGCCAAGATCTACCCCGAATGGAAGAAATTCCAGCAGGCCGAAGCTTCGTGGTTCCGCGTGGCCGAAAGCGCACTGGACAACTTCACGTTCAATGCTTTGGCCCAGAAGCGTTCCTAAGGCAGCAAGGCAGTAGCATCATCAACAGGCAGGTCAAGTCATGAAAGTCATAGATCACCCGGTCAAAGCCGTGAAATCGCAAGGTATTGGCGCGCGGGTGCCTCGCAAGGAAGACGAGCGCCATCTCCAGGGCAAGGGCAACTTTATCGGCAATATGTCCATGCCCGAACTGAACGAGGTCGCCTTCCTGCGCAGTCCGCTCGCCCATGCGCGCATCACCGACGTGCGTGTGCCGCAAGAGGCCGCCGGCCGCATATTCCTGCGTTCGTCCATGCCGGACGCGCAGGACATCATCGCCGACTCCACCTTGCCCAGCTACCAGGTTTCCGCCCAGCCGCCCATGGCGCACGGCAAAGTGCGCTACGTGGGCGAACTGGTGGCCATGGCCTTCGCCCCGACCCGGGCCGAGGCCGAGGACCTGACCGAGCTGGTCGAAGTCGATTATGACGACCTGCCTGTCTACGTGGACGTGGAAAGCGCCATGGCCGCCACCGGCGACTTCATCCACGAAGAATGGAAAGACAATACCTTCGTGACTCTGAAGGCGGACATCAATTTCGACGAACTGGCCGAGCAGGCCGAGGTCGTCGTCCATAAAAAAGTCGACCTGTCGCGCCAGTGCATGCTGCCCATGGAAGGCATGGCCGTGCTGGCCTACTGGGACTTCCAGGCAGACCAGCTGGTGGTGTATTCGGGCACCCAGGTGCCGCACTTGGTGCGCACCGGCCTGGCCCAGTTCCTGGGCATGGACCAGGAGCGGGTGCGTGTCATTTCGCCCGACGTGGGCGGGGGCTTCGGCTACAAGTGCATCCTGCAGCGCGAAGAGCTCTGTGTGGCCTGGCTGGCAAAGACTTTCAAAAAGCCTTTCCGCTACATGGAAGACCGGCGCGAACACCTGATCGCCGGTGCCAACACCCGCGAACACCATTACGAACTCACCGCCTACGCCAACAAGCATGGCAAGGTGCTGGCGCTGGATGCCACCATCAACATCAACGGCGGCGCCTACTCTGTATGGCCCTTCACCGTCGGCCTGGAAGGCGGCCAGGCGGTGGGCAACCTGCCGGGCCCCTACGCATTCCGCGGCTATCGCTGCACGACGCGCTGCGTGGCCACCAACAAGCCGGGTTTCGTGCCTTACCGAGGCGTGGCCCGCACCGGCGTCTGTCTGGCCATCGAGCTGACCATGAACGAAGTCGCGCGCGCTGTGGGGCGCGAGGACTGGGAAGTCCGCATGGAAAACCTCGTCCAGCCCGACCAGATGCCCTATGTAAACGTCACCAACAAGCACATGGACGGCGGCGACTATCCCGCCAGCCTGCGTCGCGCGCTGGAAATGGCCGGTCTCGAGCGCGTGCTTGAGCGCCAGAAAAAAGGCGAGCCCGACGGGCGCCTCATCGGCGTGGGGGTGGCCACCTATACAGAACAATCGGCGCACGGCACTTCGGTGTTCGCCGCCTGGGGCACGCCGCTCATTCCGGGCTTCGACCAGGCCATGGTGCGCGTGACGCCGGACGGCGGCATGGAAGTGCGCGCGGGCATCCATTCGCACGGCCAGGGCATGGAAACCACGTTCGCGCAAATCGTGAACGAGATCCTGGGCATCGAGGTCTCGCGCATCAAGATGGTGCATGGCGATACGGACCGCACGCCTTATTCCTCCGGCACCTATGCCTCGCGCTCCATGGTCATGTCCGGCGGCGCGGTGGCGACAGCCTGCAAGCAGCTGCTGCCGCGGCTGCAAAAAATCGCCGCGCACCTGCTCAAGTCGGAGTCCGGCGCCGTCACCTTCCAGGACGGCATCTTCCGCAGCGGCGGCAGCAGCGTGTCCATCGCCGACGTGGCCGAAGCCTGGTACCTGAAGCCGCAGTTGCTGCCCGCCGATGTGGATCCCGCCGGCCTGGAGGTCAGTCTGGGCTACAAGCCCAAGGTCGACACCGGCAGCTTCACTTACGCCAGCCAGGCCGCCGTGGTGGCGGTCGACCCCCGGACAGGCGGGGTCGAGGTGCTGGACTACATCGTGGTCGAGGACTGCGGCGTGATGGTCAACCCCATGGTGGTCGAGGGCCAGACCATAGGCGGCATCGCGCAGGGCATAGGTACCGCGCTGTACGAAGAAACGCCCTATGACGACCAGGGCCAGCCCCTGGCCTCGACGCTGGCCGACTATGTCATGCCTGGCGCGACCGAGGTTCCTCATATCCAGCTCGACCACTTCGAGACGCCGTCGCCCCACACCGAGTTTGGCGCGAAGGGCATGGGCGAGGGCGGCGCCATCGCGCCGCCGGCGGTCATCCTGGGCGCGGTCAACAACGCCTTGCGGCCCCTGGGCGCCGAGGTGGCCCGCACGCCGGTGACGCCCCATCGCCTGCTGGAAGCCCTCGAGCAGGCCCGTTTGAACAATGGTATGCAGCAGGCTACCGGTACCACAGGAAAGTAAATGAAAGCAGCAAAGTTCGATTATGTGCGCGCGGACTCCATCGACGCCGCATTGGGGCTGCTGGGCGATGAACAGGCCATGGTCAAGGCCATGGGCGGCAGCCAGTCGCTGGGCCCCATGCTGAACCTGCGCCTGGCGCGTCCGGCCAAGGTGGTGGACGTCTCCGGACTGGAAGCCTTCCGCAATGTCGCCGAGCAGGGCGGCACGGTGCGCGTGGGCGCCGCCGTCACCCACGCCGAGATCGAAGACGGCGTGTTCGCGCCGCTGGCCGGCCATGTCATGCAGGATGTCGCCGGCCGCATCGCCTATCGCGCGGTGCGCAACCGCGGCACCTTAGGCGGCAGCCTGGCCCACGCCGACCCCGCCGCCGATTGGGTGCTGGCCACCACGGCGCTGGGCGCCGAGGTCGAACTCGTTTCGCCGCGCGGCACGCGCCGCGTCCCCATGCCCGACTTCATGGCGGGCGCCTATACCACCGCCCTGGAGCAGGACGAACTGATCGCCGCCGTGCACGTGCCCGCCAAGCGCGACGGCGTCCGCTGGGGCTATTACAAATTCTGTCGCAAGACGGGCGAGTTCGCCGAAGCCAGCTGCGCGGCCTATTTCGACCCGTCCACGCAAACGGCCCGCATAGCCGTGGGCGCGCTGGACGGCGCGCCGCAACTGCTGGGCGAGCTGGCGGCCAAGGTCGCCCAGCAAGGCTTGCAGGCGGCGGACCGGGACGCCGTATACGCGGCCGTCAAGGCCGTCACCCCCGAGAAGTCCGAAGTGGATCGCAATTTGTGTGTCACCGCAGTCGAGCGCTGCCTGCGCCAGGCCCTGGGCGCGTAAAGGAAGTCAAATGTCTCAAGTATCAATGGAAGTAAACGGCCGCGAAGTTGCCGCCGACGTGCCTCCGCGCACGCATCTGGGCGATTTCCTGCGCGAGAAAGTACGGCTGACGGGCACCAACCTCAGCTGTGAGCATGGCGTGTGCGGCGCCTGTACCGTCCTGGTGGACGGCCGGCCCGTGCGTTCCTGCATCACGTTCGCCGTGGCCTGCGACGGCAAGCAGGTGACCACGATCGAAGGCTATGACAACGACCCCATCATGAAGCGGCTGCGCGCAGCCTTCAACGCCAATCACGCGCTGCAGTGCGGCTTCTGCACGCCGGGCATGCTGACCACCTCGCGCGACATCGTGCTGCGCCTGCCCGACGCCGACGAGCACAGGGTGCGCATAGAACTGTCGGGCAATATCTGCCGCTGCACGGGCTACCAGGGCATCACCGCGGCGATCATGTCGGTGCTGCAGGCCCTGCGCGAACAGCCCGACGCGGAGGTCGAGGCCTTGCGCGCCGAGGCGGCCAGCGGCAAGGCGACCGCGCCCCGCGCGGCCCAGGCCGAGGCGTTCACCGGCTTTACGGCCGTGCGGCGCGAACCCGCGCCGCAGGCGGCGGCATCGCCGGCCGCCGCCCCGGCCGCCGGCAAGGCCGACAAGGCGGGCAAGGGCTCGAGCATCCAGGGCGGTTTCGACGTTCCCTTTCCCGCCGCCCGGGTGTGGGAGTTCATGTCCGATCTGCCCGCCGTGGCAAGCTGCCTGCCGGGCGCCGTCATCGAAGAGCAGGACGGGGATCAGGTCAAGGGCAAGATCGCCATCAAGTTCGGCCCCATGGCCGCGGCCTTCAAGGGCTCGGCCCAGCTTGAACGCGACGAGGCCGCCATGTCGGCCGTGCTGCGCGGCTCGGGCCAGGACACGCTGAGCCAGTCGCGCGCCAAGGGCGACGTCGGCTACCGGGTCGAAGCGGTGTCGGAACAGGAATCGCGGGTGCATGTCGACCTGCTGTATTCGCTGCAGGGCCCCCTGGCGCAGTTCTCGCGTTCGGGCCTGGTGCAGGACTTCGTGCGGCGCATGATCGCCGACTTCGGCCGCAATGTGGCCCTGCGCCTGAAGCAGCCGGCAGGCTCGGAACCCTTGCCCCAGGCCGAGTTCAGCCCGTTCAAGATGTTCCTTAGTGTGTTGTGGGATCGAATCAAGCGGTTTTTTGGCGGCAACAAGTAAATGCCGGAGCTGGCAGCTCCAACTTTCAAAAACACATGGAGTCATGATGAATAAACTATTCTCTACAGCGTGGATGCGTTTTGCAGCGGGCATGGCGGGTTGCCTGATTGCGGGGTCCGCCTCGATGGCGCAAAATCTGGAGCCCCTGTCGGTGCGGCTGGACTGGACGCCCTGGGGCATACATGGCGCCTTCCACCTGGCCCAGCAGAAAGGCTGGTATAAGCAAGCCGGCCTGGACGTGCGGCTCGAAGACGGCAACGGGTCCGTCACCACTGTGCAGATCGTCGGCTCGGGCGACAGTTTCGACGTCGGCCATGCCGCCCTGGCCTCCATGATGATCGCGCGCGACAAAGGCCTGCCCGTCAAGGCCGTGGCGCCCTTCGCCCGCAAGAGCGACATCGGCCTGCTGGTGCCGGCCGACTCCGACATCAAGGGGCCCGGCGACCTGAAAGGCAAGAAGGTGGTCTACACCGCCGGCTCCCTGGAAGCACCGTTCATCGATTCCTTCCTGGCCGCCGGCGGCATCAAGCGCAGCGACCTGGAGCTGCTGAACGTGGACGCCGCCAGCAAGGTCACCACCTACGCCGTCGGCCGCGCCGACGCCGTGGTCTCCACGATTCCCTTCGTCATCGCCTCAGTGTCCCAGAAACGGCCGTCGCGCGCCATTTCGTTTGCCGACTACGGCCTGAACATGCCCAGCTTCGGCATTTTCGCCAGCGAAGAAAAGCTCAAGTCCAAAGGCGACGCCATCTCGCGCTTTGCCAGCGTGACCGCGCGCACCTGGCAGTACATCTATGACGGCCACCAGGACGAAGCCGTCCAGGCCATCATCGCCCAGCGCCCGCAGGCCCGCCTGGACCCCAAGGTGCTGCGCGGCCAGATCGACGCCCTGTACGAATACTTCGGCAAGCCGGGCAAGGGCGACCGCATCGGCGTGCCCGTGCCGGCCGACTGGGATGAAGCGGTCAAGACGCTGACCTCGGTCGGCGCGATCAAGCAGCACCCCGCCACCGACTTCTACGTCACCGACATGGTCCATCCCGAAAAATACGACAGCATGGTGGCTAAATGAGCGTAGCGGCTGTACATGCCCGTAATGTATCCAAGCAGTACCCCGGCTCGCGGGGCGTGCAGGCGCTCTCGGGCGTCAACGCCGATATCCCGGCGGGACGCTTCGTCAGCATCCTGGGGCCCAGTGGCTGTGGCAAAAGCACTTTCCTGCGCTGCGTCGCCGGCCTCGAGAACATCACCGGCGGCGAGCTGGACGTGAACGGCAAGGCGGTCAATGGGCCGCCGGACGGCATCGGCATGGTGTTCCAGCGCGACGCCCTGCTGGAATGGCGCAGCATACGCCGCAACATTCTGCTGCCGGTGGAGTTCGCCAAGAAGTCGCCGTCCGTCTACCAGGACAAGGTCGACCACCTGCTGGACCTGACCGGCCTGCGGGACTTCGGCAACAGCTACCCGCGCGAACTGTCCGGCGGCATGCGCCAGCGGGCCGCCATCTGCCGCGCCCTGGTCGACGACCCGAGCCTGCTGCTGATGGACGAGCCCTTCGGCGCCCTGGACGCCTTCACGCGCGACCAGATGAACGTCGAACTGCAGCGCATCTGGATGGAAACCCGCAATACGATTCTGTTCGTGACGCACGGCATTTCCGAGGCTGTCTATCTGGGCGACGTGGTCATGGTCTTTTCGCCGCGCCCCGGCCGGCTGCTGGAAACCATCACCATCGACCTGCCGCGCCCCCGTCCGCTTTCCATACGCGAAACGCCCGAATTCGGCCGCTATACGGCGCACATACGGGGCTTGTTCGAAGAAATGGGCCTGATAGGCGACAAGGGGACGGTATGAAAGCATTGAACAATCTGGGCATGGGCCTGGCCGGAACGATTTCCCTGGTGGTCGTGCTGGTTCTTTGGGAAGTCCTTTGCAGAACCCTGCACGTGCGCGACATCATGCTGCCGCTGCCGTCGCAGATATTCGCCGAACTGTGGGCCGAGCTGGCCTGGTATGGCGGCCATACGCTTTACACGCTGTGGACCACGCTGGCGGGCTTTGCGCTGTCGGTGGTGGGCGGCGTGCTGATCGCCGTCGCGCTGGTGGGCTCGCGCCTGTTCGAGCGCTTCCTGTATCCGCTGATCATCGGCTTCAACAGCGTGCCCAAGGTGGCGCTGGCGCCGCTGTTCGTCGTGTGGCTGGGCACGGGCGCCGAACCCAAGATCGCCATCGCCTTTCTCATCGCCGTGTTCGCGGTCATCGTCGACACCGTGCACGGCCTGCGGTCGGTGCCGTCCGACATCATCGACCTGGGCAAGGTGCTCAAGGGTTCGCCTTGGGACTTCTTCTTCAAGGTCAAGCTGCCCTGCGCCCTGCCGTCCATGGTGGCGGGCATGAAGGTGGCGATGTCGCTGGCCCTGGTCGGGGCCATCGTGGGCGAATTCGTTTCCTCGCAGAAAGGCCTGGGCTACGTCATCATGAGCGCCCAGGGGACGTTCGATACGGTAAGGGTATTCGCGGCGCTGTTCATCCTGGCCCTGATGGGGCTGGCGCTGTACGGCCTGCTGGCGTGGGTGGAAAAGCGCGCCACGCCCTGGAGGCAGATCCACAGCGATTGATCGAGTCTGTATTTCCCGCCTCCGGCCGTCCGGGCAGGCGGCTCCTGCCGGCGGCATCCGCCGAAGGAACCGGCATGGGCGGGATATGTAGTAGTACGGCGGCCGTCGCCGGCCGCCCGGTTGTCCCATGCGCTATCTAAGGGGAATCCATGCGCAGTCTACTTGCTTTATCCAGGCTGATCGACGGCCTGAACCGCCGGGTCGGCGCCGCCGTGGCCTGGCTCATCCTGATCGTGGTGGTCATCAGCGCCACCAACGCGGTGTTCCGCAAGGCCTTCGACATGAGCTCTAATGCCTGGCTGGAGCTGCAGTGGTATCTGTTCGGCGCCATCTTCCTGCTGGCCGCCGGCTACACGCTGCTGAACAACGAGCACGTGCGCGTGGATGTCCTTGCGTCCAAGCTTTCCGAGCGCGCGCAGGCCAGGATAGAAATCTTCGGCGTGCTGTTCTTCCTGCTGCCCATCTGCGTCATGATACTGAAGCTGTCCTGGCCCATGGTGGTGGAATCCTATGTGGTGCACGAAGTCTCTTCCAACTCGGGCGGCTTGGTGCGCTGGCCGGTCAAGGCGCTGGTGCCGGCGGGCTTCGTCCTGCTCATACTGGCGGGGGTGTCGCATCTGATCAAGCTGATCGGCTTCCTGGCGGGCGCCTGCCCCAATCCCACGCGCAAGCACGCCAAGACGGCCGAGGAACTGCTGGCCGAGGACATCGCCCAGGCCGCCTCCATGCAGGCGGAAGAAGAACAAACTAAAGGTCGCTAATCATGGATTTTCTTGTTGCAAACATGGCGCCCGTGATGTTCGGCACGCTGGTGATATTCCTGCTGCTGGGCTTCCCGGTGGCGTTCACGCTGGCGGCCCACGGCCTGCTGTTCGGCCTCCTGGGCATCGAGCTGGGCTTTTTCACGCCCGCGCTGTTCCAGGCGCTGCCGCAGCGTATTTTCGGCATCATCGCCAACGACACCCTCCTGGCCATCCCGTTCTTCACCTTCATGGGCTTGATACTGGAGCGTTCGGGCATGGCCGAAGACCTGCTCGAGACCATAGGCCAGCTGTTCGGCCCGCTGCGCGGCGGCCTGGCCATTGCCGTTGTGGTGGTGGGCACCATGCTGGCCGCCACCACCGGCGTGGTGTCGGCCTCGGTAATCTCCATGGGCCTGATTTCGCTGCCCATCATGCTGCGCTATGGCTACGACAGGCGCCTGGCGACGGGCGTCATTGCGGCGTCGGGCACATTGTCTCAGGTCATTCCGCCTTCGCTGGTGCTGATCGTGCTGGCCGATCAGCTGGGCCGCTCCATCGGTGACATGTACCGCGGCGCCATCGTGCCCGGCTTCCTTCTTGTCGGACTGTATATCGCCTATATCGTGGCGCTTTCGCTGCTGCGCCCCAAGGCCGCACCGGCCATCCCCGAAAGCGCGCGTGTCTTCCTGGAGCCGAACGGCAGCCACGGCACCCGCTCTCTGCTGGCGCTGATGGCGATTTCCGTGGCGGCGGCGGTCGCCGCGGGGGATTTCCTGTGGGCAGACAAGGCGCCCATAGACGAAACCATCGTCATCGGCGTGCTGATCTGGGGCCTTACCGCCTTTGTCTTGGCGGTGATCAACAAAGTGCTGCGCCTGGGCCTGCTGTCGCAGATCGCCGAGCGCGTGACCTTTGCCATGATTCCTCCGCTCATCCTCATCTTCCTGGTGCTGGGCACTATCTTCCTGGGCATCGCCACGCCCACCGAGGGCGGCGCCATGGGCGCGGTCGGCGCCATCGTCATGGCCCTGATCCGCAAGCGGCTGACCCTGGCGCTGCTTCGGCAGGCCATGGACACCACCATCAAGCTGGCGTCCTTCGTGGTGTTCATTCTGGTGGGCTCCACCATCTTCACGCTGACTTTCCGCGGCGTGGACGGCGACCTGTGGGTCGAGCACCTGCTGGTGGGCCTGCCGGGCGGCGAGATGGGCTTTCTCATCATCGTCAGTCTCTTCACCTTCGTGATGGCTTTTTTCCTGGACTTCTTCGAGCTGGCTTTCATCATCGTGCCGCTGCTGGGTCCGGTGGCCGACAAGATGGGCATAGACCTGATCTGGTTCGGCGTGCTGCTGGCGGTCAACATGCAGACGTCCTTCATGCATCCGCCCTTCGGCTTCGCCCTGTTCTACCTGCGCTCTGTGGCGCCCAAGGAAGACTACAAGGACA
>Ga0180223_1001493_pt1 | contig 17897 bp, 14 predicted proteins | sample eDN5th30CKraftOP_FD_151337 | JGI IMG/M metagenome (GOLD analysis project Ga0180223, IMG submission 151337) | Enriched Organic Plus compost microbial communities from Emeryville, California, USA - eDNA 5th pass 30_C Kraft OP (version 2) (version 2) ...
ATAGGGGCCGATCTGCACCGTGTTGGTGAGCATGCCCTGCAGGCTGATATGCAGGTTCTGGATGTCATAGGCCTCCGGCATGAAGCGCAGCGAGAAGGCCGCCGGGGCGAGCTGGGGACCGACGAAATAGGCGCCGCACTGGAACAGGGTGTGAGCGCGCAGGCCGACGATCTTGCCCTTCTCGTCGAGGGCGAGTTCGCCGTAATGCACCATCTCGCGGCCGTGATGGTCGGTGAGGATGCTTTCCGAGCGCGTCGCCAGCCACTTCACCGGCCGGCCGATCCGCTTCGACGCCCACAGCGCCAGCGCATCGTCCGGAAACGCGCCGCCCTTGAGGCCGAAGCCGCCGCCGACATCCGGCGAAATCACCCGGATCTGCGATTCCGAACAGTGGAAGATGTGCGACATCTCCATGCGCACGCCGTGCGGATTCTGCGAGCCGCAATGCAGCGTGTAGAAATCGTCCGCCGCGCTGTAGTCGCCGATCGCGACGCGCGGCTCCATCGAATTCGGCGCAAGCCGGTTGTTCTCGATCCGCAGCTTGACGACATGCTTGGCCTTGGCGAAGGCGGAGTCGGTCGCCTCCTTGTTGCCGAACATGAGCTGGAAGGCGACGTTGCCGTTCGGATTGTCATCCCAGATCTTCGGCGCGCCCTCCTTCACCGCATCCTCGACATTCACCACCGCCGGCAGCGGCTCGTACTCGACCTCGACCAGATCGGCCGCATCGCGCGCCTGCGCCAGGGTCTCGGCGACGACAAAGGCGACGCGGTCGCCGACGAGGCGGACACGATCCGCGCACAGCACCGGCTGGAAGGTGCGGTAGCCCTTGGGCGCGCCGACATCCTCCGGCATCAGATGTGCGGTGAAGGCCCCGAGGTGATCGTTGAGCGCGTCCTGGCCGGTGAGCACGCAGACGACACCGGGCGCGGCCTGCGCCTTCGACACATCAACGCTCTTGATCAGGGCGTGAGCATGCGGCGACAGCACCGGCACGCCATGGCACATGCGCGGCAGCACCATGTCGTCGACATAGCGTCCCAGCCCCCGTAGGAACCGCTGATCCTCCACCCGCCGGACCGGTTGTCCAATGCCGAACTTGGCCATTTCGCTCCCCTGCATAACTGTTTCTGCAGGGCACGATACCGTCGATTCCGGCCGGAGGGCAATTCCCTCATTACCGTGGCAAATGCTGTAAAAACAGGCCTTGCCCTCGGCTTCATCCAGTGGGTATCTGCCCCTTCAGCCGTCGAAGCACGGCCCATCGAGGGGACAATATGTTGCAGAAAGCAGGACGCTTGGCCGTCATGGCCATGCTTGCGGTCGCCGCCATCGCCACGACGGCGCGGGCGCAAACCGCCGCCACCTATCCGGATCGCCCGGTGCGCATGATCGTCGGCTTCCCGGCCGGCGGCGCGACCGACATCGTCGCGCGCATCATCGCCGAGAAGCTGGCGGCGGCCTGGGGCAAGCCGGTCGTGGTCGAAAACTTCGCCGGCGCGGCCGGCATGACCGGCACCGCCCAGGGCCTCAAGGCCGCAGCCGACGGCTACACCATCACCTCCATCGTCGGCACCACCACGACCCTGCTCGCCAACCTGCGCAGCAAGATCCCCTATGATCCGCTCAACGACTATGAGCCGCTCGCGCTGGTCACCGTGTTCCCGAACATGCTGGTGGTGCGCAACGAGATTCCCGCCAAGACCGTGCAGGAGCTGATCGACCTGCTCAAAGCCAATCCGGGCAAATACACCTTCGCCTCGACCGGCTTCGGCAGCTCGGTCCACATCGCCGGCGAATGGTTCAAGAAGGCCACCGGCGCGGACATGCTGCACGTGCCGTTCACCGGCAGCAGCGCGGCCTTGCCGGCCCTGCTCGGCGGCCATGTCGACATGGAGTTCGACACCATGCCGACGGTTCTCCCGCCGGTGCAGAGCGGCCAGTTGCGGGCGCTTGGCGTCGGCACGCTCACCCGCGTCCCGGCGGCGCCGGACATCCCGGCCATCGCCGAGACCATTCCGGGCTTCGACGTCGCGTCATGGGAAGGCTTCGTGGTGCCGAAGGGCACGCCGGCCGACATCCAGAAGAAGATCGCCGATGCGATCATCGAAGCGATGAAGGACCCGACCGTGGTGGAGCGCTTCAATGCCGTCGGCGCACTGCCGGTGGTGAAAGGTCCCGACGAGTTCAAGGCCTTCATGAAGGCCGACTACGAGAAGTGGCAGCGCGTCACCAAAGAGACAGGCATCAAGATCGATTGAGGCGCTGCGGCCTTCAGATACACATCCGTAGTTTGTCCATGCGTCATGCCCGGCCTCGTGCCGGGCATTGATGTTTGAGGCCCCGGACAGGGATGCCTGGCGAGGGACAGCCGGCACCAGCAATTCTGGAACATCACTTTTGTAATTCCGCGAATTCCAATTTTGGTTCCTTCTAAGTTATTGAAATAACAAAAGAATCCTTTGAATCACTGGCGAGCCTGTGCTGTGTGTCGAACAGACGCAGGAGGGCTTGATGAGACAGACAGGTCAGGTTTGGTTTCGCAGCAGCGGATCGTCCGATCGCAAACGTAGCGGCCGCCGATGGCAATGGCTTCCCTTGACGGTCATCTGTTCGGCCCTGTCCAGCGCCGCCCTGGCCCAGAGCAGCACCGACCTGCCAACGATCAATGTCGAAGGCGAAGGCGGCGAATCGCCGATCGTCGGCTATGTCGCGACGCGGCAGACATCAGCGACAAAAACCGACACCCCCTGGATCGAGACGCCGCAGGCTGTCACCACCATTGGCGAAGAACAGATCCGCGACCAGAAGCCGAGCCAGTTCAACGAAATATTGCGATACGCTCCTGGAATCAGAAGCGAGACCTTCGGATATGATCCACGCAATGACTGGTTCCTGATCCGCGGCTTTCCATCGCAGAATGAAGCGATCTTCCTGGACGGGCTGCAACTCTTCTACACGTCGTTTGGATCGTGGAAGCTGGACCCGTTCGCCCTTGAGCGGCTGGAAGTCATTCGAGGACCGTCATCCGTGCTTTACGGTGGCGGCAGTCCTGGCGGTGTGGTTAATGCGATCAGCAAGATGCCGCCGTCGGATCCGCTGCGGTATCTGGAAGCCGGCGTCAACAATTACGGCCACCGGTATGTGGCCTTTGACATCGGCGGGCCGAGCCCGATCACCACGGAGATGGGGCAGTTCCTGTACCGGCTGACGGGCCGCGTGCGCGGCGGCGACACCCAGGTCGATTTCACCAAGGACGACGGCTATTTCATTGCCCCCGCGCTGACATGGAAGCCCAACAGCAACACGACCTTCACGCTGCTCGGCCAGGTCTCACGCACGGACACCAACGGGCTGAATTTCCTTCCCTACGAAGGCACCGTCACACGCGCTCCGTTCGGCCGCATCTCGACGAGCTTCTTCGCCAGTGAACCGAGCATGGACCAGTTCCGGCGCGATCAGCAGATGATCGGCTACCAGTTCGAGCACAATTTCTCCAACGCACTCACGCTTCGCCAGAATGCCCGCTATGCCCATGTCGATGTCCGGTATGCGACGATGTATGGATTGGGATATATTACAGTTCCGCCTGACCCTGTTCCCAACCCTGCCACAGCCACACTAAGCCGCGGCAATTTCCTCACGACCGCGGACGCGTCAGCGATCACGGTCGATACCCAGCTCGAAGCGAAGTTCGGCACTGGTCCGGTGAGCCACGTCGTCTTGGCAGGCGTCGACCTCAAACGTTACACGCTCGACGATTTCCAGGCATTCGGTGACGGATCATCAATCAACGTCGTCAACCCGATCTACACGCCGACGTTGCCGACAACTGTAGCGCCGTATACGGACACATTCGTCACTCAGAGGCAGGCCGGCTTCTATCTGCAGGACCAGATGAAATTCGACCGGCTGACCGTTGTCGCCAGCGGCCGCTTTGACACGGTGTCAACCGACAATGACAATCGTATTGGTCCAAGTACAAGCCGCAATGCCGACAAGTTCACTGGCCGCATCGGCGCGATCTACGACTTCGATTTCGGCCTTGCTCCTTATGCGTCCTATTCGACCGGTTTCAACCCGGTGGTCGGCACGAATACGGTAACCAAACAGCTCCTGGAACCGGAAACTGCACGGCAAACGGAAGTCGGCCTCAAATATCAGCCCTCGGGAATTGACGGTCATATTGCGTTCGCATGGTTCGACCTCACGCGGGCCAACGTGCTCACCACAAAACCTGCGACAGAAACTTCGCCCCAACTTCAGACCCAGACGGGCGAGGTCAATTCCCGCGGCTTCGAGATCGAGGCGGTGTACAATCCGTTGCCGGGTCTCAAGCTCCTCGCCTCCTACACCAGTTACGACCTCAAGGTCACCAAAGACGGGAATCCACTTGTCGTCGGCAAGGACCTGCCAGCCACTCCTGAGCAGCTTGGTTCCGCGTGGTTCGACTACACGATTCAGACGGGCGTGTTAGCGGGCTTTGGCTTCGGCGGCGGTGTTCGTTATGTCGGGCGATCTTTCGCCGATAACATCAACACCAAGCCGGTTCCTGCCTTCACCCTCGTGGACGCAACTATCCACTACGAACGCGACGGCTGGCGGGCAGCGCTTAACATCACCAACCTCGCCGATCACGTCTATGTGGCCTCCTGCGCGTCAATGACCGCATGCTACTACGGCGACCGCCGCCGCATTCTCGCCAGCCTCTCCTACAAATGGTGAAGCGGAAATCTGAAAACTCCTGACGACGAGGAGGGTGCATGAGCATTCGCGCCATGCGCATCTGGGCCTGGACCCACAAATGGTCGAGCCTGGTCTGCACGGTCTTCCTGCTGATGCTGTGCGTGACCGGGCTGCCCCTGATCTTCCATCACGAGATCGACGAGCTGCTGCACGAGAGCGTCGAGCCACGCGCGGTGCCGCCGGGCACCCGGCCCGCCAATCTCGATCAGGTGATCGCGGCAGGCATGGCCACCGCGCCGAAGGAGTTCGTGCAGTTCGTGATCTGGGATGAGGACGATCCCAATGTCGTCCTCCTCAGCGTTGCCCCGTCGCCCACCGCGCCATCCGTCGACAATCGCATGATCCGCATGGATGCGAACACCGCCGCGTTCCTGGATGCGCCGGACGTGACCGGCCGCTTCACCTACATCATGCTGAAGCTGCACTCGGACATGTTCGCAGGCTTGCCGGGCAAGCTGTTCCTCGGCCTGATGGGCTTCCTGTTCTGCATCGCCGTTGTCTCCGGCATCGTTCTCTACGCGCCGTCGATGCGGAAACTGTCGTTCGGCACGTTTCGCCGCGACCGGTCCCGCCTGATCCGCTGGCTCGACCTGCACAACATCCTCGGGGTGGTCACCATCGTCTGGGCGCTGGTGGTCGGCTTCACCGGCGTGATCAACACCTGGGCCGATCTCGTGCTCAAGATCTGGCAATATGGCCAGCTCACGGAAATGGTCGGGCCGTTCCGCGATGCGCCGCTTCCGGCAACATTCGCGCCGGTCGAGGCGGCCGTCGCCACCGCCCGCGCGCATGCGCCGGGGATGAATCCGTCCTTCGTCGCCTATCCCGGCACGGCCTTCACCAGCCGCGCGCATTATGCGGTGTTCATGCGGGGCGACACGCCGCTGACGGCGCGCCTGTTCAAGCCGGTTCTGATCGATGCATCGACCGGAGCCTTCACGGACACCCGCGACATGCCGTGGTACGTCACCACCCTGCTGGTGTCGCAGCCGCTTCACTTCGGCGACTATGGCGGCATGCCGCTGAAGATCATCTGGGCGATACTCGACGTGATCACCATCGTCATTCTCGCCACCGGCCTCTATCTTTGGATCGCGCGGCGACGGCCTTTCCTGCGGGCACGCGCCCGCCTGGCCGGCACGACCGCCAGCACCGTGACATCATGACACGCCAGCAGCCGCAAAACCTGTTTCAGATCTTCATGATCCCGGCGCTGATCGCGGTGCTGTCGGCATTCGGCCTGGTGTCGGCGCTGGTCGGCGATGATCTCTGGGACCTCGCAAGCTGGCTGACCCTCGCCCTGCCGATCGCCGTGGTGCTGTGGTGCATGCGGCCGCGCCAGCGGACGTGAACTGCGCTGCCCTGCAATGACGCTATTGGAAAGTATTGATCCGCGCGAGGCTGCTGGAGCGTGGAAGGCGCAAGCAGTGCCGCACACTCTGCGTAACCTCTCCCGCTTGCGGGGGAGGTCGACGCGCGAAGCGCGGCGGGAGGGGGCATTTCTCGGCCGCGGAGTTTTTAGTTTGCCCCCTCCCCAACCCTCCCCCGCAAGCGAGAGAGGGAGTGCGCTACGTCCGGGGTAGGCGGAGTGGGCTCAAGCCATCACCGCAAAATTACAAGACGGCCGAAGTCGTACTTCGTAGCCACAAAAAAGCGCGGCCCAATGGACCGCGCTTCTGTTTGTTTGAAGCGACGATGCCGCTGGACGCTTACGCGGTGCCCCACACCTCGCGGGCGGTCTCGACCACCAGCTTCAGCTTGGCGATCTCGTTGTTGACGTCCATGGTGTTGCCGCCGATGCCGCTGGAGAAGCCGCATTGCGGCGACAGCGCAAGCTGCTCGAGCGGAGCGAACTTGGCGGCCTGGTCGATGCGGCGCTTCAGCTCGTCCTTGGTCTCGAGCACCGGGCTCTTGGTGGTGACGAGGCCGAGCACGGCAAGCTTGCCCTTCGGCAGGAAGCGTAGCGGCTCGAAGCCGCCGGCGCGGTCGCTGTCGTATTCGAGGAAGTAGCTGTCGATGTTGATGTCGTTGAACAGCACTTCGGCGACCGGCTCGTAGCCGCCCTCGGCGACCCAGGCACCGGCGAAGTTGCCGCGGCAGAGATGCATCGCCGCGATCATGTCCTTCGGCTTGTCGCGCACGACGTCGTTGAGCAGCTTGGCATAGGTCTTGAGCAGCGCATCCGGATCCTCGCCGAAGCCCTGCACCTGGCCGCGCAGCGCCGGGTCGCAGAGATAGGCGAGATTCACTTCGTCGATCTGGATGTAGCGGCAGCCATTGTCCGCGAGTTCCTTGATCTCCTCGCGATAGACCTTGGCGAGGTCATCGTAGAATTCCTGGATCTCCGGATAGGCCTTCTCGTCGACCACCTGACGGCCGCCGCGGAAGTGCAGCACCGTCGGCGAGGGGAACGTCACCTTCGGGGTTTCCTTGGTGATGCTTTTGAGGAACTTGAAGTCATCGACGAAGATCGGCTTGTTACGGGCGAGTTTGCCGGTGACGGCGAGCGACGGCGGGGCATGCTCGCGCGAGCCGGCCTGCGAATGGAACTTCACCGAGATCTTGGACTCGACCACCGAAACGTTGGCAAAGCCAACGAGGAAGTCGCGCTGCCACGAGCCGCGGTTGAACTCGCCGTCGGTGGTCACCTTGAGGCCCAGGTCTTCCTGGATCTTCACGATCTCCTTGACCGCGTCGTGCTGGATGGTCTTGAGCTCATCAACCGGAAGCTCCTTCTTCTCCGCAGCTTCGCGGGCCTTGATCAGGGTGTCGGGGCGGATAAAGCTGCCGACATGATCGGCACGGAAAGAGGGGAGGGTACGCTCAGTCATGATGGTCTCCAGACGCGATACGTCGATGCGTTGTTTTAGGCGTCGGCCGCGGGCATTGTTTCACACCCTCTCAGCCAGTCTTGCGGTGCGGCTTGGTCAGGATAATCGCGTGCCATTTAGATGGCGCGGGACCGATCGTCAATCAATGCACGCCAAGGCCGGACAGGCGATTGGACGCGGTTTTTGGCCCACTGTTCCGGCCCATCGGTCTGTGAGGTGGGATGGTGAGTGACATGGTGGATGTTCTGGTGGTGGGCGCGGGCCTGGCGGGCCTGGCGGCAGCTCTGGCAGCAACGCAGCAGGGCGCCTCGGTGCTGGTGCTGGAGCGGGCGCCACAGGAGGAGCGCGGCGGCAACACCCGTTTCTCCAACGGCGCGATGCGGGCGGTCTATGCCGGGGTCGACGACATCGTCGAGCTGGTGGGCGATATCACCCCGGAGGAGCGGGCGCGGGCCGACTTCGGCTCCTATACCCGCGAGCAGTATTACGACGATATCGGCCGGGTGACCCAGTATCGCGCTGACCCGATGCTGTCCGACATCCTGGTCGAGCAGAGCGGCCCGACCATGCGGTGGCTCAAGAGCCAGGGCGTGAGCTACCTGCCGCTCTACGAATGGCAGTTCAAGCTGCCGGACGGGCGCATCAAGTTCTCCGGCGGCTCGGCGGTGGAGGCGCGCGGCGGCGGCGACGGCATTTCGGCGGCGCTGTTCCGCACCGTCGAAAAGGCCGGCATTCCGGTGATGTACGAGACCACGGCAGTGGCGCTGATCGACAACGGCGAGGGCATCTGCGGGGTGCGGGTGCGGCAGGGCCGCAAGCTCTCGGACATCATGGCGCGCACCGTGGTGCTGGCCGCCGGCGGCTTCGAAGCCAGCACGGAATGGCGCACCAAATATCTCGGTCCCGGCTGGGAACTCGCCAAGGTGCGCGGCTCCCGCTTCAACACCGGGGACGGCCTGCGGATGGCGCTGGAGGCGGGCGCGATGCCCTACGGCCACTGGTCCGGCTGCCATTCGGCGAGCTGGGACCTCAACGCCCCGGACGTCAACACGCTGGAATTCGGCACCGTCTTCAAGCGCGATGACTTTATGCACGGGCTGATGATCAACCTGAACGGCGAGCGTTTCGTCGACGAGGGCGCCGACGTGCGGGCGATGACCTACGCCAGGATGGGCCGCGCCATCCTCGCCCAACCGGGGCAGATCGCCTGGCAGGTCTATGATGCCCAGACCTCGCCGCTGCTGCACGGGGAATACCGGGTGCGGCAATCGGCCCGCTTCCGGGCTGACACATTGGAGGAGCTCGCGGGCAAGATGGAGGGGATCAACCAGGCCGCGTTCCTTGCGACGGTTGACTCTTTCAACCGGGCGGTGCGCCGCGACATCCCGTTCGATCCCGGCAAGAAGGACGGCCGCTGCACGCAGGGTCTCGCGATCCCGAAATCGCACTGGGCGACGGCGATCGAGCAACCGCCGTTCGAGGCCTATGCGGTGACCTGCGGCATCACCTTCACCTTCGGCGGCGTCCGCATCGCCGATTCCGGACAGGTGATGGATGTGGACGACAAGCCGATCCCCGGCCTCTATGCCGCGGGCGAGATGGTCGGCGGGGTGTTCTACTTCAACTATCCGGGCGGGGCCGGGCTGATGTCGGCTGCGGTGTTCGGCCGCCTCGCGGGAACCTCGGCTGCAACCGCGGCCCGCTTGCCCCCGGCCTGACAAAACTTGTGAGAGCGTTTTCCGGCGAAGTGGAAGCCGGTTCGCCGCAGAAAACGCGACCACGCAAAGGAATCGAGAGCGTGACCCGATTCCGTCAGAACGGATCATGCTCTAGAGTGACCTGAACTCGGGAATGCCGCGCCATCCGGACCTTTCCGGCGGCGCGGCGCTCAACGAGACTACTGGGCACAAGCCCGGCAATGACAACGACACACAACAGGGAGGAAGGAATGACAGGCTTGCGGACAGTTCTGCTCGGATGCGTCGCTGCGACGGCCATGGCCGGCCTCGCCTCGGCGCAGCAGATGACCACTGTGAAAGTCGGCATGGTGCGTTCGATCACGTCGGGCTCGACGCTGATCGCCATCGAGCGCGGCTATTACAAGGAGGTCGGCATCAATGTCGAATGGGAGAACCTCGACACCTCGGCGACCGCACTGGCCTCGCTGGCGCAGAACCAGTTCCAGGTGGTGATGGGCGGCATCTCCGCCGGCTATTTCAACGCGCTGGAAAAGAACCTGCCGGTGGTGATGAGCGTCTCGCGCGCCTCGACGCCGATCGGCCACAACCTCATGCTCCGCCCCGATCTCGTCGACGTCATCAAATCTCCGAAGGACCTCAAGGGCCGGGTGATCGCATCGAACGGGCCGGGCTCGATCTCGACCTATGAGATCGGCAAGATGCTGGAGCCCTATGGGATGACGCTCAACGACGTGGACGTGAAGATTTTCCCGTTCACCCAGTACAACCTCGCGTTCCAGAACAAGGCCGTCGATGCGGGGTTGGTGATCCCGCCATGGACCGATCAGCTTGCGAAGGAGGGCTTCGCCAAGCCGTTCCTCGATGCCGACAAACTGGTGCGGCCGAGCCCGCTCGCCATCTCCGTCGAGTTCATCAACACCGAGTGGGCGAAGAACAATCCCGAGGTCGCGCGCAACTATTATCTCGCGACGCTGCGCGGCATCCGCGACTATTGTCAGGCCTATCACGGCGGCGCGATCCGCAAGCAGCTGATCGACGTGCTGGTGAAGACCGGCACCGAACGGCGGCCGGAGATGCTGAACGAATATGTCTGGCCGGCGCGTGATCCCTACGGCGAGATGTTTCCCGAAAGCCTGCTCGACATGCAGAAGTGGTTCCTGGAGAACAAGTTCATCAACAAGGCCTTCCCGATCGAACGCCTCGTCGACCGCAGCTTCACCGACTACGCCAGACAGAAGCTCGGCCCATTCGTGATCGAGAACAAGGACAGCAAGCTCGCCGGCTGCGGCAAGGCGATGGAGCAGGGGTGAAGATTTGTTTGTTGTTTGTAGCCCGGATGGAGCGCAGCGAAATCCGGGATAGGCGCTGATCGTTGATTGTGGCGGCAGCGCGGAACTCCATCCCTCCCCGAGACGGGGAGGGTGGCGAGCATCGCGAGCCGGGTGGGGTTGATGACTTGTTGGGAGCTTGACCCCACCCGACCGCCTTCGGCGGTCACCCTCCCCTTGCAGGGGAGGGATGGAGTTAAACAACTATCGTCCGTTGTGCTGGAAAGGCTGTCCCCGGATTTCGCTGCGCTCCATCCGGGCTACAGAGTCGGTATCAGCCAATCGCCTTGGCGGTTTCCGCGAGCAGGTCATCGGTGCTGAAGCGCTGCGGGATGATCTTCTGCTCTTCAGCGAACTGATTCATCAGCGTGACGCCGGCGCGGACGTCGTCACCGAACGGCAGCGGATCGACACCGCCGATCAGCGCCGGCGCGGCGGCTGTCTTCGCCTCGGTCAGCAGGCGATACAGCTCCTTCACCACGTCGGGGCGCTGCTTGAGCAGATCCTGATCGACCACGAACATGTGGTTGATCTGGATGGTGCCGTGTTTCTTGCCCCACGCTTCGCCGACCGCCTTGGCATCGGGGATCAGCGGCTTCACCCGCGGGTCCTGCGGCAGCGACGGGGTGATGAAAGCATCGATCTCGCCGTCGAGCAGCATCTGGTCGAGCTTCTTCGAGGTCTTCTCGACATTCGACGGGTCGGCATATTCGGCGAGATGCGCGTCGCCGTTCACCACCCAGGTGACGCCCGCCGGATCGACACCATAGTCATGCTGCAGCACGCCGCGCACCCATACGCCGGTGGTGGTCGTGTAGGAGCCGACGCCGATGCGCTTGCCGTTGAGGTCGGACGGTTTCAGCTCGCCCTTCTCCGCATTGTAGCAGGCGCAGTTCTGCTGGAAGCGGCCGACCAGCGTTGCCGGCAGCAGCGCCACCGGCTTGTTGTAGACCTTCGCCTGCAGGAAGGTGACGATGGCGAGCTCGCCGCAATCGAGCGCCCGTTCGCGCACGATCGGCTTGAAGCCATCGACCGGAGTCTTGAAGGCCGGGAAGTCGAACCGGATGAGGTCCGACGCGATGGTCCCGTCCTTGAGGCTCTTATAGGCCGGATAGTCGCCCAGATTGGTCTTGAGCGTGACCGGCCCCTGCGACGGATAGTCCGGCATCTTACTTCTTCCCTGCGGCGACCGCCTTTGCCTTCTCAAGACCCGCGTAGGTCTGCGTCGGCGCGCACATCAGGAAGCGGAAGCCTTCATTGATGAGGCGCTCGGCATTGCCAACCTCGACGTGGGGATGGCCGACAACGACATTGTGCTTCTTGCAGATCGAAACGATCTCGGCGATGCGCTCCAGCACCTCCGGATGCTCGTACTGGCGCGGATAGCCCATCTCCTGGCTGATGTCGCCTTCGCCCGGCAGGATCGCGCCGATGCCCGGCACGTTCTTGAGCATGTCGGGAAGGTTCTTCACGCCGGCCTCGTCCTCGATCTGGATGATGACGAAGATTTCGCCATGCGGCGCGAGCGGCCACACGTCGGCGCGCTGGTAGTATTCCTGCTGCGAGATGCCCCAGTAGCGCACGGCGTTGTGCGGGCCGTCACCGCGGATGCCGTTCGGCTCGTAGAGCGGCTTGTCCTTGGTGCGCGGATAGCGGCAGGCGGCGACGGCGTTGTAGGCCTCCTCCACCGTGCTGACATGCGGCCAGACGATGCCATAGGCGCCGAGATCGAGCGCCTGCTTGGCGAGCCACTGGCTCTTCTCGCCGCCGTTGACCGGGATGCGGACCATCGGGGTGACGGAGGGGGCGACCGAGCCCTTGTCCACGATCACCTTGCGGTTGAGCAGATACTGCAGGCTGTCGCGCAGCACGCGCGCATCCCACGGCGCATGCTCGCCCTCGAATACGATGCCGTCATACTTGGTGGTCGCGAACGCGATCGCCGATTGCGGCTCCACCGGACAGAACGCCGTGAAGGCGTGCCTGCCGCTCTCGAGTGCGCCGATGATGCCGTTCAGCCGCGGGATATCCGCCATGTGAAACCCTCCGTCTCCAACCTAGGACTATCGCTCCGTCGTCATGCCCGCCAACGGTCGGCGCATGTCGCCGCCCGAGAACTGCTCTGCCGGGCATCCAGTACTCCGCAGCCTATCGAGAGCACACGGAGTGGGTCCCCGCCTTCGCGGGGACGACAGCAACTCTATCGATCAGGCCTTCAGCAGGCCGCGCTGCTGCAGCACGCCCTTGAGCAGCGGATAGACCTTGTAGGCGTTCTCCTCGAAGATCTTCGACTTGTCGGCCGCGCTGATGGTGAGCTGGTCGATATACTTCTTGGTGTCGTCGAAGTGATGACCGGTATTCGGATCGATGCCGCGCACCGCGCCGACCATTTCCGACGCGAACAGCAGGTTATCGACATCGATGACGCGGGTCAGCAGCTCGATGCCCGGCAGATGATAGACGCAGGTGTCGAAGAACACGTTCTTCATCAGGTGTTCGGCGAGCGGCGGCTTCTTCATGTCCTGGGCGAGACCGCGATACCGGCCCCAGTGATAGGGCGCCGCGCCGCCGCCATGCGGGATGATGAATTTCAGGGTCGGGAAGTCCTTGAACAGGTCGCCCTGGATCAGCTGCATGAAGACGGTGGTGTCACCGTTGATGTAGTGCGCGCCGGTGGTGTGGGCGGCCGGGTTGCACGAGGCCGAGACATGCACCATCGCCGGGACGTCGAGCTCCACCATCTTCTCGTAGAGCGGATACCAGTATTTGTCGGTGAAGGGCGGGTCCTGCCAGTAGCCGCCGGACGGGTCCGGATTGAGGTTGCAGCCGACGAAGCCGAGCTCCTTCACGCAGCGCTCAAGCTCGGGGATGCAGTTCTTCGGCGACACGCCGGGCGACTGCGGAAGCTGGCACACGCCGACGAAGTTGTTCGGGAACAGGCTGACCACCCGGTGCACCAGATCGTTGCAGACCCGGGTCCACTGCTCGCTGATCTTCGCGTCGCCGATGTGGTGGGCCATGCCCGCCGCGCGCGGGGAGAAGATGGTGACGTCGGTGCCGCGCTCGCGCTGGAATTTGAGCTGCGCGCCCTCAACGCTCGCCCGGATCTCGTCGTCGCTGATGCCGAGATTGTCGCTGCCCGGGCGGCGGGCCCTGTCGACGATGCCGGCCAGCTGGCGGTCGCGGAAAAGGTCGAGTTGCTTCGGCGCGGTGGTGTAGTGGCCGTGGCAGTCGATGATCATGGGCAAATGCCTCTTGGTTTGTAGCGGCGATCGGGCGTTCCGGGGTTCCGATAGCATCCGCCTTGGGCGGCTGTCACGGCCCCAGATTGGGTGGCGAAGTGTCTATAGCAGCCCTTCGTAGGAGCCGCCGTCGAGATGGATATTCATGCCGGTGGTGAAGCCGACGTAAACGCTGCAGTAAAAGGCGACGGTCGCGCCGAATTCCTGCGGGGTGCCGAAGCGCTTGGCCGGCAGCGACTCGACGATCAGCCGCCGCGCCTCCTCGTAATTCGCGACGCCGTCCTCGCGCACCATGCGCTCGGCCATGAACACCTGGCGGTCGGTGTCGATGCGTTCCGGCAGCATGTTGTTGATGACGACATTGTCGACGATGGCGTCGCGGCCGACCGATTTGGCGAGGCCGGTGAGGCCGGCGCGGGCGGCGGTGGAAGTGCCCATGCGGGAGAATTTCGGCGACATCACCATGGCGGAGGTGATGTTGATGATGCGGCCGAACTTGCGGGCGCGCATGCCGGGCAGCACCGCCTTGATCATGAAGATCGGCGCCAGCATGTTCATCTCGATCGCCTTCATCCAGGCGGCGTGATCCCAGTCGGCGAGCTTGCCGGGCTGCGGGCCGGCATTGTTGTTGACCAGGATGTCGGGCTCGGGGCAGGCGGCCATCAGCGCGGCGCGGCCCTCGTCGGTGGTGATGTCCGCGCGCACCGGCGTCACCTTGACGCCCGTTGCGGTGCGGATCTCCTCGGCGGCCTTGGCGAGGCGCTCCTCGGTCAGCCCGTTGATGACGACATCAACGCCCTCCTTCGCCAGCGCCAGCGCCGACGCCTTGCCGAGCCCGCGCGATGACGCGCACACGATTGCCTTGCGGCCCTTGATTCCGAGGTCCATTCGCTCCCCACCCAGACTGAACGTCACAAGCGCGCGATCGCGCGCCGACGCGCGCGGCATTATCGGCATCAGGGGTGGGATGTCGAGTCGCAGGGCGGAGCCCACCCGTCCTGCTAGAGTGGCCGCGTGGGAACAGAAGAAACGACCTCCGGAGGGGTGACCCTGGGCCGGGCGACCTTGGGCTGGCCCGGGCGGCTGTTGTGCGTGCTCGCGGTGTTCGCGATCCTGCTGACGGCGGTGATGTCCCGGCCGGAGAAGCGCCTGACCGATTTCGACCAGGCCTTCTATCTCTCCATCGCCTACGACATCTCGCGGCACGGCGTGTTCAGCAATGGCATCCTCGCCACCGGCGACCGGACACCGGACAGCCCCGCGCCGGGGATGTTCTTCATGCCGGTCTATCCGGCACTGGTTGCGGCGGCGATGGCGATCGACCCGCGGTTCGACCGGGCGGTCGAATGCCATGTGCTGGCGCAGCGGGAGAAGCGCGACCTCACCGGCTGCGAATTCTACGCCCGGCCGATCCATATCCTGCATGCGGCCCTGCAGACGCTGGCGGTGGTCGCGATTGCGCTCACCGCCTTCGTGATCTTCGGCGGCACTAGTGGTGCTCTGCTCGCCGGCGGGCTGGCGATGCTGGCGCTCGTCGCCAAAGCCGACCTCTTTTCCTTCGTGATGACGGGCTCGACCAGCGTCGCGCTGTTCAGCGCCGCCGCGCTGCCATTCGTACTGGGGCTGAAGACCGGCCGCATCGGCGCATCCCTCGCCGCCGGCGGATTGCTGGGGCTGCTGATCCTGGCGCGGCCGTCGTTCGCCGCGATGGCGCCGATGTGGGCCCTGGCCATGCTGGCCGGCCGCCGCTGGGTCGGCCGCGAGTCATGGACCCGGGCGGGAGCCGCGGCCCTGGCGCTCGCGGCCGCCTGCATCCTCGTCGTATCGCCATGGATCGTGCGCAACGCCATCGCCGTCGGCAAGGCGGGGCTGAGCGAGGAATACGGCTCCGCCGCGATCGTCGAGCGGCTCGCCTACAACACGATGACCGCGCAGGAATTCGCGCTGGCATTTCCCTATTGCATCCCGGTGGCCGGGCCTGCGCTGGTCAGCGCCACAGCCGGGCCGCAGGCGATGAGCCGCTTCGCGTGGGACCGGCCGGGCAGTTTCTTCAAGGTCGGCCGCGCCCATCGCGAAGCCCTGCTGCAGCAATACGGCAAGCTCGATCCGGTCATGCCGCAGGTGATCAGGGCCGAGTTCGAAGCCAACGGGCTCAAACACATGCTGACCACGGTCCCGCTCGCCTGGTGCGGATTGTGGATCTCCAATGTCTGGAGCCTCGTGCTGCTGCCCTTCTTCTTCGCCGCCCTCGCGGTGGCGTGGCAACGCGGCGCATGGCTGTTCCTGCTCTATGCTGCACCCGCGTTGCTGATGGTGGGACTGCATGCCGCAGTGTCCAATCACTATCCCCGTTACAATCTCATGCTGATCGGCCCGATCGCGGTGGGAACCGCGTGGCTGCTGTCATTGTTATTCTCCTTTGTCCGTACACAGCGATTGGTTCGGGACCCGATATGAGTGCGCTTGCCGAGACCAGGACAGCCGCTGTCCAGTTCTGTCCCGCGTGCGGATGCGAGACGGTGCAGCAATTCCTCTATTCCAAGAACGGCTGCGCGATTTTGCGCTGCAACAGCTGTGGCCTCGGGCGAACCGAAGCGTCGAATTTCGATCCGGAGACGTATTACACCGGCGACTATTTCTCCGGACAGCATGCCGACGGCTATGCCGACTATCTCGGCGCCGAGGCCGTGCTGCGGCGCGAATTCGCCGGCATCGTCGAAACCCTGCGCGATCATCACCGCAGCGGCACACTGCTCGATGTCGGTTGCGCCTATGGGTTCTTCCTGCAGGAAGCGAAACGTTATTATGACGTCGCCGGCATCGAACTGGCCGACGACGCCGTGCAGCATGCGCGCCGCAACGGCCTCAACGTGGTGCGCGGGATTGCCGATGCGCCGACGCTCTCGCAGTTCGGACGGCAGGATATCATCACCTTGCTTGACGTGATCGAGCACGTGCCGGATCCGCACGAGACGCTGTCGGTCTGCGCCGGCAAGCTCAATCCCGGCGGCCTCCTGCTGCTGACCACCGGCGACTTCGGCTCCCATGTCGCGCGGATGACCGGCAAGGGCTGGCGATTGATGACGCCGCCGCAGCATCTGTGGTTCTTCACCCGCGCCAGCATGGAAAAGCTCGCGGCCGCGCTCGGCCTGCAGCTCATCGCTTTCGATCATCCCTGGAAGGTGGTGCCGCTGTCGCTGATCGTGTTTCAGCTTCGCCGCATGGTCGGGTTGCCGACGAATGTCCGGCCCGGCGGCAGCGCCATCGGCCTGCCGGTCAATCTGTTTGACGCGATGCGCGTCGTGATGCGGAAGCCGTTATGAGCACGAGTCTCTCAGCTTTCCAGATTGTCGTGCTCTGCACTTACGCGCTGGGCATGGCGGGCGGGCAACTGCTGTTCAAGTCCGCATCGCTGCGGCTGCCGGCCGGCGCACCGCTGATGGAGCGCGTGACAAGCCTCGCGACCAACGGCTGGTTCATCGCCGCCATCGTTCTCTACTTCGCGTTGTCGATCCTGTGGGTGTGGGTGCTGAGCTTCACGCCGCTGTCGCGCGCCTATCTGTTTGTGGCCATCGCCTTCGCGGTCACGCCCCTGCTCGGCGCCGCGATCTTTTCCGAACCGCTTTCAACCCGATTGCTGATCGGCATCGCCGTGATCTGCTTCGGCATCATCCTGGTGGCGGACTCATGATGACCATCGATCGCGGCAAGGTCTGGATTGTGGTGCCGGCCTATAACGAAGGCAGCATCATCCGGAATGTGATCTCCGACGTCCGCAGTGAAGGCTACCGCATCGTCGTGATCGACGACGGCTCCGCCGACGACACCGGCAAGCATGCTCTTGCCGCAGGCGCCGCGGTTGTCCGCCATCCGATCAATCTCGGCCAGGGCGCGGGCCTGCAGACCGGCATCGAATACGCATTGTCGCGGGGCGCGGACTATGTCGTCACCTTCGATGCCGACGGCCAGCATCGCGCGCGCGAGATCGCGCGCATCCTGCGGACCATGGTGACGGCCAAGACGGATTTCGTCCTCGGCAGCCGCTTCCTC
>Ga0180223_1001494_pt1 | contig 17881 bp, 15 predicted proteins | sample eDN5th30CKraftOP_FD_151337 | JGI IMG/M metagenome (GOLD analysis project Ga0180223, IMG submission 151337) | Enriched Organic Plus compost microbial communities from Emeryville, California, USA - eDNA 5th pass 30_C Kraft OP (version 2) (version 2) ...
TAATCAATTTTGTCATGAGTGCTGCCTCATGCACCATACGAAAAAGTGACTTCATGTGAAGTGGGCAACCAAGCCCAACGCTAGGGTCAACATAACAGTTGCTGGGAGGTGACTATGGAGGCGATACGACGTCCAGCCCGCTGGGCTGCGAAGGCTTTTGCTATCTTGTCCGCGGCTTTCCTGTGCAGCATGCCCTTAAGTGGCAGTGCTGCGGCTGCAGGCTATCCCGACCGTCCGATCGAATTGATCGTTCCGTGGGGCCCCGGTGGTGGCGCGGACCAGCTTGCGCGTCTCATCAGCAAGCTGATGGAACCGATTATCGGGCAGAGCATTCCGGTGGTGAACGTGCCAGGCGGCACGGGTGCGACCGGCATGGCCAAGCTGATGTCGACGCCGGCGGATGGCTATTCGATGGCGATCTACATCGCCGACAGCCATGCGCTTCTGGCGGGCAAAACACCGCGCTGGACCATGAAGGACATCACGCCGGTGGCGGTGATGATGAAAGGCCCGTCCTTCATCTTCGTGAAGGAAGACAGCAAATACAAAAACTGGGCGGACTTCGAGAAGGACGCCAAGGCCAATCCGGGCAAGCTCAAGGTGGCGACGCTCGGCTTCGGCAGCGTCGATGATTTCTCCCTGAGCGTTCTCGACCGGGCCGGCATCAAGGTGGTGCAGGTGCCGTTCTCCAAGCCGAGCGAGCGTTACGTCTCGATCCTTGGCGGCCACGCGGACGCTCTCTACGAGCAGGCTGGCGACGTCGCGCAGTTCCTGAGCAGCAAGCAGATGCGGCCGCTCCTTCTGTTCGGCGAGAAGCGTCTCGATGCTTTCAAGGACGTCCCGTCGTCCTACGAACTCGGCTACAAGATTGCGCTGCCGCAGTTCCGTTCGATCGTCGTCCGTTCCGGAACGCCGCCGGAAGTCGTCAAGAAGCTGTCGGACGCGCTCGCCAAGGTGGCTGAATCGCCGGAGTACAAGAAGTTTCTGGCAGACCAGTTCGCCGAACCGACGAGCTTCGAGCCTTCGACGAAGGCTGGCACGTTCGTCGCGGATCAACTCGAAGACATGAAGAAGGCGACAGCGGGGAAGTAATCATCAACCGCTGAAGATCCATCACCAAACAGAACAGGCCGGCGACGTTATGGGAAAAACCGCACTCCGTCAGACGCTTCCGTATGTCGTCGGCCTGATCATATCAGGCATCCTTTATCACTACGCGCAGCAGATCGATTACACGCCGCGTCAGGGCGACCTCGGCCCTGATTTCTGGCCCAAGGTCACGATCGGTGTGATGGCGTTGATCTGCCTGATCGAGATCGGTCGCCGGTTGATCGGCGTGGGACAGGAAACCCACGGCATCGCCGAGACTTTCGAGAAGGAAGAAGAGGAGGAGGTGGCTGAGAAGCATCCCTGGATGCTGGGCGGCGGCATCGTCCTGGTTCTCACCTACGCTGTCGTCGTGACGACGCTGGGCTTCCTGCTTTCTACCTTCATATTCCTCGTGTCCTTCATGTATCTCGGCCGTTATCGCAATCACCTTGCGATCTGGCTGACCGCGACCGGCATCACGCTGGGAGCCGCGCTGCTTTTCATGCGCCTTGCCTACGTCTCACTTCCGCGCGGCGCACCGCCGTTCGATGCTTTCACCGATTTCATTCGCCTCATCATCGGCGCCTGAGGCAGGGACACAGTCATGAGCGATGTTTTGATTCTGTTGGGCCACGGCTTCCTGAATTGCTTCACCGTGAGCCACATGCTGATGCTCCTGCTGGGCATCGTGGTCGGCCTTCTGGTGGGCGTGTTGCCGGGCCTCACTCTGGTGATGGGCGTCGCGCTGACGCTGCCTTTCACGTATCACATGGATGTCACTGCCTCGATCGTGCTGCTGACAGCGATGTATGTCTCGGGCACTTATGGCGGCGCCTTCACGGCGATTCTGTTCAAGATACCGGGTGAGCCGATCGACGTTCCAATGCTGTGGGACGGTTATACGATGGGCCGCAAGGGCAAGCCGGCGAAGGCGCTCGGCTGGACGCTGGTGGCAGCACTCGGCGGCGGGCTGCTCTCGGCAGTCATCATGGTGCTGCTGACGCAGCCGCTGGCGCATTTCGCACTGCGCTTTTCGACGCCGGAATATTTTGCGGTTCTGGTGTTCGGCTTGTCCAGCGTCGTTGCGCTCGGCAGCGGATCGCTTGCGAACGCCCTTATCAGTCTCTGTGTCGGTATCCTGATCGCATCGGTCGGCACCGATGAAACCTATGGCGCCTATCGCTTCACCTTCGGCTCGCCGATCCTTGCCGACGGTATCGAGTTTCTCGTGGTGATGGTCGGTGCTTACGGTATCGGCGAAGTGCTGTCACGGCTCGAGACTGGCTTCTCGACGAGGCCGATCGAGAAAATCAGCAACGCACGAACGGAGCTGCCGAGCTGGCGCGAAATCAGCGCCCTGAAATGGATGTTCGCGCGGGCGAGTGTGCTCGGCAACATCATCGGTATTATTCCCGGTGCGGGCGCGACCATCGCATCGTTCGTGAGCTATGGCATGGAATCCCAGTTCGGCAAGCGCCGGGCAGAAATGGGCACCGGCATCGCCGAAGGCATCGTCGCGCCGCAGGCGGCCGCCACGGCGTCCGTGGGTGGCGCGCTGGTGCCGCTTCTCGCACTCGGCATTCCGGGCTCGGGTGCCACCGCCATCATTCTCGGCGCGTTCATGCTGCACGGCATTCAGCCGGGACCGCAGGTCATGATGACCTCGGCACCGATCGTCTATACGGTCTTTGCCTCCGTCTTCGTTGGTCTCGCGTTGATGTGCGTCGTTGGCTACTTTGCGATCCGTCCGCTGGTGAAGATTCTCGACCTGCCGGAAGCCGTGGTGTCTGCCTATGTGATGACGCTCTGCTTCGTCGGCGCGCTGTCGATCCGCAACAGCGTTACGGACCTGTGGCTGATGATCGGGTTTGGCGTCATTGGCTATCTGTTCGAACGGTTCAAGTTCCCGGTCGCTCCACTGGTCCTCGGCGTGATCCTTGGGCCTCTGACGGAAGCAGCCTTCATGAATTCCATGATCAGCTTCGGCAACGACTGGACCGTGTTTTTCACACGCCCGATCTCCGGCTTCGTTATGGTGTGTACGGCGATTATCCTGGCGCTTCCGTTCCTCCAGCGCACTTTATCCGGCCGGAAAGCAGTTCCAGCGACGGAAGGTCAGGCGCCGGGCGCCTAAAAACAACCATCGGGAAAAGCGAGGCCGGTGCGATGTGATCGTGCCGGCCTTTTTGCTGATAAACCGCGCGAATGACCGCGATGCACATTATCAATTTCCTTAGGGGATTTGATCTCCTGTAGCATCCGGGGACAAACCGCGTCGATCCAAGCCGGACAACGAATTCGGCAGACAGCGGAAAAAGAAGTGCCCGGGAGGCTCCATATGGTTATGCGCAATAAAGCAAGCCGTTCTGTCCTGTTCATCACTTGCTTGATGTACCTGATCTTCTACGTCGACCGCGTGAACATCTCGACCGCGGCGCCCTTCATGCAGAAGGACCTCGGACTGACGACGACCCAGCTCGGGCTCGCGTTTTCCGCTTTCGCGTATCCATACGCATTCTTCCAAATCGCAGGCGGCTGGCTGGGTGACCGGATCGGGCCGCGGGTGATGCTCGCTTTGTGCGCGGCTCTGGTCGGCCTCGCGACGATCTGGACCGGCTTTGTCGGCGGACTGGCGGCGCTGTTCATGTCGCGCCTCGCGCTCGGCATCGGTGAAGGGCCTGCTTTCCCGACGGCCACGCGCGCGCTCGCCAACTGGATGCGCCCCGATCAGCGCGCTTTCGCACAGGGGCTGACCCATGCTTTCTCGCGCGCCGGAAATGCACTGACACCGCCGCTGATCGCGGTGATCGTCGTGTCGTTCTCCTGGCGCGATTCCTTTATCCTTCTTGGTGCGGTGGCGTTGATCTGGTCTGTCGTGTGGTTCGTCTACTTCCGCGACGATCCGCGGACGCATTCGCAGATCACGCCTGAAGAACTGACAGGCCTTCCACCTGCCACCGTCGTCGCCACGCGGAAGTCGGTGCCGTGGGGACCGCTTCTCAAGCGCATGATGCCGGTGACGCTGACGGACTTCTGCTACGGCTGGATTTTGTGGCTGTACCTGAATTGGCTGCCGTCCTTCTTCCTTCATGAGTTCAATATGAACATCAAGAAGTCGGCGCTGTTCGCGGCGGGCGTGTTCCTGGCCGGCGTGGTCGGCGATACGGTTGGCGGTATCCTCAGCGACCGCATCCTGAAGAAGACCGGCAATGTGAACAAGGCGCGCGTCAGCGTCATTGTTCTCGGTTTCCTGGGATCGTTCTGCTTCATGCTCCCGATCGTGTTCTTCCACGACCTTAATATCGTGGCGATTTGTCTCAGCCTCGCATTCTTCTTTGCGGAACTGATTGTTGCTCCGATCTGGGCCATTCCGATGGACATCGCACCCGAATTTTCGGGTTCGGCGTCCGGCTTTATGAACTTTGGTTTCGGCATGGCCGGGATTATATCTCCGGTGGTGTTCGGATATGCGATCGACCTGACGGGGCGCTGGGATGTGCCGTTTATCGGGTCGCTCGCATTCCTGTTGATTGGTGCGATGCTGGCGTTCACATGCAAGCCGGGTGAACGTTTCGTCGATGTACGCAGCGCCCCTGCGGTGCCGCGCCCCACGCCGGCCTGATGCCCTGAAGGGCCCGCACTTTGCTATTTCGGCGAAAGAATGCGGGTCCACGAATTTTGATGAATGGAGAAAGTCATGAGTGTTGTCGTCGAAATGCAAAACCGGAATTCGGATGCGCAGCAGATTGCTGCCGATCTGATGAAGAGGGCCCGCGCGGCGCAGGAAATCTTTGCGGAAGCGGATCAGGCACGGACCGATGAAGCGGTGCGCGCGGTGGCGTGGTCGCTTTACAAGCCGGAGCATGCCAAGGCGCTCGCCGAACTGGCGGTGAAGGACACCGGCCTCGGCAACGTTCCCGACAAGATCATCAAGAAGCAGCGCAAGACGTTCGGCACGCTGCGCGACATGCTGCGCGCCAAGACGGTCGGCGAAATCGAGCGTGACGAAAAGCGCGGCATCGTGAAGTTCGCCAAGCCGATCGGCGTTGTTGGCGCCATCACGCCATCGACCAATCCTGGCGCCACGCCGGTCAACAAGGCGCTGATGGCGATCAAGGGCCGCAACGCCATTATCATCGCGCCGTCGCCGCTCGGCTTCCGCACCACCGAGATGGTTGTGAACTTCATGCGCGATGCGCTGGAGCAGATCGGTCTGCCGAAGGATCTGGTGCAGATCCTGCCGTCGCCGGTCACCAAGGACACGACCCAGGCGCTGATGGAGGCGGTCGATCTCGTCGTCATCACCGGTTCGCAGGACAACGTGCGCCGCGGCTATTCCAGCGGAACGCCCGCGATCGGTGTCGGTGCTGGCAACGTGCCGGTCATCATCGATGAGACTGCGGATTTCGACTCCGCCGCTCAGAAGATTTGCGCGTCCAAGACGTTCGACAACGCGACCTCGTGCTCGTCGGAGAACGCGGTTGTGATCGTCGATGCCTGCTACGACAAGGCGATTGCCGCGCTGAAGAAGGCAGGGGCCTTCCTGGTCGATGCGTCGTCCAAGGACAAGGTCGTGAATGAGCTGTGGAAGAACGGCAAGCTCAACCGCCACCTGATCGCGCGCGACATGCCGATTCTGGCGGAAGCTTTCGGCCTTCCGGCGGAAGCGGCGAAGTCGAAATTCCTGCTCGTCGAGGAAACAGGCATCGGCCGCGACTATCCGCTCTCGGGCGAGAAGCTGTCGCTGGTGCTGACGGTCTATCGTGCCAAGGATTTTGAAGCGGCGAAGAACACCGTTCACAAGATCCTCAATCATCAGGGCAAGGGCCACTCGATGGGCCTGCACACCACCAAGCTGGAGCGTGCGCGGGAGCTTGCGGAAGAACTGCCGGTGGTGCGCGTTCTGGTCAACTTCGCACACACCTTCGGCAATGGCGGCGGTTTCGACAGCGGCCTTGAGTTCACGCTGACCATGGGCTGCGGGTCCTGGCAGAAGAACAGCATCTCGGAAAACCTGAACTACAAGCACTTCATCAACATCACGCACCTTGTCACCCCGATTCCGGAGGACAAGCCGACTGAGGAAGAGATGTTCGGGCCGCACTGGGCGCGTTACGGCAAGTAAGGGGTAGACGATGAATCTCGAGGAGTATGCAGCCAAGCATCACGTGCTCGTGCCGGCCGGCGTTCCCACGCCGGAGGGCCGGGTGTGCAAGACGCCGGAGGAGGCCGCGGCCGCCGTCACGGCCATCGGCCCTTCGGTCATCAAGGCGCAGGTGCCGACCGGCAAGCGCGGCAAGTCCGGCGGCATCAAGATCGCCAAGACCGCGGATGAAGCGGCCGTTGCTGCGCGTGACATCCTGTCGATGAGCATCGGCGGGCATCGCGTCTCGCAGGTGCTGGTGGAGCAGTTATGCCCGATCGAGCGTGAGCTTTATGCCGCCGTTCTGATCGATGTCGCCAGCCGTGCGCCGCTGGTGCTGTTTTCGACCGAAGGCGGCATGGACATCGAAGAGGTGGCCGAGACGCATCCGGATGCGATCCGCAAGCATGTCGTCGACATCCACAAAGGCTTCACCGCCGCCGATGCTGCAACGATGCTGAAGGGCTTGCCTCTCGGCTCGGCCGCGGGTGCGATCGGTGAGGTGCTGGCCAAGCTCTACGCGATCTTCCAGGCCAAGGATGCGGAACTGGTCGAGATCAACCCGCTGGCCCTTCTCAAGGATGGCCGCGTGGTAGCGCTCGACTGCAAGTTCGTGCTCGACGACTCGTCAGGATTGCGTCAGCCCAATCTCGCCAAGGTGGCGTCGCCGCCGAAGATGACGGCTCTGGAAGAGCGTGGCGCGGAGAACGGCCTGAAGTTCATTCAGCTCGACGGCAATGTTGGTGTGCTGGCGAACGGCGCGGGCCTCACCATGACGACCATGGACGTCATCGATCACTTCGGCGGCAAGCCGGCCAACTTCCTGGAGATCGGCGGCGAAGCCTATACCAAATCGGAAATCGCGCTCGATCTAGTATTGTCCAATCCCGGCGTTAAAAGCCTCGTCATCAATTTCTGCGGCGCATTCGCGCGCACGGACGTGATGGCCGAAGGTGTGGTCAAGGCATGGGAAACGCTGAAGCCGAAGGTGCCGGTGTTCTTTTCCATCCACGGCACCGGCGAGGATGAAGCGGTCAAGCTCGTGCGTGAACGGCTTGGCATTGAACCCTATGACTTCATGGAAGATGCCGTGAAAGCGGCAGTCGAGGCAGCGCAATGATTTATCGTCGCGGACAAAAAGTTCTGGTTCAGGGCATGACCGGCAAGCAGGGTGCTTTCTGGTCGGAGCGGATGCGGGAAATGGGCACCGACGTCGCCGCCGGCGTTAATCCCAAGCGCGCGGGCGAGACGTTTCTCGATACGCCGATCTTTGGGTCGGCGGTCGAGGCGACCAAACAGACGCCATGCGATGTTTCCGTCATCTTCATCCCGCCGTCGATGGCCAAGGCGGCCATCATCGACGCGATCGATGCGGGCATCGGGACCATCGTCACGCTCACCGAGCATATTCCGGCGCATGACGTTCTGGAGATTTTCGCACGCCAGCGTGTGTCGAAGAGCCGGATCATCGGCCCCAACACGGCCGGCATCGTGACGCCGGGCGAGGGCTTCGTCGGCATCATGCCGGGCCATAACCCGAACATCTTCAAGCCCGGCCGGGTCGGCGTGATTTCGCGCAGCGGCAGCCTGGGCACCCTGATGTGCCTGAACCTGACGCGCGCCAATCTCGGCCAGTCGGCGTTCATCGGCATCGGCGGCGATCCGATCATCGGCACCACGACGCGCGATGCGCTGATGGAGCTGGATCGTGACGCCAAGACCGATGCCGTCGTGCTGGTCGGCGAGATCGGCGGCGCGATGGAAGAGGAAGCGGCGGAGTACGCCCGCACGATGAAGAAGCCGATTGTCTCCTTCATCGCGGGCCGCTCGTCACCGCCGGACAAGAAGATGGGCCATGCAGGCGCGATCGTTACCGGCGGGCGCGGCGGTTATGCGTCCAAGCGCGCCGCACTCGAGAAGGCGGGAATCCAGGTGGCGAATACACCGGCTGAAGTCGTCGCACTTCTCAAGCAGGTGAATGTCGCGAAAATGTCGGCAGCGAGCTAAGGCCCGTACGACTGAACTTTATGAAAGCGGCGCGTGCGTTGTCGAACCGGCAGCGTGACGCGCCGTTTTCGGTGAAATGAAGCGGATGCCGTGCCGTTGCGCCATGCTGCGCACGCCGGAAACAGTGCGGTTCAGCGCGGCGGCTGTGCGATAGTGCGATGCGCCGGCGTCCGCATAATCCTTCAGCTTCTTCAATTCGTCGTCAGACCACGTCTTGGAGCTTTGTCGAGTCATGCAGCGGTTCCTCATGATGGGGATACGATGCGCGCGCATCGTTTGAAGATTCGCGGGCCATCGTAAAAGACCACCAACGATTGTCCTTAACTTGAGTTGCATGATCGGCGCGAATAACGCGCGATGTTTTTCATCTTGCGTGGAACGATTTTGTTTTGCCGCAATCGGTCGCATCTGATTGCGCATCCGCCGGCGAGCGGATCCTGTTTTTTAGACTGAGGAGAGCCCTTGCTTCGGGCATGGCTGCTTCCCTCTCTGCTCGCCAGGCCACTTGGGAACCAACCCCCAAACACCGGATAAGGCTTGGAAAGGCAGGCAAAATCCTCTTTTTTCAGAACAACATGCATAACCATTAACATGGGTTATGGAACGGCACCGGCAGGAACTGGCATTCCGTGGAACCGTTGGCCTCAGGGGTCAATTTGGGTTCTCACAGCAGAGGCAGGCATGGAAGCCGGACGACCGTACACCAGACTATTGCGCCGGCTGGACAGCGTGGTGAGTTTAACGGAGAGCGACAGGCGCGGTATCGCTCAGATTCCTATGACGGTGAAGAACTTCGCCAATGGGCAGGATCTTATTCGCGACGGCGACATCAGCACCCAATGCATTCTTGTGCTCGACGGTTATCTGTTTCGCCACAAGATGGCCAACGGCTCGCAACGTCAGATCATGTCGTTTCACGTGCCGGGCGATATTCCGGACCTGCAGACGCTGCATCTGCCGAAGCTCGACCATACGGTGACGGCGCTGGGTGCCGCTGTTGTCGCCTTTATTCCGCATACGTCCTTCAAGGAATTGCTGCAGGCATCGCCGCAGCTGACACATGTGTTCTGGCGTGAATCGCTCGTCGATGCGGCTATCTTCCGCGAGTGGGTCATCAACCTTGGCCAGCGCGATGCGATCGGCCGTGTCGCCCACATCATTTGCGAACTCGTCATGCGCCTGCAGGCGGTCGGCCTCGCGCAGAATATGTCGTTTACAATTCCCTGGACGCAATCCGATGTTGCCGACGCCGCAGGCATTTCGACCGTGCACGCCAACCGCGTGATTCAGGAATTGCGGCGGCTTGAGCTATTGGAGTGGGATTCTCGCCTCATCCAGATTCGTAACTGGGATGGGCTGGCGAGCCTTGGGGATTTCTCCGCTGACTATCTGCATTTGCGCAAGGGTGAGCCTGCAATCGTGACCGGTTGAACAGAACCGTTGCCGATCGGGCGTTGAATCGATGGCGGGATGTTTGTTCTGGTGAGCAAGTTTGCCGCAGGCCGCCCATGCGAGAAGATCGTGCCGGAAATTCCAAAAGCACTTCGGAAATGAGCGCTATCGTCGAACGCCGGGCGCGGGTCATTTACGTTGTGTTTACCAACAACCGCATTGGCACGATGTGTTAAGCAGCGACATACCTCCGGTTGCTACCGTTTTCCTCCTTTGGGACGACGACAACCGTTGAAATGCTGAGAATTATCACCTGTCTGCACACCCAACATGACTGGAGGCTGGTTCTTCTGGCGGCGGGCGTTTGCCTGCTGACCAGCCTTGCCGCTCTCAACATGTATCAGCGTGCGATTGCCGATGAGAAGGCAGCATCCCGGCTGTTCTGGGCAATCACGGCCGGTCTTGTCAGCGGTTGCGGTGTTTGGGCGACGCACTTCATCGGAATGCTCGCCTTCACGCCCGGATTTCCGATTTCATTCGACTTCCTGATGACGGTCGCATCGCTGGGCGTTGCGATTGTCATGATGGTCGTTGGATTCGTCACGGCGACCTTTGGCGACCGGATATGGGCGCCGTTGATCGGTGGCGCCATTCTCGGTGTCGCGACTTCATTGATGCATTATCTCGGCGTCGCTTCGCTGCGGATGCCGGCCGAGATTGTATGGATGCCGGATCTGTTGACCGTATCGGTTGCGTGTGGCGTCGTCCTCGGTGCGCTTTCTCTCTTCGTCGTGCGGCGTGGCGAAGCGATGTGGTATGGCGCAATGGGCACGGGATTGCTGATGCTGGCAATCCTGTCCGATCATTTTATCGCTGTCAGCGCGCTGGGATTGATCCCGGACATTGAGACGCCGTCTGAGAATGTCGGACTCTCGCCAATCGCGCTTTCGGTCGGTGTGGCCTCTGTTATGGCGGCCTTTGTTGTTGCCTGCCTGATCAGCGCGATTTCCGACCGCCGCAGCCGCCGCGACATCAACGAGCGCAATATCCAGCTCAATGCTGCGATCGATAATATGATGCAAGGGCTGTGCATGTTCGGCCCGGACAACTGCTTGCAGTTGTGGAATGAAAAATATGTCGCGATGTACAAAATCGCACCAAAAGATATTCGCGTCGGCATGACGGTCGACGACATGTTCGCAGCGCGGAAGAAGGCCGGAACGATCGTCAAGGATCTGGATTCTTACTCCTCGCGCTTGAGGGATTCGGTTCAGAATCGCGAATTCACCCGGTGGATTCTCGAACTGGTCGATGGCCGCATCATCAGCGTGTCGTACCAGTCGATGGAAAATGGTGGCTGGGTCGGAACCCATGAAGACATCACCGAGCAGCGCAAGAGCGAGGCTCAGATCCAGTATCTCGCCCAGCATGATTCTCTGACGGGTTTGTTCAATCGGACCGCTTTCAACGAGCACGTCCGCAAGGTTTGGGAAGAGGCAATGAAGGAGCAGCGGCCCTTCACCATTCTCAGCCTGGATATCGATCGGTTCGGTGAAGTCAACGATACCTACGGCCACAGTGCGGGAGACATGTTCCTCGACGAAGTCGCGCGCCGCTTGCAAGCAGCTTGCGGCAGTGCCTTCATAGCCCGGCTCGGCGGCGACGAATTCATGATCGTCTCATCGGAAGGTGAGCAACCGGCGCGCGCCGGGGACATCTGCACACGCGTTCTGACCGCATTCGAGATGACGTTCCATATCGATGGTCATGCCATTCACAGCGGCTGTACTGTCGGCGTTTCGATCTTCCCGCAGGATGGTGCGGACGTTGAAACGCTCATCAGCAATGCGGACGTAGCACTGTATCGAGCCAAAAAGGAAGAGCGAGGCTCGGTTCGCTTTTTCGAGCCGGCGATGGACAAGCAGATTCGCGAGAAGCGGGCGCTGTTGCACGATCTCGGTGTTGCCATCGAGAATGGGCAGCTCGAGTTGCACTACCAGCCTCAGGGCAGCCCGGACGGACGCCCGTTCGGATTCGAGACGTTGGTGCGCTGGCGCCATCCGGTCAAGGGATTGATCGCCCCCGGAATCTTCATTCCCTTGGCCGAAGAAGCGGGCTCGATCGTCGCTATCGATGGATGGATTTTGCGCGAGGCCTGCCGAGAGGCGGCAAGCTGGCCGACGCCGATGCAGATTGCGATTAACGTGTCGCCGATGAGCTTCCAGCATAACGATCTTCCGGGTCTCATTCATTCGATTCTGCTGGAAACGGGATTGAACCCGAAGCGGCTCGAGATCGAGATCACCGAAGGCGTGCTGATGCAGGACTTCTCGCGCGCCTGTTCGATCCTGCGCCGGATCAAGAATCTTGGCGTCCGCATTGCAATGGACGATTTTGGCACCGGCTATTCGTCGCTGTCGTATCTGCAGTCTTTCCCGTTCGACAAGATCAAGATCGACCAGACCTTCGTTGCGCAGATTCACAAAAACGTTCAGTCGTCCGCCATTATCCGCGCGATCATCAGCCTCGGCGAGGCGCTCAATCTCGGAGTCATCGCCGAGGGCGTGGAGACCGAAGCGCAGCGCGATTTCCTTGCCGACGCGGGATGTGTCGAGATGCAGGGCTATCTGCTCGGCCGTCCGCAACCGATTGCGGCTTATGGGCACATCATCGGCCGCCCGTCCGCCGCGCCGGGGCAAGCTCTCGCCGGTTAGCGCGCACTTTCAGGCGTGAAGCGTGCGCAATTCATCGGCGGGCGGTAATGCAGCGATGCGCCCGGCGATTTTTTCCGCATAGGCCGAAAGATCTGAGATGCCCATCAATTCGCCGAACGTGCCACGTGCCAGCGGGCTTGCAACAAACAAACGCGGGTTCGGTTCGTTCTGATGGCTGATGGCGTGGCCGAGCCGATCCACCGCAATGCCAAGGCCCAGCGCATCCGCCTGCACCAGCCCCTTCGCATTCAATGATGACAGCAGCGGATCGGCCGTCATGGCGTGAGCGGGGCCGGTCGCCAGGATGACCGCATCGAATGTCTCAGGCATCCATTCCGGGGTGTGGCGCGGGCGCAGATCCACGGTAATTGCGTGGGACGTGGCTGAGTTGCGCCCGGGCGCGGCCCTGATGTCGAGCGTGCCATAATTGGCCTTCACGGATGCGGCTCTGAAGTCGAGCATGCCATAGGCGACGAGTTTCTCGATTGTCTCGTGAACCTGCGGCGCGATGCGAAAGCGGTGCGTGTCCCAGTAGGGGCGAAGATGGCGCAGAAGTCGGCGGCGGGACGGGACCGAGAGATTTTGCCAGATCGGCTGTCCCTGTTCGTGAACGCGGTTCAGCACAATCTGCCAGGGCAGTCCGTCTCGGGCCGCTTCAATCACGGCTCTGCGGACGCGGCGGGATAAAGCGGCCGCCTGCGTGACAGGGGGCGAGGTGAAGTCACCTTCAAAGACCGAAAGATTATCGGTATGCGGCTGCGGCCGCAGCCCACGTCGGGAGACGGCGACGATTTTGCCGCGATGGCCGGCGCGCTCCAGCGAGGCCACAACGTCGGCCATCGTGAGGCCGGTGCCGACGATCAGGATGCGATCGTTCGGCGACAGCGATGGCAGCAGATCTTTGCTCCAGGGGTCGGGAAAGAAACGAGGGTGAGAGCGCAGCGAGCGGAGCGATGCGGGCACGGCGGGAGGCGCGTGGCAGATCGCGAGCACCATGATGGCGGCATCGACGGTCGCGCCGTTATCGCAGACGATGTGAAAACCGTTTTCTGTTTCCGAGGCGCTGACGGCCTTGGCCCGCAGATGCGTAATGGCGGGTGACAGACTGCGGACCTGCTCGGCGACATAGCGGCCGAAAGCTTCGCGGGTTGGAAACAGCCGCCCGTCAGCCATGGCGGCCCGCTTGTCGGTTGCGGGATAGCCGGTGTCGATTAGCCAGCGGTGGAAATGCTCCGCATCGTCGGCATCGATAATCATCCGCGTCGCGGGTACGTTGATCCGGTGGGCGGGATCGGTCGTGCCATAGGCAAGTCCGCAGCCGATGGCGGCGTGCGGCTCGATCACGACGACATCAGCGGTGGCGCCCTTTTTGCGCAAATGCCACGCCAATGCCGCGCCGGAAAAACCCCCGCCGATGATGGCAATCGGTCCTTTGACGGCTTTTGGCTCTTGAGAGATGCCGGGCTGGCTGCGCATTCCGCGAACTCAATTCATTGACGAAATTCCAATGGAATATACTATTCAAGCATCTCATTTCCTATTGAAGTCAAATTCAATGGCTCGCCGGCAACGCAAAAACCTTCCTACCTTGAAGCAACTGGAGTTGCTGCAGGCGCTTGAGAAAGCCGATGGCATTTCGAGCGCGGGTCGTGCCTTGGGCATGACGGCCTCTGCAACAAGCCATGCCCTTCGCGCCCTTGAAACAAATCTCGGCGTTCAACTCATCGACCGCAACGCGCCGGGGATCGAACTGACCTTTGCAGGCAAGCAGGTGCTGCCCCATGTCTGCGATGTCTTCAGCGCGCTGAATCTGGTTCAGTCGGTCGCCCAGAGTGGGGCGAGGCTCGAAACCGGCATCCTGCGTCTTGGATCGTTTGGCCTGACAGCGTCGCTTAAATTGCTGCCCCCGATATTGGATACATTTCGCAAGCGTTATCCGGGGGTCGAGGTTCAGGTCATTGAGAGGACCGACCTTGAAATCGAGCAGGCGCTCCTCGACCGGAAGATCGAGGTCGGCATCGTCACGTTGCCGAACGACAAGTTCGATACTGAGTTATTGGCGACCGACGAACTGGTTGCCGTATTGCCCGCCGGCCATGATCTCGCAGCCGATGAAGCGGTGACCTTGCGCGATCTGGTCCGTTATCCCTTTATTCTGACTTACGCGGGTTCCGGCGGATTGGTGTCGCGCACGTTCGCAAGAGCCGGGCTGCAGCCGAAAGTTACTCATGAACTCTCGCAGTTGACGTCGATTTTCGAATTTGTCGCGAGAGGGCAGGGCGTTTCGCTGGTCGCGTCGCTCGCGATCCCGAACAAATACGAAGGAATCGTCTTTCGCAGCCTCAGGCCAGCCGTCACCCGCCGCATCGGGCTAGCCTGTCTGAATGACACTCGTCTATCTCCTGCAGCTGAAGCCCTGTGGAAGCAGATTCAACAAAAGCCGCTCAGGCAGGCCAAGGCGCAGCGTTGATGGTTTCTTGAGCGGCGCACAGTTGTTGCGGGCTAGTGATAACCGGCGATGCGGTGCGGCACGTAAGGCGCTTCCAGCGCCTTGATTTCCTCTTCGGTCAACCGCAGCGATAGGGCAGCGACCGCATCCGTCAGATGTTGCGGCTTCGAGGCGCCGATGATCGGCGCGGTGACGCCGCGCTTCTGCGCGACCCATGCCAGCGCGACCTGTGCGCGTGGCACACCGCGCGCCTTGGCGATGCGGGCGACTTCTTCCACGATCTTTTTGTCGGCATCGACAGCCTGCGTGTACAGCGTGCTGCCGAAAGCATCGGTTTTGCTACGCTCGCTGACGTCGTCCCAGTCGCGGGTCAGGCGGCCGCGTGCGAGCGGGCTCCACGGCACGACCGCGATACCCTGGTCGAGGCACAGCGGCAGCATTTCGCGCTCTTCCTCCCGATGCAAGAGGTTGAGGTGGTCCTGCATGCTGGCGAACTCGCTCCAGCCGTGCAGGCGCGAGGTATAGATCGCCTTGGTGAACTGCCAGGCATGCATCGAGGATGCACCGATGTAACGGACCTTGCCCATGCGAACGAGATCGTTCAGTGCCTCCAGCGTTTCCTCGATCGGCGTATCGTAATCCCAACGATGGATCTGGTAGAGATCGACATAATCGGTGCCGAGCCGGCGCAAGCTGTTGTCGATTTCGTTGAAGACCGCCTTTCGGGAGAGGCCCGCGCCGTTCGGCTCATCGCGCATCTGCAGGCACAGCTTGGTGGCGATCACGACCTCATCGCGCCGCGCGAAATCCTTCACCGCACGTCCAACGATTTCCTCCGACGTGCCATCCGAATAGGAGTTGGCGGTGTCGAGAACGTTGATGCCGAGTTCAAGCGCCTGCCGGATGAGCGGACGGCTGGCTTCTTCCGGCATGGTCCATGGGTGCTTGCCGCGATCCGGCGTGCCGTAGGTCATGCAGCCGAGCCACAGGCGCGACACCTTCAGACCGGTTTTGCCGAACTTGACGTATTCCATGGATAGCCTCGCGTATCGTCGTTCCAAAATATGAAAAAAGGCATCAGTGAAACGGACATCTAACCCGCCACACCGGATCCGCGTGGTAGCACACCGATGGCGGCGAGGGGTTCAAAATATCGCGTGAGTATCACGGCGCTTGCAGGACCGATGCACTGCTTTGTGGGCGGGCCTCCGTATGAGACCGGTGCGGAATTGTTGTTGCGCGCATTGTGCGCTCCATTTGGCGCTAATCCCCGTGTGCTTCAGGCCAGGATCATGAAATAGGCACCAGCCACGGCAGGCACGAATTTCGATTCCTAATGCGGCTTTTGCAGCGCGACATACAGGCGCGAAGAGCGACCCTCGCCCAATGACCGACATCAAAGAAATGCAGATATTTCGGGCCTTATTCGTTCATTCGGACAAATTCGGCAGGCGGTAACATCTTAACGTCCCGTTCTATATTTTGTGGCATTTGTCTCTTTGCAGATTTTGCTGGCCGTTTGCCAGCGTTGAGGATGTGCGGAATTCGGGGGCAAGAGCAATCGATAGCAGCGCTATGCGAGGTGGCATCTGCAGGCAAAAGCTCTCTGTCTGATATTTATGACTCGTGTTTGAAGGGGCTGACATGCTCGGCGGGATCAAGAAGCTCAATATTTTCGGCTGGACCAAGAAGCTTTTCGGTTGGACCAAGTATTTCGGTTGGGTCTCGAGAATTGCATCGAGATTTAATGTGTTCTCCTTCGTCAGGCACATCGGTTTGTCCTGGAAGGTTCAGATCGCACCAGCTTTCTTGGTCATCTCTCTTGTCGCGCTGGGGATGTATTCCCTGAAGACGCTTCAACACAATCAGTCGTCCGAGGAAGCTCTCATGTCTGGGCCGGTTCGCCAGGCCGAGCTGATGAGCGATCTCACCTCCACGATCTGGTCGGCTCATGCCAACCTGTATCGCCTCACGACGACGGCGGCGACCGAGACAGATGCCAAGGCGATCGAGGGTTATGCATTCGACACCACGGCTTCGCTCGGGTTGGTCGATGATGCGCTGTCGGCTCTTGAGGTCAGCCTGTATGAACCAAGCTCTGTAGTGACGAAGGACGACTATGCCAAGCTGAAGGATGCCGTCGCTCTCTATGCCAAGAAGGCTAAAACCGTCACCGAGAAGACAGGTGCTTCCGGCGCCGATCCGCGATTCATCAAGGACGCGGAAAAGCAGTTCGTAGTGGTGTCGCAGCTTGTCAAGGACATGATGGGCGCAAGCAGCACGCGCAAAAGCATGGAGGTCGGTATTTCTCAGGTGCGGCTCGAGGAGCAGCAATTCACCCTCAAGATCGTGCTCGGTGTCATTGCCGCGTTTGGCTTGCTGTTCTCGTTCCTGATCGGGCGTAGCATTTCGAAGCCTGTGGTCGTGATGACGAAGGCGATGCATGAGCTTGCCGCCGGCGATCTGTCGGTGCAGTTGCCGGGTCTCGATCGCCGCGATGAAGTCGGCCAGATGGCGCGCGCCGTGGAAGAGTTCAAGGTTCAGGCGGTGGCCAAGGCCGAGCAGGAGGCCGTCGAGCGCGAAGCGAAGAATCGCGAGTTGGCGGCGACGCGCAAGGCAGAGCTTCATTCGCTTGCGGAGAGCTTCGAGAGCGCCGTCGGCAAGATCATCGAGCACGTCAGTTCGGCCTCGAGCGATCTTGAATCGTCGGCGATGGTGCTGACCAAGAGCAGCGTGGCGACGCAGGAACTGAGCGCCGTTGTGGCGGCGGCTTCCGAGGAAACCTCCACCAACGTTCAGTCGGTCGCGTCCGCGACCGAGGAAATGGCGGCTTCGGTTTCCGAGATCGGCCGTCAGGTGTCCGATTCCAACCAGATCGCGGCGGAAGCCGTCGAACAGGCGCAGCGTACCGATGCGCGGATCAGCGAGCTGTCAGAGGCGGCGAACCGGATCGGCGACGTCACCATGCTCATCACCACGATCGCAAGTCAGACCAACCTCCTGGCGCTCAACGCCACCATCGAGGCGGCGCGCGCGGGTGAGGCGGGCAAGGGCTTCGCGGTGGTTGCGCAGGAAGTGAAGGCGCTG
>Ga0180223_1001495_pt1 | contig 17878 bp, 16 predicted proteins | sample eDN5th30CKraftOP_FD_151337 | JGI IMG/M metagenome (GOLD analysis project Ga0180223, IMG submission 151337) | Enriched Organic Plus compost microbial communities from Emeryville, California, USA - eDNA 5th pass 30_C Kraft OP (version 2) (version 2) ...
GCTGGACAGCGTGGCGGCGCGCCTGGGCGTCATGTGGCGCTATGCCAACCAGCGCATCGAGTTCTACCGCACCGAGACGCGTGTATTCGACGTGCGCGCGCTTACGCTGAACGCCAGCGCCGAGGCCTCGCTGGGGTCGGCGCGCGAAGGGCGGGCGGACGGTTTTTCCAGTACCTCGAAAACCAGCCTGTCCGCAGGCAAGCCGGACCTGCTCGAGGCCGTGCGCCGCCGCATCGAACCGTTCCTGACACGGGCTGGCCTGTTGGTGGCGGAACCCGGCGCCAGCGCTTCCATCGTCGTTACCGACACGCCGGACGTACTGCGGCGCATCGCAAGCTATCTGGAGCGCGAAAACCAGGCGCTGACGCGCCGGGTAAGGCTGGTGTTCGAGGAAATCACCCTGTCGGTCGACGACATGGCCGAGGCGGGACTGGACTGGAATCTGGTGTTTTCCAGCGCCAGGCTGGCCGCCGCGGCCTTCATGCCGGGCACCGACGTCGAACAGGCCGGCGGCCTGGGCATGGCGCTGCGCCGCGGCCCTTACCAGGGTTCCGAGGCCGTGGTCAAGGCGCTGGGCCGGATGGGCCGCATCGTGCGCCGCAGCAGCCTGCCTGTCCTGACGCTCAACCGCCGGCCGGTGTCGCATGCGGTGCGCACGACTTTCTCTTACATAGACAAAGTGCAGACCACGGCGCTGCCGGACGGCGCGGGCACCGCCTTACCCACGGTGTCCATCAGCCAGCGCGAAGAAACAGTCGGATCCTTGCTCACCCTGGTTCCCGACGCCCAGGCGGACGGCCAGATTCTTCTATCGGTGGCCTACGACAACACGGTGGCGCAGCCGCTCAAGTCCGTCACGTTCGGAGACAAGGGCAATCCGCTGCAGCTGCAGCAGGTCACCATCGACGGCAACGGCACGGTGCAGCAGGTCGTACTGCGGCCGGGCCAGCCGCTGGTCATATCCGGATTCGACCGGATCCAGGAGGAAACCGATGGCCGCCGCCTGAACCCGGGTCTGCCCATGGTGCTGGGCGGCAGCGAACGCGTGGCCACGCAGCGGCTGACCACTGTCGTCATCGTCACCGCACAGGTCGAAGAAGGTTTCTAGGCACGGAGCCCGCATGAGCGAAGTCATCATCCTGTCCGCCGCCTCCGCCTACCTGGCCCTGGGACTGGATTGGCTGCCCCTGATCGGGGGTGGCGCGCAGCGCGCCGCCTATCGCGCGGCGCGGCGGCACAAGGCCTCGCATCTCGTCCTGGACGGCGAGGCCGCCGGCGCCGTCGGCTATGGACTGTTGCGCCTGCGGCGCGGCCAGGCGGTGCATTCGGCCGCCCAGAATCTGGCGCGCCTGTTCCCGAGCGGCGCGGCAGCGATGCTGCTGAAGCTGGACAGCGGCCGATACTGGCTGGCGGCGGTGCACGAAGGCGCAGTGGTGGCGCGCACGGACAAGCTCTACGACTCGCCGGCCGAGGGCAGGGCGGTCCTGGACGAACTGCTGCGGGCCTATCCGCATATGCGGATACTGGGCCAGGACGGCGCCGCGGCGCCGCCTTCCCTGTCCGCCCTGGCGGCGGCCGGCGATGCACAGACACTGTTGCGCCCCGTCGCGCGGCTGGACTGCACACGCCGCGCTTTGCCGCTGGCGTTGCTGGCCCTGGGAGCCTTGGCGCTGGCCAATGCCGGCTTGGGGCGCCGTCCGCCGGCGGGCGAAGCTGCCCCCATGCCGGATGCCGCCGCCGTTCTGCATATGTGGCGCCAGGCGGACGCGGCGGCGGCGCGCGCCGCCGTCATACACGGCGTGTCGGCCACGCGGGCGCTGTTGCTGGGCTTGCATGCGCTGCCCGCGCGCCTGGCCGGATGGGCGCTGCAACGCGCGGTCTGCGAACCTGTGCAGCGCAACTGGCGGTGCAGCGCACAGTACCAGCGGCGCGACGCCGGCGCGGACAACGCGGACCTTCTGGCCGCCGCGCCGCAGGACTGGCGGCTGGGCTTCCCCTCTATCGACAGCGCGCTGGCCCAATGGCGTCCCCGGGCCGGCGCACTGCCGCCAGGCTTTCAGGCATTGCGCAGCAGCGCGCACAACCTGCGCCACCTGCAAAGCGCCTTGCAGGCCATGCAGCCCGCTTTCACACGCATGCGGCTGGGGCCCGCACGGCCCCTGCCCATTGCGCCGCCGCACGACGCGCAGGGCAGGACGCCCTCGCGGCCCGCCGAACTGCCCCGGTATGCGCGCCGGTCCCTGCGGTTCGATGGGCCGCTGCGTTCGGCCGGCATGCTGGCGCCCCATGCCCATCACATGGGCTGGAAAAAAATCACCTTGTCGCTGCGGGATGCGGTGCCGCCCGGCCTGAAAGCCAGCCGCCTGCACATTTCTCTTGAAGGAGACCTGTATGAGCTTCTCGATCCCGGGACGAGGCCGGCCGAGGCCGGCGGCCCGCATGACTAGCCCGCCGCTCGGGCGCCTGCGGCATGCCGTCATGCTGGCCTGCCTGTGCGCCGCGTCGTCCGTGCCGGCGGCTCAGGACGAGGCGGACCGGTTCGCCGAAGACCGCGAGTCGGTGGGCGAACTGATGCGCCTGGAAACCCAGCTGGCGCTGCGCCGGGCGCGCCAGCGGCTGCGCGACGCCGCCGGCGAAGGGCAAGGACCGCCCGCCGCCGCGGGCAACGGGACGCCGGGCCAACCTTTTGGCCTGATAGGCATTTATGGCGTGGGCCGGCGCCTGATGGCAGAGGTCATGGCTGGGTCGCGTCCGCTGCTTTTCATGCAGGGCAGCCCGTGGCCCATCGGCCAGAAGGGCGGGGGCACGCGCTTGCGAGGCATAGCGGGAACCTGCGTGACGCTGGAGCACGAAGGCCGCGCGCATACTCTGTGCGCGCGGCAGTCTCGCGACGGCCAGGGGTGAAACCATGTGCGCCTGGAAACGCCTGTCCGAGCCGGTTCCCCTGCATGCGGCCGGCGCGGCCCCACGCTTCGATGCGGCCAGCGCCGGCGTCATCGAAGGGCCGGACGACCTGCTGTCGCTGCAGCCCGCCTTCCTGCGGTCGCTCAGCCGCGAACTGGACGTCGAAGCGCTGGCGGCGCGCATCTGCCCCGTCCTGCTGGCCGATCATACGGTGGCCATACTGGCGCTGGCCGAGCATGTGGGCGGCGACCAGGCGGATGCGCTGGCGGCGCGCGTGCTAGGCCATGGCTATGCGCTGGCGGTGCCGCAGCGCTATGTGCTTGCCGCGCCGCTGCTGCTGGCCATCGCGCGCAACCAGGTCACTGTGCGGACGCTGGCCGGCCGGCGCGGCGCGCTGTCGGGGCGTTCCGGCACCGCGCTGTCCGACGCTTTCCAGGACATGGTCGAGTGGGGTGTGCGGCAAGGGGCAAGCGATCTGCATGTCAATATCCTGGCGCGCGAACCGGAATCCGAGGTGCGTTTCACGCTGGCGGGGCGTTATGTGGCGCCCGAGCGCTTCCAGCGCATACCCACCAGCACGCTGCTGGACATGCTGGCGGTCGTGTGGATGGACATACGCGGCGGCAATGGCGCGGTGTTCGACCCTTGCGCCGAGCAGCAGGGCAGCCTTACCAGGCAGGTGGACGGCAAGCCGGTGCTGCTGCGCTGGGCCTCGCTGGCGGCCGAGCGGGGCCCCAGCGTGTGCCTGCGCCTGTTGAGGCGCGACGCGCATTGCGCGGGCCTTTCGCTGGAGCAGCTGGGCTATCTGCCTCACCAGGCGGCGGCCATCGAGGGCGCCATGCGGGCCGCGGGCGGGGCCATCGTGTTTTCCGGCGCGGTGGGGTCGGGCAAGTCCACGACGCTGGCGGCGCTGATCTCGCGCATTCCGGCGGAACGCAAGGTCGTCACCATAGAGGACCCCGTCGAGTATCTGATTCCCAACGCCATCCAGAACACAGTCGTGCGCGCCCTGCACGAAACCGCCCATGACGATTACGCGGCCAAGCTGCGCACGCTCAAGCGCTCGGCCATGAACGACGTGCTGCTTGGCGAAATCCGCGACCGCGAGACGGGGCGCGCCTTCATGGACCTGGCCGGATCGGGCGTCAGCGTATACACCACTGTCCATGCTCCCTGCGCGGCTCTGGTGGGCGAGCGGCTGGCCTCGGACTTCATCGGCGTGTCGCGCGATTTCCTGGCCACGCCGGGCATGCTCAAGCTGCTGGTGCATCAGGTGCTGCTGCCGGTGCTGTGCCCGCATTGCGCGTTGCCGCCCCGGTCCTGGCCGCGCGACGTCCATGATGCGGCCTGGCTGAAAGCCTTGAGGCGCCTGTACCCTTGCGAGCCGGACCCGCTGCGGCTGCGGAACCCCGCGGGCTGCGGCGCCTGCCGGTTGGCGCAGGCGGCCCAGGTGGCCGGCTATGCGGGCCGCACGGTGGCGGCCGAGTATATCGAGCCCGCTTGCCAGCCGCGGCTGCTGGACGGCATACGGCGGGCGGACACCTCGTGGCTGCGCGAAACGCAGGCGCCGCCGTTTCCGGGCGTGCAGGCGCCCGAACGCCTGCGGTCCGCCCTGCATTGCGCCATGTACAAAGTGCTGAGCGGCCGGATCGACCCGCGCGACATCGAAACCGGCTTCCTGCCGTTCGTCGCGCAGGCGCGTCTGGCGGGTGCGGGCGCGACGGCCTCCCTGGAGCGCGCGGCATGAAAACGCCGCGGCCTCTGTGGGGCGCCGGCCAGGCGTGGCTGGCGGCCGTCGGCGGGCTGGACCGGCGCCGGCTGCGGGCCGCGCGCGCGGACTACTACGACTATCTGGCCTGCATGATGGAAGGCTTGCGCGGCAGCCGCACGCTATGGGACATCTTCGAACAGGACGCGCGCCGGCATGGCCGCGCCAGCCCGCGCGGACGGCTGTCGCGCGCCTGGGCGCTGTCGTATCCGGCCACCGGGGGCGACCTGTACGCCACGTGGTTCGGTTGCTTTCCGGTCGGCGAGCTGGCCATGATCCGGGCCGCGCAGGCGTCCGGCAACGAGGCCCTGGCCGCCACCCTGCGCGACCTTTCCAAGGCCGTACAGCTGACACGGCGCGCGGCGTCCATGGCAATGGCCACGCTATGGTCGGCCATGCTGGCATTGGGCGTACTGGCGGCCATGATTCTTGCGCTGCCCCTGTTCACCGTGCCCCGGCTGCGCCAGGTGTTCGGCATGGTGCCCGACGAATTCCATGGAGCCTACACTCGCGCGCTGTTCGATTTCGCACAGTCCGTGCAGTCCGGCGGCGGCCTGGCGCTGGCCGCATGCCTGGCGGGCCCCGCCTGGCTGCTGTGGTCCCTGCCCAACCTGACGGGCCGCTGGCGCGCATGGCTGGATGCCGTGCCGCCATGGGCAGTGTACCGGCACGTCAACACGCTGCGCCTGTTCGCCTTGTTGACGGTGATCCTGGGCCAGGGCGAAACGCCGACCACCCAGCTGCGCAGCGCCCTGGCGGTGCAGCGTCCGGGTGCGTCCGCGTGGCTGCGCTGGCATATCGACGCCATGCTGGCGCGCATCGACCTGGGGCGCATCGGCGCCGCGACTTTCGGCGGCGGGCTGCTGGACAGGGAAATGTTCTGGTTCCTGGACGACATGGCCCAGGCCAGGGGCCTCGCGGCGGGGCTTGCTCTGACGTGCCGGCGCCTGGAAACGCGCGTCCTGCGCGACGTCGCCCGGCAGGCCACGGCGCTGCGCTATTACCTGCTTCTGGCCTGCGTGGCCGGCGCGCTGGGGCTGGGCCTGTGGCACTACGCCGTCATCGACGAGCTGCGCCGCTCGCTCATGATTTTCTACGCCAGCCAATAGGGGCGGGCGTTCCATCCCAAGGAGTTTTCATGTCCGACAATCCATCCTTCAGCCGCCAGCGGGGCTTTTCGCTGGTCGAGGTATCGCTCGTGACCGCCATCGTGCTGCTGCTGGCCATCATCGGCATTCCGGCGATAGGCAGCTACGTGGTCGAAAACAAAGTGCCCAAGGTGGGCGAGCAGTTGGCGCGCTTCATCCTGCAGACCAAGGTGAACGCGCCCAATGGCTCGGCCACGCCCTACGCCGACATCGATACCACGCACTTCGCCGGCCTGGTGCGCGACTCCAGCATTTTCTCGGTGTCCGGCGCCGGCTCCTCCACCAAAGTCCTGCACGGGCTGGGCGCGGACGGCGAGGTATCGGTGTCGGCCGTGGATTCCGGCGCGGCGTTTTCAATCGGCCTGTCCAATGTCAATCACGCCGCCTGCCCGTCACTTGCCTCGGTCATGCAGCGCGTGGCGCAGACCATCACCCTGACGGCGGAGGGCGGGACGGCCTCTGTCGTCAAGGACGAGGTCACGCCATACAGCGCCCTGGCCGTCGAGTCGCGCTGCAGCCAGGGCGACAGCAATGCTTTCGTCTTCACGGCAAGCTGAAGGCGGCCATGAAGACGCCAGCATTGCGCCAGCAGGGATTCGCCCTTCTGGAACTGACCGCGGCCCTGCTGATAGCCGCCTTGCTGGCGGCCTGGGGCGCGGCCTCGCTGGCCGATCGCGCGCACGACGCCGCCGCCCAGGGCGCAGCCATATGGATGGCTTCCCTGCGCCAGGCGGTGCAGGGCTATGTCGAACGCCATGCGCCGGCCTTGCGCCAGGCGGCGCATCCCGGCGACCTGCAGGACCAGGGCTATGCGCAATGGGCGTCGCCCAGCGTGCAGGAGCTCAAGGCCGCCGGCCTGCTGTCGGCGGGGTTTCCCGAATACGGCATGCGCGGCATGCGGGCGCGCATCCAGCTGTTGCGGGGAGAGGACTGCCCCCAGGCTTCTTGCCGCATCGAGGCGCTGATATACAGCAGTCGGCCGCTGGCGCGGAGGCCGGCCGAGCCGTTCAGCGAACAGATGGTCGCGCAATGGCTGCTGGCGGCGCGGGGCTGGGGCGGGGCGGTCAGCCCGCGGCAGCCGGACCGGGTCGCCGGCGCGGCGTTCAGCTTTCCCAATCCTCTCTTGCCCGACGCGGCAGCCTTGCCGGCTGGCACTGTGGCGATGGCGCTGACGGCAGAGCAACTGGGGCAGATGGACTATCTGCGCGTCGGCGACGAGCGCGATCCGATGCTGCAAGGCCGGGCAAGCGTGCAGGGCGATGTCTCCACCCAGGGCTCCTTGCAGGCTGAAGGCTATGTGCGCATCGGCGCACGGCACTACGCGCGCACCGCCTGCGACACCGAAGGCGCCGTGGCGCGCGAGTATTTCGGCGGCTTGCTGGTGTGCCGCAACCTGGCATGGGCATCGGCCGGGGGCAGCGGCGGAGGCGGTTTCTCGCTGAACACGGTGTCGGGCTGCGGCGCCTCGATGCTGAACCCCGTGACGGGGGACTGCAGCTGCCCGGTGGGCTATCAGCCGGTGCGCATCGCCGACAGCGGCGCGGCTTCGGGGGCGGACGGGCGCACCCGGGGCTATCTGTGCGTCGGCTGAACGGGGCTGGCCCGCCGGCGAAGGCTATTCGCCGCCCAGGCGCTGGCGCAGCCGCTGCACCGCGCTGTCCACAGTGGTCAGCACAGGCACCGGCACGCGCTGCGCCACCCGTCCGGCGGCGCGCGCCAGGCTGAACTGGGCCAGCGCGATGACGCGGCAGCCGCGCGCATGCAGCCGTTGGGCCGCCTGGGCCGCCGACTCGTCGTGCATCGCCGGGTCGCCGTCGTTCAGCGCCTGCAGCGCGCCTTGCGCCAGCTCGGTGTCCAGCCCGGTCCCCGGGGGGAATTCGGCGGGCATCGAAGCCAGGGTGGGGGCAAAGCTGGCCACCAGCCCTATCCGGCCGCCATGCCGGCGGGCGTCGTCGATCATGGCCTCGTTGGGTTTTAGCACGGGGATGCCGGCATGCCTTCTGGCCACCGCCTCGATGCAGGGCCCGAAGGCCGAGCAGGTGAACAGGATGGCGTCTGCGCCGCAGTCCACCGCGTAATCGGCCAAGGTCAGGAAGCGCCGGTGCATGCGCTCGTCCAGCCCTGTGCGGGCCACGTCCGCCGAAAGGCTGTCGTCCAGCAGGTTCATCAGCACGGGCGCGGGCCACGAGCGCGCGAACGCCTCATTGATGGGCGCCACTGAATGGGCCAGGGCATGGATGAGGGCGATTCGGGTCATGGGGTCAAGCCTGTGGCGGTTGCGGCGTGGGCAGCGCATCGCGTATGTGCTGCACCACATTGTCGATGATGTCGGATTCACGCGCATCGTCTGTCTTGCGATACAGCACCGTGATGACGAAGCGCAGTTCGCGGAAGATGTCCACGATGGGCGCGGCGATGGCGCCATAGCCATTGAGCAGGACGCGCGGGTCGGACGCCAGCACGACCTCCTGGGAAATGTCGTAGCCCCGCGCACGCACCAGCGCCACGCGTTCATTCAGGGCGTCCAGCGTGACGGGCGTCTGGCCCAGCTTGGCGGCGTTGTCAAACTCGTGCAGCAGGGGGCTTTCGGTCGCGTCGGTGGGAAGGTAAGCCAGGAACACCCGCCCGGTGGCCGTGTTGGCCAGCGAGGCGGTGCCGCCGATGCGAAAGTCGATGGGCAGGCCGTCCAGACTGTCGCCGCGCGCGATGATCATGATGGACGTGCCCGTCCACATGGACAGCATGGTGGGCCCCTGCGTCTCGCGGGTCAGGGCAGCCATGACGGTGCGCGAGGTGTCTATCAGGTCGACCTGGTTGAAGGCGGCCAGCCCCAGGTTCAGGGCCGCGGGCCCCAGGGTATAGGCGCCGGCCTCGTTCTGCGCGACCAGCCCGGTGCGCAGCAGGCTGACCATGTACATGCGGGTCTTGCTGGGCGACATGTCTACGTCGGCCGCCACGTCCTTCAGCAATATGGGGCGCGCGCTGCGTTCCAGCGCGTGGAGCACGCGATAGGCGATGTCCACGGATTGAATGCCTTTGGCCATGAGTCCGCCGGGTTTTTTTCTGGTTTCCATGAGAAGACGGCAGCGCGCCGGAATGCCTGTTTCGGGGGGAGGCACCAGTATAGCGAGACGCCGGCATCTGGCGCGGTCTTCATTCGCTTGCGGGAATTCCCTGATGAATATCCCCTGAACTCGATGATACTATAGCTGCATCGATGCAGCATTGCTGCAATAAAATGGCGTATGTCGCGTGTGTTCGTCGAATGCACCAGGCCATGACAGAAAGACAAACGAAGGAGACTCCATGAACGCTACCGTTCAAGCGCCCGTGACCTCGTTGGCCAGCCAGCTGCGGGCCAACGACAGGCTGGCGGACGGCCGTACACCGCTGCCGCGGCAGTTCTGGTATATCGCCGGCCTGGCGCGGGACTTCGGCCGCAAGCCGCTGGAACGCACTTTGCTGGGGCAGAGCCTGGTTTTCTACCGCAGCACCCAGGGCAGGCCGGTCGCGTTGATGAACCGCTGCCCGCACCGCTCCTATCCGCTGGCGCACGGCCAACTGGAAGGAGACATACTGCGCTGCGGCTACCACGGCCTGGCCTTCGCGCCGGACGGCCGCTGCACTGAGATTCCCTCCCAGGAAACCGTGCCGCGCGGCATCTGTACACGTTCCTATCCGGTGGCCGAACGCGGGCCCTTCGTCTGGATATGGATGGGCGACGACCCCGCCGATGCCGACGAAAGCGCCATCCCGGACACCAACTGGCTGGAAAGCCCAGACTGGAGCCATGTCACCAGCTATCTTTTTCTGCGGGCAAACTACGTCTATCTGCACGAGAACCTGCTGGACCTGTCGCACTTTACCTATTTGCATCCCACCACCCTTGGCACGCCCGAATACGCGCGCACGCCGTTCGACGTGCAGGTGCAGGGCGATGTGGTGCGCATCACGCGGCATGTGGCCGCATGCGATGTGCCGCCCATTTATTCGCGCACGGGCATTGCGGGCAAGATGTCCCGCCGCACGGTGTCGGAATTCATATCGCCCGCCATGCATCACGCATCGGCAGTCATGTCCGATCTGGCACCGGCCCCCGGCGCGCGGCGGGATTTCACCATCTACATCACGCATTTCGCCACGCCGGAAACCCAGGACACCACGCATTACTGGTTCGCGTTCGCGCGCGACTTCGCGTTGGGCGATGCCGAGGTGGACGAATACATGAAATCCAGCGCATTGACAGCTTTCAATGAAGACCGGCACGCGCTGGAGGAAATCGCGCGCATCTACCGCGGCGAGCCCGGCGCTCCCGGCGCCGAGATCCACGTGCGCAGCGATGGGGCAGGCGTGGCCGCGCGGCGCATTCTGCGCCGCCTGGCCGGGCAGTGACCGGCGCCGCGGCAGCACATTCACACCAAAAAAACAGGAGACAACATGAAATTGATCAAGGCATTGGCCTGCAGCCTGAGCTTCGCCGCCTGCGCCGCTGGCGCTCAGGTCAAGGTGGGCGCCACCATTCCCCTGACCGGACCCGTGGCCATGCTGGGCCTGGGCCAGCAGAAAGCCATGCAGATGTATGCCGACAAGGTGGGCGGGCTCGGCATCGAATATGTCGTGCTGGACGATGCCTCGGACACCACGGCGGCGGTGACCAACGTCAAGAAGCTGACCGCCGAGCATAATGTCGACGTCATCGTCGGCTCTTCCAGCACGCCGCAGTGCCTGGCCATGCTGGACGCCATCGCGCAGGCCGAGGTGCCCACCATCTGTCTGGGCTCGGCCTCGGCCATCGTGTCCCCCATGGACGACAAGCGCAAATGGGTATTCAAGATCCCGCCCAACGACGAGGTCTGGATCGAAGGCATGGCCAGGCACATGAAAGCCAATGGCGTGCATCGCCTGGGCTTCATCGGCTTCAACGACGCTTTCGGCGAAGCCTGGCTGCAGGGCATGAACAAGCTGGCCGCCAAGTACGGCATTGAAATGGTCGCGGCCGAGCGCTACGGACGTACTGATTCCAGTGTCGTGGCCCAGGTGCTGAAAGTATTGATGAAAAAGCCGGACGCGGTGCTGATCGCAGCGTCGGGCACGCCGGCCGCGCTTCCCACCATGACGCTGCGCGAACGCGGCTTCAAGGGCAAGATCTATCTCAATGCGTCCATCGCCACCAAGGAATTCATGGACACCGCCGGCAAGGCCGCCGACGGCGCATTGCTCAGCATAGGCGTGGGGCTGGTGGGCGAGCAGGTGCCGGACAGCAACCCGCTCAAGCAGCTGAATCTGGACTTCAAGGCCCGCTACGAAGAAAAATTCGGCAAGGGCTCGTTCAACATCTTCGCCATGCAGGGCTACGATGCTTTCCGCATCCTGGAGCGGGCATTGCCCATCGCCGCCAAGGCGGCCAAGCCGGGCACGCGCGAGTTTCGCCTGGCGCTGCGCGACGCCATTGAATCCGTGCGCGATCTGCATGGCAATACCGGCATCTACAACTTTTCTCCGTCCGACCATTCGGGGCTGGACACGCGGGCGGTCGTCATGGCCGAGATCCGCGACAAGCAGCTGAACTACGTTCCCGAGTAAGGCGGATGCCTGACGGGGGTTTGCACGGAGAAACGCATGGATGCATCTATAGCGGCGATTTTGCTGCAGGACGGCCTGACCAACGGCGCCATTTACATGTTGCTGGCGCTGGCCCTGGTGCTGGTGTTTTCGGTCACGCGGGTCCTGTTCCTGCCGCAGGGCGAGTTCGTCGTGTTCGGCGCGCTTGGCTTCGCCCTGCTTCTGAAAGGCCAATTGCCGGGTACGGTGTGGCTGTTGCTTACTTTCGGCGCGATGACGGCGGTGTTCGACGTCGCGGCGGCGGCTCCGCGCCGGCGCGCAGCCGTGCTGCTCAGGACGGCTGCGCTCAACCTGGCGCTGCCCTCGGCCATCGCCGCGGCCGCCTGGCTGGCGTCGCGCCATCCGGTGCCGCCCTCGCTGGCCGCGCTGATCGCGGTGGCGCTGGTGGTGCCCCTGGGCCCTATGATCTACCGCATCGGCTTCATGCCCATGGCCCATGCTTCCATACTGACCCTGATGATCATCGGGGTCACGGTGCATTTCATCCTGGTGGGCATGTCGCTGTTCTTTTTCGGTCCTGAAGGCATGCGCGCCGAGCCGCTGGTGGGCGCCGGCTTCGTCTTCGGCGGCCTGATCATCTCGGGCCAGAGCCTGCTGGTGTATGCCGTTGCGGCAGCCGTGGCGGCAGGGCTGTATCTGCTGTTCGAGCGCAGCGTCTATGGCAAGGCGCTGCGCGCCACCGCGGTCAACCGCACGGGCGCGCGCCTGGCGGGCATCCGCACGCATGTGGCCGGCAAGCTGGCCTTCGGGCTGGCGGCCGCCATCGGGGCCGTGTGCGGCGTGCTGATGGTGTCGCTTACCACCGTTTATTACGACTCGGGCCTGGCCATCGGCATGCGGGGCTTCATCGGCGCGGTCATCGGCGCGCTGGTCAGTTTCCCCGGGGCGGCGGCCGGAGCGCTGGCAGTGGGCGCGGTGGAGTCCTTCGTGTCCTTTTTCTACAGTTCCATGAAGGATGCGGCGCTGTTCCTGCTGATCATCCCCATTCTGCTGTATCTGTCCATGAGCCGGCCCGGCGCCGTGGCGGGAGAAGAGGAATGATCCAGCGACGCACTGCATTCTGCACAGGCCTGGCCGCGCTGGCGCTATGCATTGCCATTGTGCCGGCCTTCTATGTCAACCTGATCGCCTACATCGGTCTGTACAGTCTGGTGGCGGTGGGGCTGGTGCTGCTGACCGGCGTGGCCGGGGTCACGTCTTTCGGGCAGGCCGCCTTCGTCGGCATCGGCGCCTATGCCACGGCGGCGCTGACGGCCCTGCTGGGCTGGTCGCCCTGGATGGGGCTGCTGGCCAGCCTGGCGTTCAGCGGCGTGTCGGCGCTGGTGCTGGGCCTGATCACCTTCCGGCTTTCGGGCCATTACCTGGCCCTGGGCACCATGTCGTGGGGGCTGGGCCTGTACTACATGATGGGCAACTTCGAGGCGCTGGGCGGCCACACGGGCATCGCCGGCGTGCCGCGGCTTCCCTGGCAATGGCTGTACGCCCATGCGGGCCGCGCCTACTGCGCGCTGATCTGGGTGGTGGCCGTGGCCTTCATCGTCGCGGTCGAGCGCATGCTGGCCTCGCGCAAGGGGCGCGCCATCCGGGCGCTCAAGACCGGCCAGCAAATGGCGGAAAGCTTCGGCGTCAATACGTACTGGCTCAAGGTGCAGATATTCACCCTGACCGGGCTGGCCGCGGGGCTGTCCGGCTGGCTGTACGCGCACTACATCGGCTTCGTCAACCCTACGCCTTTCGGCATCTACTTCAGCATCGAGTATCTGTTCATGGCGGTGCTGGGCGGAGCGGGCTATGTATGGGGCGCGGTGGTCGGGGCCACGGCCATCACGCTGCTGCGCCATCTGCTGCAGGATTTGCTGCCCAAGGTGCTGGGAAGCGCCGGAAACTTCGACATCGTGGTCCTGGGCGCCATTCTCATGTTCGTTTTGCATCGCGCACGCAACGGCATCGCCCCATGGCTGGCGCGCCGCATCCACGCGCCCCGGCTGGCCGTCCCCAGCCGGCTGAGCCGGCTGATGCCGCGGCGCCCGCCTGGCGCGTCGGGCCGGCCCTTGCTGGAACTGGAGCATGTCACGCGCCGGTTCGGCGGCCTGGTGGCCGTCAACGATCTGTCGTTCAGCATGCAGGAAGGCGAGATCCTGGGCCTGATCGGCCCCAACGGCGCCGGCAAGTCGACCACCTTCAACCTGATCACCAATGTGCTGGCGACCAGCGCCGGCAGCGTACGCTACCGCGGCCGGCGCATCGATTCCATCGGCATGCGGGCCGTGGCGCGGATGGGCATCGCGCGCACTTTCCAGCATGTGCAGATCGTCCCTGGGATGACTGTGCTCGAAAACGTTGCGCTGGGGGCCTACTTGCATGGCGGCAAGGGGCTTGCGGCCGCGGCCTTGCGGCTGGACCGCGCCGAGGAGGCCGGCCTGCTGGCCGCGGCGGCCGCGCAGATACGGCGCGTCGGCCTGGAGGAAAAAATGCATGAGCCCGCCGGCAGCCTGGCGCTGGGGCAGCAGCGCCTGGTCGAAGTGGCCCGAGCCCTGGTGCCGGCCCCGTCGCTGTTGCTGCTGGACGAACCGGCAGCCGGGCTGCGGCACCTGGAAAAACAACAGCTGGCCAGCCTGCTCAAGAACCTGCGCGCCGAAGGCGTCAGCATTCTGCTGGTGGAGCATGACATGGATTTCGTGATGAATCTGGTGGACAACCTGGTGGTGATGAGCTTCGGACAGAAGCTGGCCTGCGGCACGCCCAGGGAGATACGCAGCAACCCCGCCGTCATCGAGGCTTATCTGGGGGGCGAGGCGGCATGAGCGCACTACTCGAAGTGGACGGCCTGGACGCGGGCTACGGCGGCGTCGATGTGCTGCGGCAGGTTTCACTGCAGGTGCGTGCGGGGACTGTCGTCACCGTCATCGGCGCCAATGGCGCGGGCAAGACGACGCTGCTCAATACGCTGGCCGGCCTGCTGCCGGCGCATCATGGCGCGGTGCGCTACCAGGGCGCGGACGTCACCCACGCCGACACCGAAGACAGGGTGTTCCTGGGCATGGGCCTGGTCACCGAGCAGCGCAATCTGTTCGGTTCCATGACAGTGCAGGACAACCTGTGGCTGGGCGCTTTCACGCAGCGCGCCGGGCGGCGCCGGGATGCGCTGCTCGAGGACGCCTACCGCCTGTTTCCGAGGTTGCGCGAGCGCAAGCGGCAGATCGCCAGCACGCTGTCGGGCGGCGAACGCCAGATGCTGGCGCTGGGCCGGGCTTTCCTGGGCCGGCCGCGGCTGCTGATGCTGGACGAGCCCAGCCTGGGCCTCGCGCCGCTGGTCGTGCGCGACACGCTGGCGACCATTGCCGCGCTGCGCGACGAGGGCATCTCGGTGCTGCTGGTGGAGCAGAACGCGCGCGCCGCCCTGCGCATCGCCGACTACGGCTATGTGCTGGAAAACGGCAGGGTGGTCCTGCAAGGGCCCGCGTCCGAATTATTGGCCAATCCCGCCGTGACGGCCAGCTATCTGGGCGGCTCCGCCCCGCAGGCGGCCGGCGCCGCCTCGGCCCGAGCCGGCTTTAAGGAGTGAACGGAATGAAAATGCTCGATCAGCGCGCCGTGGACATGGCGCGCGCCAATGCAAAGCGCATGGCCGACGAAACCACGCCGCTGATACGCAATTGCTGGTACGTTGCCGCGTTCAGCGCCGACCTGCCGGCCGGCAAGCTGCTGGCCCGGCGCATGCTGGGCAACAACCTTGTGCTGTACCGCACGCCGGACGGGGTGGCCGCCCTGCGCGACCGCTGCGCGCACCGCTCCTTCCCGCTGTCCGACGGCCACGTCGAAGGCGACAGCGTGGTCTGCGGCTATCACGGCTTTCGCTACGCGCCGGACGGCGCCTGCGTGTACGTGCCTTCGCAGGCGCAGCGCTGCCCAGGCAATATCGGTGTGCGCAGCTATCCGGTCATAGAGCGCTCGCCCCATATCTGGGTGTGGATGGGCGATCCGCGCAAGGCCGATCCGGGCCTGCTGCCGGCCGCGCCGTGGATGTCGGATTCGCCCGACTGGGCGGCGGGGCATGGCTATATGCATGTCAAGGCCAATTACGTGCACTTGCACGAGAACCTGCTGGATCTTTCCCATCTGACTTTCCTGCACGCCAAGACCTTCGGCACGCCGGACTACGCCCTGGCGCCTTTCGAGATTGAAACCGGCGACGCCATGTTCGTCGTGCGCCGCACGGTGTCGCCCACGCGCCTGCCGCCCATTTACGCCGAGCCCACCGGCATGGCGGGGGTGGACGCGGCACGCATCGTCACATCCACTTTCGTCTCGCCGGCCCTGTCGTATACCGAGCTGACGCTGCGCAACCTGGCCGTGCCGCAAGAGCAGCGGCGCGACTTCCACCTGAAGACGGCGCAGATCATCACGCCCGAAAGCGCCGATACCCTGCATTACCACTACACGGTGGTGCGCGATTTCGCGTTGCAGGATCAGGCCGTCACCGACTTCATCCTTGGGTCCATCCGGGATGCCTTCGTCGAGGATGTCTACGCGCTGGAGCGCATCGCCCAGGTGCGCGCCGAAGACGACGACTCCGATTTCTATGAAAGCTCGGTCGCGGCGGACCGCGCGGGCGTGGCCATGAGGCGGCACCTGAAGGCCCTGGCCGAGAAGGAACGAGCCCCGGCCGATTCCGGCGAGCTGAGGCAGGCATGACCGCAGACAACCACGCCGCCGCAGGTGCTCCGGGCGGACAGGCGGCAGTGCCGGCGCCGGGCTTCGACCTGGAGTGGCCCGGCACGCTGGTCTATTCCCCCCGGCTTGCGCTGAAAGGCCATGCCCTGAACAAGTTCGCGCTCAGCCTGCGCCGGCCGGAAAACCGCCAGGCCTTCCTGGAAGGCCCGCTGGCCTATATGGACGCATTCGGCGTGTCGGCGCACGACCAGGCGCTGGTTCAGGCGCGCGACTGGAGCGGCCTGCTGCTGGCCGGCGGCCATCTGCAGGCCATATTGAAGGTTGCCGCGACCATAGGGCAGAGCCTTTGGCATATCGGCGCGCACAACGCAGGCATGGACGTGCAGACGCTGCAGCGCGCCTGCCCGCGCGTCGTGGCAGGCCTGCCCGGGGGGATGCGCTGATGGCGGCAATCATAGGCGGCATCGGCATCGCCCATACGCCCTCCATGGGCATGGAGTACGACCGCGGCATGCGGCAGGGCTTCGATCCGCGCTGGGCGCCGTGGTACGAGGGCACCCGGCCGGTCAGGCAGTGGCTGGCGGAAATGCGCCCCACGCAGCTCGTGGTGGTCTACAACGACCACCTGAACCATTTCGACTTCGACGCCTATCCGACACTGGCTCTGGGCGTGGGCCACAGCTTCAGGCAGGCCGACGAAGGATGGGGCCGGCGGCCTTTTCCCGACATGCCCGGGGCGCCCGAGTTCGGCATGCACCTTGCCACGCATCTGGTGCGTCACGGCGAATTCGACCTGACGGTGTGTCAGGACCTCGCGCTGGACCACGGCGTGTACTCCTGGTTTCCCTATCTGGCGGATGCGCCCTGGGACGTGCCCGTCACACCCATCGCCGTCAACATGATCCGCCAGCCCCTGCCCACTTCGTCCCGGCTGGTCAAGCTGGGCCGGGCGTTGCGCCGGGCCGTGCAGGACTGGGAAACCGATGACCGGGTGCTGGTGGTCTCCACGGGAGGCATGTCGCATCAGATCAGCGGCGCGCGCTTCGGCATTTCCAACCAGACTCTGGACCGCTATTTCCTGGCTACCCTGCCACAGGGGCTGGATGCGCTGGCGGCAATTCCGCAAGAAGACTACATGCGCTTTGGCGGCACCGAGGCGGCCGAGCTGGCCCTGTGGTTCGTGATGCGCGCGGCGCTGTCCGGCCAGGCGCGCGCCGTCTACGACTACTACACCTTTCCCCAGATCACCGGCTGTGGCGTACTGGCCATGGCCGAACCCTCCATTGAATCTTCAACTGAATCCGCCAGGAAGGAAACCGCATGAAATTGGGAACCATCAGCCATAATGGCGTCGACGCCGTGGTCGCCGCGCTGGACGACGGCAGCGCCGTGCTGCTGAACGAGACAATGGACGACGCGCCCGCCAGCATGATCGCCCTCATCGAGGGAGGCGCGTCTGCGCTGCAGCGTGTGGAGCAGGCGCTGCGCGGCCGGGCCGGCGGCGGGCTGTCCATGGACGCGCTGCAGTGGCGCCCGCCGGTGCCGCGCCCCGGCAAGGTCATCTGCGTGGCGCTGAACAACAGCGCGAACAAGGACCGCATCAAAAGCGGCCCGTCGCATCCCGCCATGTTCATCAAGCCCGGCTCGTCGCTGATCGGGCACGGCCAGCCCATCCGCCTGCGGGCCGACTTCGGACGCGTCCACCCCGAGCCCGAGCTGGTGGCGGTGATAGGGCGGGGCGGCAGCGACATCGCGCCCGAAC
>Ga0180223_1001497_pt1 | contig 17861 bp, 14 predicted proteins | sample eDN5th30CKraftOP_FD_151337 | JGI IMG/M metagenome (GOLD analysis project Ga0180223, IMG submission 151337) | Enriched Organic Plus compost microbial communities from Emeryville, California, USA - eDNA 5th pass 30_C Kraft OP (version 2) (version 2) ...
AGCGGAACTTGAAGGATGCGTCGAGGGTGTCCTCGGCGCCTTGCACATCGGTCCCCACGACCGCGACCTGGGCGCCCTGCATGTACGGGATCGTCGACAGGTCGGCTGCGACCTTGTCCTGGATCTCCTCGATCAGCGCCGTGCGTGCGGCTTCGTCCGTGGTCACGGCCTGCTCGAGCACGAGGTCGTTGACCTCCGGGTTGTCGTAGTGGTTCGCGAGGAAGTTCTCCGTGAGGAAGAACGGCGTGAGGTAGTTGTCGGCGTCGGAGTAGTCGGGGAACCATCCGAGCTGATACGCCGGGTACAGGTCGGCGACCCGGTCCTTCGAGTACTGCACCCACTCGGTCGACTGCAGGTTGACCGTGAACAGCCCGCTCTCCTCGAGGTTCTCCTTGATGATCGCGTACTCGTCGGACGACGACGGACCGTACCGCTCGGACACGTACTGGATCGAGATGTCCAGCGGCGTCTCGACGCCCGCGGCCTCGAGCCGCTGCGCGGCCTGGTCGGCGTCAGGCGCCCCGTTGCCGTCGCCGTACAAGCCCTTGAGCGACTCGTTCGCGCCGGTGAGCCCCTCAGGGACGTACGAGTACAGCGGCGTGAACGTGCCCTTGTACACGTCCTCGGAGATCGCGTCGCGGTCGATCAGGTCGGCGATCGCCTGCCGCACCGCGAGCGCCTTCGCGGGGTCGGCTTCGGGCGTCGTCGCGCCGAACGGCATGGTGTTGAAGTTGAAGACGAGGTAGCGGATCTCACCGCCGGGCCCGTCGACGACCTTCACATTGTCGTTCGTGCTGAGGTCGTCGATGTCGGTCGCGCTCAGCGTGCGGTGCGCGACGTCGATGTTGCCTTCCTGGACGTCGAGCTTCAGGTTGGAGGCATCCGTGTAGTACCTGACGTTGACCTTGTCGGTCTTCGCTTCGCCGAGCAGCCCCTGGTAGTCGGGGTTGGCCTGGTACGACACGAGTTCGTTGAAGTTGTAGTTCGTGATGGTGTACTGACCGGCGAAGGCGTTGCCGTCGACGATCTCGTCATCGCTGGTGACCGCATCGGCGGAGAAGACGTCCTCGTCGACGATCGGGCCGACCGGGCTCGACAGGATCTTGGGGAAGATCTGGTCGTTCGGCGACTTCAGGTTGAACACGGCCGTGAGATCGTCAGGGGTGTCGACGGACTCGAGGTTGTACAGCAGCGACGACGGACCGTTCGGGTCGGCGATCGCGAGCTGCCGATCGAATGTGAACTTCACGTCCGACGAGGTGAGGTCGTTGCCGTTCGCGAACGTGAGCCCCTCTTTGAGGGTCACGGTGTACTGGCTCTCCGACGTGAACTCCGCCGACTCCGCGATGTCGGGCTCGACATCGGGGCTGCCGTACGGGGTGTTCATGAGGAACGGGTAGACCTGGTTCATGACGGCGAACGAACCGTTGTCGTATGAGCCTGCCGGGTCGAGCGAGGTGATCTGCTCGGTCGTGCCGATGGTCAGCGAATCGGCGGAGCCGCCACCGTCATCACCGCCGCCGCCTGCGCTGCAGCCGGCGAGGGTGAGCGCGGCGGCCGAGAAGCCGGCCGCGGCGATGAGCACGCGGCGGCGTGAGTGTGCGGACGTCATGGCGTCTACCTCTTCCTTGTGGGAAATGGGTGCGCCGGAGGAGAGCACCGGCGCTGAGTCGATCAACCAGACTTAGCACGGCTCCGGAGCGACGGCGGCATTCACCCCGTTCGGGGGCCAGAGTATTTATCGAAGTGCAATCTTCCGAGCCGACGACGCGCGCGGATGAGCGCGAAATGGAGCCGGTCGACCACGTTGTCGAGGCGACGTGAGCCGGGCTCGCGAACGGCGTTGTCGAGGTGAAGTGAGCCGGGCTCGCGATCGGCGTTGTCGAGGCGAAGTGAGCCGGGCTCGCGATCGTTCCAACCGTCATGCAGAAGCGGCGGTCACTGGGCGGCGGCGGTCACTCGGGGGCGAGTGAGCGTCGCTCGCGTTCGAGGTCGACGAGCGCGCGCTGGATGGTCGTGAACGTCTCCCGATCGGCCGGGTCGGTGCGTTGCAGCCGTCCGAGCAGCTCTCGCTTCTGTCTGAGCAGTTCACGCTCGATCAGCGCCGTGAGCACGCCGCCTACGTAGCGCGAGAGCTCCGCCTCGCTGCGCTCGGGGACCTTGAGGGCCGCGAGCTGCTGGACGACGCCGGCGAACGGCGCCGGCACCTCGGCGACGACCCGGTCGAGTGTGAGCGGCGCCCCGCTGCCGAGGACGGAGGCGATGCCGTCGCGGACGACCGCGAGCGTCCCGTTGCCGAACCGGGTGTCGGTCGCCTGCGCGAGCAGGTCTGCACCGGCGACGTCGGGGAACTGCAGCATCGCCTGGAGCGCGTCGCGCTCGAGCCGGGTCGACGGGTCGCCCGGCAGCTCCGCGATCGAGAACGGCCGCCTGGTTGCCTCGGGTGCCGGCTCGCCTCCGGTGGCGGCCGGCTGGCGGGCGGATGCCTCGGCGCCGCGCCGTTCGCCGCGTTCGCCGCCTCGGCGTTCACCGTGTCGCCCTTCGCCGGTGTCGCGTGCTCGGTCGCGTTGGGCGGAGCGCACGGCGCGCTGGACGTCTTCGAGGTCGACCCCCACGTCGCGCGCGACGAACCGCGCGTAGCCGGGGCGCAGGGCGCTGTCGCGGATGTCGGCGATCACCGGTGCGGCCGCGCGCACCGCGGCGACGCGTCCTTCGACCGTCTCGCGGTCGTACTTGGACACGATCTGGCGCAGCACGAACTCGAACATCGGCGTCTTGTGATCGACGAGCGCGCGTACGGCGTGGTCGCCCTTGGCGAGTCGGAGGTCGCACGGGTCGAGGCCGTCCGGCGCGACCGCGACGTACGTCTGCGCCGTGAACCGCTGCTCGTCGGCAAACGCCCGCATCGCCGCTTGCTGACCGGCGGCGTCGCCGTCGAACGTGAAGACGACCTCGCCGCCGGCGTCGTCGCCGAGCACGCGACGCAGCACCCGGATGTGCTCGACGCCGAATGCGGTCCCGCAGGTCGCGATGGCCGTCGTGACGCCCGCCAGGTGACACGCCATGACGTCGGTGTAGCCCTCCACGACGACGACGCGGTGGTTGCGCGAGATGTCGCGCTTGGCGAGGTCGAGGCCGTACAGCACCTGGGCTTTGCGGTAGACGGGGGTCTCGGGCGTGTTGAGGTACTTGGGTCCGTCGTCGTCTTCGAGAAGGCGTCGCGCACCGAACCCGACGGTCTGCCCGGTGACGTCGCGGATCGGCCAGACGAGTCGGCCGCGGAAGCGGTCGTAGACGCCGCGTCCCTGCGACACGAGCCCGGCGGCGGCGAGTTCTTCGACACTGAAACCTCGGCCTTTGAGGTGGTTGGTGAGCCGGTCCCAGCTCTTGGGGGCGAACCCGACGCCGAAACGGTGTGCCGCATCGGGGTCGAATCCGCGTTCGCCGAGGAATCGGCGCCCGGGGTCGGCCTCTGGCGTGACGAGCTGTTCGACGTAGAACTCGGCCGCGGCCTGATTGGCGGCGAGCAGGCGGGCGCGGTTGCCGGCCTCCTGCGACGGCCCGCCGCCCTCTTCGTAGTGCAGCTGGTATCCGATACGGCCGGCGAGGCGTTCGACGGCTTCGCTGAAGGAGACGTGGTCGATCTTCTGCAGGAACGTGTACACGTCGCCCGATTCGCCGCATCCGAAGCAGTGGTAGTAGCCGAGCTGTGGTCGCACGTTGAAGCTGGGGCTGCGCTCGTCGTGGAACGGGCACAGGCCTTTCAACGCGCCGACGCCCGCCGACTTCAGGCTCACCTGTTCGCCGATGATGTCGGCGATGTTCGTGCGGGCTTTGACCTCTTCGACATCCTGCTGTCGTATGCGGCCCGCCATGCTCACATCCTAGGCCGCGGCACGTGTCGGGCCGGCCAGGCGGGCGGCGCCGTCGTCATGCCCGGACGAGGCGGTCATACCAGGCGAGGGCGGATTGGTCGGTGAGGCTCGCGACCTGGTCGACGATCACGCGCCGGCGAGCACGGTCGTCGTCCGCGGCTCGCCAGTCCTCGGCGAATCCGGGATCGAGTTCGGCGTCGCCGGCGGCGAGGAGCGTGTCGGCGAGTTCGGTGAGGACGTCGCGCTGCTGCTGGTAGATCGGTTTGCGCGTGGTGTGGCTCATCACGAAGGTGGCGACGATGCCCTTGAGCACCGCGATCTCGGCCTGGATACTCCTCGGCACGATCATGTCGGCGTCGAATCGGATGAGGCTCGGGAGTGGAAATGCCGAGCGGGTGGCCTCGGTCGCAGCATGCGCGAACCGGCCGATGAGCTGGCTCGTGAGGTTCTTGAGTTTGGCCTGGTCGCGGCGGCTGCCGTCCCACGAATCGATCCACACGTCGAGCGAGTCGAGTCGGTCGAACGCGGCCATGAGCTCGTCGTCGGGAATGGATCCCCCGATCCACTCGGACATCGACGCGACGAGTTCGTCGTGGTCGACGCGGGCGCCGAGCGCGGCGACGTCGATGTAGCCGTTGACGACGGCGTCCTCGAAATCGTGGACGGAGTACGCGATGTCGTCGGAGAGGTCCATCACCTGCGCCTCGATGCAGAGTCGACGCGCGGGCGCGCCGGCCCGCAGCCAACGGAACACCTCGACGTCGTCGTGGTAGAACCCGAACTTCTGGCGCCCGGACGGGTCGGCCACGCCGGACGCTTCGGGCCACGGGTACTTGCAGCTCGCGTCGAGGCTCGCACGCGTGAGGTTGAGTCCGTAGCTTCGCCCGTCGGGACCGAAGACCTTCGGCTCGAGCCGGGTGAGCAGTCGCAGCGTCTGGGCGTTGCCCTCGAAGCCGCCGATGTCGGCGGCCCACGCGTTCAGCGCCTTCTCGCCGTTGTGCCCGAACGGCGGGTGGCCGAGGTCGTGCGCGAGGCAGGCGGTGTCGACCACGTCGGGATCGAGGGCGAGGTTCGTCGCGAGCTCGCGCCCGATCTGCGCGACCTCGAGTGAGTGCGTGAGCCGGTTGCGGGCGAAGTCGAGGCCAGCGGTGGGGCTCAGCACCTGCGTCTTCGCCGCGAGCCGGCGAAGCGCGCTGGAGTGCACCAGGCGTGCGCGGTCGCGAGCGAAGTCGCTGCGGCGGGAGTAGTGCTCTTCGGGCAGCCAGCGTTCGGCGTCGGCGTCGCCATACCCTCCGAAGAGCCCGTCGCCGAGGAGTGGTCCGCGCATCAGCCGCCGCTCGTGTCGAGTTCGGCGTCGACGAGGGTCACCCGGTCGTGCCCCGCGAGCTCTTGCGAGTCGAGCCACTTGTCGGGCAGCGCTGGCTGCTTGGGGGTGCCGGCGCGACCACGTGGCCCCTCCGCACCCTCGCCCGGGTACGGCATGGACCAGTCGAGCGTCGCAAGCAGGTCATCGAGTGCCACGAGCGATTCCACCGTCGCGAGCTTGGCCCTGAGCTCGCCACCGACGGGGTAGCCCTTGAAGTACCAGGCGACGTGCTTGCGGATGTCACGGCACCCCCGCTCCTCGCTGTCGAAGAACTCGGTGAGCAGTTCGGCGTGCCGACGGAAGGTCCGGGCCACGTCGCCGAGCGACGGAGTGGCGGTCGTCGACTCGCCCTTGAACGCCGAGGCGAGATCGCCGAACAACCACGGGCGACCGAGACACCCACGACCCACGACCACGCCGTCGCAGCCGGTCTCGGCGACCATGCGCAGCGCGTCGGCGGCCGACCAGATGTCGCCGTTGCCGAGCACCGGAACGCTCGTGACGGTCTCTTTGAGCTGTGCGATCGCCGACCAGTCGGCCTGGCCCGAGTAGAACTCCGCTGCGGTGCGTGCATGCAGGGCGATGGAGGCCACGCCGGCCCCTTCGGCGATGCGCCCCGCCTCGAGGTAGGTGAGGTGGTCGGCGTCGATGCCCTTGCGCATCTTGATCGTGAGCGGCACGTCGCCGGCGGCCCGCACGGCACCCTCGACGATGTCGCGGAAGAGCCCACGCTTCCACGGCAGCGCGGCGCCGCCGCCCTTTCGCGTGACCTTGGGCACCGGACAGCCGAAGTTCAGATCGATGTGGTCGGCACGGTCTTCGGCCACCAGCATGGTGACCGCCTCGGCGACGGTCTTGGGGTCGACGCCGTAGAGCTGGATCGACCGCAGGGTCTCGGACTCGTGATGGGTGATGAGCCGCATCGATTCAGGCGTGCGCTCGACGAGCGCGCGGCTCGTGATCATCTCGCTCACGTACAGACCCGCACCGAATTCGCGGCAGAGCCGCCGGAACGCGGTGTTCGTGATGCCGGCCATGGGCGCGAGCACGACGGGCACGTCGAGTTCGAGGCTGCCGATCGTGAGCGGGCCCGGGGTGGCGGTGGTGAATGACATCGGGTTCGATTCTCCCAGATTTCGTGAGGGCTTCCGGCCTCGCGCCCGCGCGCTGTGCGTAGGATGCGACGAGGTGGACGGTGTGGAGGACGAGATGGCGGACGGGCCGGCGACGGGCGTGGAGCGGGTACTGGCGGACGCCGAAGCACGTGGTCTCGACGTGGACATCATCGAGCGGCCGGCCGCGCGCAGCCTCGAGGAGGCCGCGGCGCTGCTCGGCATCTCCCCCGGCGACATCGTCAAGTCGCTCGTCGTCAAGCGCAGCGACGACACCTACGTCTTCGCCCTCGTGCCGGGCGGCCGCAAGATCAGCTGGCCGAAGCTCCGGGCGCTGCTCGGCGTCAACAAGCTCCAGTTGCCGGATGCCTCGCTCGCACTCGCGGCCACCGGCTATGAGCGCGGCACCATCACCCCGCTCGGCTCGACGACCGCGTGGCCCGTCGTCGCCGACGAGTCGATCGCCGGCCGCCGTGTCTCGATGGGCGCCGGCGAGCACGGTCGCAGCCTCTTCGTGGACGCCGACGCCCTCATCCGCGCCTTCGGCGCCACCGTCGCCGACATCTCCGACCCCGAGTAGCCGCGAGGCCGAGCTGCCCACACTAAGCGGACCAGTCGGCTCCGGGGATGAAGCAGACGTCGTCGGTGCAGATCATGGCCGACGGGTCGCCGGTCACCATGGTGAACGGCGAGGCCGCCGGCCCAGCCTCGGCCGAGGCATCCGCGCCCTGCGAGGCATCCGTCGCCGACGCGACATTCGCCACCGACGAGGCATCCGCCACCTGGCTGCCGCTCACGCGGCGCTCCCTTCACGCTCACCGGCGACCTGCGTGATCGCCTGACTGAAGACCTCGGCGGGCTGGGCGCCCGAGATGCCGTACTTGCCGTCGAGCACGAAGAACGGCACGCCCTGGATGCCGTAGGCACGCGCCTGCGCGATGTCGGCCTGCACATCCGCGGCGTAGCGGCCGGATTCGAGCGCCTCGCGCGCCGCGGAACCGTCGAGCCCGACCTCTTCGGCGAAGCCGACGAGCTGGTCGATGCGGTTCACACGGCCACCCTCGACGAAGTACGCCTTGAGCAGGCGCTCCTTCAGCTCGAGCTGCTTCCCGTGCTCCTTCGCAAAGTGCAGCAGTTCGTGCGCTTTCAAGGTCTTCGTGTGCGCGACGAGCTCGAAGTGGTAGTCGAGGCCCGCGTTCGCGGCCACGCCCGTGACGTGCTGCAACATCTGCTCGACCTGCGTCACGGGCATACCCTTCACACGCGACAGGTACTCGACGGTCGACCCCTCGAAGTCGAGCGGGGTGTCGGGCGACAGCTCGAACGAGTGGTACTCGATCTCGACCTCGGGCGCGTCATCGCCGAGCGCGGCGATGCCGGCCTCGAGGTGCCGCTTTCCGATGTAGCACCACGGGCACGCCACATCGCTCCACACGTCAATCTTGATTGGCTTAGTCACTCTGAACAGAACCCAATCACTGGTCGCACATATTCCCTACAAATCCCTCGGGCATTCCGACCGTCGTGCTACCAGATCTGAACCGAGGTCTGAGTTAGCCAACACCGTCAGTGTCCGGGCTGTCACAGCTACCCCTCGCCGTCGGTTGACTCGCCAACGACCGCAGCATCGGCATCCGGCGACTGGTCGAGTGCAAGATCGATGACAACCTCTGCAAACGCGCGGGATTTTGCAACTCTGTCCAGCGGGAACTCCTCCAACTCAGCGATCTCCTCAGCTTCCTCGACGATGAGATCCATCGCGTCGACGACCTCCTCAAGCGACAGCTTCACAGGCTGAGTCGCCAAGGTGGCGAGCTGTGCAGGGCTATAGATCCGGGCGCCTAGCAACTTCGTCGCCAAGTACACGCTCACATGAAAACGGAAGTTGGTCCGCAGGTAGGGCTCGCCGATCTCGGGGCTAAGTAGCAGATCGTCCACGCGCCGCTGAAACTGGGCGATCCATAGGTAGGTTGCCAAGGGCACCTTGGACGAGAAGATGCTCTTGTAGTCCGCGGGATTGCTCAGGAGTGAGGAGGGGCGCGCCCTTGCATCGTCGGGTCGACTCAATCCGAGTGCCATCACCGACTGACCCAGACCGGAGATCGAGACAATTCGGTCCGATGGCTTCCCGTTGTTCTTGTAGAAGTTCTTCCGTCTGTCGTAGTACCAACCGTTGGCGAGGAAGTAGGCCTCCAATTGTCGATGGATGTCCTCCGTCGCATGCAGCGAGGCGTCCGGCACCTTCGTCTGATTATTCGTGGCGCGAATGATTCGGTCTCGAGTCTCGCCATCCTGGGTCTCGAACACACGCACTAGTAGTGACCTTCCGCGAGCGCGCTCGACGTCCGCACCGATCTTCAGAATCGCGCTATGGATGCTGTGCGACGTCTGCATGCCATTGACAATCTGAACATTCTGCATGGTGAATGTCTTGTCGCCACCGATGTTCACGCCCGAGCACAGGATCGTCACACCGTTGTTCAGCCACCAGAAGTCGTCCGCGACGTCTGATTCGAGCGTCTCTTGAATGTTCTTGTTGACTGCGACGCCACCCTGGTAGTCGCGGACGTTCCAGTCGAAGAGATGCCCCCGGAGGTTACCGTCTTCATCGGTGAGGAAGTCGAAGTAATCAGCCAAGTTGACCAGACCGGTGTACGACTTCCCTTTCGAAAAATACTCCGCAAATCGCAGCTGTAGGTCGTACTCGGGAGCGGAGTTGGCAAGCTCCCACAGCTCCTTGGCACCAAGCAGTCGGACAATCGCGTCCGATCCCGGAACCAACCTTTCAAGCGTCGCCTCCAGGTCGACGGCCTTCTGAGTCACCGCCGCTGCCGGGTTGGCCGTGTCACCCTTGCTCACGTAGTCGACCTGAATCGTGATCTGCGGTGATCGGACTGCGAGTATCGTCCACGCTCTGGTGAACAACCTCATTCGACCAATGACTTCCGCCGAGTAGTACACGAGAAGGTTCTCATCGGTCAAGTTGAGGTCAAGTAGCCGGCCTAGAGCCGAATCGAGCTTGTCGAGCGGGGTCTCACCGAAACCACTCTCCTCTTTTGACTGAATCACACGGAGCACAAGCTCGGCGCCCTTTCGGACCGACTTAGGATTGAACCCGTCGGCGAAGATCTCTGAATCCTCATCGAGCAAGTCAGCATCGAGAAAGACATACACTCCGTCGATCCCGCCGTCTTGCCCGCCGCCTACGCGACCCGCTTCGATCTCCTCATCGCTAAGGTTCCACTCGCGCAAGGCCATCTGGGCACCAAAGGTCTCAAAGGCGACATCCTGCGGAAGCGGCTGATCTCGCTCGGCCTGAGCGGCGGCAATGAACCCGTCGATAAGAACGCTTTCGTTGTTGTGCACGCTCGATTCTTACCCCACCTCGCGCCCGCGCGTCTCATCGGCGCGCCCATCACTTCGGCGGACTCGATATGCAGTCTGAGTCGGCGGTAACCGCCATTTTGTGACGAGCCCGTTCAAGCACAACATTGAACAGTTGCAAACCTCTAGCACGCGATGTCGGACCAGATGTCGATTTTGATCGGTGAAGTCACATGAACTGAAAGCAGATCGACGTCGCATACATTCCCGCCGTTGGACAACGCACAGGTCGAGTCTCAGTATACTCGCCGAATGCTCTCTCGATTCCGGTCCGCGCGGACGCTGCGCACCCTGCGTTCGACGCTCGGCACCGCGCTGGCGATCGGAGCCGTCAGCGGGGCCCTCGCGATGCCGGCAGCTGCCGAACGCATGCCGCAGGCGACTGCGGAGGCACCCCCTGTCGTCGACACCTTCACCGTGCGAAACAGGACGCTCCCGTCCATGCGGGACGAACCGGTTCCCGGGTGGACGTGCCCGGAGCACCTCCCGTTCCTGGTCGATCGGCAGATCAGTTCTGGCGCGCCTCGCGGCGTGAGCGTGGTCAAGGATCCGAACATCCATGTGGTGATCGCGAGTGCGCCGATCCTCCGCGGCGGGTATGCCCTGGGCTGGTCCACGGACCCGCGACGGGCTTTCGCCCTCCATTACGACCCGACACTCGAGTCCGCGCCCCAGGGCTACGTCATCACCGCAACCTGCACGAACGAGATCACGCTCGCGTACATGCCCTGATCGTGACACACGAAGGCCTCCTGGGTTCGTGAAGCCGCGTCTCGACCGCTCCACTTCACCACTCAGGAGGCCTTCGCGTGTCAGCTTCTCAGCGACGAGTCGACGACACGATCTCCCTGAACATCACACCTCGGGCGCGCGGTACACGACTTCGCAGAGCTTGCCGTAATCGCACAGCAACACACGCTCGACGCGACCGGGATGCTCCCGCTGATTCGCCACATCCCACTCGAAATGGATCTCGCGCCGCGTGCCCTCGTCGTCGAAACTGGTGATGTACCTGAACCACGGCAGAGGCCACCCCGCAGAGGGGAGGTCGAACGACGTCTGACGTTCGGATGGCGCGAATCTCCAAATGCTGTAGTAGAAGTTTCGATCAATGCGGACACGTTCACCGCTGGGAAGCCTGAATTCACGCTGACTCGGATCAGTGGGATTGTTCATGAGGTGGGTCTCCTGCCCTCGCTCATCAACAATGAGTTTCAGGTTGTGCTCGCCCCAGTCTTCCCAGACCCAGTCCGCGCGGGCGCTCGTTGCGTGGTTGATCGATGCCAACAGGTCGCCGTCGCTGGAGAAGTAGTCGGTGGCGTTCGTGTCGAGGTGTCGAAGCACGTAGCTGTACGATCTTGCCGGAATGCCGCCGCGCCCGGGGATCTGACCGGACGTCGTCTGCGCTCGGACGTCGTCGTACGGGTACCCGGCCAACCCCGACGGGGCCGATGGGTCAGCCTCGTAGAACGCGCCGAGATTCGGAAAGTAGTAGCGCAGCCCGTCGGTGTTCACGACGAAGTGCGTTCCAAACGTCCAGCCGACACCGAACGCGAACCGATCCACACCTCCTTCGCGCCAATCCACCTGGGCGAGGTTCGGGTCCCACTCCAGCGGTGTCGGTGTCGTGACTCGGATCCGGCTCGTGGCGGGGTCGATGTACGCCGTGAATCCATTCCAGGCGTCGAGGACGATCGGATCTTCGCCGAGCGAAACCGGCTCTGCACGGGCCGGTCCCACGACGCTGGTCGCGATCAATGCTGCCGCGACCGCGGTCGCCGCGGCACTCGCGGTGAATCGGGTGCGAGCTGTGCGTATTCTCCGTCGTGCCGTCAGGTGTCTTTCCGTCATCCGTCTTCCCTCTCTCTTGGCAACTCGGCGCACGCCCTGGTGGATCGCCCGATGGGCGCAGGGCTGCGATGAAGCCAGTGCAGCAGGAACCACGGTGGAATATCAATCTTCTATAATGGTGAAACGTATGCCCGTATAGAAGTTGCAGCTGGGTGCGCCCTGCTTACGCCGACGCAGCGCCCGGCGCGTCCACCGCGCCTCCGAAGCGACGGCTGCGGCGGGCGTAGAGCTCGATCGCCCGCCAGAGATCGACGCGCGAGAAGTCCGGCCAGAGCGTGTCGAGGAACACCATCTCGGCGTACGCCGACTGCCAGAGGAGGAAGTTCGAGGTGCGCTGCTCCCCCGAGCTGCGCACGAACAGGTCGACATCGGGCAGCTCCGGGACGTACAGGTTCCGGCTGATGAGCTTCTCCGAGACGGCCGACGGCTTCAGCCGCCCCGCCGCCACATCGTCGGTGATGCGGCGCACGGCGTCCACGATCTCGTTGCGCCCGCCGTAGTTCACGCACATGGTGAGGGTGAGCGTGTCGTTCCCGGCCGTGAGCCGTTCGGCGTACTGCAGTTCCTCGATGACCGACTTCCACAGCCGCGGTTTCCGCCCGGCCCAGCGGATGCGCACACCCCACTCGTTCAACTGATCGCGTCGCCGGTGCAGCACGTCCCGGTTGTACCCCATGAGAAACCGCACCTCATCGGGGCTGCGCTTCCAGTTCTCGGTGGAGAAGGCGTACACCGACAGATGCTTGACCCCGATCTGCACGGCCCCGGCGACGACATCGAGCAGGGCCGCCTCACCGGCCTTGTGCCCCTCGATGCGCGTCAGTCCCTGACGGTTCGCCCACCGCCCGTTGCCATCCATGACCACGGCGACGTGCTCGGGCACAGCGCCCTTCGGCAGCTCCGGCGGGTAGATGCCGGTCCAGTCGAGCGGGCGGTATGGCACGGCGTCTTTGTGCGTATAGGGTTTCGGGCTCACGTCGATGTGGACTCTCTCGTCACGTGGGGCAACGAACGGAGACCCCGCTCGAGGTGCCACTGGGTGTAGGCAGCGACGATGCCGCTCGCCTGGTTGCGGTCACGGTCGGGGGCGGCCTCGGCCTGCACCCAGTCGCCCGTGAGCAGCGCGCCCAGCAGGTCGATCGTCGAACGGGCGATGCGAGGCGAGCCGGGCGGCGCACACGTGTCGCATACGATGCCACCGAGCTGCACGACCACCGCGGTGTGCTCGCCCTCGGCACCACAGCGCGCGCAGTCCTGGAAGCTTGGCGCCCAGCCGGCCAGCGCGAGCGAGCGCAGCAGGTAGGAGTCAAGCGTCAGCGCGGGCCCGTGCTCCCGGCGCGACAGCGAGCGCAGCGCACCCACGAGCAGCAGATACTGCTGCAACGACCCCTCGGCCTCGGTCACCCGGTCCGCGGTCTCGACCATCGCGTTGGCGGCGGTGTACGCGGCGTAGTCCTGCGAGATCTCGGCACCGTAGGAGCCGAGCGATTCGGCCTGGGTGATCACGTCGAGCGTGCGCCCCTCGTAGAGCTGCAGGTCGGCGACCATGAACGGCTCGAGCCGCGCGCCGAACTTCGAGCCGGTGCGCCGGACACCCTTCGCGACCGCACGAACCTTGCCGTGACGGCGGGTCAACAACGTGACGATGCGGTCGGCCTCACCCAGTTTGTGGGTTCGCAGCACGACGGCTTCATCTCGGTAGACCGGCACCCATCGATTCTCCCACCCGCCACCGTCGGTCGGCGCACGGCCCGCCTCGCCGCCCTTGCGCACGCCGCTCGCTTCACCCGCTCTCCCCCCGCTCCGCCTCGCGAGAGCGCGAAGCTGGTCGTGAAAAGGCCCGTCGATGCGACCAACATCGCACACGCAGCGGCTCTGCTGGGTGGGTGGGGTGGGCGGGCCGGGCGGATGCCTCGGCGGCGCGTCGCGCAATGGTGCCGCCCGGGCATCCGTTCGTGCTTCACTGGCAGCGTGAACGCCGCGCTCTTCACCATCCCCCTGTGGCTCGACTTGACCGCCGTCGCGATCGGCGCGATCCAGGGCGCGATGTTCTCGGCTCGGCTCACCGAGCGTCGGATCGACCTGCTCGGCATCGCGCTGATCGGCATCCTCGTCGGACTCGGCGGTGGGCTGCTGCGCGACGTGCTGCTCAATCAGCTCCCCGCGGCCATGTCGAGCAACTGGTACCTGCCGGTCGCGACCGCGGCCGCCCTGCTCGGGATGCTCCTGCTCCGGGTGTTCACCCGGCTGAACGGGCTCATCATCGCCCTCGACGCCATCACGATCGGACTGTTCGGTGCGATCGGCACGTCGAAGGCGCTCGCCGCGGGCGTGCCGGTAATCCCAGCCGTGTTCGTCGGGGCCGTCACCGCGGTCGGCGGGTCGATCCTGCGCGATGTGGCGCTCAACCTGCCGATCGCCGTCATGCATGTCGGATCGCTCTACGCGATCGCCGCGACTGCGGGGGCCGCGCTGCTCGTCGTGCTCTCCGCGGCGGGTGTGCCGCTCGTCTGGGCGGCGATCGCGTGCGTGGTGGTCACGACCTTCACGCGGCTCGGCTCGGTGCGTTACGGCTGGAGCTTGCCCGAGCAGCACGCGCTCGGAAGCTGGCACCGGTGGCGGCGGCGCTGATCGCCGCCACCGGCCCCGGAATCAGACGAGCGCGGCTTGGCGCCCGGCGCCCGCGGTGCTCGACGCCCGCAGTGCGCGGTTCACGGCCGAGACGACGGCCTTCAGCGACGCGGTCGAGATGTCGGCGTCGATGCCGACGCCCCACAAGACCCGGCCGTCGACTTCGAGCTCGACATAGGCGGCGGCCTGCGCCTCGCCGCTCGCGGCGAGCGTGTGCTCGACGTAGTCGCGCAGCTTGACCTCGACGCCCTCGACGCCCAGGACATTCAGGAACGCCGAGATCGGCCCGTTGCCGCTCGCGTCGCGTTCAACCCGCTCCTCGCCGTCGCGCAGGGCGACGTGCAGGTTGACGACGCCGTCGAGCGCGCTCTCGGTGCGCAGGCCCAGCAGTTCGAACCGGCCCCACTTCTCGTCGGGGCGATGCTCGGGCGCGGGCAGGTACTCGTCGGTGAAGATCTCCCAGATCTGCTCGCTCGTCACCTCGCCACCCTCGGTGTCGGTCTTGGCCTGCACGACGCCCGAGAACTCGATCTGCAGCTTCCGCGGCAGGTCCAGCGCGTGGTCCGTCTTCAGCAGGTAGGCCACGCCGCCCTTGCCGGACTGCGAGTTGACCCGGATGACGGCCTCGTACGAGCGGCCCAGGTCACGCGGGTCGACCGGCAGGTACGGCACCGCCCATTCGAGCTCGTCGACCGTGACCCCTTCGGTCTCGGCCCGCGCGGCCATGGCCTCGAAGCCCTTCTTGATCGCGTCTTGGTGCGATCCAGAGAAGGCGGTGTAGACGAGGTCGCCGGCCCAGGGGCTGCGCTCGTGCACGGGCAGCTGGTTGCAGTACTCGGCCGTGCGCTTGATCTCGTCGAGGTTCGAGAAGTCGATCTGCGGGTCGATGCCCTGCGTGAACAGGTTGATGCCGAGCGCGACGAGGTCGACGTTGCCGGTACGTTCGCCGTTGCCGAAGAGGCATCCTTCGATGCGGTCGGCACCCGCCATGTAGCCGAGCTCGGCCGCGGCGACCGCGGTGCCGCGGTCGTTGTGCGGGTGCAGCGAGAGGATGACGTTCTCGCGATGCGCCAGGTGCCGGCTCATCCACTCGATCGAGTCGGCGTACACGTTGGGCGTGGCCATCTCGACCGTCGCGGGCAGGTTGATGATGACCTTGCGCTCGGGTGTCGGCTCGAAGATTTCGATCACCTGGTTGCAGACGTCGACCGCGAACTCGAGCTCGGTGCCCGTGTACGACTCGGGCGAGTACTCGTAGTAGACCGTCGTGCCCGGGACGGTGGCCTCCATCTCGCGGCACTTGCGCGCGCCGTGCAACGCGAGGTCGATGATGCCCTGCCGGTCGGTGCGGAACACGACCTCACGCTGCAGCACGCTGGTCGAGTTGTACAGGTGCACGATCGCCTGTCTGGCGCCGCGGATCGACTCGTACGTGCGCTCGATGAGGTGGTCGCGGGCCTGCGTCAGGACCTGGATCGTGACGTCGTCGGGGATCGCGTGGTCTTCGATGAGGCTGCGCACGAAATCGAAGTCCGTCTGCGACGCGGACGGGAAGCCGACCTCGATCTCCTTGTAGCCCATCTTCACGAGCAGATCGAACATGATGCGCTTGCGCTCGGGGCTCATCGGGTCGATGAGGGCCTGGTTGCCGTCACGCAGGTCCACCGCGCACCAGCGCGGGGCGACCTCGATGCGCTTCGACGGCCAGGTGCGGTCGGGGAGCTCGACGCGGATCTGCTCGTGGTACGGCCGATACCGGTGGACCGGCATGGATGACGGCTGCTGGGTGTTCTTCATGATGTGCTCTTCTCACTGGTGAGTGGGTTCAGCCGACGACGAACTCCGCAGCGAGGGAGGCCTGAGAACTAGGACTCGCTGCGGCAGCTAAGGAGGAGAAGCCCGCGGAACACCCAACCAGGCTACCACCACCCTCGGCGCCGGCCGAACCCGCGGCTCAGTGCGCGGTGAGCGCGACGACGGGCGCCACCCGCATGGCGCGCCGCGCCGGAGCGACGGATGCCACAAGGGTGAGTGTCGCGGTCGCGAGCGCCAGCACCCCGAGCACGGCCCACGGCACGGCCGGGAACACGATCACCGGTTCCAGTTGCGCGCCGCCGAGCAGCGCTTGCGCGCCGGCCCAGCCGTACACGAAGCCGAGCACCACACCCGTGAGCGTGGCTGCCACCGTCAGTGCGGCCGCCTCGGCGACCACCATGCGGCGCAGCTGACGACGCTCGAACCCGAGTGCGCGCAGCAGCCCGAGCTCCCGAGTGCGCTGCAACACGCTGAGCGAGAGCGTGTTCACCATGCCGAGCGCGGCGATGAGGGCACTGAAGCCGATGAGCACGCTGAACACCGCGATCGTCACGTTCAGCATCTCCTCGATCCCCGCGTAGATCTCGGGGTGCGCCTCCTGCGCGGCGAGCAGCATGGCGCGGTAGGACTCCAGCGTCACGGCGAAGGTGGTGACGAGCGTCACGCCGATCACCAGACCGATGGTCATTCGCGAACTGCGTTCGGGGGTTCGTACCGCGTTCTCGGCCGCGAGCCGCGCCGCCGGAGACGAGCCGAGCATGCGCCCGACGAGCCGCAGGACGGGCGGCATGATGACGGGTGCGGCGAGCACGATCCCGCTGAACGAGACGATGCCGCCGGACATGGCGACCAGCACCCCTGACGGGTCGGTGAGCCCGAGGACGATCCCGCCGGCGATGGCGACCGCGCCGAGCAGCACCATCGTCAGCGCGACACCGTTGCGCCCGCGGCGTCGCACGAGCTCTTCCCGATCGTGCTCGGTGGCGTTGCCGATCGCCTGCGCCGGCCTGACGGAGAGGACACGTCGCGATCCCACCCACGAGGCGAGCCACGTCGTGAGGACGACGACGGCCGCCGGGACCAGCACCCTGACGTTGACGTAGTCATATGCGGTCTGCGGCATCAGTCCGGCGCCGGAGGCGTACCACTGGAGGCCCGCGGCCGCCGCGGTGCCGACGAGGATGCCGAGCGCCGCCCCGGCGAGTCCGACGAGCAGGCCTTCCTGTGCGATCCTTCCGCGCTCCGCGCGAGCGCTCGAACCGATCAGCCGGAGCAGCGCGATGAGCCGGGTTCGCCCCGCGACGACGGTCGCCACGGTGTTCGCGGTGACGACGGCGCTGACGTACACGGCGATCACGATGAACACGCCTGCGAGCAGGTTCAGCATGAACGCGACGGTGGCGCTCTCGCCGGTCACCTCGTCAGCGGCGATCGCCGCGGCGAGCAGACCGGTGACGTGCAGGAGCAGGACGCCGAACGTGGCGGCGAGCGTGGCGACGAGCAACGTGGGCCACTGGTCCCTGAGCCGGGTGCGCATCAGGCCGCCGCTTCCATCGACAGCATGAATGCGGAGATCTCTTCGGCGGATGAACTTCCCGAATCTCTGACGATGCGACCATCGGCGAGGTAGAGGATGCGGTCGGCGTGGCTCGCGGCCACGGGGTCGTGCGTCACCATCGCGATGGACTGCCCCGCGTCCGCGCTCGCGGCGGCCAGCAGTCCCAGGACCTCACGGCCGGTGCGCGAGTCGAGGTTGCCGGTCGGCTCGTCGGCGAACACCAGGTCGGGCCGGGTGGCGAGCGCGCGCGCGATCGCTACGCGCTGTTG
>Ga0180223_1001501_pt1 | contig 17814 bp, 22 predicted proteins | sample eDN5th30CKraftOP_FD_151337 | JGI IMG/M metagenome (GOLD analysis project Ga0180223, IMG submission 151337) | Enriched Organic Plus compost microbial communities from Emeryville, California, USA - eDNA 5th pass 30_C Kraft OP (version 2) (version 2) ...
CGGAGAAGGTCGCTGACTACCTGACGAAAAATTCCGACCGCATCACCAAATTCGTGACCCGCTCCGTCAAGGAAATCACGGGCATCGGCTCGGACCTCGTGCGCGCGCTCACCGGAGAGGCCGACCGCATCGAACGGGCATGGGTGCGCAGGCTCGTCCCGGTCTTCCGGATCGTCAAGGAAACCCTGCTCGACGTCTTCGACATGCTGGGCGGCGGGGAAGCCACGCGGCAGCCGTGGATAAACACCATTCGCCGCGCATTCGTCGCGGCCGGTCAGGCGGCCCTCGCTTTCGGCAAGGGTGTCCTGACGGCCATGGGCATTTCGGAAGCCGAGCTTCCGACGATGGAGAACCTCGCGTCGAAGATCGAGTCCGCCTTTACGAGCCTTCGCGCGGGCATCGAGGGCCGCAAGGAAGACGCCGACATGCCTTGGGCTGCCAACATCGGCGAGACGCTGATGAAGCTCGGGACCGCCTTCGGGACCATCGTGAACATCATCGTCAAGAACAAGGACGAGATCATCAAGACCGCGACTGACCTGATCAGCTTGATCGGCGGCCTGACGACGGCCGTCCTCGCTCTTGTTCGCGGCGACGACATCCCCGAGGACAATCCTTTCCATTTCATCCAGGGGTGGAAGGACTGGCTGAAAACGAAATACGACGAGTACAAGGAAGACGTCAAAAAATTCACGAATGACTTCAAGAAGGCTTGGGGTGTCGTCGAGGGCGTAGCCGAGACCCTGTGGGGATGGCTCGACAAGATCTCGAAGGCGTTCGGCTTGGAGAACGGGACGCAACTCGGCATCCTGATCTTCATCGCAAAAATCGCTGGGTTCTTCGGCATCATCGAAGGCCTGCTCGGCCTGATCACTCCGGCCGTCACGGCGCTCGGCTCCGCGCTCGCGATCCCGTCCGGTCTCATCCTCGGCATCGTCGCGGCGGTCGCGGCGCTCGCCGCTGCCATCTACTACTACTGGGACGACATCGCGCCCTACGCCGAGGCCATATGGCAGGCCGTCGCGGACGGTGCCGCGTGGATGTGGGACCGCATCCAGCCGATCTTCGAGAACGTCGCCCGACACGCCGTGTGGATGTGGGATCACCTGCAGGTCGCATGGGACGGCATGAAGGCTTACTTCGAGGTCATGGTCGCAGTCGCGCAGCGCGTCTGGGACGGCCTGAAAAGGGTCTGGGAGCCGCTCGCTCCGTTCTTCGAGGCGCTCTTCGAACGGGCGAAGCGGACCGCCGAGCTCTTCTTCCAGGTGCTGACATATGGTCCTCTCGACGCATGGGACGCCATCGTCGGCGTGTGGGACGGGCTGCCGTCCCACTTCAAGGGCATCGTCGATACGGTCGCTGGCCACTTCAGGTCGCTGTGGGACGGCGTGGCCACGGGCGCGCGCGGCGCATGGGGCAAGGTGAAGTCCTTCTTTGGATTCGGCGGCGAGGACGCGCCATCCGGCGGGGGCGACGGCGCGCCTGGATTTGCCAGTGGCGGCATCGTGCGCGGCGCCGGTACGGGCGTGTCGGACTCGATACGCGCATGGCTGTCCAACGGCGAGGGCGTCCTGACGGCGCGAGCCGTCCGCCACTACGGCGAGGGTCTCGTCCACATGCTCAACAACATGCTGCTGCCTAAGGACCTGATCAGCGGCGGCGGTCTGGCGGCGGCTGCGGCTCCCGCGGGCGGCAGCCTCGGCAGCCTACATCTGGGCATCGGCGGCCGAGAGGTAAGGGGCAGCATCTACGGCGACGCCGACGCGCTGCGGAGCCTGAGGCGCGACTTCCGCGATCAGGCCATCGCCAGCCGTGGACGCCTGCCCAGGTGGAGAGGGGCATGATGCAGGAAACGGTACTGGACCTCGTAGAGTATGGGATCGCGCCCGGCAGCGGTCGCGCCCTGACGCAGACGCTGCGGCCTATCCGGTCTGGCAGCCTTCGGCGGCTCGCGAACGGGGAACTCGTCGCAAGGGTGCGCAAGTCGCTCCAGAAGTATCAGCTGTCCATCAACTTCAGCGACGTCTTCCCGCCCGCCTTCGGCGCGTTGTGGGAAGGCGACGCGGTGACCGTGCACTCTGCCGTGGAAATTCAGCAGAAGGCCGACGTCGAATTCGAACGCGACCCCGTCCCCGGAAGCGTCGTCTGGCGTGACGCCAAGGGCAAGCAGATACCTGTCGAACTCGGCGAAGACGACGACGAGACCGAGCCGCCAGAGGGAGCGGTCTGGGTCATGTACCGCCCGGTGCTCGACTGCCTCGTCGAAGGCTGGGACCTCGACCGCGACGAATACGGCGAGGTCGTTTCCGCGACCCTCAACCTGCAGGAGGTGTAATGGCCCACGGCGACACCTACTTCGCTTGGGTGGACGACGAGGAAGTCGAGTTCGACCCAGTCACCCACAAGCGCCGCGACGAAGAATTCGAGACCGCGTCCCTGAAGTGCACCGAGGACGGGTTCGCCCTGCTGCGCCTGACGGTCAAGCCACCGGAGGGCGGCATGCTGAAACCGTCCCGGAAGCTTTGGGGGCTGTTCAGCTACGAGAAAGCAGACGGCAGCCTCGTCCTGCTGGCGCGCGGACGGGTGGACGCGTTCCCGCTCGGCGGCGATCCAGAGGAATCGGAGATCACCCTAAAATGCGCGCCGACGGACTGGGAAGCGATGCAGGACGCCGCGCTGCAGGCGACCAAGACCGGGCCGCACTGGGCTGCCGTCCTCGTTGCGCCCGAGAACCGTGACGACCCCGTCGAAATCCTCGACGGCCTCAGCGCCGTCATAGACTTCCATCCGGCGACACACGCCGTCGCCCTGCACGACATTTTCGGAACAGGCCTTCCGCTGTGGGACATCGGCCTCCGTTGGTATGACGACAGCCTCGAGGCCGAGCCGATCGAGCCGCCGATATCCGCCGTCGAGATCGAACTCTCCGCGCAGTGGACGCAGCGCCTGTCGGGTGTCCTCAACGCCGCCTCGGCGATCTCCTCAGCATTCGGCGGGGGCATCAGCACGCTGACCCCCGAGGACTTCCTCAACAGGTGGCCGCAGGAGGGAGATGGCATCTCGGAGCAGTCGGGCTACTACGTCCGGACGAGCTCTATCGAGCGCGCCTATCCGGCCGGACAGCCGACCGAGGCAGGGCCGTTCCACGGCTCGAGCGACGTCTACAACTACATCACCGACTCGAACCTCACCGCTCCGATTCCGCGCGAGGTCATGTTCGAAAGGGCGTGGTTCGACGCTTCCCTGACGATAGGGTGGAGCGCCGAGCAGAAGAGGCACGAACGTCTGACCATCCGCCTGACCTCGGGAATCCAGGGCGGCAGCCTCGGCGACGGCGGCGTCCGCCGCATACAGCTAGAGTGCCAGGACGTGACCGTGGACGATGTCACACCAGAGTGGCAGCCGCTGACCTACTACGCTGTCGGCGACCTCGCGCGCCTCGGCGGCCGGGTCTACAAGAGGATGATCGCGGGTACCTCCAAGGCGACCGTCGGCGAGGACTTTACGCAATGGGACATGGGTACCTTCCCGCCGACGCTTCTTCAGGTCTGGGAAGCGCAGGCCGAGGACCAGTCTCCCCTCGGCAGCCCGACACGCGGTGCATTCCTGACGACCGCTCGGGGCCAGTCCGCCGTCTTCGCGGCCGTCCTGCGCGGCCGCGCCATACTCGCCGAGGCGATGCGAGCGCCGCGTATCACCTTCGAGGTGCCCGTCGATGACGCGATCACGGCGGGGATCTCGCTTGGCATGCGCGCACGCATCGAGGTGCCGGAAAACCGCCTCGCTATCGAGGGCGACACGGTCGTCGGCAAGGTCGGCGAGTTCGAGCTTTTCTTTAGCGCCGCGGACGACTACTGCCGGGTGACCATCCGCCCTGCAATGGGCTCGGGCAAAGGAACGGCCGTGCCATCCGGAAGCTCCTACGTCAGCCCAACTGGCGAGGCATGGGACCGGATCGCGCTGCCGTCTCTGTCGTCGATCACGCCGCGCGCGATGCGGACCGGTGGCATAATCCGCTGCCGGGTGACGAACGGGGTCGCGGATCAGATCGCCTACATCGAGGCTCGCGACTACGACCCGGGTGCTGGACGCGCCGACCCGCAGGAGACCGACCCGGCCCGCCTGCTGGGCGACGTGCCGACGGGGATCGAGTTCGACCTCCAGCCCATCGAGACCGATGACGAGATGTTGTTGGAGGCATACGTCGAGGCCACGATACCGTTCGAGGGACCCCGTCAGATTGACCTTGGCGAAGACTACGTGGACGACGGCGACGAGGTGGAGGGAGACGATGAGTAGCGAGATCACGGGTGGCATCCGTCGGTCGGCCGAGCCGCAGCGCAAGGGAGGCTATAAGGCTCCGTCGACGGCAGGACTTAACAGCGGCGACCCAACGCTCAAGGGCCGCGTCCCTGCCACGGCTCCGGTCGGCGGCAACGCCAGAGCCTTTCCGCAGCCTATCCATCGGCACGAGGAACGCGGCTGGCACGAGCTCCATGCGGTCGAGATGCGGGGCTACACGGAGACCCTCGTTGACGTAGAACTCGGCAACGGCGAGACGCTGCTGCTTGATCCGCGCGTCGCCCAGATATGGCGCGTGACCGTCAACGGGAGCGCGGCGAAGACCATCCAGCTGCCGGACTTGGACGACGAGGAGTGGGTCTTTCCGGAGCCTGAGACCGCGCGACAGGACGACCCGGCTCGCAAGCGCACGTGGTCGTGCGTCCTGATGATCGACTACAAACAGACCACGGCAGCGGGCTTCCCGGACATCGTCGGGGCGAGATGGAGCGAGGGCCGGACGGAACCTTACCTGCTTATGCCAGACGGCGAAGAGCCGTCGTCATACGCGGGCGTGTACATGTTCACGTTCGTCGCCGACCCGGTCGCGCAGCGCGTTTTCGGGCTTGAGAGCGGGAGCCGATTCTGATGCTCGCCCGTCGCCTGCTCGCCAGCACCTTCCTGCTGACGTACCGTGGCAGCATCCCGTGGGACCCAGGCGAGGAGCCGCTGCCGCCGATCTTCCCGCCCGAGGAAAGCCTGCGATACGGGAAATACACCTCGTCCCGTGGTGGCTTCTTCGAGCTCTATCGCCGCGCCTCCGGTGGAGACACCTGGCTGGACGTTAGAGTGGTGGACAGCGCTCCCCCTTACAGCGGTACCGCTATTGGATTTAGCGCACCCGATTCGTACGGCTACATCTACCGCGGCTCTTACGACTCCGAGTTCGGCGGCCCCCTTCCGGCTTTCCGGACATTCCAGACCGATGGAACGCCGATCGCAGCCGCCTCTTTCCCCATGGTGGGCAATACACTGCTGCTGCTGAAGAGCAGGGTGGTGGGAGTCCGTCGCGCGCTGACCACCGGTCCATACACCGTATTCTCCAAGACGCTGGACGGAGCGGACGGGCCTTCGCATCTCGTTGACGCGGTGATGCCCAACAGCGGCACAGATGCCCCGTTCATGGGGCTCGGCACCATCGATGGAGAGACAGCTGTTTTCCTGCCGCCCGTATCGATTCAAGGGGGGCGCAAGATTCTTCCAATTGGGTGGGGCGCGGCCACGAACATTGCTTTTCAAGCGGATGCGGCACCCGATCCTGAGCAGCCCAACCTCGCCGTGGTGGTGTGGGATGGGGACGGCGACGTGACGGAAGTTCCGTTCGAGGGGTCTGCGCTAGATACCCCGGACTTCTTGCCGCATGTCCCGGCCGGAGCCGGGAGCGCACCGATCTACGCACGCAACGTCCGTGTCTGCTTCCTGCACGTAGCGTGGCAAGCGGACGGCGGGCCGATAGCAGTCGGCCTGTGCGTTGCAAGAGAAGTGCGATGGGACGGAACAAAGACGTCGAGCGGCGAGCCGTCACCGTACAGCACGAAGTGCGTGGCCTCTCTCGCTCATAAAGAGACCGAGTTCATGGCTCGGATTAACGTAGACGGCACGATCACGATCCTGAAGATTCTGTCCAGGTCATCCTGGTGGTACGACTACTCGGACAAGGTCCTCTACAACAACCAGAACAGCTTGATCGTCTCTAAGATCGGCGGAGTGACCAACCAGCTGCACTACGACGATGACGACTTCAACGAGCTTGGGGCAGCATGGCCTTCGATGGATCGCATCCCCTTCGGCGATCCATCGAGCAGCGCCGCGGTGCGTCTGCGTCGCTCTTACCGGATGTTTCATGAGGCCTACAACATTTGGGTAGGATGGCTGTCATGCATCGGGCAGGAGCCGGACGGACTCGTCTATAGGACGCGGGACACTTCCGGCGGGATCGAGCGCTACTACCGATTCTCAGCGTCGCATCCGGCACATCAGCTGGATGTCACCCGCTATCACTACACCACGGGTACGCAGGCGTGGTCGACCTACGGCATTTTCTGGGCAGTGGGTGCGTGGGTCTGGCGCGTGGAACTGACGGGCTCGACACGATGGGCCGAGGCGGGGACGATCAAAGGCAACGTTGCCGTCCTTTATCCGACGAATGTGAGTCCCAGCTTCAGCGGCAACAGTCTTGGCCCGGGCTATTACTACCCGCTGATCTAGACCCGCCTCCCCGGATTTCGTAGATGACGGCCGATGGGGAGGCACGCATGAAATACAAGGGCATTTTCATCGATGACGGTCTGATCACCTCGCTGCTGAACAACGTGTTCTATCATAATCAGGACCCGCAGATGCCGCTTGAGGAGCGGTGGACGACGACCGAGCTCTTCGCCAACATGCTGCTGCGGCACGTCCCGGGACTGACGCAGGAAACCGTTATGGAAGCGGCGCAGGCTGTCCTTGAGCGCGAGGCGGAGAAGCGGTTCACGGTGATCTATGACGCGGAGGAACGCGTCTGGAGACCGAGGGAGCCATCGAGGCAGTTCAATGGGAAACGGTGGCCGCTACGGGTGCTGAAAGAATCGGTCATGAAGACCGCCGATGCGGACGGTGACACCACCAAAGAGCGGGTCGCCGAGTATCTCGCACGCGCCTCCGGACTTCCCGGTGCCGTGCATGCCGACCGCAGGGCTGCGGCGTTCGCTCTCCAGACGCATGCGATCTATGACTACGACCGGAGGGTCTGGAGGATCCGGTCTCGCTAGCTGCCGAGGCCGAGCTTGGACTTCAGATAGCCGCCGAAGAAAACCAAGCCTGACGAGATCGCCGCTGATATCAGCGAGATCACTGTCGTCGCCATGCGCCAGCGCGTTTTCAGCTCGTCGACGTCTTTCCGGAGCGCCGTGAGCTCGCGCTTGGTGTCGATCTGGCTCTCCCGGCTCGCGACCAAAAAGCTGTCGATCTTGGTCTCAACGCGAGCCATCCGATCGATAAGCTCAAGCATTTTTCCTTGGGAAACGTCACTCATGGCGGTCTCACGGCTCGCGGGGTTCATGACAGCAGGATGCTACGCATCGGCGGTCTGACGCACCGCGTTTCGCTCGTCGGCGATCTGCTCGGCGAGGTCTTCCATCGCTTCCGCCGCTCGCTTGAGCGCGTCCGTCACGCGGCGGACCTTCCACTGCTTGCCTTCGATCTTCACGCGCTCAAGCAACGCCTGCGCGGAGTACAGCATGGCCGAGAAAAGGTGAGCCTCGCGATACCAGAATTCGGGGCCGGAGCGGATCGCGTCGATGGCGAGCAGGCACTGCGTGCCCGCGTGTCTGACCACGAATCCGGTCATCGGATATGACCGCCTGCCGATATCCGGAGCGATCGACTGACACTCGCGGTCGGCCGCTTCGAGCAACTTGAAGAGCGAGTAGGTGCGGTCGTCTACCCTGTACTTGACCACCGGTGGGATCACGTCGTGCCGCAAACGGCAGCCGAGTGCGTCGCAGACCTCTACGATTCTGTTGAGCGACAGCTGCTCGATACAGCCCTCTCTGATCAGCATCGAGTCCCCGGACCGGTATCCCGGGATCCTCGCCTTGATCATGTCGCTGCCGACGCCGCGCTTGCCCACCTCCCCGTTCGTCGACTCCAGGAGATGCAGCGCCTTGGCCGCCGCCTCGATGCCGACCTCTTTCAGTCGGTCGATCTCCGGAGAGAAGCGGCTCTCGCCAGGCATGGGTTCGCGATACGGCAGGGCCGATTCGCGCTCTATTTGTGCATCATCATCGTAAACCATGCATGAAGCGTGCGCCGTCGGCATGCCTGCAACAAATCGCCGGCGCGAGTTTTTCGCAATTCCGTAGCCTCAGACGCATCGATGGGCGTCTCCTGTTCGTAAAGATCAGGAGGCCATCATGTCCGCCGTCATCAAGTCCGTTTCCGCTCCCGGTGTCCGCTTCATCGCCGCCCACGAGGGCTGCGTCCTCAAGGCGTACCGCTGCCCCGCCGGCGTGCTGACGATCGGCTATGGTTTCACGATGCGCTCCAAGGTCTTCGCCGCCTGGTTCCGAGGCAAGTACGGCCGCGACCTGCGCATGGGCGACACGATCTCCCGCGCCGACGCGGACATGCTGCTCCAGCGCCTCCTCGATGCGGAATACGGAGCAGCCGTCGTCCGCGACGTCGCCGCGCGGAAACAGCATCACCACGACGCGGCTTCCTCGGTCTCCTTTAACTGTGGGCCTGGAGCTCTCCGCTGGAAGTGGGCGGCGGCCCTAAAGTCAGGTGACGCCCGAACCGCTGCGGCCCTCCTGCGCACCACGGCCGTGACCGCGAACGGACGTCGCCTCGCGGGTCTCGTTCGACGTCGTGCTGAGGAAGCCGCGCTGATCGAGACCGGGACGTACGGCAAGACCTCGGCGACCGCGTCGCAGTCCACCGGGTCAGACGACGTCCTCCAGTATCAAGAGTGGCTGGTCGCGCTCGGCTACAAGATCGCGGTCGACGGCAAGGCCGGTCCGAAGACCATCGAGGCCGTCCGCGATTTTCAAGGCAAGCACGGACTCACCGTGGACGGCATCGTCGGACCAGCGACCCGGGCGACGATGATCCGCGCCGTGGATGCCAAGCGTGGATCGCAGGCGAGCGGGGGTGCTGCCGTGGGCGGCGCTGTCGCGGGCTCCGGCGGCGACGTATCGACCGCCGACGCCGCGCTATCGGCACTGGGCTGGGGTCTCGCGGCATTTGCCGTCGTCGCGGTGCTCATCGTCATCGTGAGGTACCGAGGCGTCCTCACCGGAACGAGGGTGCCGACATGATCGCGACCGTCTTCCTGTTCCTGTTCGCGGCAGCCCTCGTCGTTGGCGGCCTGACCGTCCTCCACCTGCTGCTCAGGCCGACGCCGTTTCCCGATCTCGCGACGCAGTGGACCCTTTTCCTCAGCGCCTGGATCGGAATCGTGTCGCCGATCGGTGCTGCCGTTGCCCTGTATCTAGGAGTATGACCATGGACGAGAATTCAATTTTCACCCCCGCCCTCGCGCGCATCGTCCTCTTTATCCTGAGCGGCTGGCTGACCGCGCGCGGCATGCCGTCCGACCTGTCCGCCATCCTGCAGGACCCGACGGTGATCCTCGGCGTTGAGACCGCCGTCGGCGTGCTTCTGGGCGCCGCGACGTTCCTCTTCTGGAGACTCGCCAAGCGCTTCGGCTGGAGGACCTGACCGTGTGGGCGGCGATCGTCAGGTGGATCACCGGTGACCTCGTAGGCCAGTTGACGAAGGCCTATGAGACAAAGCTACGCGCGGACACCGACGAGCGCAGGATCATCGCGGACGTCGCCATTCGGGAACTGGAATCCAAGCTTGAGGCTCACCGGGAGGCCGCCGAGATCAGGCGGGCGACGGCGGGCTTCTGGGAGATGAGGCTGATCACCTTCCTGATCGCTTCGTGCTTTACTCTGCACCTTGTCCTCGTCACGCTCGACACCTGTTTCCGCCTGGGCTGGCGCATCCCCGCCTTCCCGCACCCGTTCGATGAGTGGCAGGGTGCCATCCTGCTTTCGTTTTTCGGGATCCAGGCTGCCTCTCAGGGCATCAGCGCGATAGCCGCAGCGATACGCAGCCGTAGATAGCAAAAGCCCCGCTCGACGGCGGGGCTATCAGGTCTCTCGGGTCATCGTGTCAGGCCGCCGATTTAGCGAGCTGCGCCATCTCCGACATTTCGGCCTGCGCCTCCTTGAGTGCCTGCTCGGCGAGGCACATCAGATGCACCAGTCTCTGCATAGGTATCATGCGCGACCCCTTCACGCTCGGCTCCAGGGAGTAGGCGTTGAGCGTCACCGGAGCGACGCCCATCGCCTTGGCTATCTCCTCACGCGACTGACGGCCCCGCAGAGCCGTCAGCGCGTTCTGGACATAGCGTGCGCGGATATGGTGGGGGAACCCGCTCATCAGACGCTTTCCTTGGTCAGCTCCGCGAGACGCTTGCGTGCGCCTTCGAGGACGTGCTGATGGATGCTCGTGAGCCGCTCCGACAGCGCCTCGATTCCCGCGGTTTTCGCTTCCTTCTTGGTGTCGTATCCGTCGCGGGTCAGCGTCCAGCCGTTGCCCGCGTTCGTGCGCGACGTGAAAGCGAATCCGGTCTCGCCCTCGTGGGTCGTGACCGAGCCGACGAAGCGGCCGATCTTCACGTATCCCCCACTTTCCTCGACATGCAGCGTCTCCTGTTCCATCTTCGCGATCATCGCGCGGTCCCCTTTAATGGCTTCCGCGACCACATGTTCGCCCGCGTCGCGGAGCGACTGGATGACGGCGTCGTCTGAGGTCGGCTGAAGCCCGACATAGTTCGTCTTGAGTTCTTCCATGTGTGTGGCCTTTCTGTTCGTGTTCACCCGACCATCGGGTGGCGGCTACCGCTACGGGAGGGATCGGACCTCCCGTTTCTGCCCCAGCCACGGGGCCATCGTCAGGCGGCTTGGGCAAGCTTGCGGGCCGCTGCGCGGTAGGACTTCCACTGCTCACGGATGGCATCGAGCAGACCCTCCGGGGTGGAGGTCAGCACGTAGCCCGTCCCGGCGAAGCCGATCAGGACCTCGTGGTTGGTCTCGTCAAAGACGTTGCGGGTCTGGCCGCTCTGTGCAGATACCCAGAACTCCTTGCGGATCGGCTCCTGAGTGAACGGGTCAATGCCCTCCAGGCGAACCCGGTTGCGAGCGATGCGTTCGATCTTGGTCTTCATGTGCGTGTCTCCAGTCTGACTGCGAGAGGCGGCACCGCGCCGCCCTCTATCTCCAGTATTGGTGTATGTAGCGATACATACAAGAGGCCATTTACATTTTTTAAGGCACGACTAGACCGCGCGGATACTTTAGCGTGTCCGCGCTATACGCTGTAAACAAATTTTGCATTCATTTTTTCGGCGGCGGAGTGGCGGCGACCAGTTTTTCTTCCAGCGCTTTACGCGCCTTTGCGACGTCGATCATCGCGGTATGCTCCGGCCGCCAGCCGCGCTTGACGCGCTTGCCAGTCCAGGGGCAGCGGTACCTGCGCTTGTTGTCGTCGTAGTGCACGATCAGACGTGTCATGTACTCGCGCGCGAGCGCGGTAGCCTCCTGCATCTGATCCGGGCCGAAAGACACTTTCTTGCGTATCCGGCGGGTGCGCTGCGGGACGATGGTCTCGACCTCATACCGCACCGGTCTCGGCAGTCCGTACGTCGATGGCAAGGTCGGGCCGCCGGCGATATCGACGGATGCTTTGTCGTTTTCATCAAATGCCATTTTTCTTCTCCTGTGCGGCGACGGTCAGCGCCGCTGTCCCGGCCTCGGAGACTGGTCAGGACTTCTGAAGAAACAGCAAACGGAGACGACGATGTTGAAGCTTTTGAAGACGATGGCAAAGGCGGTAGGTAGTCTGCTTCAGACTATCGCTGAAGGCGCGGCGCATCTCGCGTATGCGGTGCAGATGATCTGCTACATGGCGGTGAATCTGGTCACGGTCGCAGCCGATGTTATACATCAGCTGACGATACTGACCCTGCAGGGCATGCGCGGATTCGGCCAGCTACTCGGTCTTGTCCCGCCCGACCCCGTGATGCCGATGCCGACCGCTCCATCCCCGGAGTCGGTCTTGGCCGACGCTGACGCCGAGGTCGGGATGGCTGATCCGGCGGTATATGTCGCAACGCCCGACGACCTCGCGTCGACGGTCAAAGCTTACGCAGAGGCATCTTTTCGCGAGCGCGCGCTGATGGACTTGGGGTGGCTCGACGGCGACCAGATGCGCTGGCTCTTCGGGTTGAGCGACGAGCAGCTAGACGCGATCTCGCGCGCTCCGATCTCCGAGGTCGAGCGCGCACTCAGCGGCAAGCGCCACCGTATAACGGGCGTTCCGGCTTTCCGGACGGACGATGCCGAGGTCGCCGATGTCCGGGACGATCTCGGGGACGACCTCGACCTCAGATACGCATACCGTCCGCGTATGATGGCCGCGTAGATCGTCGATCAGACGCGCTGCCACGTCACCCAGCCGCCGCCAGTGATCCTGAGCGGCGGCGGTTTCGTTTTCGGGATCGAGATCAGGCGACACGGCGGCCGCGCATCATCGAGTCGATGAGCGCCTGACGCTGTTCCAACAGACGACGCAGGCGCGCGTTTTCGAGTCGCTCCTGCCGCAGCGCCTCCGCGAGCCGGGCGGCGTTGGCGGCCTCGGCGCTTATCTGTGCGGCGCGGATCGCGCGCTGATGCTCTATGCGATCCGCGACTGCCTGCCTGGCGGCCGCGATCCCGTCTTGATGCGCGAGACCCGCAGCTACACCCGCTAGTGCGACGCACGTCGATACCGCGCGTGCCTCAGCGACACCCTCGCCTACTCGTCCGTGACGCATCTGTACTCTCCAGCTAGAGACATCGGAGACTTAGATATGGAGGGATCCCGGCGAGATCTCCAGCCTGTTTTTTCTTCGGATGACGATGTAGATAAGTAGAGCTCACAGCGGGTTAATGGGGGGATTCATTGTCGATTACTCGCGCATCCATTTTTCTCGAAGCGGGCATCGCCGCTCTCACAGGCCGGAGCGGAGACGATGTACTGGAAAACCCGAGGGTCAAAACGTCTCTAACCAAGTCTGCTTTGATGTGCGTGGAATCGATTAGCTAGGCTCGGGATTCGACATGGGGCAGATCGCCTATTCCGCCGCTACCGGGGAGCGCCTGGAAGCCTTCTCAGTTTCTGACGACACGTGGAGCGAACTTACGCAGGCGCCCAAGGGGTCGCTGCTCATGCCTCGTACGAACTGGCCTGCGATGGCGAAGACCTCGCTCCGAGGGCTACGTTTCTTCAGCCATTACTCCGGCTACCCAGGACAGCTTCCAGCGCCGGAAAGCTACGCGCATACCCGCTTAAAGGTCGACATAGTGAAAGCCCTGCGCGCGCTCGGATACGAGGCTGACATCGAAGTCTACGGCAAGGACACCGAAGGCGCCGAGTGGATCGCCGATGTCCTGGCTACCGGTCCGGACGGTTCGCGGACGGCTTTCGAGGTGCAGCTATCCAGTCAGCATCTCGATGACTTCCTGCGACGGACCGAGCGCTACACCAGATCGGGAGTGAGGGTCTGCTGGATCATGTCCGAGAAGCCCGTTTCACTGAGGCTCGCAAAGGCGATCCATCATCGCAACCCGGACTACCATACCCGGACAGGACGGTTCCTCGGCGACTCCGAATTTATCATACCTCTTAGCTTGGCGATCGAGGATAAGAACGCTTACCCCGATCCTCTACCCCTGCTGCGCTTCGGGCGGGGTAAGCTGCATCAGCGATTGAATCTGTCCGAAGCGGTCGATGGTGTAATGCGCGGGTTCCCCAGATGGTCGGAGCCGGACTGGATTTGGGACATTTCCTCTGGCCTTAGAAATGCCTGACGCCGCGATGTTCCATGTCGTCAACTAGCGCCCATAGCGACTGCGGCCACACGATGCCCTTGTCTTTGGCCTCCTCCATTCGCCGCCTGTAGTGCGCGAGGCTGATGGTGCCACCGGGATCATGAAACTCGGTGTAGAAGTCCACTGCAGCTTTGATCGTATCGAGGACCCGCTTTCGTTCCGCAGCGACCCTGGGCCCATACACGATGAGCGCGACGAGCGAGTAGAAGGTCACAAGCACGAAGCCGCCGATCGTCAGACCCACGCCGCCGAGCACGAGCCAATCCGGCGTGCTAGGGACGTAAATCTTGAGGGCGATTAGTGCAGCGGTGATGGCAACGGTTATCACCAACGCGATCAGTCTGTTCCGCAGCCACGTCCAGACGATGCTCTGCGACGCCTCTTTCAGCGGGCTGGGAAAACCAAAGCCCTTGAACCCGAACTGCAGGCACAGGAAAGCCGACAGTTCCATGTCGGCAAGCGCACGCACGAGGAACCTGTCGATGCGCGGGTCCTTGAAGTCGGAATCCAGATACTTTCCTACCCCGTGCTCCAGGTAGGCCCCGTCGACATCCATCCGATAGTACTCTTGCGCGTCGTGTATCAGGTTACCAGGTCGTGCGGACCACGCCATCCGGAAAGCGCGGCGAGCGGTCTCGACGTCGATCTCCCTGTCGATCAAGGGGAACGCGTAGGTGATGCCATTGGCCACCTGATACGCTTCATCGATTAGTTCATGGGCCTCCCTGCTGTCCGGCGATAGCCCGCGCTCCTTAGCCCTCTTGGCACCGAGGGCGAGAAGCATTTTTGTCAGGCGCGTCTGATCAGAGCCGTCCTCGATGGCCGATAGCTCCGGCTTGTCAGGCCCGAACATCTTCCTGTTCTCGAGATATGGCTTAATGATGCGCAGCCATTCACTGTCCGGCTCCCGGCGAACATCCATGGCAACTCCTCCCCGTTCCCCAGTAGTCTTCCGGAATACCAGTATCCGCGTCCGTAATACAGAGCGACGTCATTTGCCCGTCTCCGCCGGCGGACACAATCTCTTCCCAGGTCTCAATCCCGAGACCGGAGGAGACGACACATGGAAGTACATACCGAGACCACGGGCAACGTAATCCCGTTCCGCCGGAAACCCGTCGAACTGCGTCTTGAGCGCAGCCAGAGTTACCGTCGACTGCTGGAGCGCCAGGCGCTCAGGGACGGCCCTGATCCGGACGACGACGGGCCAGCGGCTGCCTGACACCTAACGACCCGCAGCTATGGGAGGCTCCGGCCTCCCTTTTCATTTTCCCCGGTAGAAAGCGGCACACCACGGCAGCCGTGCGTCCTGACCGGTGTCCCTGAGCCACGCTATCCAAGCCCCCATCTCAGGCACCGCGCTCATACCGCCCTTGCGGCCGCAGCCCTCGCAGCGCAACGCCGCCGCAACCCGCGCCATGTCGGCATCATCTGGCAGAGACAGCGACGTCGGATCGAGCTTTCCTCGACGACGACAGACCGGGCACAGGACGGCGAGCGATATGCGCGCCGGACGGACGTCGCCCAGGGTAATCGGCGGCAAGGACCATCGGCTTGGGTATCTGGTGTTTCCGCCCACGACTCGGCTCTCAGGTGACGTCAAACGCGGAATAGGAAAACAATCCTAAGTCGTCAACGGCGGCTTTTTGCAGGCATGCCGACGCCCGATCATCAGGATCGGTCACAAGGCAAGGAGTTGACGATGACTGAGCAGATGCAAGAGCGGCTGCGCGTAGCAGGCGTGGACTACGGGAGGGTGTTCCCGGGGCAAGAAATCTGGGCTCCGGTGCACAGGGTCGAGGAAGTCAAGACGGCGATCCTGGACGGGCTCGAGGCCGTTCTGAGGGAGTCTCGCGAAGGCGGCAGGAACGCACATGCTAGCGGTGGCTTAGGATAAAAGGGACTGACACCACCAAGACCGATGACGAAAGAGGGGCCGCATAGGCCCCTTTTCGTGTCTCGTATAGTGCACGTAAGCGCGCCCCGGCGCCGCGATTCCCATATATCCTCCACATAAGCCGCCCTCCTTTCACGCATCCTCCACATAAGGCTGGCGGCTCAGCGTCTAGGCGTCCTCCGGTTCGTCTTCCTCCGCCTGCCGCCTGGCGCGGGCCGCTGCCAGGCCGAGCGACGTCGGTGCCTTAGGGCGGCCCGCATGCCACCTCTCGATCGTCCGGTACCATGGCACGTCCGGACGGAACTCGGGCCGATCGGGATACGGCTCTCCCGACCGCCGCGGCAGCGGTCTCCGGACTGCGGTGCGGTGCCGTGACCACTCGCGATCACATGCCGAAAAAAGGGCGTCGCACCACGCCGACATGGCGATCGCTTTCAGCGCGAGCCGTTGGCTGTGGTCGTAGACCATCCTCGTCACCTCGGCGCGCGTGGGCGTCGCGGTCATCGAGGGCGCCGCAGCCGAGCCGTCGGCGTGGTCGAGGACAGCCGATATCGCGTCGCCCCGGACGGCGAGGTCGGAGCAGACCGTAGCGAAAGTCCGCCTGAGGTCGTGCGTCGAGAAATGCTCGATGCCGTCGAGAAGATCCTGCCCTCTCCTGATCTCGTCCTCGCGGCTCATCGAGGGGTTCGCGGGCCTGCCCCGGAGCCGTTCGAGAAGCAGCCTCGGCGACGAACGGGAGATCGGCACGTCGCCGTCGGCCTTGCGCCGCCGTTGAGCGGGGAAGACGAACTCCGATTCCGGATCGGCCACGAAGCCGACGCGCTCGAGTAGGAGAGCCGCGCGCGGCGGGATCGGCAGGGCGAAGAACCTTTTGCCTTTCATGTCCTCGACGCGAAAGGACGCGATGACCCACCCAGGCTCCGGCGCGTCGCGCCAGGGCACGATGTGACTCCTGCGGACGCTCACGGCCGCGTGCGCCCGCAGCGCCGTGATCGCGATCCACCAGAGCGCACAGAGGACGACCTCCGAGGTACCTTTCTGAATCCTCCTGCCCGGCATGACCCTCGTCGTCTCGGCGAGGTACAGCGTGCGCGCGAGATCATCGATTTCGGGCATTCGGGCCTTGGGCGTCGGCAGCGTCTCGTCGCGCTTGATCGTGTCCACCCACCATCTGTCGACGCCCTCCAGACCGGACGCGCCGCCGAAATACCTGCGCGCCCATGACATAGCGGCCGAAGAGTAAGAAACGAACTGCCTCGACGCGGTCTTGCGTCCGTGGACGTCGAGCAGCGTGTCGCGCACACGCTCGAAATCACCTCGAGTGAGTTCCATCAGCAGCCGCCCTCCGAGATGCTCGATCACCACGGGGTCGTTGAGATACCGCCTGGCCTCGGCCGCCGACGCCGCCGACGGCATACGCATCCCCCTCGCCGTCTTGCGCGGGCGCGACAGGTATTCGTCGGGGTATCGGCGCGCGAGGTCTTCCCACCGCCACTTGCCGTCGGCATGCGCCCTCTGGCGGGCGAGCACGGCGACGGCTTCCTCAGTCGTCTTGCCTGACCTTCGTTGCCTAACGAAACGCCTGGCATCGTCGCCGACGCCGCTGCGCATGACCTCGCGCGTCTCGACGGCCAGGGCACGTGCTGCCGTCGGCGATGTGATCTCCGACAGGCTGCCGAGCACACGCGTCGAGCCAGAGTATTTTAAGACCCACCTTGCGCTGCCACCCTGCACCCGGATCGACAGCCCGAGTTCCCGTTCGTCCGCGTAGATGAGCGGGTCGCGGCTGGTGTACTGTCTCGACGCGGCCGCCTCTTCGGCTTGCCGCATATGCTCTTTGGTGATGATATCCCGGATCGTCGGCACGGTATGCCCCCCTTGGAGAGGGCATTTTCATACCACGTTTATACCAATCAGGAAGAGTGGATTTGCCCGATCCGTGGGGTGGTATGCGCAGTGTGCCGGAGAACGGATGATCGATGAACGCCTTGCGTTCTAACGCTTTACCGCATCTCCTATACGTTCCCGACGGCCAGCGACTCCTAGAATTTAAGTTTCCTAATCTGAGGGTCACAGGTTCGAATCCTGTCGGGATCACCAGCATTCTCAGCGGTTTCGTAGATCCCTAGCTCATCAAGCTCCAGCTGCGCACAC
>Ga0180223_1001508_pt1 | contig 17735 bp, 11 predicted proteins | sample eDN5th30CKraftOP_FD_151337 | JGI IMG/M metagenome (GOLD analysis project Ga0180223, IMG submission 151337) | Enriched Organic Plus compost microbial communities from Emeryville, California, USA - eDNA 5th pass 30_C Kraft OP (version 2) (version 2) ...
TAGACCTCCTGCGGGCAGTCGCCCCAGCGCCCGCCACTCTTGAGCGCATGGACGATCCCGGAGAGCACCCGTCGATCATCGACACGCTTCACGCCCCGGACGTCACTCGGCAGCAGCGGTGCGACCCGAGCCCATTGCGCATCCGAAAACCAAAAGAAATCGGCCATTCATCACGCCTCCTCGCCGAAAACCGATGAATCACATCCTAGGCGCTCTGGGAAGCCCATTTATGGGTCCGCACCCTAATGTTATGAATTGAGTTTCCCATTCAACATTTTCTTCAATCCGACGATAATGTGCGCTGCCAGTTCCGGCTCCAGTTCGCGTCGCCAGCAGATGTAGGCCGGATATTCAAATTGAGGGGCGTCCGCGACAAGACGCAGATCATCTTTGTCCAGCATCTTCGCGACGGCACGCAATGGCGTGCTCGACAAGGATAAGAACGGCAAGATGGCGCAGGCGGAATATGATGCATCAGGCACACGGGCTTTTGCCGAGCAGGACAATGACAAGGATGGCACCGTGACCCAGGCCGACGCCGCCGCCACGGCGGCACGGGAGAAGGCAGGCCAGTAACCGGAAGCGGCAGCGTTTCTCGATCGACACGCTGCCGCCCTATTCCTCCCTCGCGGCGGCGCGCCTTACAGCGCGATACCACCCGCGCTCAGCACGGCCAGCGTCAGCAATTCCGAGGCGTTGGACGCCATGGTCGCGATCTGCACCGATTTTTCCATGCCGACCAGCATCGGCCCGATCATCGACGCGCCGCCCAGTTCGCGTAGCAGCTTCGCGGAGATGTTGGCCGACTGAAGCCCCGGCATGACAAGGATATTAGCCGGACCCGACAGGCGGCTGAAGGGGTAGCTTTTCATCACGGCGGGGTTGAGCGCCACATCGGGCGCCATTTCGCCCTCATATTCGAAATCCACCTTGCGCTCGTCGAGCACCTGAACGGCGTCACGGACATTCTCCAGGAAGCTGCCGGGCGGATTGCCGAAGCTGGAATAAGAGAGAAAGGCGACGCGCGGATCATGTCCCATGCGACGGGCGACAGCTACCGTGCCCTCAGCAATATCGGCCAGTTCCTGCGCGCTGGGACGTTCATGGACCGTGGTGTCGGCAAGGAATACGGTCTGGCTTTTCGACACCATGATATGAATGCCGAAGGGCGTGTGGCCCGCCGCCGGATCGATCACCCGCTTCACTTCCCGCAGCGTCTGGGCATAGGGACGGGTGACGCCGGTGATCATCGCTTCGGCATGCCCCATCTTGAGCAATAGCGAGCCGAAGATATTGCGGTCGCGGTTGACCATCCGCTCGCAATCGCGGCGCAGATAGCCCCGGCGCTGGAGCCGGCCATAGAGGATGTCGACCATTTCGGGCACCAGCGGCGAATTGACGCTGTTGTGCAGCTCGAAGCTCTCCGGATCACCGACGCCCAGCGCCTTGAGCTTGTCATAGACGTCCTGCCGCCCCACCAGCACCGGAATGCCATAGCCCATTTCGCGGAACTGGATCGCCGCGCGCAGCACGACTTCTTCTTCCGCCTCGGCGAATACGACGCGCTTGGGATTGGCCTTCGCCGTTTCATAGGCGGAGTTGAGCACCGAGGTCGTGGGATTGAGCCGGGCTTTCAGGGAATGACGATAGGCGGCCATGTCCGCGATCGGCTTTTGCGCCACCCCGGTATGCATCGCCGCCTGCGCGACCGCGGAAGGCACCAGTTCCATCAGGCGCGGATCGAAGGGAGCGGGGATGATATATTCAGGACCGAAAATCTGCGCCTTGCCATAGGCCTTGGCGACTTCCTCCGGCACCTGCTGGCGCGCCAGTTCGGCGATGGCCTGCGCGGCGGCCACCTTCATCGCCTCGTTGATCGTCGTCGCCCGCACGTCCAGCGCGCCCCGGAAGATGAAGGGGAAACCCAGGACGTTGTTGACCTGATTGGGATAGTCCGAACGACCCGTCGCGACGATGGCGTCGGGCCGCGCCGCTTTCGCTTCGGGCGGGGTGATTTCCGGATCGGGATTCGCCATGGCGAAGATGATGGGCTTGTCGGCCATATGCTTCACCATGTCCGGCGTCACCGCGCCCTTGACCGACAGGCCAAGGAACACGTCTGCGCCCTTCATGGCTTCGGTCAGCGTGCGGGCGTCCGTCTTCACCGCATGGGCCGACTTCCACTGATTCATGCCCTCGGCGCGACCTTGCCAGATCACGCCCTTGCTGTCGCACATGATGACATTGTCGTGCGCCACGCCCAGCGCTTTTATAAGCTCCGTGCAAGCGATGGAGGCCGCGCCCGCGCCGTTCACCACGACCTTCATGTCCTTCATCTCGCGCCCGGTCAGCAGCGCTGCGTTGATGACCCCCGCCGCCGCGATGATCGCGGTGCCGTGCTGGTCGTCGTGAAAGACCGGGATGTTCATCCGCTCCTTGAGCGTCTGTTCGATGATGAAGCATTCGGGCGCCTTGATATCTTCAAGGTTGATGCCGCCGAAGGTCGGCTCCATCAGCTCCACCGCATCGATGAAACGGTCGACATCCTCGGTCTTGAGTTCGATGTCGATGGAATCGACATCGGCAAAGCGCTTGAAGAGGACCGACTTGCCCTCCATCACCGGCTTGGACGCGAGAGCGCCGAGATTGCCGAGACCGAGGATCGCCGTGCCGTTGGAAATAACAGCGACCAGATTGCCCTTGGCCGTATAGTCATAGGCGGTGGAGGGATCTTCCGCGATGGCGCGCACCGGCACCGCGACGCCGGGCGAATAAGCAAGGGAAAGGTCGCGCTGCGTCGCCATGGGCTTGGACGCGATGATCTCGATCTTGCCGGGACGCCCGGTCGAATGGAAGAACAGCGCCTCGCGCTCCGAAAACTCCACATTCGACTTGTCTGTCATCGTCCCACTATCTCCGGCTTTGATCTCCTCCGCCCTAGCGGCAACGCACTCTTGTGGGCAAGCGCGAGAAACGTCTTTTTCGTGCTCTTTCCTGCGCGGCCCGTTGCCGCTATCCGCAAGACATGCGCGCATCGAAGGATAACTCCGCTTCCCAGGCAACGCCCATGATGGCGCAATATCTCTCGCTCAAGGCGGAAGCGCGGGATTGCCTGCTCTTTTATCGCATGGGCGATTTTTTCGAACTGTTTTTCGACGATGCGAAGGCAGCCGCCGCCACGCTGGACATCGCGCTCACCAGCCGGGGCGAGCATGACGGCGCGCCGATCCCGATGTGCGGCGTTCCGGTGCACAGCGCGGAAAGCTATCTGGCACGGCTCATCAAGGGCGGGCATCGCGTCGCCATCGCCGAACAGACAGAAACTCCGGCGGAGGCCAAGGCGCGGGGAAGCAAGGCGCTCGTGGCGCGGGCCATCGTGCGCTATGTGACGGCAGGCACGCTGACCGAGGAAACGCTGCTCGACGCGCGGCGCGACAATATGCTGGTGGCGATCGCCAGCGTGAGCGGCGAGGGATCGGAGGAGATCGGCCTTGCCGCCGCCGACATCTCCACCGGACGGTTCGAAACGATGACGCTGCGCGCCGCCGACCTGCCCGCTGAGCTGGCGCGGCTTCGGCCGAGCGAGACTGTGGTGGCCGAAGGAACGGTCATCGACATGCCCGACGCCCATGTCTTCGACCGCGCCGCCTTTTCCAGCAACCGGGCGGAGGCGGCTCTGAGGCACCTGTTCGGGGTCGCGACGCTCGACGGGTTCGGCCAGTTCGACCGGGCAGAACTGGCCGCGATGGGGGGCCTGATCGGCTATCTCGACCATGCGGGCAAGGGGAAGCTGCCCTTCCTCGCGCCGCCGCAGCGCAAGACGCGGGGCGCCCATGTCGCCATCGACGCGGCCACGCGGGAAAGCCTGGAGATCATCGCGACGATGGCGGGCGGGCGGGCAGGCAGCCTGCTGGGTGCGGTCGACCGCACCGTGACGGGCGCGGGTGCGCGGCTGCTCGCGCAGGATCTGGCCGCGCCGCTGATGGACCAGTCGATGATCGAGGCGCGGTTGGGCCTTGTCCAGCTTTTCCATGACGATGCGATGTTGCGCGACCAGTTGCGCGGCGCGCTGCGCGCCTTGCCTGACATCGGCCGCGCATTGGGCCGGATCGCGCTCGGCCGGGGAAGCCCGCGCGATCTGGGGCAACTGCGCGACGGGCTTGGCGAAGCGCGGCTGCTGCGCGAACGGTTGGGCAGGCTTTCCGATCAGCCGGTGCTACTGGCGCAACTGCTCCCCGCGCTCGATGGGCATGGCGAACTGGTAGATGCCCTTTCCCGCGCTATGGTGCTGAGCCCGCCGACCGAAACGGCCAATGGCGGCTACATCGCCGATGGCTACGACCCCGCGCTCGATGAACTGCGCCGCATGGCAGGCGACGGACGACGCGCCATCGCCGCGCTGGAAACCAAATATCGCGAGCAGACCGGCATTTCCTCGCTCAAGATCCGGCATAATGGCGTGCTGGGCTATCATGTCGAAGTGCCCGCCCGCGCCGCCGACGCGTTGATGCAGCCCGATAGCGGATTCACTCATCGCCAGACGCTTGCCGGTGCGGTGCGCTTCAATTCGGTCGATCTGCATGAGGAAGCGGGGCGCGTCGCGCAGGCGGGCGCGCATGCGCTGGCGGCCGAAGCCGCACATCTGGAGGAACTGATCGCCGCGGCGCTGGCACGCAAGGCCGATATTGCCCGCGCCGCCGATGCGCTCGCCCGGCTGGATGTAGCGGCGGCGCTCGCTGAACGGGCAGCGGAAGGCGGTTGGCAGCGGCCCCATTTTGTGGCGGACGACGGCGCGGGGCCGTGCCTCGACATCGTGGGGGGGCGGCATCCGGTGGTGGAGGACGCGTTGCGGCGCGAAGGGCAGCCCTTCGTTGCCAATGACTGCCGCCTCCATGAAAGCGACCGGCTGTGGCTCGTCACCGGGCCGAATATGGGCGGTAAATCCACCTTCCTGCGGCAGAATGCGCTGATCGTGATCCTGGCGCAGGCGGGCGCCTTCGTGCCAGCGCAGGCGGCCAGGCTCACTCTTGTCGATCGCCTGTTCAGCCGCGTCGGCGCATCGGACAATCTGGCGCGTGGGCGGTCCACCTTCATGGTGGAAATGGTGGAAACCGCCGCCATTCTCTCACAAGCGACGGAGCGCAGCTTCGTCATCCTGGACGAAGTGGGGCGCGGCACCTCGACCTATGACGGCCTCGCGCTGGCGTGGGCCGTGGTGGAGGCGGTGCATGAGGTCAATCGATGCCGTTGCCTGTTCGCGACCCACTATCATGAACTGACCCGGCTGGCGGAGACATTGTCGTCCCTGTCGCTCCACAATGTCCGCGCGCGGGAGTGGAAAGGCAATCTGGTTCTGCTGCACGAGGTGGCCGACGGTCCCGCCGATCGCAGCTATGGCCTTGCCGTGGCGCGCCTTGCGGGCCTTCCCGCCGCCGTGCTCAAGCGGGCGAAGGAGGTCCTCGCGCGTCTCGAAGCAGGCAAGGCCAAGACCGGCGGCATCGCGGCGGGGCTGGACGACCTGCCCCTCTTCGCCGCCGCTGCCGCGCAGGAGGAGGCAGACGCCGATCCCCTGCGCGAAGCCATCGACGCCATCGACGCGGACGCCCTTTCCCCGCGCGAGGCGCTCGATCATATATATCGGCTGAAACAACTGGCGGCGGCGCGGGACGAGCATTAGATAACAGACAGATGGTGATGCAATTCCCTGCCCTTGGATCACGCCGGACCATTATCGACCGGCGCGCGATTTCCGACCGCATCACGCTTCTGGCGCAGGCGCACCAGGGCGATACGATGCGCCTGCGCGGGGAAATCGTACGAGAACTCAAGGCCGCGCTGGATTCGGGCCGGGAGGAAATCGCCCGCAGGCTGGAGGCCAAACCGACCCGTGGCCGTGAAACGGTGACGGCCTTCGCCTTTCTGGTCGATCAGATATTGCGGCTGCTCTACGACGCCACCACCCATTATCTCTATCCCGCCAGCAATCGCAGCACAGGCGAGCGCATCGTCCTGATCGCCGTGGGCGGCTATGGCCGGGGCGAGATGGCGCCCCATAGCGATGTCGACATCGGCTTCATCACCCCCTGGAAACCGACCGGCTGGACCGAGCAGGTCATCGAATCCATGCTCTATTCGCTCTGGGATCTGGGGCTGAAGGTCGGGCATAGCAGTCGCTCGGTCGACGAAACCATGCGTATGGCGAAGGCGGACCTGACCGTTCGCACCGCCTTGCTGGAATCGCGCTATATCTGGGGCGACCGCGCACTCTATGAGGAAACCTCCAAACGCTTCGACGCCGAAGTGATGCAGGGCAATGCCCGCGCCTTCGTCACCGAAAAGCTCGCCGAGCGCGAAGAGCGGCACAAGCGCATGGGCGACAGCCGCTATGTCGTCGAACCCAATGTGAAGGAAGGCAAGGGTGGGCTGCGCGATCTGCACACGCTGTTCTGGATCGGCAAATATGTGAACCGGGTGCGCTCGGTCGCCCAACTGGTCGATGTGGGTCTGCTGACGCAAAGCGAGCTGCGCCAGTTCCAGAAGGCGGAGGACTTCCTCTGGGCCGTGCGCTCCCACCTGCACATGATTACCGGGCGGGCAGAGGATCGCCTGACCTTCGACCTGCAACTCGAAACCGCCACGCGGATGCATTTCACCGGACGGCACGGCCTGTCAGGGGTGGAACGCTTCATGCGCTATTATTTCCTGAACGCCAAGACGGTAGGCGACCTGACGGCGGTGTTCCTCGCCCATCTGGACGATCAGATGGCGCCCAAGGGACGGCGTTATGTCCCTTCCTTCTTCCGCCGTCCCAAGAAACTGGACGGCTTCGTGCTGGATCGCGGCAGGCTTGCCCTGCCAAGCGACGATTTCTTTCAGCAAGACCCGGTACGGTTGCTGGAAATCTTCGCGCTGGCCGACAAGCACGACCTTTCCATCCATCCCAGCGCCATGCGCGCCGCCAGCCGCGACGCCATACTCATCAATGCAAAGGTGCGAAAAGACCCGCGCGCCAACGCCGCCTTCCTAGCCGTGCTGACCTCTCCCCGCGACCCCGAGACGGTGCTGCGCTGGATGAACGAATCTTCGGTATTCGGTCGCTTCATTCCCGACTTCGGTCGCGTCGTCGCGCAGATGCAATTCGACATGTATCACCATTATACGGTCGACGAGCATACCATCCGCGCCATCGGCCTCTTGTCCCGCATCGAAAAGGGCGAGTTGAGCGAGGACCATCCGCGCTCCGCCGACCTGATGTCCAAGCTGATTTCGCGGCGGACGCTCTACGTCGCAGTGCTGCTCCATGACATCGCCAAGGGGCGCGGCGGCGATCACAGCATATTGGGGGCGCAGATCGCTCTGGAGCTTTGTCCCCGGCTGGGATTGACAGCGGCGGAGACGGAAACCGTGTCCTGGCTGGTGCGCTATCATCTGCTGATGTCGGACACCGCTTTCAGGCGCGATCTGTCCGACTACAAGACCATCCTCGATTTCGTCGAGGTGGTGCAAAGCCCGGAACGTCTGAAGCTGCTGCTATGCCTGACGGTGGTGGATATCCGCGCGGTGGGGCCGGGGGTCTGGAACAGCTGGAAGAGGCAGTTGCTGGGCGATCTCTACGAATCCGCCGAGGAAGTGCTGCGGCTGGGCCACAAGCAGAAAGGGCGCAGCGAGCGCGTCCTCGCGAAGCAGGAAGCATTGGAGAACGCGCTCGACCTGCCCCAAGAGAGTTTCGAGGCGCTGAAGAAGCGGCTGCCTGAATCCTACTGGATCGCCGAGCCGCTGGACATATTGATCCACAATGCCGAGCATATATTGGGAGCAGGCGACGCGCCGTTGTCGATCGCGGCCCAATATTATCCGCAGCGCGGCGCGACGCTGGTGACAGTCTACGCAACCGATCATCCGGGCCTGTTCTACCGCGTGGCAGGCGCAATCCATCTGGCGGGCGGCAACATCATCGACGCGCGCATCCACACCATGCGCGACGGCGTCGCCATCGACAATTTCCTGGTGCAGGACCCGCTGGGCGGCGCGTTCCACGGTCCCGACCAGCTCGAACGGATCAAACGCGCGATCGAGGATTCCCTTTCCAACCGCCATCGCCTCATCACCAAACTGTCGGCGCGCCCGCTGCCGCGTATCCGCGCGGATGCTTTTGAAATCGTGCCCAATGTGCTGATCGACAACAAGGCGTCGAACCGCTTCACGGTGATCGAGATCAATGCGCGGGATCGCCCGGCACTGCTGTTCAGCCTCGCCAACGCATTGTTCCAGTCAAAGGTTACGGTGCACAGCGCTCATGTCGCCACCTATGGCGAGCGGGCAGTGGACACTTTCTACGTCACCGACCTGCTGGGCGGCAAGATCGAGAGCAAGACTCGTCTGCAAACGCTCACGCGCCGGCTGGTGGAAGCGGCGAGCGGAGAGATCAGCAAGACGCTGGAACGCGCCTGAACGGTCAGGCGATCTCCATGCCGTCGCCCGGCTGAAGCAACGGCAGAAGGCGCACCATGTCCGCGCGATCGACCGCAATGCATCCTGCCGTAGGCCGCCCTTCATAAAGGTGGAAGAAGATGGCGCTGCCCGCCCCCGGCACGGGCGGCGCGTCATTCTGACCAAGGACGACGATCACGTCATAGGCATCGTCCTTTCGCCACAAGCTTTCCGCTGAAAAGGGACGGGGCAGGCGAACAGGCCGATTATAGGCGGGATCGGCGGAGTCGTCCGACCAGCCATCCCCTTCGCGAATCCACCGCCAGGGCAGCTTCACCCCTGTTGGATCGACGCGGCCGGGTCGCAGCAGCACACCCCGCAACGGCCAGCGACCCAGCGGCGTGCAGCCATCAGCTTCCCTCTTGTCCGCCGCCGGGCAGACCCCGCCGCGCCCAATCTCGCAATCCATCTCCATCCCGCCGAAGCGCAGGCGCCGCGCCGCGCTGTCGACATGGATCAGGCTCATAACTGATGGCCGGTGCGGTCGCGCTTGGTCGCCAGATAGCGTTCATTATGCGGATTGGCGGGCAGGATGATGGGTAGACGCTCCAACACCTCGATCCCCGCCGCCTCCAGCCCCGCAACCTTGTTCGGATTGTTGGTGAGCAGCCGCACCGAGCCAATGCCCAGCAGGTCCAGCATCCGCGCGGCGACCGAAAAATCCCGCGCGTCGATGGCAAAGCCCAGCCGGACATTCGCGTCCACCGTATCGAAGCCCTGATCCTGCAGCGCATAGGCGCGCAATTTGTTGACGAGGCCGATGCCGCGTCCCTCCTGCCGCAGATAAAGCAGCACGCCCCATTGGGCATCGGCGATCTGGTGCAACGCCTGATGCAGCTGTGGCCCGCAATCGCATTTGAGGCTGCCCAGCACATCGCCGGTCAGGCATTCGCTGTGCAGCCGGATCACCGGCGGCGTGTCATTGCGCTTGCCCACGACCAGCGCGACATGTTCGCGCGGTTCATCGGGGCTGCGGAAGGCTATGATCTCAGCGCTTTCCGCCGCAGCCACCGGCAGGCGCGCGCGGGTTGCGATGGCCAGATGCGCGGCATCGTCATAATCGGCCACATCCTGCGCGCCAACCTCCGCCTCTACACCGCCCTGCGCTTCTTCCGTTACGAAATAGGCCGGCAGGATGCCCGCCAGCCGGGCCAGCCGCAGCGCCGCCTTTGCCGCCAGCGGCGCGCCCAGCGTCGTCGCCATGAACGGACCCTTGAGCGGTGAATCCAGGTCGCGCACCGGATCGGCGATGGCCATGGCGACATCGCCGTCGATCCATGGCGCGCGCTCAATCCGCACCGGCATGTCGGGGTCGGCCGCCGCGATTTGGTTGGCGAGTTTCAATGTCTGCGCCCGCGCCGCCGAAATCAGGATATCGGCTTTTCCCGCCGGATCGAAATCGGCGAGCGTCACCGCATCGGCGCCCTCTATCGCCATCAGACGCAGCGCGCCGTCGTCCGCCCGCACCGTCACGGCCCAGCCGCGCCGCAGGGCGTCGATCGCCTTGGCTGCGTCTCGCGCCGTCATCAGAAGGCAAATTCGGTTATGATGGGCACATGATCGGAAGGGCGCGTCCAGCCCCGGATCGGCTCGACCACGCGATGGCTCACCGCCTGTTGCGCGACATCGGCGGTCATCCACATATGGTCGAGCCGCCGCCCCCGATCCGACGCGGCCCAATCGCGCGCGCGATAGCTCCACCAGGTATAGAGCCGCTCGGGTGCCGGAAAGAATTTCCGCCCGATATCGATCCAATCGTTCGACGCCTGCAGCCGGGCCAGAATCTCGCACTCTATGGGCGTATGGCTGACTACATTCAAAAGCTGCTTGTGGCTCCACACGTCGCATTCCATCGGCGCGATGTTGAAATCGCCGGTCAGGATCGTCGGCTGCTTGTCGAGAGCGCCGGACCATTCGATCATCCGCTCCAGGAAATCCAGCTTCTGCCCGAATTTGGGATTGATCTCCCGGTCGGGCACGTCGCCGCCGGCGGGCACATAGACATTTTCGATCCGCACACCATTTTCCAGCCGCACGCCGACATGGCGCGCTTCGCCATTGGCCTGCCAGTCGAGCCGGTCATCCTCGCGGATCGGCACCTTGGACAGGATCGCCACGCCATGATGCATGCGCTGGCCGTTCAGCACCTGATGATTATAGCCAAGCTGCCGGAACAGGCCTGCGGGAAAAATATCGTTCACCACCTTGGTTTCCTGCAGGCACAGGACATCGGGGGACTCTTCGGTCAGGAAACGCTCGACAATGTCGAGCCGGGCACGAACGCTGTTGATGTTCCAGGACGCGATACTGAGAGTTTGGGACATGCTGATCCCCTAAGACCGTCCAGCGCGCTGTGCAAGGGCAGCCGCCGCTCGCTTGGTCAAACCAGGGGTGGTGCGATATTTCGTTCCGGTGGGTCTGAGAGGCGTGATTTCCGAGCATCGGAGCACAGCGGAATATAGGTCCGTGAGCACCTAAGCGCAGGCAAGCGCGTCTCCCCGGGCCGCCGGGGCGGAATAGCGGACCACCTCAAAGTAAGACCCCCGCTCCGGGGGCATGGAACGGGGGTCTCGATCGCGCCCTTGAAGCGCTTTGCGACGAGAGCGGGTTCCGGGTAACAGGGGGGAAATCCCGGTATTCACTCTCGCCGTGGAGTTCTTGTTAGCGCCCTCGATATGAGCCGCAGATGAACGGTATTGGAAAGTTTTCCGCCCATCGCATGCGGCGCCCGGTTAGCCGCCCGGCGCGCGGCCTTTCGGCCTGGGGTCGACCCAACGGAAGGCGGAATCGGCTACCGGCACGCCATAGCGCACGTTGGTAAGGCGCACGGCGGTGCGGTTGTTCTGGGAATCCAGCGCAACCCAGCCATAAAGCTGCAAGCCCGCGGGGGAGGAAGGATCGCGATTGAAGATCATGGTGATCGTGCCATATTCCGGCCGCTTGGGATCGCGCGCCTGAACGGACAGGACATTGGGATCGCCGGTCTGAACCACTTTGCCGAATTTCGACAGATCCTTGGAAGGGTCGATAAGCGCCCCCAGCGGCGAATTGCCGATCGGCCAGCGTTGTACCTGCCGCACTTCATAGTCGATCATGGTGAGCGCCTTGCCGTCGCCGACGATCAGCAGCGGCACCCCTTTTTGATATTGGAACCGGATCTTGCCCGGCTGCTTGAGCGTCAGCTGTCCGGTCAGGGTCTGGCCGTTGCGATCCGTCTGGGAAAAATCGGCGGTCATGGTCGTGACTGCGCGGATATAGGCATTGACCTGCGACAGGTCGGACGAACTCTGTTGCGCCACGGCGGGCATCATCGGCAGCGCCAACGGGGCGGCAGAGAGAGCCAGGGCCAGGGGCGTTATCACCCGCTTCATGCATTCTTCTCCGGTTTGTTCAGGACTTGAGGATAGGAATTGGGGCTTGAACCCGCCGTGAACCCGCACGTTCCCCAAATGACGATGGCCGTTTGCGCGAGGATGATTATCGAATGGGGGAGAGCCGTTACGGCAAACCGGCTCGATCCCCCATGCTCCCGCCTCGCCTTGCCGGTCTTTCCGGCGGCACCGCTCCAATTATGTTATCGGCGCGGCAGCAGCGTCCTGTGCTTAGAGCCTGCCGCGGATAAAAAAAGGCTGATCCGAAGATCAGCCTGGAAAAGTTTTAGGAGAGGATGCCTGAAAGGCAAGTCCCTGTTGGCCGATCCCCCGAAATCCCGCAACTGCGAAAGGAAGCATGACGATTGCATATTTCGCAATCGCTCCCACAGATAACTGATTTCGAAGGAATAAATGGATATACGGAAACGCCAGATCCTGTTGCGTCAGAGCGGATTGCCGTTTTCATCCCGCAACACCTCACGCCGGCCGACATGGTTGGGCGGTCCGACCAGTCCTTCTTCCTCCATGCGTTCGATAAGGCGCGCCGCGCTGTTGTAGCCAACGCGCAATTGCCGCTGCAGCCAGCTTGTCGAGGCCTTCTGATTCTCGAACACCAGTTGGCACGCCTTGCGGAATAGCTGCGCGTCCGGGCTGTCGTCGCCCAGGTCAACGCCGTCGAGCGCGAAGCTGCCTTCCTCCGGCTCCTCGGTCACGGCGGAGATATAATCAGGCTGGCCCTGCGCGCGCCAGTGATCGGCGACCACGCGCACTTCGTCATCGGACACGAAGGGACCATGGACGCGCATCAGCCCCTTGCCGCCGTGCATATAAAGCATATCGCCCTTGCCCAGAAGCTGCTCCGCTCCCTGTTCGCCCAGGATGGTGCGGCTATCGATCTTGCTGGTGACGAAGAAGCTGATGCGGGTCGGCAGGTTCGCCTTGATGACGCCGGTAATGACGTCGACTGAGGGACGCTGCGTCGCGAGGATCAGGTGGATGCCTGCCGCGCGGGCCTTTTGGGCGAGACGCTGGATCAGGAATTCGACTTCCTTGCCTGCCGTCATCATGAGGTCGGCCAGCTCGTCCACCACCACCACGATCTGCGGCAGCGGCTGGAAATCGAGCTGCTCCTCCTCATAGATCGGCTTGCCGCTCTCGGGATCGTAGCCGGTCTGGACACGGCGGCCCAAGGGCTTGCCCTTGGCCTTGGCGGCGCGCACCTTCTCATTATAGTTGGCGAGGTTGCGGACAGAGATGGACGCCATCATGCGATAGCGGTCCTCCATCTGCTCCACCGCCCATTTGAGCGCCCGGATCGCCTTGGCCGGTTCGGTCACGACCGGGGAGAGGAGATGCGGAATGTCGTCATAGGTCGACAGTTCCAGCATCTTGGGATCGATCATGATGAGCCGCAACTGATCCGGCGTCATGCGATAGAGCAGCGACAGGATCATGGCGTTAAGGCCGACCGACTTACCCGACCCGGTAGTGCCCGCGATCAGCAGATGCGGCATGGGCGCGAGGTCGGCTATGATCGGTTCGCCCGAAATATTCTTGCCCAGGATGATCGGCAGCGTGGCTTCCTGCCCGAACTGTTCCGACGTGATGAGTTCGCGGAAGGACACCCCCTCCCGGTTCGCATTGGGCAGTTCGATGCCGATGACGGTTCGTCCCGGAATCGTCGCGACGCGGGCCGACAGCGCCGACATGTTGCGCGCGATGTCGTCGGCGAGCGCGATCACCCGGCTTGCCTTGATGCCGGGCGCGGGCTCCAGTTCATACATGGTGACGACCGGACCGGGCCGCACCTCGACGATATTCCCCTTCACATGGAAATCGTCAAGCACGCTTTCGAGCAGCCGCGCATTGCGTTCCAGCGCCGCCTTGTCGATCTTTTGCCCCTGACTCGCAGGGATCGGATTGAGCAGGTCGGGCGATGGCAGCGAATTGTTGCCGAATAGATCGTCCTGCGACACGGGCACGACCGGGCGCTGGGCGGGAGCGGGCTTGGGCGTCTGAATGGTAATCGGGGGCTTGGGTTCGTTGGAGACGGTCTTGCGCGGCGCAATTACGCGTTCACCCGACGCATCCTCCTCATCTTCATCAGCCATGCGTCCGCCCGCCAGCGCAAAGGCCGGACGCGGCAGGTTCAACCGCGGCAGGGACGGCCGGCGCAGCGCCAGGATGGGCTTCTCCAACGCCAGGCTGCGATACCAGACAAACAGGCCCGCAATGAACGCCAGGCCAACAAGAGCGCCGATGATCCAGCCCTGGAACGTGGCGGCCTGCGCCGCGAGGCTCGCAATCCCTCGGGCGAACACCAGCGCGATGACGCCCCCCCAACCGGCAGGCAATCCGACCAGCGGATCGGGCTGGAACAGCGAAAGGGCGAGGCCGATGAGAACGATGCCAATCAGGCATTTGCCGAACTGCGCCTTCCACCCGCTCATATCCTGATCGCCCCACAGGCGGCGGGCGGTGATCGCCATCAGCGGCAATATCAGCGCCACGGGGACGCCAAGCAGCCACAGCAGGAAATCGGCGACCCATGCGCCGGGCACCTGCATCACATTTTTCACATGATCGCCCGCCACCGTGTTCATGGACGGGTCGCTGGGCGTGTAGCTGAGCAGCGCCAGCGCCAGAAACAGCGTGGCCAGCACAAGCGTAATCGATCCGATCAGCGCGCCGCTGCGGATCAGGCTGCGTTTCAGCATTTCGCGCCATTCCGGCGTGCGCTTGGCTCCGCGGCTCACGGCCATGGCTTGTTATGTCCCCCAAATGTTCCGTTTCGGCACAATGCGCCGAGCAGGGAGTCCGCGTCAAGAGTCCGCCCTATCGGCTCGTCCCGAACAACACCCTTATGGTTGATGGCGCATCGCAAGCGCCTGGAGCGCGGCACCGTCAAGCCGCTGGACGGTCCATTCATCCAGCGCCCTCGCGCCGATGGAGCGGTAAAAGGCGATGGAAGGCGCGTTCCAGTCCAGCACCGACCATTCCAGCCGCGCGCAGTCCCGTTCGATCGCCAGCCGCGCCAGCCCGGCGAGCAGCGCCTTGCCTGCGCCCGCTCCCCGCGCTTCGGGCAAGACGAACAGATCTTCCAGATACAGGCCCGGCCGCCCTTCGAAGGTCGAGAAATTGTGGAAGAAAAGTGCGAAGCCCACAGCTTTCCCATCTTGCTCGGCGATCAGCACTTCCGCCATGGGCCGCGTCCCGAAGAGATAGCGCTGGAGCATATCGCGATCCGCCTTCACCGCATGGGCAAGCCGCTCATATTCGGCGAGCGCAAGGATGAAGCCATGAATCGCGTCGATGTCGGCGGAAACCGCGTCGCGAATGATGATGCTCATACCCTGTCCTTCATGCGACGCCCGGTTCGACATGGGGAGCATCCAGCGGCGACGCCTTCGGTTTGAAGCGCGCGGCGATCAGGCATCCCGCCACGATCAGCAGCGCGCCCGCGACGGTGCCCACCGACAACTCCTCGTCAAAGGCAAGCCAGCCGATCAGCGCGGCCCACAGGAAAGCGCTATATTCGACGGGAATGAGCCGCTGCGCTTCCGAGCGCGCATAGGCCCAGGCCAAAAGAGCAAGCGAGGTGAAGGCCAAAGCAGCGGCCAACAGGATGAACGGCACGGCCTTGAGCGGAGGGTTCGCGGCCCAGAACGGAGCCGCCAGGGAAAACACGCCCAGCATGACGAGATGCTGGAAGAAAGCCACCTCGACCGGCGAAGCCAGTTGCGCCTGTTGCCGCTGAAGGATCAGGTTCCATGCGAAAAGTACGGCCGAAAGCAGCACCGCCAGCGCGCCGAGAAGCGCGTCCAGATCATAATCGCCGCTGACCCGTCCCGCCACTATCACGCCCACGCCGACCAGGCCCAGCAGCGATGCGCCGATGGCCTGCCGCCCGACCGGCTCTCCAAGCAGGAGCGCCGCCAGATACAGGGCGATGAGGGGGGCGATGAAGGAAAGCGCGATCGCTTCCGCCAGCGCAAGATGCATCAGGCCATAGAAGAAGAGCGGCGCCATCAGCGAAACGGCAAGACCGCGGATCAGGTGCAGGCGCAGCACCGCTCGGGCGGGCCATCCCCGGCGCGTGGCCAGCATCAGCGCCAGCCCCAGCAAGCTGCCGACCAGCGCCCGCCAGAACAGCGCATTATAAAGACCGATGGAAAGGCTCAGCCCTTTCATCACCCCATCCATGATCGAAAACAGCCCGACTCCCGCGCAGCAGATCAGGAAGGGAATGGCAAAGGAACGGGATTGGGACATGACGCGGAAGAACGCTTATTCCGCGGCTTCAGGGTGGCCCGCGTCGGTCATGTCCGCCTCGATCTCTGCCGCTTTGGCTTCGACCAGCTTCACGATATGCTCGATCATGTCTTCATCCTGCACTGTATGGTCGGTGACGCCGGACAGATAGACCATATGCTTGCCCGCCCCGCCGCCGGTCAGGCCGATGTCGGTTTCCCGCGCTTCGCCAGGTCCGTTTACGACGCAGCCCAGCACCGAAAGCGACAGCGGCGTGTGGATATGCTGGAGTCTTTCCTCCAGCGCCTGCACGGTGCGGATCACGTCGAAGCCCTGCCGCGCGCAGCTTGGGCAACTGATCACCTTCACCCCGCGCGTGCGGATGCCCAGCGATTTGAGGATCTCATAGCCGACGCGCACTTCTTCTTCCGGCTCGGCCGACAGGGACACGCGGATCGTGTCGCCAATCCCCGCCCAGAGCAGGTTGCCGATGCCGATGGCGCTTTTCACCGTGCCGCCGATCAGCCCGCCCGCTTCGGTGATGCCCAGATGCAGCGGGCAATCCACCGCCTCGGCAAGCTGCATATAGGCCGCGACGGCCAGGAACACGTCGCTGGCCTTCACCGCGACCTTATAATCGTGGAAATCCTGGTCCTGGAGCAGCTTGATATGGTCGAGCGCGCTTTCGACCAGTGCTTCGGGGCAAGGCTCCCCATATTTTTCGAGCAGATCCTTTTCGAGGCTGCCGGCATTGACGCCGATGCGGATCGAGCAGCCATTGGCCTTGGCCGCGTCCACCACTTCCTTGACGCGGGCTTCGCTGCCGATGTTGCCCGGATTGATGCGAAGGCAGGCCGCGCCCGCGTCCGCCGCCTCCAGCGCGCGCTTATAGTGGAAATGGATGTCCGCGACGATCGGTACGCGGGCGGCGCGCACGATCTGCTTGAGCGCGGCGGTCGATTCCTCGTCCGGGCAGGACACGCGGATGATGTCGACGCCCACCTCCTCGCAGCGGCGGATCTGGTCGATCGTCGCCTTTGCGTCGAAGGTCGGCGTGTTGGTCATGGTCTGCACCGTCACCGGCGCGCCGCCGCCGACGGGCACATTGCCGACCATGATCTGCCGCGACTGCCGCCGGGCGATGTCGCGCCAGGGGCGCAGGCCGGGATTATGGTCTGACATGAAAAGGAGGCTCCGTGATGATGGAGCCTCCTATAGTGCTTTATCGCGCCGGTTAGAAGCGCCGCGTCAGAATCGCGCGGTGAAGGATGCGGCCAGCTGATCCGCATTGCCGCTGGTCTGCGACAGGGTGGTCGCGGTGATGGCGGCGGGCGTGCCCTGATAGGAGATGTCCGGGCGGATGATGTTCGCCTTTTCCACGAAGGTATGCGCGTAGCTGAGGTTCAGCGCGAAGGCCGGGGAAATGTTCCAAGTCGCCCCGCCGGTCAGCCACACGCGGTCGCCGTCCGGCACGCGGGTGGTCAGATATTGCGGGTTGGTCGGCGTGCGGTCGAACATGGTGCCCGCCCGCAGCGTCAGCGCCGGGCTGACGTCATATTCGCCGCCCACGCCGACGCTGTAGCTGTCCTTGTAATGCAGTTCCTTGACATTGGTGCCGGC
>Ga0180223_1001514_pt1 | contig 17687 bp, 27 predicted proteins | sample eDN5th30CKraftOP_FD_151337 | JGI IMG/M metagenome (GOLD analysis project Ga0180223, IMG submission 151337) | Enriched Organic Plus compost microbial communities from Emeryville, California, USA - eDNA 5th pass 30_C Kraft OP (version 2) (version 2) ...
CGTGGTCGCGCAGCTCGCTGATGGCCTGACGGCGCAGCGCGAGGCCGCCCTTCTTGCCGAGCGTGACGAGCTTCTCGACGATCGGGCGAAGCTCCTTCGCCTTCGGCAGCGTGGTGACGATCTGCTCATGCTTGATGAGCGCCGCCGCCATGTTGGCGAACATCGCCTTGCGGTGTTCCGCCGTGCGGTTGAGCTTACGATGAACTTTTCCGTGACGCATAATTTAGTCCTCAATTGATCCGACGGCGTGTCGGCGTTTCTCAGGTGGGCTTCCTGCGTTCGCCCGCGAAATCATGGCCGGATGGTCCGGCCATGACGATGGTCTCAGTAGTGATCTTCGAAGCGCTTGGCCAGCTCGTCGATGTTCTCCGGCGGCCAGCCGGGCACTTCCATGCCGAGGTGCAGACCCATCTGGGCCAGCACTTCCTTGATCTCGTTCAGCGACTTGCGGCCGAAGTTCGGGGTGCGGAGCATTTCCGCTTCCGACTTCTGCACGAGATCGCCGATGTAAACGATGTTGTCGTTCTTCAGGCAGTTGGCCGAGCGAACCGACAGTTCGAGCTCGTCCACCTTCTTGAGGAACGCCGGGTTGAAGGCGAGATCCGGAATGATCTCCTGCACCACTTCCTTGCGCGGCTCTTCGAAGTTGACGAACACGTTGAGCTGGTCCTGCAGGATGCGCGCGGAATAAGCGAGCGCGTCCTCCGGCGAAATCGCGCCGTTGGTCTCGATGGTCAGCGTCAGCTTGTCGTAGTCGAGGATCTGGCCCTCGCGGGTGTTCTCGACCTTGTAGGAAACCTTGCGGACCGGGGAGAACAGGCTGTCGACCGGGATCAGGCCGATCGGCGCGTCTTCCGGACGGTTGCGCTCGGCGGCGACATAGCCCTTGCCGGTGTTGATGGTGAACTCCATGCGGATTTCAGCGCCATCGTCCAGCGTGCAGAGCTGAAGCTCGGGATTGAGAACGACGACGTCGCCCACGGTCTGGATGTCGCCAGCGGTGACGACGCCCGGTCCCTGCTTCTTGATGACCATGCGCTTCGGGCCTTCGCCCTGCATCTTCACCGAGATGTCCTTGATGTTCAGCACGATGTCGGTCACGTCCTCGCGCACACCGGCGATCGAGGAGAACTCGTGCAGCACGCCGTCGATGTGAACCGACTGCACCGCCGCACCCTGCAGCGAGGACAGAAGCACGCGGCGCAGTGCGTTGCCGAGCGTCTGGCCGAAGCCACGCTCAAGCGGCTCTGCCACGACGGTGGCGAAACGGGTCGCGTCGGCGCCCGGCGTGACCTGGAGCTTGTTCGGACGGATAAGTTCTTGCCAATTTTTCTGGATCGTCACGTTGTCACCCCTGACATTCCGAAGCTCTGGCTTCGGCGTTGGAGAGCGCGGATCATTCCGCGCGACATCAATTCAAGACGATCGCGGACAAAAAGCCCGCGACCGGTAAAACAAGATCAGACGCGGCGGCGCTTGCGCGGCCGGCAACCATTGTGCGGGATCGTCGTCACGTCGCGGATCGAGGTGACGGTGAAGCCCGCCGCCTGCAGCGCGCGCAGCGCCGATTCACGCCCCGAACCCGGACCGGCAACCTCGACTTCGAGGGTGCGCATGCCGTGCTCTTGCGCCTTCTTGGAAACGTCCTCCGCGGCAACCTGCGCCGCATACGGGGTCGACTTGCGCGAACCCTTGAAGCCCATCGTTCCCGCCGAGGACCAGGCAATGGTGTTGCCCTGCGCGTCGGTGATGGTGATCGTGGTGTTGTTGAACGAGGAGTTCACATGCGCGATGCCGGAGGCGATGTTCTTGCGCTCACGACGGCGGACGCGCGTAGCTTCTTTAGCCATTTCTATTCCTTTTCAAGATCTCAACGCCGCCGTAATGCCAGCGGCTACACCGAACGGCGCGAGACGGAATAGCCTCACGCCGCAAATTCGTTTGCTTACTTCTTCTTGCCGGCAATCGCCTTCGCCGGACCCTTGCGGGTGCGGGCGTTGGTGTGGGTGCGCTGTCCGCGCACCGGCAGGCCGCGGCGATGACGCAGGCCGCGATAGCAGCCGAGGTCCATCAGACGCTTGATGTTCATGCCGACTTCACGGCGCAGATCGCCCTCAACGAGGTAGTCGCGGTCGATCATTTCGCGAATCTGCAGAACTTCCTGGTCGGTCAGCTGCGACACGCGGCGGTCGAGCGGAATCTTGACCTTCTCCATGATGTCGGCGGCGTTCTTCTGGCCGATGCCATGGATATACTGAAGCGCGATAACGACACGCTTGTTGGTCGGGATATTGACGCCTGCAATACGGGCCACGGTCTTCACTCCTGTCGCCACCCTCGGGCGGCTGATTTTTATTTAGTCGGGGCGCCTGTTCACATTTTGGATTCGGGTAACCGAATTCCCAAAGGCAAACACGACGCCCTGCCCTTTTCGATTTTGGGGCCCGGCATCGTCTGAAACCTATCCGACTGGATGCTGGGTATTAAAGGATTCACCGCCGTTTCGTCAACCGTTTGGCGGCCTTGGAAGGCCGTTTGGCGACCTTTTTCGTGGCCTTTCCGCCCCGTCCCGCTGCCGCCTTCACGGCCCGGCCGGTGCGGTTCCGGGCAGCCTTGGCCCCCGTCTTCCGGGTTCCCTGACGGGCCTTGGCTGACGCCTTGGGCGCCTTCTTGGCACCCCTGGATACCTTTTTAGCAGCCTTACGGATCGTCTTTTTGGCCGCCTTCTTCACCGTCCGCTTGGCCTTGGCACTGGCCTTGGATTTGGCCTTTTTGGCAGCCTTGGCTTTTTTGGCCGCCTTGGCCGGTCTCGCGGCCCTGGCAGGCTTGGCGGCCCGCTTTGAGGCCACCTTCCGCTTCGCCGCCTGGGCTGTCTCGTCGGCTTTGGTGACGGCCGCCAGCACGCGCTCGATCTCGGCCGTAACCTCCTCGATCGGCATCATGCCGTCGATGGTGATCAGCTTGCGCTTGTCGGAATAGTGATGGACCAGCGGCTCGGTCTGCTCGCGGTAGTTGGCAAGCCGCTTCGACAGCACTTCCGGCGTATCGTCGGCACGCACGCTCTCGCCGCGCTCCAGCATTTCAGCCACGCGCTTTTCGACGCGCGCCAGCAGCGCGCTTTCGTTGACGCGCAGTTCAACCACGGCGTCGAGCTTGAGCTTTTTCTTCTTCAGCAAAACATCGAGAGCTTCCGCCTGCGGCACGGTGCGCGGGAAGCCGTCGAGGATAAACCCGTTCTTGGCGTCATCCTGTTCGATGCGGTCGGCAATGATGTTGACCACCACCTCGTCGGGCACCAGCCCGCCATTGGCCATGATGTCTTTCGCGATCAGGCCCGTCGGGGTCTGGGCCGCGACTGCGGCGCGCAGCATGTCTCCGGTGGAGAGCTGAACGATGCCGTGTCTTTGAACCAGTCGTTGTGCCTGTGTTCCCTTGCCCGCCCCCGGCGGCCCGAGAAGAATCAACCTCATTTACGGCGGCCCCCCAGCTTCGATTTACGGATCAGGCCTTCATACTGGTGAGCCAGCATGTAGCCCTGCACCTGCGCGACCGTATCCATCGTCACGCTGACGACGATCAGGAGCGAGGTGCCGCCAAGATAGAACGGCACCGCCGCATACGAGATCAGAATTTCAGGAACGAGACAGACAGCGGCTAGGTAGATCGCGCCGACCACGGTGATGCGGGACAGAACGTAATCGATATATTCCGCCGTGCGCTCGCCCGGACGGATGCCCGGAATGAAGCCGCCGTGCTTCTTCAGATTGTCGGCCGTCTCGGTCGGGTTGAACACGATGGCCGTGTAGAAGAACGTGAAGAACACGATCAGCGCCAGATACAGGATCAGGAACAGCGGACGGCCATGGCCAAGCTGCGTCGTCAGCCACTGAAACCATTCCGGTCCCTTGCCCGCATTGAAGCTCGCGATCGTGGTCGGCAGCAGCAACAGCGACGACGCGAAGATCGGCGGAATCACGCCCGAGGTGTTGAGCTTGAGCGGCAGGTGCGAGGACTGGCCTTCGAACATCCGGTTTCCGACCTGACGCTTCGGATACTGGATCAGCAAACGGCGCTGCGCGCGCTCGACGAACACGATCACCGCGATGACGACCACGGCCATGATCAGGATCGCGAGAATCACCACTGTCGACAGCGCGCCCTGGCGGCCGAGTTCGAGGGTGTTGGCAATCGCCGACGGCAATTCCGCGACGATGCCCGCCATGATGATGAGCGAGATGCCGTTACCGATACCGCGCGAGGTCACCTGCTCGCCCAGCCACATCAGGAACATGGTGCCGCCCGTCAGCGTCACCGCCGTTGAGAGCAGGAAGAACATGCCCGGGTTGGAGACGACATTGCCCGCGCCCTGCAGACCGACCGCGATGCCGTAGGCCTGGAACGCAGCGAGCACCACAGTGAGGTAGCGCGTGTACTGGTTGATGATCTTGCGGCCCGCCTCGCCTTCCTTCTTCAGCGCCTCGAGCTGCGGCGACACCGTCTGCAGAAGCTGAATGATAATGGAGGCCGAGATGTAGGGCATGATGTTCAGCGCGAACACGGCCATGCGGTTGATGCCGCCGCCGGAGAACATGTTGAACACGCCGAGAATGCCGCCCGCCTGCGACTTGAACACCTGCTCCCACACATTCGGGTCGATGCCCGGCAGCGGGATGTAAGTGCCCAGCCGATAAACAACGAGCGCACCCAGCGTGAACCAGATGCGCTTCTTGAGTTCGTCGGCTTTTGCAAACGAGGAGAAATTGAGATTGGCTGCGAGCTGTTCCGCTGCGGAGACCATTAGTGCCGGTCCTTTCACTTCATGGCCGGCTTTCGCCCGCCATCGCCGTCTTGAGGTCAGTCAAGAGGTAGCAACGCAAATGCCCGGCGCAATGCCGGGCATGATTTCTTTAGGACGCCTTCGCCTTCTTGCCCTTCTTGGCGGCAGCCTTCTGAGCGGCCTCGTCCTTCGCCGGAGCGAGGATCTTCACCGAACCGCCGGCCTTCTCGACCGCCTCGATCGCCGACTTGGTGGCGCCGTGGACTTCGACGGTGATCTTGGACTTCAGCTCGCCACGGCCCAGCAGGCGAACGCCGCCCTTGGAACGGCGCAGCACGCCGGACTTCACCAGCGACTCGGCGTTGATGGTGCCCTTGGCGTCGAGCTTCTTGTTGTCGATGGCTTCCTGCAAGCGGTCCAGATTCACTTCCGACAGTTCGATGCGGAAGATGTTGTTGAACCCGCGCTTCGGCAGGCGGCGATGCAGCGGCATCTGGCCGCCTTCAAAGCCCTTGATGCGCACGCCCGAACGCGCGGTCTGGCCCTTGCCGCCGCGGCCGGCTTGCTTGCCCTTGCCGGAGCCAATGCCACGGCCGACGCGCATGCGCTTCTTGCGCGAGCCTTCGTTGTCGGCGATCTCATTGAGCTTCATTGTCTTGTTCCTTACTTCTCGTCGACGACGCGAACGAGGTGCTGAACCTTCGCGATCATGCCACGCACCGAAGGCGTGTCCTGCAATTCAGAGACACGGCCGATCTTGTTGAGGCGCAGACCGATCAGGGTCTCGCGCTGTGCTTTCTGACGGCGGATCGCGCTGCCGGTCTGTTCGACCTTGATGGTTTTTGCGGCCTTGGCCATTGTCCTAAACTCCAATCAGCGTCCGGTTAGTCCGCAGCTGCCTCGGCATCGCCGCCGACGCGGCGCGCCTGAAGCGCGGAGACCTTGATGTTGCGGCGGTTGGCCACCGAGCGCGGCGAATCCTGATGCTTCAGCGCGTCGAAGGTGGCGCGAACCATGTTGTAGGGGTTCGACGAACCGACCGACTTGGCGACGACATCCTGGATGCCGAGCGTCTCGAACACGGCGCGCATCGGGCCGCCAGCGATGATGCCGGTGCCGGCAGGCGCTGCACGCAGATAGACGCGGCCGGCGCCGTGACGGCCGGCGATGTCGTGATGCAGCGTGCGGCCCTCGCGCAATGCGACGCGGGTCAGGTTGCGCTTGGCCGAGTCGGTTGCCTTGCGGATCGCTTCCGGCACTTCGCGGGCCTTGCCGTGGCCGAAGCCGACGCGGCCCTTCTGGTCGCCGATGACGACGAGTGCAGCAAAGCCGAAGCGCTTGCCGCCCTTCACCACCTTGGCGACGCGATTGATGTGGACGAGCTTGTCCACGAACTCGCTGTCGCGCTCTTCCCGATCCCGACCGCCCCGTTCGCGTCCACCGCGTTCGCGTTCAGCTGCCATTGTTCTGTCCAATCCTTGAGAGGCTCAGGCCTCTGTCCTTTGAAACCAAAATTAGAAGCTCAACCCGCTTTCGCGAGCTGCATCAGCCAGAGCCTTGACGCGACCGTGGTAGAGATAGCCGCCACGATCGAAAATGACTTCCTTGACGCCGTTCTTGACCGCGCGCTCCGCGAGGAGCTTGCCGACGGCCTTCGCAGCATCGATGTCGGCGCCGGTCTTGCCGCCGTCGCGCATCGTCTTTTCCAGCGAAGAAGCGGAAGCGAGCGTCTCTCCCTTCAGGTCGTCGATGACCTGAGCGTAGATGTGCTTCGACGAGCGGAACACCGAGAGGCGCGGACGGCCGCCAGCATTGCGGCGCAGGGAATTGCGCACGCGCTGCTTGCGCCGGGCATTCGTGACCTTGAGTTTCGACATGACCGGCTCCGTTACTTCTTCTTGCCTTCCTTGCGGAAGATAAATTCATTGGCGTACTTCACGCCCTTGCCCTTGTACGGCTCGGGCGGACGATAGCCGCGGATCTCGGCGGCAACCTGGCCGACGCGCTGGCTGTCGTTGCCGGCGATGGTGATTTCCGTCGGCTTCGGCACCGTGATCGTGATGCCTTCCGGGATCGGATACACAACATCGTGGCTGTAGCCGAGCGAGAGCTGCAGGTTCTTGCCCTGCAAGGCCGCGCGGTAGCCGACGCCGGTGATTTCCAGCTTCTTCTCGAAGCCCTTGGTGACGCCTTCGACGAGGTTCGCGATCTGCGCACGGGCGGTGCCGTACAGCGACTGCGCCCGTTTGGTCTCGAAGCGCGGCGCGACGCGGATCACGTTGTCCTTCAATTCCACCGACACGTCGTCGTGCACGGTGAACTGCAGGGCGCCCTTCGGGCCCTTCACCTTGACGGTCTGACCCTCGACATTCGCGGTGACGCCCGAGGCGATCGCGACGGGCCGTTTGCCTACGCGTGACATCTTCTATCCTTCCTCAGAACACCGTGAAGAGAATTTCGCCACCCACGTTCGCCTCGCGGGCGGCGTGGTCGGCCATGATTCCCTTCGGCGTCGACAGCACCGAAATGCCCAGACCGTTCTTGACGCGCGGCAGGTTCTTCACCGACGCGTAAACCCGGCGGCCCGGCTTCGACACGCGCTCGATCTCCTTGATGACCGGCTCGCCGTCGAAATACTTCAGCTCGATCTCGAGTTCGTTGTGGCCGCTCTTGTGCTCGACGCTGGCGTAGCCGCGGATGTAACCCTCGGACTTCAGCACTTCGAGAACGTTGGCGCGCATCTTCGAGCCCGGGGTCGAAACCTTGGACTTGGCGCGCATCTGCGCGTTGCGGATGCGGGTGATGAGATCGCTGATCGGATCGTGCGTTGACATGCGCCCCTCCTTACCAGCTCGACTTGACGAGACCCGGGATCAGGCCCCGGGAACCGAAGTCACGGATCGCGATGCGGCTCATCTTGGTCTTGCGATAGACCGCGTGAGGCCGGCCGCTGATCTCGCAGCGGTTGTGAACGCGTGTCGCCGACGAATTGCGCGGCATTTCGGCGAGCTTGATGGTCGCGGCGAAGCGCTCTTCCATCGGCTTCTTCTTGTCCGAGATGATCGCCTTCAGCCGCGCGCGCTTGGCGGCGGCATTCTTCGTCATCTTCTGACGCCGGTTGTTCTTCTCGATCGAACTTTTCTTAGCCATTCGATAGTCTCCATACCTTTCCGCGTCTGAAACGCCTGGCTTCAGCGTTTCACTGCCGGAACGGGAAATTGAATGCGGTCAACAGCGCCCTCGCCTGCTCGTCATTGGTGGCGGTGGTGCAAACCGTGATGTCCATGCCCCAGGTCTCGCCCGACTTGTCGTAGTCGATTTCCGGGAACACGATGTGCTCTTTCAGGCCGAGCGAATAGTTGCCGCGGCCGTCGAAGCTCTTGGGGTTGAGGCCACGGAAGTCGCGCACGCGCGGCAGGGCCACGTTGATCAGGCGGTCGATGAACTCGTACATCTTCGCCTTGCGCAGCGTGACCTTGGCGCCGATGGCCTGGCCTTCGCGCAGCTTGAAGGTCGCGATCGCCTTGCGCGAATGGGTGACGACCGGCTTCTGACCGGCGATCAGCGCGAGATCGTTCGCGGCCAGCTCGACCTTCTTGCGGTCGTTGACGGCTTCGCCGATGCCCATGTTGAGCACGACCTTCTCAAGGCGCGGAACCTGCATCGCATTGGTGAGGCCGAACTGCTCGGTCAACTGGCCGCGAATGTCGCGGTCATACACCGTGCGCAGGCGCGGAATATATGTCTCAGCCATCGATCTCAGCTCCCGAGCTCTTGGCGATGCGCACCTTGGTGCCATCCTTCTGAATCTTGAAACCGACGCGGGTCGGCTTGCCGTCCTTGCCGACGAGCGCGATGTTCGACAGGTGGATCGGGCTCTCCTTGGAGATGATGCCGCCCTCCTGCGCCTGCGTCTGCTTCTGGTGACGCTTCACCAGGTTGACGCCGCGAACCAGCGCGCGGCCTTCGCCGGGGCGCACTTCGAACACTTCGCCGGTGCGACCCTTGTCGCGGCCGGTCAGAACAACGACCTTGTCGCCTTTGCGGATCTTGGCGGCCATCACAGCACCTCCGGCGCAAGCGAGATGATCTTCATGTGGTTCTTGGCGCGCAGCTCGCGCGGCACGGGCCCGAAGATACGGGTGCCGACCGGCTCGGACTGGTTGTTCACCAGCACGGCGGCGTTGCGGTCGAAACGGATCACCGAACCGTCGGCGCGGCGAATGTCCTTCGCAACACGCACGACCACGGCCTTCATCACGTCGCCCTTCTTCACCTTTCCGCGCGGAATGGCTTCCTTGATGGACACAACGATGATGTCGCCAACGGTGGCGTAGCGGCGCTTGGAGCCTCCAAGCACCTTGATGCACATGACACGGCGCGCGCCGGAATTATCGGCCACGTCGAGGTTGGTCTGCATCTGAATCATTGATGCACCTCGTCCTCTTTCTATGCGCTAGAGCGCGAGCAGCACGATCCCGAAATCGGTTTTCGTGCCTATTTCAAACGGTTTGCCCAAAGTCACCCGGCGATGCCGGGCTTCCCTCAAGCGGTTTTCTTTTCTTCGCCCCGGACAACCGTCCAGCGCTTCAGCTTCGAGAGCGGCTTGCTCTCCTCGATCCAGACCGTGTCGCCCGCCTTGAACTGATTGTTCTCGTCGTGCGCATGGTAGTTCTTGGACCGGCGAATGGTCTTCTTGTAGATCGGATGGGTGAAGCGGCGGTCGACACGCACGACAACGGTCTTGTCCTGCTTGTCGCTGACGACGACGCCCTGGAGAGTACGCTTCGGCATCTGGCTCGCCCCTTACTTCTTCTTGCTGTCCGCGGCGCGTTTCTGCGCAGCGATGGTCTTGATGCGTGCGATCTCGCGGCGGGCTTCGCGCAGGCGCGAGGTGTTCTCGAGCTGGCCGGTGGCCCGCTGGAAGCGCAGATTGAACCGCTCCTTCTTCAGATTGAGGATCGCATCCTCCATCTGGTCGGCGCTCATCGCACGAACGTCTTCAGCCTTGTGTGCCATCTCGTTACTCCGCGATGCGCGCAACGAAGCGCGTCTTGATCGGAAGCTTGGCGGCAGCGAGCGACAGCGCCTCACGCGCGATCTGGTCGTTGACACCGTCGATCTCGAAAAGGATACGGCCCGGCTTCACGCGCGCCACCCACAATTCCGGCGAACCCTTGCCCGAGCCCATGCGGACTTCGGCAGGCTTCTTCGACACCGGAAGATCGGGGAACACGCGGATCCACACGCGACCGACACGCTTCATGTGACGGGTCAGCGCGCGACGGGCGGCTTCGATCTGGCGCGCAGTGATGCGCTCCGGCGCCATCGCCTTCAGGCCGAACTGGCCGAAGGACAACGTCGCGCCCGACGAGGCGACGCCGTGGATACGGCCCTTGTGCGCCTTGCGGAACTTCGTCTTCTTGGGTTGCATCATGGCTTTACGCCCTCAAACCTTCTTTATTTAATCAAGCCGCGTCGCGACGCGGACGGCTGTCACCGCCGCTGGTGTCGTTCAGGCGCTTGTCCTGTGCCATCGGATCGTGCTCGAGGATCTCGCCCTTGAAGAGCCAGACCTTCACACCGCAGGTACCGAACGTGGTGAACGCGGTCGCCACGCCGTAATCGACATCGGCGCGCAGCGTGTGCAGCGGCACGCGGCCTTCACGGTACCATTCCATGCGCGCGATTTCCGCGCCGCCGAGACGACCCGAGCAGTTGATACGAATGCCCTGGGCTCCGAGACGCATCGCCGACTGAACCGCGCGCTTCATCGCACGGCGGAAAGCCACGCGGCGCTCGAGCTGCTGGGCGATCGATTCGGCCACCAGCGTCGCGTCGAGTTCCGGCTTGCGGATTTCGACGATGTTGATGACGACGTCGGACTCGGTGATCTCCGCGACCTTCTTCTTCAGCTTGTCGATGTCGGCGCCCTTCTTGCCGATCACCACGCCGGGACGCGCCGAGTAAACCGAAACGCGGCACTTCTTGTGCGGGCGCTCGATCACGATGCGCGCCACGGCCGCCTGCTTCAGTTCCTTCATCAGCACTTCGCGAATCCGCACGTCCTCGTGGAGGAGCTTGGCGTATTCGCCCTTGCCGGCGAACCAACGGGAATCCCAGGTCCGGTTGATGCCGAGACGCAGCCCGATTGGATTGATCTTCTGACCCATCGTTTTCTCCTGCGCCTTAGGCGCTCGCCTCGGCTTCGACCTGACGAACAACGATCGTCAACTGCGAGAACGGTTTGTAAACACGGCCCGAACGGCCACGGCCGCGCGGTGCGAAACGCTTCATGACGATGCCGTTGCCGACATGCGCCTCGGCGACGACCAGCGCATCGACATCGAGATCGTGATTGTTCTCGGCGTTAGCGATCGCCGATTCCAGGCACTTCTTGACGTCGCCGGCGATCCGCTTGCGCGAGAACTGCAGGTCGGCGAGCGCGGAAGCAGCCTTCTTGCCGCGGATCAACTGCGCAACAAGGTTGAGCTTCTGCGGGCTCACGCGAAGCATGCGGGCAACCGCCTTTGCTTCATTCTCCGAAAGGGCGCGTTCGCGCTTTGGTTTGCTCATGACTTAGTCCTCAAGCCTTCTTGGCTTTCTTATCGCCCGAATGGCCATGGAAAGTGCGGGTCGGCGAGAACTCGCCGAACTTGTGGCCGACCATTTCCTCGTTCACGGCGACCGGAACGTGCTTCTGGCCGTTGTAGACGCCGAAGGTCAGACCCACGAACTGCGGCAGGATCGTCGAGCGGCGGCTCCAGATCTTGATGACGTCGTGACGGCCGGACGAGCGGGCTGCATCTGCCTTCTTGAGCAGAGAGCCTTCAACGAACGGGCCTTTCCAGACTGAACGTACCATTGTCCGGCGATCCTTACTTCTTCTTCCGCTTGTGGCGGCTGATGAGAATGAACTTGTTGGTCGACTTGTTGGTGCGGGTCTTCTTGCCCTTGGTCGGCTTGCCCCACGGCGTAACCGGGTGACGGCCGCCCGAGGTGCGGCCTTCGCCGCCGCCGTGCGGATGGTCGATCGGGTTCATGACGACGCCGCGGTTGTGCGGGCGACGGCCCATCCAACGCTTGCGGCCGGCCTTGCCGATCGAGGTGTTCATGTGGTCCGGGTTCGACACCGCACCGATGGTGGCGGTGCAGCGGCCGTGGACCAGGCGCTGCTCGCCCGAGTTCAGGCGAAGAATAACGTAGTCGTGGTCGCGGCCGACGATCTGGGCATAGGTACCCGCCGAACGCGCCATCTGACCGCCCTTGCCGATCTTCATTTCGACATTGTGGACGATGGTGCCGACCGGCATGTTGCCCATCGGCATGACGTTGCCGGGCTTCACGTCGACGTAAGCGCCGGCGATCACGGTGTCGCCGACAGCCAGACGCTGCGGCGCCAGGATGTAGGACTGCTCGCCGTCGGCGTACTTGATCAGCGCGATGAAGGCGGTGCGGTTCGGATCGTATTCGAGACGCTCCACGGTCGCAGCGACGTCAACCTTGGTGCGCTTGAAGTCGACCAGACGATAGGTCTTCTTGTGACCGCCGCCACGGAAACGCACGGTGATGCGGCCGGTGTTGCCGCGGCCACCGTTGGAATGCTTGCCCTCGGTGAGCGCCTTGACCGGCTTGCCCTTGTAGAGCGCCGAACGGTCGACCATCACCAGTTGGCGCTGGCCGGGCGTCGTGGGGTTGAATTTTTTCAATGCCATCGTCGTAAACCTTACAGTCCGGTGGTCACGTCGATGCGGTGGCCCTCTTCGAGGGTCACGACAGCGCGCTTGGTATCCGACTGAGAACCGAACTGGCCGCGGAAGACTTTCGTCTTGCCCTTGCGGACCAGCGTGTTGACGCCCTTCACCTTGACGTCGAACAGCTTCTCAATCGCCTCTTTGATCTGCGGTTTGGTCGCCTTCGCGGCCACCTTGAACACAACCTTGTTGTGCTCCGAGGCCGTCGTCGCCTTTTCCGTAATCACGGGCGACACGATGATGTCGTAGTGGCGCGAGTCCTGAGTGCTCATTTGAAGCGCGCCTCCAACGCGTCCACCGCGGCCTTCGTCAGCACCAGCTTCTGACGGCGCAGGATGTCATAGACGTTGATGCCCTGGATCGGCAGCACGTCGATGTGCGGAATGTTGCGGGCGGCCTGTGCAAAGCCGTTGTTCACTTCGGCGCCATCGACGATCAGCGCGCTGGTCAGGCCGAGGCCCGAGAAGTGACCGATCAGCGCCTTGGTCTTGGCGTCCTTCAGTTCGGCGTTGTCGATCACGACCAGGCCGCCGTCCTTGGCTTTCGCCGACAGGGCATGACGCAGACCGAGCTGGCGAACCTTCTTCGGCAGATCATGCGCGTGACTGCGCACGACGGGACCGAATGCACGGCCACCGCCACGGAACTGCGGCACGCGGGCCGAGCCGTGACGAGCACCGCCGGTGCCCTTCTGCTTGTACATCTTCTTGCCGGTGCGCCAGACTTCCGCACGGCCCTTGGCCTTGTGCGTGCCGGCCTGACGCTTGGCGAGCTGCCAGTTGACGACGCGCTGGATGATGTCCTTGCGCGGCTCGAGACCGAAGATCTCGTCCGACAGGCTCACCGAACCCGCAGCCTTGCCTTCAAGAGTTGTGACGTTCAGTTCCATCACGCGCCCTCCCCGGCAGTCGCTTCTGCGGCAGGCGCAGCCTTGTCGCCGCCTTCGGCGAGCTTGAACTTGCCCGGCTTCGCAGCTTCCTTCGGAAGCGGCTTCTTCACGGCATCGCGCACGGTGATCCAGCCGCCCTTCGAACCGGGAACGGCGCCTTCGACGAGCAGCAGGCCGCGCTCGACATCGGTCTGAACCACACGCAGGTTCAGCGTGGTGATGCGATCGACGCCCATGTGGCCAGGCATCTTCTTGTTCTTGAAGGTCTTGCCCGGGTCCTGACGGCCGCCGGTCGAACCGATCGAGCGGTGCGAGACCGAGACGCCGTGCGTTGCGCGCAGACCGCCGAAATTCCAGCGCTTCATGCCGCCCGCGAAGCCCTTACCGACCGAGGTGCCGGTGACATCGACGAACTGGCCGGCGACGAAGTGATCGGCGGTGATTTCAGCACCGACCGGGATCACCGCATCGTCGCTGACGCGGAATTCCACGACCTTGCGCTTGGGCTCGACCTTGGCGACCGCGAACTGTCCGCGTTCGGCCTTCGGCATGTAAACGGACTTGCGAGCGCCCGAACCGAGCTGCAGCGCGGTGTAGCCGTTCTTGTCCTTGGTGCGGTGGCCGACAACCTGACAGTTGCCCAGCTTCAGCACGGTCACAGGAATATGTTCGCCGGCCTCCGTAAAGACCCGCGTCATCCCGACCTTCTGTGCGATCACTCCGGAGCGCATCGGCGTGCTTCCTATTCTTTCTGTCCGGCAGGCGGACTAACGTAAAAAGTTTTAGAGCTTGATCTCGACATCGACACCAGCGGCGAGGTCGAGCTTCATCAAAGCATCGACGGTCTGCGGCGTCGGATCGACGATATCGAGAAGGCGCTTGTGAGTGCGCATCTCGAACTGCTCACGGCTTTTCTTATCGACGTGCGGCGAACGGTTCACGGTGAACTTCTCGATGCGGGTCGGCAGCGGGATGGGCCCGCGAACCTGCGCACCGGTGCGCTTTGCCGTGTTCACGATCTCGCGGGTCGACGTATCGAGAATCCGATGGTCGAACGCCTTGAGACGAATGCGAATATTCTGGCCGTTCATTGCCGTTTCTTTCTTGTCCGTCACGACCGGTCAGTCCGGTCATCCACGTCGGTATTCTAAGAGGTCGTGAATGCCCGGCCTTTCAGCCGGGCATGACGACGGATCGTTTCTTACTCGATGATGCTTGCGACGACGCCTGCACCGACGGTGCGGCCACCTTCGCGGATCGCGAAGCGAAGCTTCTCTTCCATCGCGATCGGCACGATCAGGTGCACTTCCATCGCGATGTTGTCGCCCGGCATCACCATCTCGGTGCCTTCCGGCAGATGAACCACGCCCGTCACGTCGGTCGTGCGGAAGTAGAACTGCGGACGGTAGTTGGTGAAGAACGGGGTGTGACGGCCGCCCTCTTCCTTGGTGAGGATGTAGGCTTCAGCCTTGAACTTGGTGTGCGGCTTGACCGAACCCGGCTTGCACAGAACCTGACCGCGCTCGACTTCCTCGCGCTTGGTGCCGCGCAGCAGCGCGCCGATGTTGTCGCCAGCCTGGCCCTGATCGAGCAGCTTGCGGAACATTTCAACGCCGGTGACGGTGGTCTTCTGGGTGGCCTTCAGACCGACGATTTCGATTTCCTCGCCGACCTTGATGATGCCGCGCTCGACACGGCCGGTGACGACGGTGCCGCGGCCCGAGATCGAGAACACGTCTTCGACCGGCATCAGGAACGGCTGGTCAACCGGACGCTCCGGCTGCGGAATGTACTCGTCGACATTCTTCATCAGCTCGAGGATGGCGTCGTGGCCGAGCTTCGGGTCCTTGTTTTCAAGAGCGGCGAGCGCCGAACCCTTGATGATCGGAATCTTGTCGCCCGGGAAGTTGTACTTCGAGAGCAGTTCGCGAACTTCGAGTTCGACGAGCTCGAGAAGCTCCGGATCGTCGACCATGTCGCACTTGTTCATGAACACGACGAGCGCCGGAACGCCGACCTGACGGGCGAGCAGGATGTGCTCGCGGGTCTGCGGCATCGGGCCGTCGGCAGCGGACACGACCAGGATCGCGCCGTCCATCTGGGCAGCGCCGGTGATCATGTTCTTCACGTAGTCGGCGTGGCCGGGGCAGTCGACGTGCGCGTAGTGGCGGTTCGGCGTCTCGTACTCGACGTGAGCGGTCGAGATGGTGATGCCGCGGGCCTTTTCTTCCGGCGCCTTGTCGATCTGATCGTAAGCCGTGAACGTAGCGCCACCAGCTTCGGCCAGAACCTTCGTAATCGCCGCAGTCAGCGACGTCTTGCCATGGTCGACGTGACCGATGGTGCCGATGTTGCAGTGGGGTTTCTTACGTTCAAATTTCTCTTTAGCCATGACACTCTCCGTTCAGACTTTGGCTTTCACCAAAGACAATCAGGCAAACTTCTTCTGGACTTCAGCCGACACATTGGCCGGCGCTTCAGCGTAGTGATCGAATTGCATAGTGAAGGTCGCGCGGCCCTGGCTCATCGAGCGCAGGTTGTTCACGTAACCGAACATGTTCATGAGCGGCACCATCGCGTTGATGACGTTGGCGTTGCCGCGCATGTCCTGACCCTGGATCTGGCCACGGCGGGAATTGAGGTCGCCGATCACAGAACCCGTGTAGTCTTCCGGCGTCACCACCTCGACCTTCATGATCGGCTCGAGCAGAACCGACTTGCCCTTCTGCAGGGCTTCACGGAAGGCGGCGCGCGAAGCGATTTCGAACGCCAGCGCCGAGGAGTCGACGTCGTGGAATTTACCGTCAACGAGCTGAACCTTGACGTCCACCACCGGGAAGCCGGCGACCACGCCCGAGTTCATCACGCTGTTGAGACCCTTTTCGACGCCGGGGATGTATTCCTTCGGCACCGCGCCGCCGACGATCTTCGATTCGAACTCGTAGCCGGCGCCCGGCTCGTTCGGCTCGACGACGAGCGACACTTCAGCGAACTGGCCCGTACCGCCGGTCTGCTTCTTGTGGGTGTACTTAACTTCGGCCTTCTTGGTGATCTTCTCGCGGAACGCCACCTGCGGCGCGCCGATGTTGGCATCGACCTTGTAGGTGCGCTTGAGAATATCAACCTTGATGTCGAGATGGAGTTCGCCCATGCCCTTGAGGATGGTCTGGCCGGATTCCAGATCGGTCGACACGCGGAAGGACGGATCCTCCGCTGCGAGCTTCGCCAGCGCGACGCCGAGCTTTTCCTGGTCGGCCTTCGACTTCGGCTCGATCGCGATTTCGATCACCGGCTCCGGGAATTCCATCTTTTCAAGGATGACCGGATGATCCGGGTCGCACAGCGTGTCGCCGGTGCGAGCTTCCTTGAGGCCGGCCAGCGCGACGATGTCGCCGGCATAGGCTTCCTTGATGTCTTCGCGGTTGTTCGCATGCATCAGCAGCATGCGGCCGATACGTTCTTTCTTCTCGCGGGTCGAGTTCACGACGCCGGTGCCGCTCATCAGAACGCCGGAATAGATGCGGCAGAAGGTGATGGTGCCAACGAACGGGTCGTCCATGATCTTGAACGCGAGGAGCGCAAGCGGCTCCTTGTCGTCGGCGTGACGCAGCACTTCGTTGCCCTGCTCGTCCTGGCCCTTGATCGCGGGCACGTCGAGCGGCGACGGCAGATAATCAACCACGGCGTCGAGCAGCGGCTGCACGCCCTTGTTCTTGAACGCCGAGCCGCACAGCACCGGATAGAAGGCGCCGGAGATAACGGCCTTGCGGATCAGCTTCTTCAGCGTATCGACGTCCGGCTCCTTGCCGTCGAGGTAAGCGGCCATGGCGTCGTCGTCGAGTTCGACGGCAGCCTCAACCAGCTTCTCGCGGTACTCCTTCGCCTTGTCGGCGAGGTCGGCCGGAATGTCGACGGTCTCGAACTTGGCGCCGAGCGCCTCGTTGTTCCAGACGTAAGCCTTCATGATCACGAGATCGACCATACCGGCGAAGTTGTTCTCGGAACCGATCGGCAGCTGGATCGCGACCGGCTTGGCGCCGAGGCGATCGATGATGTCCTGCAGGCACTTGTAGAAGTCGGCGCCGGTCTTATCCATTTTGTTGGCGAAGACGATGCGCGGAACCTTGTACTTGTCGCCCTGACGCCAGACGGTTTCGGTCTGCGGCTCGACGCCCTGGTTGGAGTCGAGAACGCACACGGCGCCGTCGAGCACGCGCAGCGAACGCTCGACTTCAATGGTGAAGTCGACGTGGCCGGGGGTGTCGAT
>Ga0180223_1001515_pt1 | contig 17685 bp, 20 predicted proteins | sample eDN5th30CKraftOP_FD_151337 | JGI IMG/M metagenome (GOLD analysis project Ga0180223, IMG submission 151337) | Enriched Organic Plus compost microbial communities from Emeryville, California, USA - eDNA 5th pass 30_C Kraft OP (version 2) (version 2) ...
ATAGATGGTCTCGGTGATGCCGAAGCCGCCGGCGGCGTTCTCGCCATTGATGACGACCAGATCGAGTTTCCAGTCACGCACCAGTCCGGGCAGCCTGTCCTGAACGATGGCGCGTCCGCTGCGCCCGACAACGTCGCCGATAAATAACAGTCGCATCAGCCTGCTTTCAAAACGCCGAGGGTCTTAAAACGTAAGGACTTCTTTTTCCGTTAGCACGAAGTCGAGCCGCTCGTCGCGCTCGGTCGCCGGCACCTGCGCTATTTCCTGCATGGCGAAAGCAATGCCGATGGTGACGACGCGTTTGATGGCACGCAAGCCGGCAATGGTGCGGTCGTAGTAGCCGGCGCCGTAACCGATGCGCTGACCGCCGCGGTCGAAACAGACAAGCGGCACCAGCAGAATGTCGGGTTTGACTTCCGGCGCCTCCGGCACGGGCTCGCGAATGCCCCACTGGCCGGACTTGAAGGCATCGCCGAATTGATAGGCGCGCATGATCAGTGGCTTGCCGCGGCCATCGATGCAGGGCAATGCCAGCTTGGCGCCCTCGCCCGCGATCTTGCGCAGCAAAGGCAGCGGATTGATCTCGGTCTTCATCGGCATGAAGCCGGAGACGATCGCGCTGGGGGACACCATGATCGGCAGCCCGCGCGCGGCCAGCGCCTCGGCCGCCGCCTGCCGCTCGGCCGCCGGCATGGCGTCGCGCCTGGCGAGCGTGGCAGTGCGCAGCTCGGCTTTCAGTGCGGAGATTTCTTCTTCAGTCAAAACCGGCCAATCGAAAAACAAAAGTGCGGAGCCGCAATGGCCGTGAGAGTGTGATCCCGGGAACCTACAGAAGTAGGTGGGCGCCATGTGACCAAGCCCACGGGCCTGGCCAGGGACAGCTCCCTTGAGGATCGTAAGGCCCCGGGGAATGTGTCCCCCACGCACCTCGCAGCCCCGCCGGGTCAATGTAGTGGCTTGGCCACCCCGGCGCCAGCGGACCTTTCCAAAGTGTTTTCGAGCGAAGCGGAAACCGGTTCGCGTGACGAAAGCGCTTCAAAACAAAAAGCTTGAGCCCCAGCCTTGATGCCATCAAAGCCGGAAAGGCTCTAGCGGCCGAAGCTCGCGCACAGGCAGCGCTTGGCGAGGGTCGCGCCGTCGCCGCCTTCGACTTCGATATGGGCGGGAAGTCCGGCGCGCCGGATCGACAGCGCCTCCGTGATGGCGACACGCAACGCCAGGTCGCGGCAATGATAGGGGCCCATTTCCCGGGCAACGCCTTCAATGAGCCAGCCCTCGCGGGGGCCGGGCCGAACCCGGATACAATTACATTCCATCGCGGCGACCTTCGGACGGAGCCGAAACAAACAACGCGTCAGCCTGTAGCTAACGAGCCGTTAAAAAATGACTTATGCAATTTTATCGGAACCGCTGTTCCATACCGTTGGACCAGCAGAGGAGTACCGCTGACGCGGACTCGGTCCTCGAAACTGCAACCGCGGCGCCTGAAAACGCCTCAGCCGATGCCGACGCCAGTGCCGGCGGGCAAGGAGTGGTTGAGCTTGCGCGTAATGCCCTCAAGCCGCTCGGCGGCGGAATTGAAAGCGCCGACCACGGCGTCGGATGCGGCCTTGGCGCGGTCGGCCGCCACCACGCGCGCATCCTGCAGCGCCGCCACCTCTTCCTCGAGCAGGCGAAGCTTGCGCGCCAGTTCGGAATTTTCGTCAGCCACCATCAGCGCCGCCATCACGGTCAGCCGCGTGTCGCCGATTTCGCCGAAGCGCGCACGCAGATCGATGATGCGCTGGTCGATGTCCTTGGCCAGCGCCTGAAGGTGCGGTTCCTGACCGTCCTCGCAGGCGAGGCGAAACTGGCGGCCGGCGATGGTGGCGTTCACTGTGCCCATCATTCACCGTCCCCGAGCACGGCCCGGACTTCGGCGATGGCCTTGTCGAGCCGTGCGGCGATATCGCGGCTGGTGTCACGCAGTTCGCGCGCCAGCGCCGTCTCGTTATCGAGCTTGTCGGCGAGCCGGGCGCGGTCGGCGCCCAGCAGTTGCACCTGAGCGGCGAGCGTATCTTCGTTGCGGTCGGCTTCGCGGCGCCGCTCGACCGCAGCGTCGAGCGCATCCAGCGCCAGCGCCAGCCGCTTCACCGCATTGTCGAGCCCGCCTTCGCCGGTCATGTGCGATCCCGGAGGCGATGCATTGCGCGGCCCTTGCGGAGCCGGCGCCTGCGCGCCCCTTTCGCTGTAACTTGCGACGTCACGCCATCCTGCCTGCGCGGCCATTTGCTTGCTGCCCGAAAATGCTTGCGGGGCAATTGCTTAGGACAAGAACCTTACGGGCTGGGCGAAGCCCGCGTCAACGCCGCCCACCACATATGCCCCGGAGAATTGCCGGCCCTGTGCACGGAACAGGGCTGTACCGCCCGTCACATTGACTCAAAGGCCGTGCGTGCTATGCGAACCCGCAAAACGGGCCGTTTTTCATGTCAGCACCTACTGCTTCCGCCGCCGTGACGCATCCGACGCGTCCCGTGCAACCGATCGGCGCCACCTCGCCGATGGCCAATGCCATCCGGGCGCTGGCCATGGACGCCGTCGAGCAGGCCAAATCCGGCCATCCCGGGCTGCCAATGGGCGCCGCGGACATCGCGACGGTGCTGTTTACCCAGTTTCTGAAGTTCGATCCGGCGGCGCCGAAATGGCCCGACCGCGACCGCTTCGTGCTGTCGGCCGGCCACGGCTCGATGCTGATGTATGCCTTGCTCTATCTCACCGGCTATTCGTCGGTGACGATGGACGAGATCAAGCGTTTCCGCCAGTTCGGCTCGAAGACGCCGGGCCATCCGGAAAACTTCATCACCGAGGGCGTCGAGACCACCACCGGCCCGCTCGGCCAGGGCATCGCCACCGCCGTCGGCATGGCGATGGCCGAGAAGATCATGGCCGCCAACTACGGCGAGGCCATCGTCGATCACAAGACCTATGTGCTCGCCTCCGACGGCGACCTGATGGAAGGCATCAGCCACGAAGCCATTGCGCTGGCCGGCCATCTCAAGCTCAACAAGCTGATCGTGCTGTTCGACGACAACGGCATCTCGATCGACGGCCCGCTCACGCTCGCCGACTCGGTCGATCAGGTGAAGCGCTTCGAAGCCTGCGGCTGGAATGCCTGGCGCATCGACGGTCACGATCACAAGCAAATCGCGGATGCGCTGACCAGGGCGCAGTCTTCGGACAGGCCGGTGATGATCGCCTGCCGCACCACCATCGGCTTCGGCTCGCCGAGCAAGGCCGGCAAGTCGTCGTCGCACGGCTCGCCGCTCGGCGCCGACGACATCAAGGGCGCGCGCGAAGCGCTGAAGTGGACCGCCGCGCCGTTCGAAATTCCCGCCGACATCCTCAAGGACTGGCGCAAGGCCGGAGAGCGCTCGAAGGCCGCGCATGCCGACTGGGAGAAGCGCTTCGCCGCGCTCGATGCCGGCCAGCGCGCCGAGTTCACCCGCCGCATGAAGGGCGAACTGCCGAAGGCCGCGCTCGAGGCCGCCGTAAAGGCGGTCAAGGAAAGCCTCAACGCCACGCCGAAGGAAATCGCCACGCGCACCGCCTGCGAATTCGCGCTCGAGACCCTGATCCCGGCGGTGCCGGAAATGATCGGCGGTTCGGCCGACCTCACCGGCTCGAACAACACCCGCACCAAGTCGATGAAGGCGATCTCGGCCGCCGACTTCTCCGGCCGCTTCGTCCACTACGGGATCCGCGAGCACGGCATGGCCGCCGCGATGAACGGCATGACGCTGCATGGCGGCGTCATCCCCTATTCCGGCACGTTCCTGGTGTTCTCCGACTATGCCCGCCCCGCAATGCGGCTGGCGGCGCTGATGCATGCGCGCGCCATCCACGTCATGACGCACGATTCCATCGGCCTCGGCGAGGACGGCCCGACCCATCAACCGGTCGAGCATCTCGCGGCGCTGCGCGCCATCCCGAACATGCTGGTGTTCCGCCCCTGCGACGCGGTCGAGACCGTCGAGTGCTGGCAGCTTGCGCTCGAGAACGCGAATGGCCCGAGCGTCCTGGCGCTCACCCGTCAGAACCTGCCGCAATTGTCGAAGGATTTCCTCGGCACCAACCGCTGCGCCGCCGGCGCCTATGAAATTCACGCCGCGAGCGGCAAGGCTCAGGTGTCGATCTTCGCTACCGGCTCGGAAGTGTCGATCGCCGTCGAGGGCGCCAAGCTGCTTGCCGGCAAGGGCATCGCCGCGCGCGTCGTCTCGGTGCCGTGCTTCGAACTGTTCGCCGCACAGCCCGAGGCCAGGCGCCGCGCCATCATCGGCGACGCTGCCGTGAAGATCGGCGTCGAGGCCGCGGTTCGTCAGGGCTGGGACGCCATCATCGGCAATGACGGCGCCTTTGTCGGCATGTCGAGCTTCGGCTCGAGCGCGCCGTTCAAGGAACTCTACAAGAAATTCGGCATTACCGCAGAGGCCGTAGCCGACGCGGCGATGCAGAAGCTGAAGTGACTTTCCTCACGCCCGGGCCTGTTCCCCGGGCGTCTGCGTCTTTAACTACCGATAGAGACGCAGGTGGCCGGGTCCGCCCGGTCACGATAGATCATGACCAGGTATGACCGGGAGCGACATAGAATGACTGTACGCGTTGCCATTAACGGTTTCGGCCGCATCGGCCGCAACGTCCTGCGCGCCATCGCCGAGTCGGGCCGCAAGGACATCGAAGTGGTTGCTGCCAACGACCTCGGGCCGGTGGAAACCAACGCCCATCTGCTGCGCTATGACTCGGTGCATGGCCGCTTCCCGAAGGAAGTGACCGTCAAGGGCGACACCATTAATATCGAAGGCAAGGCGATCAAGATCACCGCCGAACGCGACCCGTCAAAGCTGCCGTGGAAGGACCTCGGCATCGACATCGCGCTGGAGTGCACCGGCATCTTCACCGCCAAGGACAAGGCCTCGGCGCACCTGACCGCGGGCGCCAAGCGCGTGCTGGTCTCGGCCCCGGCCGACGGCGCCGATCTTACCGTCGTGTACGGCGTCAACCACGACAAGCTGACGAAGGCTCACCTCGTCGTCTCCAACGCCTCCTGCACCACCAACTGCCTGGCGCCGGTCGCCAAGGTGCTCAACGACGCCGTCGGCATCACCCACGGCTTCATGACCACGATCCACGCCTATACCGGCGACCAGCCGACGCTCGACACCATGCACAAGGATCTCTACCGCGCCCGCGCCGCGGCGCTGTCGATGATCCCGACCTCGACCGGCGCCGCCAAGGCCGTCGGCCTCGTGCTGCCGGAACTCAACGGCAAGCTCGACGGCGTGTCGATCCGCGTGCCGACGCCGAACGTGTCGGTCATCGACTTCAAGTTCGTCGCCTCGAAGAAGACGAGCAAGGACGAGATCAACGCCGCGATCAAGGCCGCCGCCGAAGGCAAGCTCAAGGGCATACTCGGCTACACCAACGATCCGAACGTCTCGATCGACTTCAACCACGATCCGCACTCGTCCACCTTCCACATGGACCAGACCAAGGTCATGGACGGCACGCTGGTGCGCGTCATGAGCTGGTACGACAACGAGTGGGGTTTCTCCAACCGCATGGCCGACACGGCCGTCGCGATGGGCAAGCTGCTTTAATTGATCCAACTCGTCCTTCGAGACGCCGGCCACAGGAGTGGCCGGCTCCTCAGGACGAGGACCGAAAAATCTTTATCCCTCATCCTGAGGAGCGCCGCGAAAGCGGCGCGTCTCGAAGGTGAGGGCCACGGATCCTCCATCATGTCTCAATTCCGTACCCTCGATCACGTCGACGTCAAAGGCAAGCGCGTCCTGGTGCGCGTCGATCTCAACGTTCCGGTCGAAAATGGCGTCGTCACCGACGCCACGCGCATCGAGCGCATCGGCCCGGCCATCACCGAACTCGCCGACAAGGGCGCCAAGGTGATCCTGCTGTCGCATTTCGGCCGCCCTAAGGGCCTCGATCCCAAGCAATCGCTCAAGCCGGTCGCCGCCGAAGTCGCGCGCGTCATCAAGCGCAAGGTCGGCTTCGCCGCCGACTGCATCGGCGAGGTCGCCGAGAAGGCGGTCGCCGCGATGCATGGCGGAGATATCCTCTGCCTCGAGAACACGCGTTTCCACGCCGGCGAGGAAAAGAACGATCCGGCCTTCGTCGCGCAATTGGCGAAGCTCGGCGACATCTGGGTCAACGACGCCTTTTCCGCCGCGCACCGCGCCCACGCCTCGACCGAAGGCCTCGGCCACAAACTGCCGGCCTACGCCGGCCGCGCCATGCAGGAAGAACTGGTGGCGCTCACGCGCGCGCTGGAGCATCCAGAGCGCCCGCTCGCCGCCATCGTCGGCGGCGCCAAAATCTCGACCAAGCTTGAGCTCATCGGCAATCTGCTCGCCAAGGTCGACGTCCTGATCATTGCTGGCGCCATGGCCAATACCTTCCTGCTGGCGCAGGGCAAGAAGATGAGCAAGTCGCTGGTCGAGGCGGACCTGGTCCCCACCGCGCAGAAGATCATGGCACAGGCCAAAGCCGACAAGCGCGACATCGTACTGCCGGTCGACGTCGTCGTGGCGGAGAAATTCGAGGCCAATGCGCCCTCGCACGTTGTCGGCGTCGACGGCGGCGGCGACGGCGGCGTCGGCGACAACAACATGGTGCTTGATATCGGCCCGCGCAGCGTCGAGCAGGCGGTGTCGGTGCTGGCCCGCGCCAAAACCCTGGTCTGGAACGGACCGTTCGGCGCCTTCGAGATGGAACCCTTCGACAAGGGGACCGTTTCTGTGGCGGAAGCTGCGGCAGAGCTGACACAGGCCGGCAAGCTGGTCACCGTTGCGGGCGGCGGCGACACCGTCGCGGCGCTCAATGCCGCTAACGTCACCGACCGCTTCACCTACGTTTCCGCCGCTGGCGGCGCCTTCCTCGAATGGCTCGAAGGCAAGGCTCTGCCGGGGGTTGAGGTTTTGAGAGTAAAGTAGCGGCAAACCTCGTTTGCCGTCCGTAATCCGAGGGGAGACATCCGATGAATCTCGCTGACCTGAACAAAGTCGCGATCGCCATGACCGCCGCCGGCAAGGGTATCCTTGCCGCCGACGAATCCACCGGCACCATCAAGAAGCGCTTCGATGGCATCGGCGTCGAGAACACCGAGGGCAATCGCCGCGACTATCGCGAGTTGATGTTCCGCACCACCGAGGCGATGAAGAACTACGTCTCCGGCGTGATCCTGTACGACGAAACCATCTGGCAAAAGGCGAATGATGGCACGCCGCTAGTCAAGCTGATCGAGCAGGCGGGCTCCATCCCGGGGATCAAGGTCGATGAAGGCACCAAGCCGCTGCCGAACTGCCCAGGTGAACTTATCACCGCCGGCCTCGACAAGCTGCCCGATCGCCTGCCGAAGTATTACGAAGCCGGCGCGCGCTTTGCGAAGTGGCGCGCGGTGATCGATATCGGCGCCGGCATCCCGAGCTACACCGCGATCCGCACCAATGCGCACGCGCTCGCCCGTTACGCCGCGCTGTGCCAGATGAACCAGATCGTGCCGATCGTCGAACCTGAAGTGCTGATGGACGGCGATCACGACATCGATCGCTGCTACGAGGTCACCGAGTTCGTGCTCAAGGAAACCTTCCAGGAGCTTTATTATCAGCGCGTGCCGCTCGAAGGTATCGTGCTCAAGCCGAACATGGCGGTGCCCGGCAAGAAGTCGTCGAAGAAGGCTTCGGTGCAGGAAGTCGCCGAGAAGACCGTGAAGATGCTCAAGGCCTGCGTGCCCGGCGCCGTGCCCGGCATCGCCTTCCTGTCAGGCGGCCAGTCGGACGAGGAAGCCACGGCGCATCTCGACGCCATGAACAAGATCGGCAACCTGCCCTGGAACCTGACCTTCTCCTACGGCCGCGCCCTGCAGGCCGCGCCGCAGAAGGCCTGGTCGGGCAAGGCGGCGAACGTCGCCGCCGCGCAGGCCGCATTTACCCACCGTGCGAGGATGAACTACCTGGCCGCGCGCGGCGAATGGAAGTCGGATCTCGAAAAGAAGGCGGCGTAATCGTCACCTTGAGGTGGCCGCCGCAGGCCGTCCATCCTTCGAGGCTTGCTTCGCTCGCCCTTCAGGATGACGGATCACAAAAGGCCGCCCTCATCGGGCGGCCTTTCTTCTACACGCCAGCGTCGCTCGAAGTTGCCGAGAAACGCCGCGCTGACTTTACGGACAATCGGTCTTGGTCACCGTCGTGTCGGGGCCGAGCGTGCGCTCCTTGTGCACGGTCTTCGACGAGCATTCGGTCGAGATCGACGAGCCGGTCGTGGTGCGCGTCGTGGTCTTGCTGTCGAGACCCAGCGGTCCGGTACGCTCCTTGGTGGTGACGGTGGTCGAGGTCTTCGGCTCGACGGTCACCGCCGGCGCTTCGGTTGTAATGACGGTGGTCTGGGCCTGCGCGGCCACCGCGCCAAGCGCGGTCGCCAGAACGATGGCTGTGAGCTTGAATGTCATGGGTCGCCTCCTTGGGGCAGTGTCTTCGCCCTAACGTTCCCAACCGTGTCCGGTTCCGAGACGCATCCCCGCATGACACCTACGGCGCACCGGCCGCATTGAACGAAGGCCGTCAACGCCGTACTTTGCCGACCGTTCCAAGCAACGAATGATTTGAGGAAACCGCCCGTGATCGATCTGTACACCTGGACCACGCCGAACGGCCGCAAGGCTTCCATCATGCTCGAAGAGGTCGGCCTGCCCTACACAGTCCATGCCGTCGACATCAACAAGGACGAGCAGTTCAAGCCCGAGTTTCTCAAGATCGGCCCGAACAACCGCATCCCGGTCATCGTCGATCGCGACAACGGCATGTCGCTGATGGAATCGGGCGCCATCCTGATTTATCTCGCCGACAAGACCGGCAAGCTGATGCCGAAGTCCGGCGAAGGCCGCTACAAGGTCATCGAATGGCTGATGTGGCAGATGGGTGGCTTGGGCCCCATGGTGGGCCAGGCGCATCACTTCCATAAGCAGAATCCGGGCAAGGTGCCCTACGCCGAGGAGCGCTACCTGAAAGAGACGCAGCGGCTCTACAAGGTGCTGAACACGCAGCTGGCGAAGGGCGACTATGTCGCCGGGGATTACTCGATCGCCGATATCTCGATATGGCCATGGGTGTCGCGCTTCGAATGGCACGGCGTCGATCTGAACGACTTTCCCAACGTAAAGCGTTGGTACGTCGCAATCGCCGGCCGGCCGGCGGTGCAGAAGGGATACCAGGTGCCCAAGGACATGGGCCCGATCCCGATGCCGAAGTAAGCCCGAGAATCGGAATCAAAAAGCCCCGGCTCGCGCCGGGGCTTTTCATTTCTATCGACGCTTTGCTTACGGGCAGAACCAGACCGGCCCGACCATGATGCAACCACGGCGATTCCAGTCGCGCGGTCGGGCGTGATAGCGATGCCAGCCGCGCGGCGCCGAATGATAACGGTGGCCCGCGCGATAACGCGGCGGCGGTGCCACGTGCCGGCGATAATGACGCCGATCATTGTAGCGGTACTGCACGTCGATAACCGGTGCCTGCTGGCTGATGCCGTTCACCGGTGCGACGGGCGCCGCGGAGGCCACCGAAATGGCAGAGCCGGAGATCAGCAACGCGGCGGCGAGATAAATGGCTCTCATGGAGCTCCTCCACTTCAAATATCGGGACGACGCTAACGTCCATGCCCGGCGAATGTTCAGTGACGCATGCCACTGATCATTTAACGCGGCCGCGCGATAAACCCTGCGGTTCGCTGCATCGATGGCGTCGGCGCACTTGCCGCCACAGCCCATCTGTTCCAAAAAGGCGCCCCTTTTCCGCCAGATTGAGCTAGCATTCCGCCACCATGGCCCAACGCCCGAAGACCCCCGAACCGCGCCCCGCGCCGCGTCTTTATCTGGTCACACCGGCGATAGCCGACGCCGCCGCTTTCGCGCCGGTGCTCAAGGCGGCGCTGGCGGCCGGCGACGTCGCCGCCGGGTTGTTGCGTTTGGCGAACGGCGATGACCGGACGCAGATCAACCGCGTCAAGGCGCTCGCGCCATGCGTACAAGCAGCCGGCGCGGCACTGCTGCTCGACGGCCATGCCGGCCTCATCGCGCGCGGGGGCGCCGACGGCGCCCATGTCGCGGCCCCCGAGGTCACGGATGCGCTGGAAGCCTTGAAGCCCGACTGGATCGTGGGCGTCGGCGCGGTGTCGAGCCGCCACGGCGCCATGACTGCGGCCGAGGCCGGCTGCGACTATGTCATGTTCGGCGAGCCCGACGCGCAAGGCCACCGCCCGCCGTTCGAAACGACCCTTGAGCGGGTGGCGTGGTGGGCCGAGGTGTTCGAAATTCCCTGTGTGGCCTATGCCGCCTCGCTCGAGGAAATTACGCCGCTGATCGAAGCCGGCGCCGATTTCATCGCCGTTGGGCACGACGCCGACGACTGGATCTGGACCGACCCCGCCCGCGCCATCGCCGCCCTCGCACCGCATCTGAAGTTGCCCGAGGGGGCGCTATGAGGGTCACAGGCGTCGCGCGGGTGATTTCACTTGCGGTTGCGGTTGCGGCTACACCGGCGCTGGCGCAGAGCAAGCCGCCGGCCTCTCCGCCGCTACCGCCGCCGGCTCCCAGCAGCCAGACACCGGCGGTGAACCAGAACACCGATGTCGCCTATGGCGCGTTTCAGCGCGGCTACTTCCTCACCGCCTTCAACGAGGCCTCCAGGCGCGCGCAGCAAAACGATGCCGCGGCGATGACCCTGCTCGGCGAGCTTTACGCCAATGGTCTCGGCGTTGGCCGCGACGACGCGAAGGCGGCGCATTGGTACAAGATGGCGGCGGCGCAGGGTAACCGCGACGCGCTGTTCGCGCTCGCCATGTTCGCCTTTGAAGGCCGCGCCGGCGCTAATAGCCCGTCCGAAGGCGCGCGGCTCCTCGGCGAGGCCGCCAAGCTCGGCCACCCGGTGGCCAGCTACAATCTCGGCCTGCTTTATTTGCAGGGTCAGCAATTTGCCCAGGATTTCGGCCGCGCCGCCGAGTTGTTCAAGGTTGCCGCCAATGCCGGCAATCCGGAAGCGCAATACGCGCTCGGCACCATGTACAAGGAAGGCCGTGGCGTGCCGAAGGATGTCAAACAGGCGGCGCTGCTGATGGCGCGCGCCTCGATCGCCGGCAATGTCGACGCCATGGTCGAATTCGCCATCATGCAGTTCAACGGCGAAGGGACCGACAAGAGCGAGGCCGCCGCGGCCGAAACCTTCCTGCGCGCCGCTCGCCGCGGCTCGCCGATCGCGCAGAACCGTCTCGCCCGCATCCTGATGGCCGGCCGCGGCATGCCGGCCGACCCCGTGGAAGCCGTCAAATGGCACACCATCGCCAAGGCGGCCGGCGCCGGCGACCCCGAACTCGATGTCTTTGCATCGAAACAGACCCCGCAGGTTCGCGAGGCCGCCGACAAGGCGGCCAAGAAGTGGATGTCCACGCTGGCCGAAGTCGCGCCTTAACCGCCCTTTTCGCCCGCGCTTGACGGCAGGCAGCGAGCCGGGCAGACCCACCGCCATGCACCATTCCGCTTTGTTGAACGTCATGATCGCCGCGGCGCGCAAGGCCGCCCGCTCGCTCAAGCGCGATTTCGGCGAGATCGAGAACCTGCAGGTTTCGCTCAAGGGGCCGGCCAACTTCGTCTCGGCCGCCGACCGGCGCGCCGAAGAAACGCTGTATGCCGAGCTGAGCAAGGCGCGTCCGGGCTATGGCTTTCTCGGCGAGGAAGGCGGCGTGCGGGAAGGCGACGACAAGACGCATCGCTGGATCGTCGATCCGCTCGACGGCACCACGAACTTCCTGCACGGCATTCCGCAGTTCGCGATTTCGATCGCACTGGAACGCGAAGGCGCGATCGTCGCCGGTCTGGTCTACAACCCTGCGAATGAGGAGCTGTTCATTGCCGAGAAGGGCAAAGGCGCCTTCCTCAACGACCATCGCATTCGCGTCGCCGGTCGCAAGACGCTGTCCGACGCCGTGATCGCCTGCGGCCTGCCGCATCGCGGCCGCGGCGATCTCGCCCTCGGTCTACGCGAGACCGGCGCGATGCAGGCCCAGGTCGCGGGCCTGCGCCGCTTCGGCGCCGCCGCGCTCGACCTCGCCTGGGTCGCGGCGGGCCGCATCGATGGCTACTGGGAGCGTGACCTCAGTCCATGGGACATGGCCGCGGGGATGATTCTCGTGCGCGAGGCCGGCGGCTACGTCTCCGATTGCGAGGGCGTCGACCAGATGCTCGACAAGGGCTCGGTCGTGGCCGGCAACGAGACCATCTGCAAGGACATCGTGAAGGTCCTCAAGAGCGCTTAGTCCGTTTCCTGAGGTGCTTGCCGCCCATAGCGCGGCGAAGTCTCGCGTGAACGCATTTGTGGCGGCTCGCGCGTCCGGATGACGGGTCGAGGACCGGCGCTGGCGCCATCGCAATTTCAACCCAATCCGCGGGTTTATGAGTTCCGGCGCCCTGTCAGAAAATTTTTCCTTGTCACCAGTCTGTGTCATATTGACCGGTAATTTCCTGCGCCGGAATCGGCCGGCAGGCCCTGCCCGCTCCAGGTGCGGCCCAACGACAAGCTCAGGACGCACAAGACCAGGAAGCTCATGGCCAAAGACGTCGATCCGCTGAAATTGTCCTCGCCCCGCATCTTCCTGTTCCGGATGCTGGTGTTCATCATTCTGGGCGGCCTGATCGCCTTCCTGCTCTACAAACCGATCCAGACCGCCTTCATGGCCAATCCGGCCCTGAATGGCGTGATCATCGCGGTGCTGCTGATCGGCATCGTGCTGGCGATCCGCCAGGTGGCGCGGCTCTATCCGGAAATATCCTGGGTCAACAATTTCCGCCTTGCCGATCCCGGCCTCGCGGTCGAGCGCCCGCCGGTGCTGCTGGCGCCGATGGCTGCGATTCTCGGCAGCCGCGTCGGCCGCATGGCGATGTCGCCGCAACTCATGCGCTCGATCCTGGACTCGATCGCCACCCGTCTCGACGAGGCGCGCGACATCCTGCGCTACATGACCGGCCTGCTGGTCTTCCTCGGCCTGCTCGGCACCTTCTGGGGCCTGATCGAAACCGTCGGCTCCGTTGGCAGCGTCATTCAAGGACTGAAGCCGGGCGGCGACGCCGCCTCGACCTTCGATACCTTGCGCGAAGGCCTTGCCGCGCCGCTGTCGGGCATGGGCATCTCGTTCTCGTCCTCACTGTTCGGTCTTGCCGGTTCGCTGGTGCTCGGCTTCCTCGACCTGCAATCAAGCCAGGCGCAGAACCGTTTCTACACCGAGCTCGAGGACTGGCTGTCCACCACTGTATACGATCACGCCGCCGAACCGTCGGGCGCGGTCACCGCGATGCCGATGGAGATGCGCGGCGCCATCGAAAAGCTGCGCGACGCCGTTGAACAGTCGGGCTCCGGCAAGCAGGCCTCTGTCGCCATGGCCAATCTCGCCGAGGCGATCCAGGGCCTCGTTCATCACATGCGCACCGAGCAGCAGATGATCCGCGACTGGGTCGACGGCCAGGCCGAACAGCAGCGCGAGATCAAGCGACTGCTGGAGGTGATGGTGCGCGAGCGCGCGGAGCGCTGAAGCGAGTGAACTGACAATGGCCCTTGCGAAATACCGGCGCAGCGAAAGCGGGATGAACTACTGGCCGGGCTTCGTCGACGCGCTGTCGACGCTGATCCTGAGCATCATCTTCATCCTCACCGTCTTCGTCGTGGTGCAGTTTGTCCTGCAGCAGGAAATCTCCGGCAAGGACACCGCGCTGCAGCGTCTCAACGCGCAGATCGCACAACTGACCGAACTGCTGTCGATGGAGACGGCAAATAAGGGCGATCTCGAGCAGCAGATGGCGCAGCTGCGCGCTTCGCTGGCCACCGCGGAAAGCGACCGCGATCGCTACCGCGGCATCGCCGAAGGCTCCGGCGCCGGGCTTGCCGCGGCGCAGGGCAAGGCTTCCGATCTCGCCACCGAGCTCGAAGGCGAGAAGAAAATCTCGGCGCGAGCGCTGGCGCAGGTCGAAATCCTCAACCAGCAGATCGCCGCCTTCCGCCGCCAGCTCGCTGCGCTCGAATCCGCGCTCGAGGCATCCGAAAAGAAGGACAAGGAAGCGCAGTCGCAGATCGCCAATCTCGGCCAGCGCCTCAACCTCGCGCTGGCCCAGCGCGTTGAGGAGCTCAAGAGCTACCGCTCCGACTTCTTCGGCCGCCTGCGCCAGATCATCGGCAACCGCCCCGACATCCGAATCGTCGGCGATCGTTTCGTGCTGCAGTCCGAACTCTTGTTCGATGTCGGCAAGGCCGACCTCAAGCCGGAGGCGCTGCCGGAAATCGACAAGATCGCCGCGGCGATGCTGGAGATCGGCGCCAAAATTCCGGCCGATATTCCCTGGGTGCTGCGCGTCGATGGCCACACCGACATCCGTCCGATCAGCGGCGCAGGCCAGTTCAAGTCGAACTGGGACCTGTCGGCGGCGCGCGCCATCGCCGTTGTGCGATACCTCGCCACTAAGGGCATCGAGCCGCAACATCTGCTCGCCGCCGGCTTCGGCGAATTCCAGCCGCTCGATCCCGGCACCAGCGAGGAAGCCTATCGCCGCAACCGCCGCATCGAGTTCAAGCTGACGGAGCGGTAGCGCACAAAATGTCCGTCTACGTCGACGATCCGATCTGGAACCGCTGGGGCCGCAAATGGTGCCACCTGCTGGCTGATGACATCGATGAGCTGCACCGCTTCGCGCGCGAACTCGGGCTGCATCGCTCATCCTATCAAGGGCCGCCGAAAACGACGAAGCCGCATTACGATCTGACCGCGGTCGAGCGCGAGCGTGCGCTGCGCTACGGCGCCATACGGACCGACCGCACCGGCATCATCGTCGTGCTGCGGCAATTGCAGGCGCAGCTCAAACGCGCGGCGTAGTTCTCCGTCAGGGCCGGACATAAGGACGTTTACGCCCTTCTTTGACGGGCTATGCCCGGCCATCGGATAGTGTGCCTGCATGAACACCACGCTCCGCCCCTACACCGCCGCCGATGAGGACGCCGCCATCGAACTGTGGCGGCGCACCTGGGCGCAGCATTATCCGCATATCGACTTCAACGCCCGGGTGCCTTGGTGGCGCGAGCGCTGGCGAAGCGAACTGGTGCCAGCATGCGATATCGTGGTGGCGGAAAGCGGCGGCGCCCTCGCCGGCTTCGTCACGGTCGATCCGAAGACGCAGTATCTCGACCAGATCGTGGTCGCGCCGGAGCATTGGGGCTCGGGCCTGGCCCGTGCTTTGCTCGACGAGGCGAAACGGCGCTCGCCCGCCGGGCTCTATCTGCTGGTCAACAAGGACAATGCCCGCGCCATCGGTTTCTATGACAAATACGGCTTCGTCTATGACGGCGACGACAAGAATCCGGTCTCCGGCATTGCCGTGAACCGGATGCGCTGGCGGCCGTGACAAGACGCCCGGCGTTTTGTGACAGCCGACTGTCACGTAACCAGCTGTGCGGAAATGCCCCCGGCTCCTTGCGCCGCGCATTTATTCGATGATCAGCGACTGCGTTTTTTGCTAAACCGAATCGACTTCCAGCGCGCCGATGATGGCGCGGCGGGGCGGGAGCAACGACGTGGCGGGCAAGACCATAGAAGCGGCAGGCGGCATTGTCGTGCGCAAGGACGCCGGCAAGCTCATTGCCGTGGTCCAGCGCTCGAAGGACGACGCCTGGGTTCTGCCGCGCGGCAAGCTGAAGCGCAACGAGAACCCCGCCGCCGCAGCGCGCCGCGAGGTTGTCGAGGAGACCGGGCACCGCGTCGAGGTGCACGAGTATCTCGGCGCCATCACCTACCGCGCCGGCCGCCGGCCCAAGGTGGTGCAATTCTGGCGCATGGAAGCCGAGCCGGAAGCCAGCCACGACTTGATGCCTGACATCGTCGCCGTCGACTGGCTGCCGCTTAAGGCCGCCATCCGGCGCCTGAGCTATCCGCTGGAGAAGCTGTTCCTGCGGCATGCGATCGCGCGCGCTCTCAAGAAGCGGCGCGTCAAGAATGCCAAGGCAAAGACCGCTGTCGGCAAGAAGAAATCCGGAAAGTCCAAGGTGAAGCCGGCAAAAGCGGTCAAGGCGAAGAAGAAGGCCGGACTCAAGGCATCGAGCGGCAAGGCGGCGCGCGCGCACCGCGAGCTCAAACGGCAAACCAAAGCGGCCGAGACAAAAGACAAGGCGAAGTACAAAGCCAAGAACAAAACGAAGAACAAAGACAAGCGTAAAGACAAACCCACGAAGGCGGACCGCAAGGCGGCCAAGTCCAGAACGGCCAAGCCTAGAGAGCGCCGACCTAAAGAGGGCAAGCCGAAGAAAGCCAAAGGCGGAAAGTCAAAGCGTGACGGGTCCCGCCACGCAGCCGCGGTTCCAACCGCAGTTCATGCCCCGGCGGCGATGAAGCCGACCGTCGTCGCAGCTTTGCCCCCGCGCGCACCGACGCAGCCTCACACCTCCGAGCGAAACGGCGGACCGCGCAAGACCATCCTGCAACGCGTGCTCGGCCGACTCTCCGGCTAGCGCCGTCGCCACGATTTTTCCGCAATCGGGCACGGCCCGGCGAAATTCCATTTGTTCGTCAGTGCGTGGCGTTCAGTTTGCGTTCACGCCGCGCGCAGGAACCTCGCCACCATGCGCGACGTTAAATTCTGTGTCGGTATGCCGCAGGAAAGCCTCAACAGGCCCGTTCAATCACCAAGTCCTTCGGCAGTCCCTTCGACAGCAATCGGCGAACCCAGGAGGTGCGCTATGACCGGTCTTCGAAAGTCCCTGACGGCGCTCGGTGCCGCCGCCGTTCTCACCATCGCCGCCGTGGCGACCCCGCAGCCCGCTGAAGCGCGCGGCGGCCGCGTCGCCGCCGGCATTATCGGCGGCCTCGCCGTGGGCGCCATCATCGGCAGCATGGCCTATAACGGCCGCGGCTATTACGGGCCAGGCTACGCCTACGGTCCCGGTTATGCCTATGGCCCCGGCTACTACTATCGTCCCGCGCCGGTCTATTACGGCCCGCGCTGCTGGTGGCAGCGGGAGCGGATCTGGGACGGCTATGGCTGGCGCCTGCGCAAGGTGCGCGTTTGCAGCTAACGCCTTCTCCCGAGCGCTTCCTGGGCGCTCCGACAACAAAGGCCCGGGTTCCTAACGAATCCGGGCTTTTTGTGACCCCCGTCACAGCCCCCTTCTCCTGCCCATGTAACAAAACGTAACCGACGCGGAGCCTCGGACGGTTCCTTACCCCCTTAAGCTTCGCGTAACGGGTTCGGCGCAATCTCAGCCGACCTGTTCAACCCGGGCGCAACGCCCGAAAGGATATGTGCCATGAACGTCAAGGTTCTCGCCCTCGCCGCGGCGGTTCTGTCGGTCGCCGCGCTGCCCACGACGGCGGACGCGCGCTGCCGCGGCTGCGGTGTCGCCGCCGGTGTGGTCGGCGGCCTGGCGCTGGGCGCCATCATCGCCGGCTCCGCCAACGCCGGCCCCCACTACTATGAAGAGCCGCCGGCCTATTACGCCCCGCCGCGCGGCGCCTATTACGGCGGTCCGGCCTATGTCGAAGGCCCGGTCTGCCACATCGAGCGGCAGCGCTTCTGGGACGGTTACGGCTGGCGCTCGCGCCGCGTCGAAGTCT
>Ga0180223_1001516_pt1 | contig 17679 bp, 19 predicted proteins | sample eDN5th30CKraftOP_FD_151337 | JGI IMG/M metagenome (GOLD analysis project Ga0180223, IMG submission 151337) | Enriched Organic Plus compost microbial communities from Emeryville, California, USA - eDNA 5th pass 30_C Kraft OP (version 2) (version 2) ...
TCCGGTGCAGCGTGAACAGCAGCGCCATCGGGTCGAGCGAGGTTTCGATCTCGATGCAGGCGTTGATGAAGGGCGGCTGGTCTTCCTCACCCCATGGCGGGGTGCGGTAATCGGACGAGCGCGCGATCAATGTGGCCTGCGTCGCACCCAGAATGTGGGAAATGGCCAGCTTGAAGGTCGCGCGGACGTCGCCGACATTGCCTCCAAGCGCGATCAGCACGCTGGCCATGAATTATGTACGCTTGCGCAGGATGACGACGCCGACATCGTCGAAGATCGCGGCGATCGGCGCGTGCGGCTTGTGGATCGTGACCTTCACGGCCTCGACCTTGGCGAAATCGCGCAGCACGGCGTCCGCCACCGCGCCGGCCGCCCGTTCCAGCAGGTAGTAGTTCTGGCCCTTGAAGGCCTGGCTCGCGCTGGTGACCACATCGGAATAGGACACGGTGTCGGCGAGCTTGTCGGTGCGCGAGGAATCCGCGAGGTCGATGGACAATTCCAGATCGATGACGAAGCGCTGTCCGACTTCGGCCTCATGCTCCATGACGCCGTGGCGGGCGTGCATCAGCAGGCCCTTGATGAAGATGGTATCGCTCACCGTTTGTCCCCGATTGCGGCCGCCACGCGCAGCGCCTGAACGGTCTCGAATACGTCGTGCGCGCGGATGATCCGTGCGCCATTTTGAACCGCCAGAAGGTGCGCCGCAAGGGAGCCGCCGATGCGCTGGCGCGGCTCGGAGGGTGAGACGCTGGCGATGAAACGCTTGCGCGAGGCGCCGACCAGAATGGGCCGTCCGAAGCGGGACAATTCGCCCAGCCGCGCCAGCGCGATCGTGCTCTGCTCGGGCGTCTTGCCGAAGCCGATGCCGGGATCGAGCACGATGCTGTCGCGGGGCAAGCCCGCTGTGTCGGCGATGGCGATGGATCGCTCAAAAAACGTGGCCATATCCCTCATAATGTCGATGGCGGGGTCGGCTTCATCGCGGTTGTGCATCACGACGACGGGTACGCCGCGCTCGGCTGCGAGTTTTGCCATCGCGGGATCGCGGTGCAGGCCCCAGACATCGTTGGCGATGGCCGCGCCCTGATCCAGCGCCCATGCGGCGACGTTGGCTTTCATGGTGTCGATCGAAACCGGCACCCCGAGACGAGCAATGGCGGGCAAGATCGGCGCGAGCCGCGCGATTTCCTCGTCTGCCGATATGGGTTTTGCGCCGTAGGGCCGGGTGGATTCCGCGCCGATATCGAGAATGTCGGCACCGTCGGCGACAAGCCGTTCGGCTTGCGCCAATGCGGCGGCGGGATCGAGAAATTCGCCGCCGTCGGAGAAGGAATCCGGGGTGATGTTGAGCACCCCCATCACCAGCACATGCGGCTTTCTCAGCAGCGCGGGCAATATGTCGTGCCGTGCGTCTTGTGCCGGGCCAAGTGTTGAAGAACGGGCGCTCATGGCGCGGCTTTGCGCGGTCCCGAAAGGCGAGTCAAGCGGCAAGCGGGTGGGAAGGTGCCCTAAACCCGCAGGGTCAGTAGCTGATCTTGAGCGGCAGCTTCTTGGCGCGCTCGATCAACTGGCCGACCGACTGCTCCGAGGGGAGCACGCGCACCAGTTTGCGCTTGGAATTGGCTTCGGCCATCGCCTGCGCCAGCCGTCCGGGGTTGCGCAGCGCGAATTCCCGCACCGTGGTGACGCCTGCCGCGCGGATCAGCTCGGCCTTGGCCTTGCCCATGCCCTTGATGCGCATGCAGTCGGCGATATTCGCCCACCCGAGGATCTGCTTTTCGCAAAGGCCGGTTGCTTCCGCCAATTCCTTGCGGCCCTTGTAGGTGCCGGCCTTCTCCAGCAGCGCCGCAGTCGTGCGAATGCCCTGGGCTTTCAGCTTCGTGGCCGCGAGAGGGCCCAATCCATCGATTTGTGTCAGAGGGTATGTCATTGCAAATGGAAGAATTTACGCGATCTGGAAAATCGAGGATGCTGGTTGCCGCGAGCTGATGCGGTGGCAGGTGTGACGCACGAAAAACCCTGTGGCGCAGATGAAATGGCGAAGATGGAGTGATCGAGAAGGCCGGAAGGCTTCGAGCTTTTTGCTGTTTTGATGCTGATGCGCCCCGACATGGCCCCACGCAATGCGATCCGGCAGTCCATTGGTCTTATCCTTCCGGTTTATTCCGGCTCTTAACGCTTATGTTTTTATCTTGATCGGGCGAGCCGCGAATTACAAGAGACGAACGCCCTTGCAGTTCAGATTCTCTCTCAATGCGCGTCGAAGTGTTGCAGCGATGCAAGAGTATGCGTCTCGATTCCGATGATGTGACGCAAAAATTGCGCAACGCACTGATTGTCCGCGTCGAATTACCTCCTTCTCCTATTGTCGGGATTTGATTTGTTTCGTCGCGATTGATGATTGAAGGGTTCCATTGCCATTGAAGAAGCGGGAAAGATGCTTCAATAAATATCTCTAAGGGCGGTACGGCATCGGAGGCGAGGAACGGCGATGGCAAAGGCGACGAAAAAGGCATCTGCGTCAACGAGCCCGGATACGAGCGGCGCGCCGCAGCCGGCCGCGGCCGATACCGACACCGCACTCTTTATCGGCAAGGGCGATCAGTCGGCTTTTCTGACATTGTCGCTCGCCAATCGCCATGGCCTCGTGACGGGTGCGACGGGAACGGGAAAAACCGTGACATTGCAGGTGATGGCCGAAGGTTTTGCCCGTGCGGGCGTTCCGGTTTTTGCCGCCGACATCAAGGGCGACCTCTCCGGCATCTCTGAAGTGGGCAAGGCGAACGATTTTATCCTGAACCGCGCCAAGGGCATGGGACTTTCGTTCCAGCCGGACCAGTTCTCGACCGTGTTCTGGGACGTTTTCGGCGAGCAGGGGCACCCAGTGCGCGCCACCGTGCTGGAAATGGGCCCGCTGCTGCTGTCCCGCATGCTTGATCTCAACGATGTACAGGAGGGCGTGCTCAACGTCGCGTTCCGCCTCGCCGACGAGAACCATCTGCCGCTGCTGGACATGAAGGATTTGCGCGCGCTCTTGGACGCGATGATCCCGGTCCCCGGCAAGGCAGGCGAGGAGGACCCGCTGGCGCCGCTGCGCACCGCCGCGCAGGCGTTCGGCAACGTCACCAAGGCGACGGTGGGCACCATTCAGCGCCAGTTGCTGGTGCTGGAGAACCAGGGCGCCGATAAATTCTTCGGCGAACCCGCGCTGGAGCTGAAGGATTTCATGCGCACCGACTCCGAGGGGCGCGGCATGGTCAATATCCTCGTCGCCGACAAGCTGATGCAGAGCCCGAAGCTCTACGCGACCTTCCTGTTGTGGATGCTGTCCGAACTGTTCGAGGAATTGCCGGAGGTCGGCGACCTGCCGAAGCCGAAACTGGTGTTCTTCTTCGACGAGGCGCACCTTTTGTTCAACGACGCGCCGAAATCGCTGATGGACAAGATCGAGCAGGTGGTGCGCCTGATCCGCTCGAAGGGTGTCGGCGTGTATTTCGTGACGCAAAATCCGATCGACGTGCCGGACAAGGTGCTGGCCCAACTCGGCAACCGCGTGCAGCACGCGTTGCGCGCCTTCACGCCGCGCGACCAGAAGGCGGTTGCGGCTGCGGCGCAGACTTTCCGTCCGAATCCGGCGCTCAACACCGCGCAGGTCATCACCGAACTCGGCAAGGGCGAGGCGCTGGTTTCGTTTCTGGAGGGCAACGGCACGCCGGCGATGGTGGAGCGCATCCTGGTGCGGCCGCCGAGCGGGCGGATCGGCCCGATCACGCCGGAGGAGCGCAAGGCGATCATCGCCGCGAGCCCTGTGAAGGGCAAATACGACACCACCATCGATTCCGATTCCGCCTATGAGATGCTGCAGAAGCGTCTGACCGAAACCGCGGCGACCGGCGAGCCCGGCAGCGGCGGCGGGCTCCTCGACAGCATCGGCTCCATCGTCGGCTCGGTGTTCGGCACCTCGAATTCGCGCGGACGCCTCACCACGGGGCAACTGATCGCGCGCAACGTCACGCGCTCGGTGACCAACAAGGTCGTCGGCGGCGTGGTGTCCGATCTCGGCAAGTCGGTGGGCGGCGCGCTCGGCGGCTCCATCGGACGCTCCATCGTGCGCGGCGCGCTCGGAGGCCTGCTGCGGCGCTAGTTTCTTCCCTCTCCCCTTGTGGAGAGGGTGGTTTCGAGCGTAGCGAGAAACCGGGTGAGGGGTATCCGTTGTCTGGCGCTATGACCCCTCACCCGGCTCGAACTCGCTTCGCTTATTCTCGCCACCCTCTCCCACAAGGGGAGAGGGGAAAAAGGCCATCTCAGGATTTGCCATGACTGACACCTCGCAACTCTCTGCCGTTCTCGAGCGCGTCGATACCGATTTCGACCGCAGCCTCCAGCGCCTGTTCGCCTTGCTGCGGATCAAGTCGATCTCCGCAGATCCGGCGTTCAACGCCGATTGTGCGGAGGCGGCGAAACACCTCGCGGCGGACATCGAGAGCATCGGCTTTTCCGCGCAGGTGCGCCCGACCGCGGGACACCCGGCGATTGTCGCGCGCTATGACGGCCCGGTGCAAAACGGCCCGCATGTGCTGTTCTACGGGCACTACGACGTGCAGCCGGTCGATCCGCTGAATCTGTGGGATCGCCCGCCGTTCGAGCCTGTCGTCACCAAGCACAAGGACGGGCGCGAGATCATCGTTGCACGCGGCGCAGAAGACGACAAAGGCCAGCTGATGACCTTCGTCGAGGCCTGCCGGGCGTGGAAGAACGTGACCGGCAGCCTGCCGCTCGGCATCACCATCCTGATCGAGGGCGAGGAGGAGGTCGGTTCGAAGAATTTCGGCCCCTTCCTCGACAAGAACAAAGGCGACCTGAAAGCGGACTTCGCGCTGGTCTGCGACACCGGCATGTGGGACCAGAACACGCCCGCGATCACCACCGCGCTGCGCGGCCTCGTCTATGAGGAGGTCATCGTCAAGGCGGCTAATCGCGACCTGCATTCCGGCATTTTCGGCGGCGGCGCGCAGAACCCGATCCGCGTGCTGACGCGCATTCTGGGCGGCATCCACGACGACAATGGCCGCATCACCATTCCGGGTTTCTACGATGGCGTCAAAGACTTGCCGGCAGATATTCTGGCGCAATGGAAGAAGCTTAACCTGACGCCTGAAGCGTTTCTCAAGCCCATCGGGCTGTCGGAGCCCGCGGGCGAGAAGGACCGCCTGCTGATCGAGCAGATTTCCTCGCGGCCGACCGCGGACATCAACGGCATTGTCGGCGGCTACACCGGTGAGGGATCGAAGACGGTGATCCCCGCGCAGGCGTCGGCGAAGATTTCCTTCCGCCTCGTCGAAGGGCAGGACCCCGCCAAGATCCGGGAGGCGTTCCGTGCCTATGTGAAGGCGCGCATCCCGGCGGATTGCAGCGTCGAATTCCTCAACCATGCGGGTGCGCCCGCGATCGCGCTCGACTGGGGCATGAAGCCGCTGGCCGCCGCCAAGCGTGCGCTGACCGACGAGTGGGGCACCGAAGCTCTCTTGATCGGCTCGGGTGCGTCGATTCCGATTGTCGCGGATTTCAAGAAGACGCTTGGGCTCGAGACGGTGCTGATCGGCTTCGGGCTGGAGGATGACAACATCCATTCGCCGAACGAGAAGTACGACCTCAAGAGCTTCCACAAGGGCATCCGCTCATGGGTGCGGATTCTGGCGGCGTTCGCGCAGGCGCCGCGCTGAGGCGGTTTATTTTCATCATGTGAAAACGCCGCCGGAATAGGACGGTGTTTCGCCGGCAGCGTCTGTCATGATTTGGAAGCGGCCTCAAGCTTGGCCGCGCGGGCCTGCTTCATCCAGTCGAGGATGTCGGACGAACGGCCCTGAAGGAGCTTGATGCTCTTGGTCGTGCGCGGCTGGCTGGACATTTGCGGAAACCGCCATGACTCTGTGATGATGGCGGCGTGCCAGGGTTTGCGGCCTTGCCGGTATTTGAGATGCACCACATCGAAAGTGAACGCATGATCGGCACCGGCATATTGGTGGCGATGACGCTCGCAATGAACGCCGTGCGCCACCCATGACGCGCTGCCGGTGACGGAGGCCGGCGCATCGAGCACATACTCGATGTCGGCGATGCGCAGCGCATTGCTCAGGCGTTTCATCGCAGGACCATAGGGCGGCGGGCTGCTGTCCAAAAGAGCAAATGTTGCGCGCCGGGCAGGGCGGTTTCCGCGGCGAGGCTGCCCGGCATGGCCGCAACGTGAAAACGCCGCCCGGAATTGGACGGCGTTTGAATCGTGTAGAGGGTGATGGCTGAATCTACCTCGCCATGCGGCGGGGTCAAGCCGCGTTACGGTGGCGGAATCGCCAGCAAGCTCGCGATGCTCTCGCCACGGATGTCGTAGACGCGGGCATACACCACGCCGTCGCGCTTGATCTCGACATAGACCGGCGCGGGCAGGCTCTTGCAGTAGAACTCGCCGAGGCTCATCGCGAAATCGGCCGAGTGGCTGTCCCAGCCGATCGAGAAATCGGGGCCGAGCGCGACCTGCGCGGGGCGCTGCGGGCCGCACACCGCCACCTTCCACTTGCGGTTGGCGGGCGGGATCTCCTGCCGCGCGACGATCTGCTCGCGCAGCGTGTTGGAGGCCTGCTTCAGCGCGAGGCCCCAATAGTCCAGCATGAAGCGGTTGTCGGCTTCCCGCACCGTTCCGGCGACGTCGTTGAAATACGTGTACTGATACGGATGCAGCCGCACCATTTCGACCAGCGGCATGACGAGGCTCGCGGTGAACAGCGCGCAGGTGGCGAATTGCCAGTTGCGGCGGCGCTCGGTGCTCCCCAGCCATTCGATCAGACGGCCGAAGGCAAGGCCGCCGAGGATCGCCATCGGCGGAATGACGAAGATGAAATGGCGGATGCCGTTGTAGAGCGCGGGGCGCTTCACGATGGCGATGGCGAGCGGCAGAAACGCCGCCAGCGCGATCACCAGATAGATGGTGGTGCGGCGTGCGTTTTCGCGCCGCGTGACGGCAACGACGGTCATGACGAGGCCGCCGAGGCAGAGCGCGATGAAGATTTCCGGCATCTGCAGTGCGAACAGCGTCGGCAGATACGACCACGGCATGTCCGGCACCGACACCATCGCGCCGTCGAACAATTCCTTCCATGGCTTCTCGAAGAAATCGGAGAAGTAGGTGACGGCCCGCAGCGGGTTGGCGGGTTCGATGATCGACCACGGCCAGATCAGGCCCATCACGAGATAGCCGAAGAAAAGGCCCGGCAGCAGCAGATAGCAGGTGCGCACGAAGCGGGAGCCCGTCTCGCGCCATCCGAATGTTGCGATGTCCTCGCGCCAGATCGGAATGAAAGCGAGCAAGGCATAGACAAGGCCGAAGCCGCCGAGCACGCGGGTGCCGAGCGACAGTCCCGCGCCGAGGCCGAGGATCAGCACCGTATGCGGTGACGGCGATGGATAATCCTGCGCCAACCGCACCAGCCCGAGCAGCATCACGACCATTGCGACCGCGAACGGCGGGTCCTTCGGGTTCATGAACATGTGGCCGTAGAAAGTCGGGCACAGCGCGAGCAGAAGAAGTGCTGCGAGGCCCGCAAGCGGTCCGCCGACGCGGCGCGTCACCCGCCATGTCAGCGCAAGGCCGATCAGGCCGACGATCGCGCCGACAAGGCGGCGGGTGTCGAACAATCCAAGCGGGACGATCTTGTGCAGCAGCGCGGCGATCATGTCGAAGCCGCCGCCGTACATGTAGAGGTTGGCGAAGGAGAGCGCGCTTTTGTCCTTGAAGCCCGAGCCGAACATCTTCAGCAGCAGGTCGGCATATTCGGCGTGGGTGTAGTCGTCCCAGCCGAGGCCGTAATCACGGAAGGTGAGGGCGGCGATGCACACGGCCACCACCAGGGTGGCGCAGGCGAGCATGTCGCAGGTCTGATCCAATGGCCGCCGGAGAGGGAGTTCGAATCCGGGTGCCGTGATCGATGTCATGATGCGGTTACGTTTGCTGGGACCCTGAAAATGGCCGTTTCCGGTGCTCTCAGGCGGGGGACATAGTCGGCGATTATGGCTTAATTTTCCTAAAACGTTGCAACAATAAGGGCTTGCCGGGAGTTGAGAGAAACGCCGTCTTGGTGCCCGAAGGTGCTGAGATGGCAGAGGGCATTGGTATCCTTGTACTTTTCGCGATGAAATAAGGAAAAATTACCTTTCATCAGTCAGGTACTAGTGATCCGATTCCAACATTCGCCACCCGCTGTGGCGGGCATCTTTGCGAATGTTGGAATCCAAGGACCACTAGAAAATATAAGGCTCTAGTGGAGTTTTGGATTTGACATTCGCTTGCGAACTTGCGGCCGATGGTGGCGCAAATGTCAAATCCACTCCACTAGGATAGTTATATGTCGTGTCGAAGCTGTGCGCCCGCGGAGGCGGCAGCCGGGAGTTTGAGTGATGATTGCGTTGTTGCTGGCCGGAACGGTGGTGTTTTGCGCGGGCGTGCTGGCCATCGTGTTCGGAATTCCGATCAAGGAATTCTCTTTCGGCAACACGATGATCCTGTGCGGCGCGGTCATGTCCTCGACCGGGCTCATCTTGATCGGTCTCGGCATTCTTGCGCGCGAGGTGAAGCAACTCTCCCGTCGTCTCGGCAACATGCCGCGAGGCGTGGAGGAGGCGGAGGTCGCGGAGATCGTGGTGGCGGAAGTGCCGCCGCCTGCGCCCGCGATGCCTGACGCTCCGCCGCGCACTGCGCCGCGCGCGCCCGCGAACGGCGATTACCTGTTTCCGCGCGACGAGCCTGCGGCCAATTCCGCGCCGGAGACTGAATTCGAGTTTCCGCTGCCGGAGCGTGCGCCGTTTCCGCCGCGCCCGGAGCGTACTGAACCCGCCGCAGAGAAGCCGCGGCGCGATTTCCTGTTTTCGTCCCGCCGCCGCAAGGAGGCTGCACCCGAAGCCGCCGCCGAGCCGGAGGCTGCGCCGCGCAACGAAGACGATCTGTTCGAGCCGCCATGGGCGCAATCCGAGCGGCCTGCCGCGCCGGACAGCGATTTCGCAAGCGAGCCGCGACATCCGGTGCGGCGGCAGAGCCGGTTCACGCCGCCTTCGCGCCGCGAGGAGCCGCCGCGCCGCGAGCCACAGCCCGAGGTCAGCGTGGTGAAATCCGGCGTCGTCGACGCGATGGCCTATTCGCTGTATTCGGACGGCTCGATCGAAGCGCAACTGCCGGAAGGCACAGTGCGGTTCGAATCGATCGACGAACTGCGCGCGCATCTCGACCGGCGCTGACAACGCGGCACACATTCAAGGGACAGGCCGCCAATCGATCTTGCTTCCACGGGATCGGCTCGCCTAATCTTTGCAATGTCATGCGGGGCTGCCGATGCAGGCCCCATCCATCGATCATCGCGAGTGCTGCATGGGTGAGCCGGCCGGCAAGGATTTCGTTGAAATGGCGGCGGGCATCGTCTCGGCCTATGTCAGCAACAACACTGTGCAACCCGCCGACATTCCGGCGCTGATCGCGCAGGTCCATGCCGCGTTGCTGCGCGTGGCGACCGGCGCGGATGTGCCCGCCGAAACCACGCGGCCTGCGGTGTCGGTGAAAAAATCGATGACCTCGGAATATCTGGTGTGTCTCGAGGACGGCAAACGCTTCAAGTCGCTGAAGCGGCATTTGCGCAGCCAGTACAACATGAGCCCGGAGCAGTACCGCGAGAAGTGGGGCCTGCCGCCGGATTATCCGATGGTGGCGCCGAACTACGCGGTGGCGCGTTCGCAGCTCGCCAAGAAAATGGGACTCGGCCAGCAGCGCCGCCGCGCGAAGCGGTAGGCTTGGCATAAATGTGCTGACCTTCCGAGAATCTTTCTGTCGTCGTCCCCGCGCAGGCGGGGACCCATTCTGCTACTGAAGAGTCTGGATCCCCGCCTGCGCGGGGACGACGAAATAAGTTTCGCTGGACATGCGACCATCACTGGATGCCGGGGAAAGATATTCCCGGTTGCAAAAGCTGGGTTAGGGTGTAGGTATAAAATCCTAACGAGGTCGCCCAATGCTGCCCAGTGAAATCGCCGTTCCCCCGTCCTGTTCCGCCGCGCCGTCTCCCGCCCCCGAAACCATCCGCCGCCGCATTGCCGCCTGCGTGATCGCCGATTTCTGCATCACCGCCGACGAACTGGCGTTCGGCTCGCGCGGCCCGCAACGCGCCGCGTTGGCGCGGCAGGTCGCGATGTATCTGTGCCATGTCGGCTTCGCGCTGAGCTTCGAGGGCATCGGCCGGCTGTTTCACCGCGACCGCACCACGGTGGCCTATGCCTGCCGCGTGATCGAGGAACGGCGCGAGGATGTCTGGTTCGATCGCCGGATCGCGGCGCTGGAGCGGCGCTGCGCGCTCACGCAGGCGGAGGGCGGCCGATGAAAGCACGTCGCACGCCCAAGGGGCGAACGACCGAACCCGCGCCCGGTATCGATGCCAGGCGTGCCGAACATCTCACGCTGGCGTCGCGCGAGATCATGACCGAGAGCGGCATCAGCCGCGTCACTGTCAACGACAGCGAAAGCCCGCTGGCGTGGCTGGCGCGCCGCAAGGGCCGCGACGGGCGCACCATGATCGGCCACACCCAGTTCATCGCCGGCGAGAAACTGCGCGCGGATTTCACCCGCGGCCATCTCGCGCCGCGTGTCACGTCGAGCTGGTCCGGTGTTGCGCGCGGAAAGAATTGCGGCGGCGGCGATGCGGGCACGATGACGGATGCGGTGATCGCCGCGCGGCAGCGGGTGCGGCTGGCACTCGAAGCCTGCGGGCCGGAACTGTCCGGCGTGCTGATGGATGTGTGCTGCTTTTTGCGCGGGCTGGAGGATGTCGAGCGCGAACGCGGCTGGCCCGCGCGTTCCGCGAAGGTGGTGCTGCAACTGGCGCTCGATCGTCTCGCGCGGCATTACGGCCTCGCGACGCGTCCGCGTGAATCCGCGCATGTCCGCACGTGGCTGGCGGAAGATGCGTCGTTTACGGCGTGAGACGGGAACCGGGTGGGAACGTTTGATCCGCCAAGCGGTTGATTCCGCATCGCAATGGAGGATGGACCATGGATGAGATCCAGATCACGCAGGTCGAGTTTCCGCCTGATAAGAAGAAGCCGGAAATCGTCAGGAAGCCGAAAACCAGTCGTCCGCAGCAGCAAAGCGCCAGCCTGCTTGAAAAGGGCCGCGAGAAACTCAACGGCGGCATGAAGTAACAATCGAAAAAATCAGACCTTCGCCTCAATGGCCCTGCGCGCATCGGATTTGATGCGGTCCACCATGGCGCGCAGGCCATTGGAGCGTTGCGGCGTGAGGTGTTCGCGGAAGCCGAACTCGTCGAACAGTGCCAGCGCGTCGGTATTGAGGATGTCCTTCGCCTTCTTGCCGGAAAACAGCGTAAGGATGATCGCGACCAGCCCGCGCACGATATGGGCGTCGCTGTCGCCGCGATAGCGCAGCACCGGCTCGCCGTCGGCATCGCGGTCGTCCTTGCGCGCCAGCCAGACCTGGCTGGTGCAGCCCTGCACCTTGTTCTCGGCGTTGTGTTCGGCCTCCGGCATCGGCTCGAGCGTGCGGCCAAGCTCGATCACATAACGATAGCGATCGTCCCAGTCCTCCAGCAGTTCGAAATTCTCGCGGATGTCATTGATCGTGGTCATGCCGATAGTGCCGTGATGGTGAAAAAGGCTGCGCGCGCCGCGCTGTCGGTACGGCTTATATGAGAACGCGGACGGCGAAAAGCGAGAGTTTCAGCGGAATTTTCCGCCAAAACATGTGCGCTCGGACTGCCGGGCAGCTTCAGGGCTGTGGGCCGTCCCACGAGACTTGTGGGGCATCCCATGTGATCGCGAGGTCGGCCTGCGTCAGCGTATCCGGGAACGGATTGGCGTCGCCGGTGGAATCGATGGAGCCGGTGTGATCCGGGCTCTTGCGGCTGGCGCCGTGCTTGCCCTTCTTCGGCTTCTCGTGGGTTTTGTCCGGCGCGGCCTGAGGCTTCTCGGCGGCGGGTTCAACCTGCTCGGGCTTGTCGGTTTTTTCCGAACGCTCCGTCAGCATCTCATAGACTTTTTTCGCGCCGGCCTGCGCACGCTCGCCGACAACGGTCGCGGCCTGTCCGCCCACCGCGCACGCCGCGGGCTGGCGCGTGCAGAATTGCGACATGTCGGACACGGCGGCGGTCGCGGCGAGCACTGCGTCGCTCGCGCTGACCTGCGGTCCCTTGTCGGAATCCGGCGCCTTGTCGCGCGGCAGCAGCACGAGCACCAGACCGAGCCAGAAGGCCATTCGCAGCAGGAAGAACATCGCACATCCCCGTCGAGCCGCGCTCTCCTGACGCGGCCTTGTTGGGTCCGTTAAACCACGGGCCGATAAATCTTGAGTGTTTTGGGAGGGCTAAATTTGCGTAAAATTTGAATCGTTTCGGATGGCGTAAATATTCGATTGACGGGAACGCACGCCAAATCCCTGCCAAAGCGGGATGTCTACCATTTCGAAACCATAAGCGGGCGCATGTTGAAACGATGCGTTCACCATCACCGCCAAATGCAGGCGCCAAATGCCCATAAAACACGCGCACGCAAGCTCGCGCGCGAGTTGGAGCGGTTGCCTTAGTGTTCGCTTAAGTTCGCTCTGACACGATCCCGCGAAACAACAAGTGGGGGCTTGCCGGCCCGCCTTTGGCGGCCCCGGTGGTGTGAGTACCAAGTGACGCTTTTCAAGATCCTGCGCGAGCATCTGGATTCGCTGCTGCATCCCTCGGTGAGAGGCGATGCGATGGCGAGCGCCCGTCACCGGGCTTTTATCGCTCTGCGCATGGGTGGTGGCCTCGCGGTGCTCAGCGGCGTTCCGGTGTATCTCGCCGCGCGCGGCGCGCCTTCCATGATCGAGGTGATGATCCTCACCTGGTTCATTTCACCGATCCTGATTTCTTATTTCCTGTCGCGGACCGGCCGGTTCGAGACGGCGCACATTCTCTCGTCGGTTTCGCTCGCCGCGCTGGTGTTCGCGGTGTCGGTGCAGACCGGCGGTATTTCCTCATTCGCGGCGATCTGGCTGATCGCGGTGCCGCTCGAGGCGGCGCTGTCGGCGTCGCGGCGCGTGGTGACGGCGGCGGTTGCGCTGGCGCTCGGCTGCGCACTGACGCTGGTAATTCTGGAATCGATGAATGCGCTGCCGCCTTCGCATGTATCCGGCGATCTGGCCTCGCTGTTCACTGGGCTGTGTATCGCGATGGCGACCGTCTATGCCGCGGGCCTTGCGTTCGGCGCGGAATCGCTCGCCCGCACCAGCAAGCATCTGCTGGCGGTAGAGGAGCGGCGCTACCGGCTGCTCGCGCGCAACATTTCCGATGTGATCGCGCGCCACCGCGCCAACGGCGACCTCAATTTCATTTCGCCCGCAGCCGAAGTGCTGCTGGGCGTGCCGGGCCCGACGCTGTTGCTGCACGGGTTGTTCGACCGCGTGCATGTCGCGGACCGCCCGCGCTACCTCACCGCGTTGTCGGATGCCGCGCGTGGCGGCGAGACCGGCAGCGTCGAATTCCGCGTTCGCCGCGAAAGCGCGCGCGGGCCTGAATTCATCTGGGTGGAAATGCGCTGCCGTCCGCTGGAGCCGACGCAGGATCACGCCAACGGCACGTTCGAAGTGGTGTCGGTGATGCGCGACGTCACCGAACGCAAGATGCAGGAACAGGCGCTGGAAGCCGCGCGCCATGAAGCCGAGCAGGCGGGGGCGTCGAAGTCCCGCTTCCTCGCCACCATGAGTCACGAATTGCGTACGCCGCTCAACGCCATCATCGGGTTCTCCGAGATGATCGCGCGTGAAGAGGAGATGAAGCTCGATGCCGCGCGCCGTCGCGAATATGCCGGGCTGATCAACGAATCCGGCATGCATCTGCTGTCCGTCGTCAATGGCATTCTCGACATGTCGAAGATGGAAAGCGGCAAGTTCGAGCTGGTGTCGGAGCCATTCGCGCCGCGTGAGGCGCTCTCGAGCTGCTGCAATCTGATGGTGCTCAAGGCCCGCGACAACGGCATCGATCTTGCGACCCGCATGCCATCTGACTTACCGCAGATGATCGGCGACGAGCGCGCCTTCAAGCAGATTTTGCTGAACCTGTTGTCGAACGCGATCAAGTTCACAGGCGAGGGTGGCTCGGTCACCGTTTCCGCGCAGGTCGAGGGCCGCGAACTGGCGCTACGCGTCACCGATACCGGCATCGGCATCGGCAAGGACGATCTTGCGCGCCTCGGCAATCCGTTCTTCCAGGCAGGCGCGAGCTATCAGGGCCGCCATGAAGGCACAGGACTCGGGCTCTCTATCGTCAAGAATCTCGTGTCGCTGCACGGCGGCGAGATGAAGGTCGAGAGCGAACTCGACCGCGGCACCACCGTTTCGGTGCGGCTGCCGATGATTTTCACGCCGGCTGTGAAGCCGAGCAATATCACAACCCTGGCTCCGGCGCCGCGCGCCGAGGCCAAGACAACGCCGGTGAAGAAAATTGCGTAAGGGTGCTCCGATGGATGATGACAAGCCGCGTCGCAAGCGCCGCGCCAAGGCGGTCGCAATCGAGATTGAGCAGGAGCCGAACCTGCTGATGCGGGTGCTACTGCACAGCCCGAAAGACACCATGGCGTGCGTGGTGGCCGCAGCGGCGATGACGGCGATTGTCGTCAACGCGATGTTCCTGCAGCCCGGCCATCATCCGTCGCCGATGTTCGGCGCGATGCCGGTCGAAATGTCCATGCCCGCACCGGCACAGCCGCTGCCGCGCCCGCGCCCGGCTGAGGTCGATGCCCAGCCGGCCAGCGTGATCGATCCCAAGCCGATGGTTGCGGTCCCGCCTGCAAAACCGGCCCCAGCGCCTGCCGTGGCGCGTCCGCCGGCTGCCGGGCCCGCGCATGCCCACAAAGACCCGCTCGGCGATCTCATCAGCGCCAATCACCGTGTCATCTCTGTGCAGCGCGTGCTGACCGATTACGGCTACGGCCAGTTGAAGGCCAACGGCATCATCGGCGCGGACACCAAAGCGGCGATCCGCAAGTTCGAGGCCGACCGTCGCCATCCGCAGACCGGCCAGATCTCCGACTGGCTGCTGCACGAGATGGGCAAGCTGACCGGCAAGACGATCAACTGATCGTCTTCCGATGATCGCGACATCGCGCTGGCGCAGGCGCGGTGGATCGCCTATCACCTTCGCATGAGACTGAAATCCGCGATCTGGGTGTCGGCCTATCTGCGCCGCCTGCAAGGCGAGGGCATCTTCGCCGCCGTGCGCAGGCGCGGCGCGGAAGAGGCGGGCGCGGTGTTCGTCAAGCTCGCGCTGCTCGATGGCACCGCGACGCTGTTCGCGCCTGCGCCGCAGACCTCCTATGACGATGCAAAGCCGTCCGACCGCGCTTTTGTGGCCTCCACCGCGCAGCCGGTGGAGGAGCAGGCCGTGGAAACGCGCCTGAAGCGCGAGATCGACTTCGACCCGGACGCCTGGATCGTCGAGGTCGAGGACCGCAAGGGGCGGCATCTGCTCGATCTGGCGAAGACCTGAGCGGCTATCCCGATATAGCGTGAAAGTACTTACTGGCGCTCTTTGCGCTGTTCGCTCTCGGTCGCGGGTGACAGCGGCTGGGCGAGGGGCGCGGTGCGCGCGCGCTGGCGTTCGCCGTCGTACAGCACCGGCTTGTGCTTGGCGCGGGTGGTGACGATGGAAGAACCGCGCCACGCCGCCAGCATGATGAGCGCGACGCGCTCGCTGAGGATGTCGTACATCCGCGCTAGACGATAGACGTCGATCACCGACGCGCCGATGGCCGGATTGAGGAACAGCAGCACGCGCTGGAAGGCGTCCGCATCCATGCCGAGCGCCTTCATCGCGCAGGCGAGCGGCTCGCCGAGCCGGTCCGCGACAATTTCTTTCGCCACCGTGGCGGGCAGGATCAGCGCATCGGCAAGCTCGGCGGTGAACGCCTGCGCGTCGGCCACCATCGCAGCGCCTTCAAGGGCGGCAAGCGCGCGGCTGGCGCGCTTCGGGTCGACCTTGGCCGAGGGCTTGAGCGGCGCGTCCAGCAGGTTTTCGAGAATTTTCGCGCGCTCCTTCGAGGACGCGGCGGTGAACATTTCAATCAGGGAAGAAGCATCCTGCGGCTTCATCGACAGCACCGGCAGCGGCCGCTGCGGTGGGGCGAGCGGCGGCGCGGCCATCGTCACGGGCTCGGCCTCGCTCTGCTCGGGCTGCAAAGAGGGCGCTGCGTGGCGCGGATAAAGCGGCGGCGGCGGAATCATCAGCTTGCGGCGGATGTCGCGCGGCGTCTTCGGGTAGATCGCGAGCTTGGCGCGCACCACAGCGCGGGTGGCGTCATCGACTTCATCGAGCAGCCGCGTGGTCAGCTCGGTAAACTGATGCTCCTCGTCCACCGTATGGTCGGGCGTCTGCACATACAGGTCGGTCAGCACGCGCAACAGCGTCGGGCGAATGTCCACGCCCGTGCGCTGGGACAAAGACATCAGGCCATCGAAGCCTTGAAAGGGAGGAGGCGTACTCATGCGAACCGGCAAGCGTTGAAAGGCGATCTGTTAAATCTAGAGCGGCTTTTTTAACGCGCGGTTAAGATTACTGAACGGTTAACCGCGCAATCACTGGCGGCCAGGAAATCGAAATGAAAACCAAAACACCCAGGGCGTGGCCTTAAGACACCATTAACCATGCGTGATTCTAATGCTCCTTGTCACGAGCCAGTGATGTCGTGACGAGGAGACAGTAGATGGGCACCATTCTTGAATTTCCGGCGGATGCGGCGTCGCGGCGCGCGGAGACAAACATGGGATCGGCCCCGCGTGAGGCGACAGCGACCGTGCTGATCCTTCCCGTCATCCGGATCGAGCGGCACGTTGAAGAAACCAGCGGCGACCGTGGACCGGAAGAGGGAACGGCGCCGGGCCGCCGCCGCCGCCGCCGGGCGCGGTCCTGAATTTTTTGCGCGCCGGATTGTCCGGCGCTTGTCTGCAACCTGAACGGCCGTTCGGATGTGCAATCCACTTTTCGTTTTGCCGCTGGTGTTCGGGATCGGCTGCGTCGGCGATGATTTCGGCCGCACGCGCCAGATGTTCTACCATCAGGACATGCACCAATGGGTCGGCGCGGAAGCGACCGAGGCGCTCGGCGGGCGCGCGTCCGCTTTTCTCCTGACCGATGATGAGCGCGCGCTGCGCGACATGGCCTATTACTTCATCGAGCCGCCGCATTCGCGCCCGTCCTGGAAAGGCGTGTTCGGCGACTACGACCGCATTCCTGCACCCTGGCACAAGAAAGTGGTGTTCGACCGTACGTCTTACGGTCGCAAGATGATCGACGAGCCGCACCGCTCGCAGGCATCTTCCTATCAGGGGCTGATGGAGGACGTGCGCAACGACCTCACCATGCTCGATCAGTTCATCCCGCTCGCGGTGAAACTCAACGACCTCGACATCAAGCGCAACAAGGCGCTTGCCTATATCGGCGACCTGTCGCCGCGCGAGCGCGCCGACGCGCAGGCGCGGATGCGCGAAAACGTGTTGGTGGTGCAGTGGGCGCAGCAATGCGTCGAGCAGCGTGTGTCGTCGTACCGCTGGGCGCTCGAACGCCTCGTCATCATGGCACCCGACCGGATGGCGGCGCAGGCGGATGCCTTGAT
>Ga0180223_1001518_pt1 | contig 17668 bp, 18 predicted proteins | sample eDN5th30CKraftOP_FD_151337 | JGI IMG/M metagenome (GOLD analysis project Ga0180223, IMG submission 151337) | Enriched Organic Plus compost microbial communities from Emeryville, California, USA - eDNA 5th pass 30_C Kraft OP (version 2) (version 2) ...
TGGTCGTGCCGGTCATCGCCATCGGCATATTGCCGGCGGTGTTCGCCGGATCGATCGTCGAGACGACGGCGCGCGCCGTCACCGGTGGCGCCCTGCCCGAGTATCATCTCGCTCTGTGGCATGGCCTGACGCCGGCGCTGGGCATGAGCGTCATCGCCATCGGCGGCGGCCTTGCGCTGCTGTGGGGCTACGCCGCCGCCAACCGCATCCGGCTTTCGCTGCCGCGCCCCGACGCGATGACCCTGTTCACGGCCGCCATCGCCGGCATCGTGCGTCTGGCGCGGGCGGTGACCGCGCGACTCGATGACGGCTATCTGCCGCGTTACATGGCGGTGATGGTCTGCACCATCGGCGTGCTGGGCTTCGCCGGTTTCATGCACGCGGGACCGGTCTCGATTGCCGGCGACCGCGCGACGCTGCCCGCGACACTGACGACGACCACCGGCTGGGCGCTGCTGCTGCTGGCCTGCGGCCTGATCGTCTGGCGGCACCATGACCGGCTTCTGGCGCTCATCATCACCAGCATCGTCGGCCTCGTCGTGTCGCTCGCCTTCCTCCAGTTTTCGGCGCCTGATCTCGCCCTCACCCAGATTTCGGTCGAGGTGGTGACGACGATCCTGCTGCTGCTGGCGATCAACCTGCTGCCGCGCACGACGCCGGATGAAATGCCATTGCGCTCCAAGATTGGCGCGGGAACGTTGGCGGCGGTGGGCGGCTTAGGCGTCGCGGCGCTGACCTATGCCGTTATGACGCGCGGCTTCGAGACCATTTCCGGCTATCACATCGAACAGTCGAAGCCGGGCGGCGGTGGCACCAATGTGGTGAACGTCATCCTGGTGGACTTCCGCGGCTACGACACATTCGGCGAGATCATCGTCCTGGCGATCGCGGCGCTGACCATCTTCGCCCTGCTCGACTCGGCGATGCATGGCGCCGCGGCGCGCCGCCTCGCGAAAGTGCACTTCGCGCCGCAGGCGCACGATCCGCATCCGCTGATGCTGGTCGTCATCGCGCGTGTCCTGCTGCCGCTGTCGCTGATGGTCGGCGTCTACATTCTGCTCCGAGGGCACAACATGCCCGGCGGGGGCTTCATCGCCGGCCTCATCGTCGCCATCGCCTTCCTGATGCAATACATGGCCAGCGGCTATGTCTGGGCGAGCCGCCGCGCGCGCATCGACGCCCATGTCATGATCGGCGGCGGCGTTCTGATCGCCGGCGCCACCGGCATCGCCTCGCTTCTGTTCGACCGGCCGTTCCTGACCAGCACGTTCGGCTATTTCCACCTGCCCCTGTTCGGCGAAGTGGAACTGGCGTCGGCGATGGCCTTCGACCTCGGCGTGTTCTTCACCGTGGTCGGGACATGCCTGCTGTCGCTCGCGACACTGTCCCGTGTCGAGGAGCGCGCGGAGCAGGCATCCCTGCAGGCGGAGGCACGCGCCCCATGAGCATGGAATTCCTCATGGCAACCGGGGTCGGCGCGCTGACGGCGGTCGGCCTGTATCTCATCCTGCTGCGGCGAACCTTTCCGGTGGTGGTAGGCCTGTCGTTTCTGTCCTATGCCGTGAACGTGTTTCTGTTCACGATGGGGCGGCTCACCATCGACAGACCGCCGATCATCGACGCGGCCCAGCAGGGCTACACCGATCCGCTTCCGCAGGCCCTGGTCCTGACAGCGATCGTCATCACCTTCGGCATGACCGCGCTGATCGTCGTTCTGTCGCTGCGCGCCTTTCTGGAAACCGGCAACGACGACGTGACGCTCGACGTCACCCCGGAAGATGAGGCGCCCGGCAAGGACCGCACCGAGGCGTCGCGATGACAAACCCGTGGATCATCGCCCCCGTTGCCGTCCCGGCCATGACCGCGGCTTTCCTGGTTTTGGCATTGCGCCACAGCCTCGCCGCTCAACGCGTCGTGTCGATCGCGGCGACCGCCCTTCAGCTTGCCGTCGCCATCGGGCTCTATATCGCCGCCAGCGACGGCGAACTGCGCACCTATTTGCTCGGCAACTGGCCGGCGCCTTTCGGCATCGTGCTGGTGCTGGACCGCCTCGCCGCCACGATGCTGCTGCTCACCGGGCTGCTTGCCTCTGGCATCGTGCTCGCGGCGCTCGGCGAGTGGGACAAACGCGGGCGCCATTTCCACGCGTTGTTCCAGTTTCAATTGCTCGGCGTCAATGGCGCATTCCTGACCGGCGACCTGTTCAACCTGTTCGTGTTCTTCGAGGTGCTGCTGATCGCCTCCTACGGACTTATGCTGCACGGCGGCGGCCCCCGTCGACTCGTGGCCGGCTTCCACTACATCGGCATCAACCTCATCGGCTCGACGGTCTTTTTGTTCGCGGCCGGCTTGATCTACGCCGCCACCGGCACGCTCAACATGGCCGACCTCGCGGCCAAGGTGCCGCTCGTCACGGAGGCCAACCAGCCCCTGCTGGCAGCCGGCGCGCTGCTGCTGCTCACCGTCTTCGCCACCAAGTCGGCCATGGTGCCGCTGCATTGGTGGCTGCCGACGGCCTACGGCTCAACGTCGCCGCCGGTCGCCGCGATGTTCGCCATCATGACCAAGGTGGGCGCCTATTCGCTCATCCGCGTCTATACGCTGATCTTCGGCGCCAGCGCCGGCCCGCTCGCCGATATCGCGGCGCCGTGGATTCTGCCGGCCGGCATCGTCACGCTCGTGCTCGGCACCATTGGTGTGCTGGCGGCCCGCCGCGTTGTCGATCTCGTCTGCTATTCGCTGATCGCCTCAATGGGCACGCTGCTGATCGCCATCGGCCTGACGAGCGAGGCCGCATTGGCTGCCGCAATGTATTACGCCTTGCAGAGCACCGTGGCCGGCGCCGCCCTGTTCCTGCTCGCCGGACTTCTCGCGCCGGAAAAGGACAGCCGCGTATCGTTCGCGTGGCGGCCGCAATACGCCACCCTGTTTGCCGGCTTCTATTTCCTGCTCGCCATCGCGACGGTCGGCCTGCCGCCGCTGGCCGGCTTCATCGGCAAACTGCTGATCCTCGACGCCGGACGTGCGGCGTCCGCCATGGCGACGGTGTGGCCCGCGATCCTGATTACAAGCCTGCTCCTGACCATCGGCTTCACACGCACCGGCATGCATATCTTCTGGATACCGTCGCCGACGCCCGAAGAGCCGGCGCAGCGCGCCGTTCCCATCGGGCCGGTCGCCGTGATCGCCGGCATGATTGTCGTCGTCGCGGCCCTCAGCCTGTTCGCCGGCGCGGTGATGAATGATCTGACCGCCATGGCGGAACAACTACGTTCGCCGCAACGCTATATTACAGCGGTGCTGCGGGCGCAGGTCACCCTTAACCTGACGGGAGAATAGGTCATGCGCGGAATGCTACGTCATCCACTGCTGATCGCGGTCCTGGCCCTGGTTTGGGTGCTGCTGATCAATGACTTTTCGTGGGGCGCACTGGTCTTCGGCGTGCTGCTCGGGGCAGCCATTACCGCCATCACCAGTTCCTGGTGGCCCGATGGCGTGAAGCTTCGCAATCCGCTGGCGATGATCGAATATGCTGGCATCGTGCTGTGGGACATCGTCGTGTCCAATGTGCAGGTCGCCTATCTGGTGCTGTTTCGCCGCGGCGACAGCCTGCAATCGCAATTCGTCACCGTGCCGCTCGCTCTCGAAAGTCCCGAAGCGATCGCGACCTTGGCCGGTACGATCACGATGACCCCCGGAACACTGAGCGCCGATGTGAGCGCCGATGGCCGCTCGCTGCTGGTTCATTGCCTGGAGACAACGGACCCCGCTGACACGGTGGCCGGCATCAAGACGCGCTATGAGAGTCGCCTGATGAGGATATTCGCATGATCGCCGCCGCCTGCACTTTCGCGCTGGTCGCCATATCGGTGTCGCTTCTGCTGAATGTCTACCGGCTGATAGCCGGCCCGGACGCGACCGATCGCATCCTTGCGCTCGACACGATGGTGATCAACGCCATCGGCCTGATCGTGCTCGCAGGCATCATGTTCGGTACCACCATGTATTTCGAGGCCGCCCTGCTCTTCGCCATGGTCGGCTTCGTCTCCACGGTGGCGTTCTGCAAGTTCCTGCTGCGTGGCAATGTGATCGAGTGAACACCATGGCAACGCTTCTCGAATTCGCCAGCGCCGCCTTCATCGTGATCGGCGGCGTATTCCTGTTCGTTGGGTCGTTCGGGCTCGCCAAGCTGCCCGACACGATGCGCCGCCTTCATGCCCCGACCAAGGCGACCACGCTCGGCATCGGCTCGCTCTTGATTGCGTCGCTGATCTACTTCGTCGCGTTGCGTCACGCGGCCGGCATCCACGAGATCCTGATCACGCTGTTCCTGTTCCTGACCGCGCCCGTCAGCGCCATCATGATCGCCAAGGCGCACATCTTCCGGCATAGCGACGTGCAGCGTACGCTGTCGCCGGACGCCGGCGGCTCCGGCTGGGCCACGCTGAACGCCGCGTCAGATGACCCCCGAAGCGTCGATTCCGCGGCGAGCCCGAAAGCCTGAACAGGCAGTCGGCGTCACGCGATCCTTGAACGTCAGATCAGCTTCGCCGCCGCCAGATCGCGCATCAGGGTGCGCGCGCCGTAGGTCCAGTGCGGGCAGTCCCGTGCGAATTTCACGCGGTTGACCAGCGCGCCGAACTTGTCCGACGAAATCGTGACCATGTCGCCGATCTTGTGGGTGAAACCCTTGCCGGCCTCGCCGCGGTCCTTCGACGGCACGAACATTGTGCCGAGATAAAGCGCCATGCCGTCGGGGTACTGGTGATGCGGCCCCATCGCCGCCGCGACCAGTTCCTCCGGCGAGCGGCTGATCTCGGCCATGGAGCTCGAGCCTTCGAGGAAGAAGCCGTCGGTTCCTTCGACGGCGAGGTTGACCCGCGCCTTCTTGACGTCGGCGATCGAGAAGGTGTCGTCGAACAGCCGGATGAACGGCCCGAGCGCAGCCGAGGCGTTGTTGTCCTTGGTCTTACCGAGCAGCAGCGCCGAGCGGCCCTCAATGTCGCGCAGATTGACGTCGTTGCCGAGCGTGGCGCCGACAATGCGGCCCGAGCTGGCGGCGATGACCGCGATTTCCGGCTCCGGGTTGTTCCAAGTCGATTGCTCGAGCAGGCCGATATCGGCGCCGAAGCCGACCGACGACATCGGCTGGCACTTGGTGAAAATCTCGGCGTCCGGGCCGATGCCGACTTCGAGATATTGAGACCAGGCGCCGCGCGCGATCAGCTTTTCCTTGATCGCCATGGCTTCGGGAGAGCCGGGCTTGAGCTTGGACAGGTCCTCGCCGATCAGGCTGTGAATGTCGGCGCGGATCGCCTCGGCCTTGTCGGCCGAACCGCGCGCCTGCTCCTCAATGACGCGCTCGAGCAGGCTGACGACGAAGGTGACGCCGGACGCCTTCACGGCGTGGAGGTCGACCGGCGACAGCAGCCGGATGGCGCTGGCGGCATGGGTCAAGCTTCCCACCGTGATCGCATCGAGCGTCGCAATGGTTCTACCCTTGGCGCCGCGCACATAGGCGGCGGGTTCGTCCAACTCGCAAACGTCGCGGACGGTGGGCGCTTGCGCCGAGGTGATATCGACGACCGCGCCGTCGCGGACGGTGACGACCAGCGGATACGCGGTCCCCGGCGCACGAGCGCGGCCCAGAAAAGTGCCGCTCTCCGGCAGACGCATGGAATGGCTGGTCATGAACTCCCCCGACTTTTGGTACGCGGGAGTTTAGAACGCCGGAGATGGCGAGCGCCAGCCTTGGAGCGGTGTCGAGGGCTTAGCGGCGGACTTCGGTGGGATCGAGCTCGAGGCCGGTCGACATCTTGCGCGGCTGCGGCACATAGGCATCGCCGAGCTGCACCATCGGGCGCGGATTGATCACGATCGAGCTCAGGCGGTCGTGCAACGCCTTGGCCGAGGTCGGCTTGACCAGGAACTCGTTGATGCCGGCATGCAGCGCCTGGACCACGGACGAGCGGTGGGCGCGCGAAGTCAGCATGATGATCGGCAGGTTCGGCCGCGGAAACACACCGGGCGAACGGACAATACGCACGACTTCCATGCCATTGAGCAGCGGCATGTCCCAGTCGAGCAGCATGACGTCGGGGTCGGAATTGCGGATCTGCTCGAGGGCGGCGAGACCATCGGCGGCTTCCATAACCGACTTGGCGCCGAGATTCATCAGCATCATGCGCGTGACCTTGCGCATGTAGGCGTTGCCGTCCACCACGAGGATGTTCAGCCCTTGAATCATCGATTCGAGCGGACTTTTCGGCATACGCGCGACCGGTAACCCTTCCTAAAGCTTGCCCAACCTACCGGCCAAACCCTGTCAATTTCGCTAAGGCCGATCGTTCAATTTATTGCGTTTGTTCCGCCCGCCCCTCGCGAACCTTCATCTGCCTTGCCAAATTGGATGTGAGGCGGCGCGCCGCAGAAGGATGAGACGCCATGAAACAGCCCGGACCCGACCATCCGATCCGGATTTCGCAGTATGTCGGCCGCGTCCGCGTCATTTTCGCCGGTTGGACGATCGCCGACACGACACGGGCCCTGGCTCTGAAGGAGGCGCGTTATCCTCCCGTTTACTATGTTCCGCGGGAGGACGCCGACATGGCGCTGCTTCAGCGCACCGCGCACGCCTCGCACTGTCCGTACAAGGGCGACGCCAGCTACTTCTCTATCTCGGTTGACGGCCGCACTGCCGAGAACGCGGTGTGGAGCTACGAGGCGCCCTTCCCGGCCGTGGCCGCGATCAAGGACCACCTCGCCTTCTATCCGGACCGGGTGGACAAGATCGAGGTGGGGTGAGTCCTCAGTGCACCTGCGGGCCCTTGAGGAATTTGTTGCGGTCGGAGGAATTCACCCGCACGTCGAAGGTGACGCCGTCGCGATGCAAGGTCAGCGGCACTTCGACGCCGGCGGTGCCGAGCGCCCAGATGCCGCGATACAGTTCCGCCAGGGTTGAGACCTTCTGTCCGGCCACCGCGACGATCATGTCGCCGGTCTTGATTTCGGCGCGCGCCGCCGGACCCTTGTCGGCGACGCCGACGATCACCAAGGTCTCCTCGATCTCGGTCGTGAAGATGCCGAGCCACGGCCGCACCGGACGATCGACGCGGCCGAAGCGCGACAGATCGCTGAGCACCGGCTTCAAGAGGTCGATCGGGATCATCATGTTGAGATGCTCGCCAGCGCCGCCGCTCTCACCGCCGGTGGCGCGCTCGATCTGCAGCGAGCCGATGCCGACGAGATCACCGCGCGACGAGATCAGCCCGGTGCCGCCCCAGTGCGGATGCGCCGGGAAGGTGAAGATCGCGTCGTCGATCAGATATTCCCAGTAGCCGGCGAATTCCTGCCGCGCCGCGACGCGCGCCGCGAGCGATTGCGTGCGCCCGCCGGCGGCGCCGATGACGACGCGATCGCCGAGGTCGACATCGCGCGACGAACCGAGTTCAAGTGTCGGCAGATTGGGCCGGCCAAGCGCCTGCACCAGACCGAAGCCGGTCTCCTGATCGGCGCCCAGCGCATGGCCCTCCATGACGCGGCCGTCCGACAAATGCAGCCAGATCGTCTCCGCCTCGGTGATGAGATAGCCGACGGTCAGCACCAGGCCGTCGCCGATCAAGACACCATTGCCGGCGCGCTCGACGCCGAGCGTGTCCGCCGTGAAGGCATCGTGCGGGATGATCGAGTGCAGGCCGACCACCGACGACAGCGCGCGGTCGAGATCGAAGCCGTAATCCTCCGGGCGCGGCTGCGCTCCGGGCGGCACCTTGAATTCCATCAGCGAAGCCATCGGTAAACAACCCCTCTGTCTTCGTCTCCAGATAGTCACGATGATAGCCGCCGCCATAGGCGCCTGAAAACCGCAAATTGCGGTCGCGCGCATGACTGCCATGGCGGGGCCTGACCGGGCTTGACCCGGCGGCGCGCGATGCCTTTCTAGGGAGAAGTATTCCCGCCGGACTTGGTGCCAACAATCGGCGCAGAGAGAGAATTCATGACCGCCCTCTCCGTTCTCGATCTGTCGCCGGTGTCGTCCGGCTCGACCGGCGCCCAGGCGCTGCGCAATTCCATCGATCTGGCGCAGCTCGCCGACAAACTCGGCTATGTCCGCTACTGGGTGGCCGAGCACCACAACATGCCGATGATCGCCTCCTCGGCGCCCGACATCATGATCGGACAGATCGCCGCAGCCACGCCGCGCATTCGCGTCGGCTCCGGGGGCGTCATGCTGCCCAACCACGCGCCGCTGACGGTTGCCGAGCGTTTCAAGGTCCTGGAGGCCTTGTTCCCGGACCGTATCGATCTCGGGCTCGGCCGCGCGCCGGGCACCGACCAGGTCACGTCCTACATGCTGCGGCGGCGCCAGAACGTCAGCGAGGAAGACGATTTCCTCGACCGCTTCTCCGAACTGATGGCGCTGGAGACCCGGCAATTTCCGGAAGGCCATCCGTTCAGCAAAGTCCAGGCCATGCCGGCGGAGGTGAAGCTGCCGCCGATCTTCCTGCTCGGCTCATCCGATTACAGCGCGCAGCTCGCCGGCCAGATCGGCGCCGCCTTCGCCTTCGCGCATCACTTCGCGACCTTCCCGGCCGAGGAGGCGATGCGCATCTATCGCGACAGCTTCAAGCCGTCGGTGTCGCACGACAAGCCCTACGCCATTCTCGGCACGCACGTCGTCTGCGCCGACACCGATGCGGAAGCCGATCGGCTTGCTTCCACGATCGACCTCAATTTCACCCGGCGCAACAAGGGCGAATTCCTGCCGCTCGCCTCGCCCGAGGAAGCTCTGGCCTATCAGTATTCACCGGCAGAACGCGCGCGCGTCGCACAGAACCGTACCAAGCTCTCGGTCGGTTCGCCGGCGACGGTGAAGGAAAAGCTCGATGCGTTGATCGCAGCGACACAGGCCGACGAGGTCATGGTCACGACCATGATCCACGACCATCAGGCGCGCCGGCGATCGTACGAACTCCTCGCGCCGCTGTTCATCTAGCCTTCATTCCGGGGACGCCACCACAAGCGTATTCACGCGCGTCTTCGACGCGCCATGGTGGCGGGCCCGGAATCCATACGCCGCAGCACCGGGGATATGGATTCCGGGCTCGCTCGCAATTGCTCCTCCCCGGAATGACGGAGAGGATATCGCGTGCTAAAAGCGCGCCGCCGGCGACTTTATCTTCACGACAATTCACTCGGAGGTTCCCATGGGCACCAGACTCACGCTCACCGCCAGCGACAATCACACCCTGGGCGCCTATCGCGCCGATCCCAAAGGCGCGCCGAAAGGCGGCATGGTCGTCATCCAGGAGATCTTCGGCGTCAACAAGAACATCAGGCACATCTGCGACACGCTCGCGGAGCACGGCTATGCCGCCATCGCGCCGGCGATGTTCGATCGCTTCGAACGCGACTTCGACAGCGGCTATTCGGCCGACGAGATCGCGCATGCACGCAGCTTTCTCGGCAACCTCAACTGGGATCACATGATGCTGGACGTGGCCGCGGCCAAGGCGGAACTGAAAGGCATCAGCCCGATCGGCATCATCGGCTTTTGCATGGGCGGCTCGGTGGCGTTCCTCGCCGGCTGCCGCATCCCCGGTTTTGCCGCCGCAGTGTCGTTCTATGGCGGTGCCATCGGCAAGTTTGCCGACGAGAAGCCGACGTGCCCGGTGCAGATGCATTTCGGCGAGAAGGACGAAAGCATCCCGATGACCTTGGTCGAGGAGATCAGGAAGAAGCAGCCGCAGGCCGAGACTTACGTCTATCCGGGCGCGCCGCATGCCTTCTCCAACGAGGATCGTCCGAGCTTCCGCCAGGACGCCGCCGACTTGGCGTGGAAGCGGACCTACGAGTTCCTGGCGAAGAATATGAAATAGCTTTGGTGGTCGTCCCCGCGAAGGCGGGGACCCATACGCTGTAACGTATCGAGATATCGGTGGTTATGGGTCCCGGGTCTCGCTTCGCTCGCCCGGGACGACGGCGCCCCTTAAAACCACCGCTCCTTGACGACAATGGTGTCGCCCGGCTGCAGCGGATAGTTCAGCGGGACATTGCCGCGCATCTGCTGACCCGGCGCATTGCGGGTTAGCTCGACGTTCTTCTTGGCGGCGCGCGCGCCGAAACCCCCGGCGATCGCCACCGCGGTCTCGACCGTCATGTTGGCGACATAGGGATACTGGCCCGGCGTCGTCACCTCGCCGAGGATGAAGAACGGCCGGTAGGTCTCGACCTCGACGGTGACGTGAGGCTCGCGCACATAGCCTCGGCGCAACCGATCGGCGATCGCCTTGGCGAGCGCTTGCGTCGAGGTGCCGCGCGCCGGCACCGCACCGATCAGCGGCAGGTTGACGTTGCCGCCGGCATCGACGGTGTAGCTGTTGGTGATGCCGTCCTGGCCGAACACCACGACGCGGAGCTTGTCGCCGGAATCGAGCGTATAGGCGGGTGCGGCCGGCGACACGGCAGCGTAGCCGTAGTTCGGCATCGCGGCCGGAGCCGGAATGTACGGCCCGCCGCGCGGGGCGACGGCCTGCGGCGCGGGCGCCTGCGCCATCGCGGTCTGTGGCGGCGGCGTATATTGCGCCACATAAGGCTGCTGCAGCGCCGGCTGTGGCTGGACGTAGGTCTGTGTCTTGCGGCTCGAGGAGAACAGGCCGCGGCCACTCGCAGCTCTGGGCTGCGGCGGCGGTTGCGGCGACGCATATTGCGGCTGCGCGTAGGCCTGCTGGGCATAGGCCGCCGAGCTTGAATAAAGTGAGCGCGAGGAAGGAGCGGCGGCGGCCTGCGCGCCGTAGGGTTGCGCATAGGTCTGCGGCGCCGCGCCCGGATAGGCCTGCGCCTGTGCGTATTGCTGCTGTTGCGTCACGACCGGCACCGGCTGACCGGTCTGCGGGTCGATGATGTACTGGACCTGAGCCGTTTTGCGCGCGCAGCCGACAGCCGCCAAGGCGGCCATCAGCACGAGCAAAATCTTGGCATTCCGCATTGAAGCGAATCCGGGGTCGCGGGACTGAAAATCGACGCCCGATTAGCGCTTTATATGGTTAAGAAAGTCTGACCGAAGCCCCCATTCCCCTCCCCCTGAAGGGGGAGGGTTGGAGAGCGGTCACTAAGCCGTGGCGGCAGCCGCGGCCTTCACCCCGGTGCCGATCGGGCAGGACACGCCGGTGCCGCCCAGCCCGCAGTAGCCATAGGGGTTCTTGGCCAGATACTGCTGGTGATAGTCCTCGGCGAAGTAGAACGGCGGCGCGTCCACGATCTCGGTGGTGATCGCCCCGTAGCGGCGGGCTTTCAGCTCCTTCTCGTACATCGCCCTGGAGGCCTCGGCGGCCGCCTTCTGCCCGGGCGAGAAGGTGTAGATGCCGGAGCGGTACTGCGTACCGATGTCATTGCCCTGACGCATGCCCTGGGTCGGGTCGTGGCTCTCCCAGAACGTCTTGAGCAGGGTCTCGTAGGACACTTTCTTCGGGTCGTAGACCACCAGCACCACCTCATTATGGCCGGTGCGGCCCGAACACACTTCCTCATAGGTCGGGTTCGGAGTCAGGCCGCCGGCATAGCCGACCGCGGTGACGTGGACGCCGTCGCCAAGCTGCCAGAACTTGCGCTCGGCGCCCCAGAAGCAGCCGAGCCCGAACAGCGCCTTTTCGCTGCCCTCCGGATAGGGCCCCTTGAGCGCATGGTGATTGACGAAATGCTCATCGGCCGTCGGGATCGCGCTCGCGCGGCCAGGCAGCGCCTCATCCTTCGAAGGCATCGAAACTTTCTTGAATCCAAACATGGTTTGGCTCTCCCGTCTTTGTTGAGCCCAATATAAGCACTCGCCCCCGCTTCCGGTACCGGAGGGTGACCACGACTGGGACATCAAACCTCGTCATGGCCGGGCAAGGCCGTGCGTCCATAAGCGGGATCACCGGGTCAAGCCCGGTGATGACAGAAGGAAAAGAAAGACGTGCCTACCGCGCGTAACCAATGAGCGGGCGGCGCGGCCGGCCCAGCAGCATGAACAGGATCGCCAGCACGCCGAGGACCGCCCAGCTCGGCCAGGACAGGAACGTCACCGCCACCGGGTCCCACAACACGCCGCCGGCATAGGGCGACAACAGCGGCTGCACCGACGCCAGGCTCTTCGGGCTCAGCAGCGTCCAAAGGTCGGCGACACTGGTCAAAAACAGGCGGTTTCCGGCGATGGATTTGGTGCCATCGTAGATCACCAGCACGAAGGCGGCGGCCAGTCCGAAAAGCCCGAGGGTGCGCAGCAAGAACTTGATCATGCGACCAATATACAGTGTGACGGCGGCGGATGCCTCACCTAGCCGTAACCGCCGGCCCCTTCAACCCTGCCGCTGCATTGCGACATGGCGCCTCGCCTTGAGTTGCCGGGGTGCCTTCCGCTAGACCATATCCCAACAGCTTGGCCGCGGACCGCTCCGGGGAAAGAAAAGCTGACCGCCCCATGGAGTGAAAATGGCCAAACGTCCTCGTCCGACCTTCACCGAGCAGGAAGCGCTGCAGTTCCACAGCGGCGGCCGCCCGGGCAAACTGGAGATCGTCGCCACCAAGCCGATGGCGACCCAGCGCGACCTGTCGCTGGCCTATTCCCCGGGCGTCGCGGTACCGGTGCTGGCCATCGCCGACGATCCGCGGAAGGCCTACGAACTCACGACCAAGGGCAATTTCGTCGCCGTCATCACCAATGGCACGGCCATTCTCGGCCTGGGCAACCGCGGTGCGCTGGCGGCCAAGCCAGTGATGGAAGGCAAGTCGGTGCTGTTCAAGCGCTTCGCCGACATCGACTCCATCGACCTCGAAGTCTCGACCGAGGACCCGGACGCCTTCATCAACTGCGTCAAGTATCTCGGCGCCGGCTGGGGCGGCATCAATCTCGAGGACATCAAGGCGCCGGAGTGCTTCATCATCGAGCAGAAGTTGCGCGAGGTGATGGACATCCCGGTGTTCCATGACGACCAGCACGGCACCGCCATCATCTCCGCCGCCGGTCTCCTCAACGCGCTGGAAATGACCGGGCGCGATATCAAGAACACCAAGCTCGTGTGCAACGGCGCCGGCGCCGCCGGCATTGCCTGCCTCGAACTGCTGCGCGCCATCGGCTTCCCGCCGGACAACCTCATCCTCTGCGACACCAAGGGCGTCATCTACAAAGGCCGCACCGAAGGCATGAACCAGTGGAAGTCGGGCTACGCGGTCGAGACCAAGGCGCGCACGCTGGAAGACGCGCTCAAGGATGCCGACGTGTTCTACGGCCTGTCGGCCAAGGGCGCGGTGACCAAGGAGATGGTCAAGTCGATGGCGCCAAAGCCCATCATCTTCGCCATGGCCAACCCCGATCCGGAAATCACCGCCGAGGAAGTCGCTGAAGTGCGCGACGACGCCATCATGGCGACCGGCCGCTCCGACTACCCGAATCAGATCAACAACGTGCTCGGGTTCCCCTTCATCTTCCGCGGCGCGCTCGACGTGCGCGCTTCGACCATCAACATGGAGATGAAAATCGCCGCCGCGCAGGCGCTGGCGGATCTCGCACGCGAGGATGTGCCGGACGAAGTGGCGGCGACCTACGGCACGCGACTCAAATTCGGCCCGGAATACATCATCCCGACGCCGTTCGATCCGCGCCTCATCTACTGGGTGCCGCCGGCGGTGGCCAAGGCGGCGATGGAGACCGGCGTCGCGCGCAAGCCGATCGAGGACATGGAGGCCTACAAGCATCAGCTCAGCGCCCGGCGCGATCCGATCGCCGGTACGTTGCAGCAGGTCTATACCAAGCTGCGCCGCTCGCCGAAGCGCGTCGTCTTCGCCGAGGGCGAAGAGGAGCAGGTCATCCGCGCCGCGGCGTCCTTCGTCACGCAAGGTCTCGGCACGGCGCTGCTGGTCGGCCGCGAGGATCGCGTCAAGGCGACCGCCGCCGATGCCGGTATCGAGTTGGGTGAAGGCATCGAGGTCATCAATGCCGCGCTGTCCAAGCGCAATGGCGTCTACCTGAACTATCTCTACGAACGCCTGCAGCGTCAGGGCTACCTGCTGCGCGACGTCCAGCGGCTGGTGAACACCGACCGCAATCATTTCGCCGCGCTGATGGTGGCGAATGGCGACGCCGACGCCATGGTGGCCGGCGTGACGCGCAATTTCTCGGTCGCGCTCGAGGATGTGCGGCGGGTCATCGACGCCAAGCCCGGCCATCGCGTCATCGGCATTTCGCTGGTGGTGGCGCGCGGCCGCACCGTGCTGGTGGCCGATACCGCGATCACCGAGCTGCCGACCGGCGAGGAACTCGCGGAGATAGCCATCGAGGCGGCCGGCGTCGCCAAACGCTTCGGCTACGTGCCGCGCGTCGGCATGCTGGCCTTCTCGACCTTCGGCCATCCGGCCGGCGAGCGCTCGGAGAAGGTGATCGAGGCGGTGAAGATCCTCGACCAGCGCCGCGTCGATTTCGAATATGAAGGCGACATGGCAGCCGACGTCGCGCTCAATCCTGATCTCGCCGCGGCCTACCCGTTCAACCGCCTGTCCGGCCCGGCCAATGTGCTGGTGATGCCGGCGTTCCACTCGGCGTCGATCTCGACCAAGATGCTGCAGGAGCTCGGCGGCGCCACCGTCATCGGGCCGATGCTGGTCGGCCTCGACCGCCCGGTGCAACTGGTGCAGCTCGGCGCCAACGACACCCAGATCGTCAACATGGCGGCGCTCGCCGCCTTCAATGTGAGCGGCTAAGCGATGTCCCACCCCACTCTCTCCGGCGTCATCGCCGCGATCGCCACCCCGCTCGACGACACGCTCGCTCCCGACATTCCGCGCGCCATGAAGCTGGCGCGCTGGCTGCTCGACAATGGCTGCGATGGCCTCAACGTGCTTGGCTCGACCGGCGAGGCGACCTCGTTCTCGGTCGAGGAGCGCAAGGCGGTGATGAGCGCCTACAAGGCCAACGCATTGCCGATGGACCGCCTGATGGTGGGGACCGGAGCCGCGTCGATCGCCGACGCCATCGCGCTGACGCGCCACGCCGCCGAACTCGGCTTCGCCGGCGCGCTGGTGCTGCCGCCATTCTACTACAAGGGCGTGCCGGATGACGGCCTCGTCGCCTATATCGGCGCGCTGGTCGAGGCGACCGCCAGCCAGAAGCTGCCGATCTACCTCTATCACTACCCGCAGCTCTCGGGCGTGCCGTGGCATGTCGAACTGATCAAGCGTCTGCGCCAGAACTTCCCCGGACGTATCGTTGGGCTCAAGGACTCGTCGGGCGACATGACCTATGCGCGCTCCGTCGCGGCGATCGCCAAGGACTTCGCCACCTTCCCGTCGACCGAGGCGTGCCTTCTCGAAGCCCGCAAGGGCGAGTTCGCCGGCTGCATTTCAGCGACGGCGAACGTCAATGCCGACCTCTGCCAGCGTGCCTGGAAGGATGGCGACGCCGCCGCGCATGAGCAGGCGGTTGCGATCCGCAAGCTGTTCGAGGGCCGGCCCTTGGTGCCGGGGGTCAAGACGCTGCTCGGCCACATCCACGGCGATGCGACCCTCGCCCGCGTCCGCCCGCCCTTTGCCGCCGTGTCGGCCGCCGACCGGACCGCCATTACCGGCGGCTACGACGCCATCCGAAGCAAAAACGCCGCCTAAGGGCCTGTAAACGCCCGGATTCTTCGGGCGTTGACGCCCGCGCGCAGGCCAACTATAAGCCACGCGCAACTGGGGCCGGATTTCCGGCCCCGTTTATTCTTGCAACAGACGGCTCGTGGGCGCGGCACTTCCGCCGCATGCGGCCAGTCGCGTTAGAGACCGAACGAGATTTCAGATGGCCAACACCAAGTCCGCCCGCAAGGCGACCCGCAAGATCGCGCGCCGCACCGCGATCAACAAGGCGCGCCGCACCGTGCTGCGCAATTCGGTGCGCAAGGTTGAAGAAGCGATCACCGCCGGCGACCGCGCCGCGGCCGCCGAAGCGCTCAAGGCCGCGGAGCCCGCGATCATGCGTGCGGCGCAGCGCGGCACCGTTCACAAGAACACTGCCAGCCGCAAGGTCTCGCGCCTCTCGCACGCGATCGCCAAGCTCGGCAAGTAAGCTGCTGCCGCGGTGCTGCGGCAAGTTCGCCGAGCTTGCTGGCTGAACTGGCGACAAGCACCGCCCGCACCGCAGCAAAACACCGCGTGAGCTGCGCGCCGCATGAAGCGGCGTTTGCCACCGCGAAATTGCTTGGCGCTTTTTCGAAAAATCGATGACAATGACACGGCGCGGACGTTGACGACGTTCCGCGCACGCGTGCGTTCGTCAAACTGTCACGGCCATGTCAGACAGTTGTGGGCGCCAAGTATTTTCAGCGCCTTTCGTCAATCCGTTTTTTGCCAATCCAAGAATTGCAGCGCGTTTTATCGTTGGGGCTACCCTCGATTGCCGGACAAAAAATTCAGCGTTCACGTAATGACTTAGGCAGAATATGACGTCGAGGACCCGGAAATGCCTGTGCCACAATGGCAAAGCGACCTCTGGCCTGACGATTTTTTCTAACAACATACCGCCACACCTTACGCCATCGGCGTGCGCAATTCCCCACGACTCATCAACATGTTGGTTGGCGAGCGGTAGAAAATTCGAACATGTCGCCGCGTGCCGCACAACTGGCGCGCTGCAATCGTCCGACAATTCGAAATTGCCCAGCGGCGCGTGTCGTGTATTTTGACGAATGCGCGCGGACATTCTCCGCGACGCGCTCAGAAACAAGGAACGGTTCTGCGCTCATTGGCAGATGAGAACGGCTATCTGTTGCCCGGTGGCGGAAATCCACCGGCGAAAAGATGAGCGGGCATGACTTGGATCGTAAATTGCCCGCGCCGGATTTATCGCTGACGATGAAAGGACCGAATGGCACCTGAGGCGGATCGAGCGTCGCAAAGTTGAATTGCAAGCAGTTCGGATTTTGCGAAGATGGATTGGCAGCGGGACCAGATCGATAGCGAGCCTGGGCGAAAGCCCGAAGAAGGGGGGACTGTGATGATAGCGAACTCTGATACGAATAATGGTGACGGCGTCTCCTCGTCGTTCTACACCGGCTCGTACAGCGTGTGCTCTCGTCAGGTCTCCGACGTTCACTTGGGTAACGCGCCGCCCAACATTTAAAGGCGCGATCCCGTCTCCTTCAAAACAATATCGCGCCGTATCCGCCAGGCCCGGCAAGATATCCCGTAAGCGTGTTGCGTCTCGTACCGGCGCGTCGACGGCTCACGCCGTCAGGCCGAGCAACCCATTGTCCGTTCAACCAACCAGACCAAAACAAAAGAGAAGAAGAAAATGCCGAACGACGATCAGGAGAGCTGGCTCAGAGTCAAAGCGCGCCTGCGCTCTGAAGTGGGCGACGACGTCTTCTCCAGCTGGTTTGGCCGCATGGAACTCGAAGGTATTGACGACGGCGGCGTGCGCCTGTCGGTGCCAACCCGCTTTCTCAAGAGCTGGATCCAGTCGCACTATGCCGAAAAGGTGCTTTCGTGCTGGCAGTCCGAGCGTAGCGAAGTCGGCCGCATCGAGCTGATCGTCCGTTCGGCGGTGCTCAAGACGACCGCGCAGCCGAAGGCGAAGGTGGAACCGACCGCGCTTCACGGCGCCGGCGAAGGTCGCCCGCTCAATGGCAATGGCGCGGGTCGCCCGATCCCCGCCGGCGAT
>Ga0180223_1001519_pt1 | contig 17654 bp, 16 predicted proteins | sample eDN5th30CKraftOP_FD_151337 | JGI IMG/M metagenome (GOLD analysis project Ga0180223, IMG submission 151337) | Enriched Organic Plus compost microbial communities from Emeryville, California, USA - eDNA 5th pass 30_C Kraft OP (version 2) (version 2) ...
TCGCCCTCGAAGCTGACGCCGGGTCCCTCGCTGGTCGGACCGTTCTCAAGGGCGACCCGGACCGGGCGGTTCAGTTCGGTGCCAAGGTCAAGCAGCGGCGTTGCGGCATCGATGATGCGCGGCACGGTGGTGCGATAAGCCATCGTCGCATAGCTGCGCGCATCGGCGGCGGTCTGCCGCACGAAGTTGGCGCCGCGCGGCGTGTTGGCGACCCAGAACGGAAACACGATGTCCAGCCGCTGACCGTAGGCGCGCCGCAAGGCCCGGAAGGTGTCGCGCCACGCAGCGAGGTCGTCCGGATCATCGACGCTGAAGTCCGGCAGCACGTAGGGTTCGATGTCGTATTGCAGGCCATCCAGTTGCTCGCCGGTCCTGGCGCTGGCCTGCCAGGCGCGGATCACCTTCGCCCGTGCGACGGCATGGGCGCGTCCGTCAGGAAACACGAAATGCGGGTCGCCTTCGACCGCGAGGACCGATACGCCGCGCCCATGCGCCTTGCGCAGGAAGGTCCTCAATGCGGCGGCGTGGCGCACCTGATCGTTGCGGATCTCGAGGGCGATATAGAGCGTGCCGATCTTCAGGTCCTGCGCCTGCGTCAGCAATGCATCGGCGTGTTGCCGCCAGACGAGATCGTCCCACAGCCAGGCGGAGCGGCCGCCCGATGTCTTGCTGGAGGACACCGGCTCCGCAATGGCCGGTACCGTGGCCGCAAAGGCGAGCAGCAACGCGGCAACGAGCTTCGGCAGGTGAAGATACAAGGGCGGACGCTCCGGCAGCCGGACGGATGCGATCATCCTGCCCGGCGGCGGCTAATATCCGATGAACCTTGCCGGTTGGGAATATCCCTCCGGGCCGGCTGCGCCTTGCGCACTGTCTGGGCTTGACGACGGCATCAGCCAATCACCGAAAGGGGCGAAGCGACATCGGCAAAGGCCGGGACGAGAGACAGTCGTCAGACGCCGGGTCCCTGCGGGCCGGCCGTCAGGTCAGGCGGCGATATCGTCCACGTCGCACTTCAGTTGCGCAGCCTGTTCCAGGCACTTGTCGCACTTGCAGCCCTTCGGCTTGATGAAGATGTCGAAGTAGCTCTTGCCGTAATGGAAGGTGATTTCCTCGCCCGGCCGGATGCGCCGCCGGGCGCGGAAGATGACCCGTCCTCTCTCCACATCCGCCTCCGCATTGGGGCGGCAGGAGTGATTGGTGTAGCGGGCGATGTTGGTGCGGCAGGAGCCGTCGATGGTCCAGCGGCTGTTGACCTCGAACAGATACTTGTTGCTGCCGCGGGCCTCGAGCTCGATGGCTTCCTTGGTGGTCAGGCGCGGACCCAGATATTCGACGATGAACTCGCCTTTGGCGATCTCATGAGTGGCGAACAAGCCAAGGCCGGTCTTCGAGCGGCCGACGCGAAAGGGACGGGGAGACATAGACAGGCGAATCCAGTGAGTGACCCGCTTGCATATCGCTTGGCCGTGATGGGTTGGCAAGATGAAGCAATAAGCAACTGCGCTTTGGATATCACGTTGGCGCCGTCATCCACAGCCAAGTGGTGATCAGGCTGGTCAATCAATGATGACGTCGATCGCTGGACCGACGTCAGTCCAAAGGATGTGGCCCGGACTGCCACGCTTGTCGGGCTACGATGTCGTGCCTTGCTCCGCTGCGCATCGATGTTGGCGAGCTCCACGTAACCTCCCAGGCCTTCATCTCCTTGAGCAGCAGGTCGCGCAACATTCTGGAATTGCCGGGCAGGGCGTCGGCTTCCGCTGTGAGATTGAACATGTCGGTCTCCGGATCGGCAACGATCTCGCTTTGAGCCAGTGAAAAAGAAAGGGATGGCAACCCGCAGCGTGGGTTGAGCGCCGTCTGCGAGGTTGCGATGATGGTTGATGAGCTTCGCTACGCTTGACCCGTCCTGCAGACTGGAGATTCCATGTTGAACCAGACGGACCTGCATCACCTGCGCCGTTGCGTCGAACTCGCCCGGCAAGCACTGGAGGCGGGTGACGAACCGTTCGGTTCCGTGCTGGTCGACGCCAAGGGGATCGTCCGCTTTGAGGATCGCAATCATGTCGCGTCCGGCGATCATACGCGGCATCCCGAGTTCGAGATTGCGCGCTGGGCGGCGGCCAACATGAGTGCCGAAGACCGTGCGGCGGCGACAGTCTATACATCCGGCGAACATTGTCCGATGTGTGCGGCGGCGCATGGCTGGGTCGGGCTCGGCCGCATCGTCTATGTGAGTTCGTCCGCGCAGCTTGCATCGTGGCTCGACGAGCTCGGGGCCCCGCCGCCGCCGGTGAGCACGTTGCCGATCAACGCCGTGGTTCCCGGAGTGACTGTGGAGGGGCCGATTTCCGGGCTTGCCGATGAGGTGCGCGACCTGCACCGCCGTCGTCACGGCGCGGGATAGGTGACCGGGAGGCGACGTCGCCATGCGGCCGACGCACTCCCCAACGGCGGATGAAAGGATTAGAAGCAGTCGAACCTGATACGCGAAGGACCTGCCCGTATGAACATTCCCGCCCAGATCGTCCCGCCCTATAGCCACACCCCGCTGTTCCCGCTCGGCAAGGACACGACTCCCTACCGCAGGATCACCGGCGAGGGCGTCCGGGTGGAGGTCATTCTCGGCAAGGAGGTGCTGGTGGTGGAGCGCGCCGCGATCAAGGCGCTGGCGGAAGCCGCCTTCATGGACATCAACCACCTGCTGCGGCCCGGGCATCTCAAGCAGCTCCGCTCGATCCTCGACGATCCGGAAGCCAGCCAGAACGACCGCTTCGTCGCCTACGACTTCCTCAAGAACGCCAACATCGCCGCCGGCGGCGTGCTGCCGATGTGCCAGGACACCGGCACCGCGATCATCATGGGCAAGAAGGGGCGGCTGGTGTTCACCGACGGCGACGACGAGGCCGCGCTCGCCGAGGGCGCGCGGGACGCCTACCTCAAGCGCAACCTGCGCTATTCCCAGCTCGCGCCGGTCTCGATGTTCGAGGAGGTCAACACCCGCAACAACATGCCGGCCCAGGTGGAGATCTATGCGGAGGGCGAGGACAGCTACAAGTTCCTGTTCATGGCCAAGGGTGGCGGCTCGGCCAACAAGACGTTCCTCTACCAGGGGACGCCCTCCATGCTCACCCATGACCGGATGCTGGCGTTCCTGAAGGAGAAGATCCTCACCCTGGGCACTGCGGCGTGCCCGCCCTATCACCTGGCCATCGTCATCGGCGGCACCTCGGCGGAGCTTAACCTCAAGACCGTGAAGCTGGCCTCCACTCGCTATCTCGACACCCTGCCGACGGAAGGCTCCGAGGCCGGCAATGCGTTCCGTGATCTTGCGATGGAAGCCGAGATCCACAAGCTGACACAGTCGCTCGGCGTCGGCGCGCAGTTCGGCGGCAAGTATTTCTGCCACGACGTGCGCGTGATCCGGCTGCCGCGCCATGGGGCCTCGCTGCCGATCGGCATCGGCGTCTCCTGCTCGGCCGACCGGCAGGCGCTCGGCAAGATCACCCGTGACGGCGTGTATCTCGAGGAACTGGAGCACAATCCGGCGCAGTACCTGCCGGACCTCGATGAGGACATGCTCGGCAGCGACACGGTGAAGATCGACCTCAACCGGCCGATGAAGGAGATCGTGGCCGAGCTGTCGAAGTATCCGATCAAGACCCGGCTTTCGCTCACCGGGCCGATGATCGTCGCGCGCGATCTCGCCCATGCCAAGCTGCGCGAGCGGCTGGAAAGCGGGCAGGGGCTGCCCGACTATTTCAAGAACCATCCGGTCTACTACGCCGGTCCGGCCAAGACGCCGGAGGGCTATGCCTCCGGCGCATTCGGGCCGACCACAGCGGGGCGCATGGATTCCTTCGTGGCCGATTTCCAGGCAGCCGGCGGCTCGATGGTGATGGTGGCGAAGGGCAACCGCGCCCCGGCCGTGCGCGAGGCCTGCAAAAAATACGGTGGCTTCTATCTCGGCTCGATCGGCGGCGTGGCGGCGAACCTCGCCGAGCACTGCATCAAGAAGGTCGAAACGGTCGAATATCCCGAACTCGGCATGGAGGCGATCTGGCGCATCGAGGTCGAGGACTTCCCGGCCTTCATCGTCGTCGACGACAAGGGCAACGACTTCTTCAAGGAACTGAATCTGGGGTGAGCCCGTCTGTAGCCCGGACGGAGCGCAGCGCAATCCGAGTTCGTTCTCGCCAGCATTACAGGATGGGTTGAGCCCGGCGAAACCCATCACGGCCTTGCGCGGGACCCCGCGGGTTTTGCGCGCTCAACCCGCGCCACAGCCCCGGGCCGCCTACCAGCCCTCGCGAATCTCTTATTGTTCACCGATACCCGCAGCGAAGGGATTGCCTTCCACGCGTAATGGTTTTAAGAACAAAAAGAGTACAAAGAGGGCCGATGATCGAAATTCTGCTGGCACAGAAGGCGGACATCCTGCCGATCGCCACCCTGGTGGTGGCGATGTTGGGGACGGTATTCGCGCTGCTGGCGTTTCTCGCGGCGCGGCGCAGACCGGTTGACGAGCCGCTTGGGCGGCTGGAGGCGGGAGCGCTGCTGCGCCAGGAGGGTGACGCCGTCCGCGATGCCATCGAGATCAGCTCCGGCCGGTTGCGTCAGGAGGTCGGCCAGGTGCTGGCGCAGAACCAGAGCGCGACGATCACGGCGACAGGGGAGGCTGCGCGAAGCCTGCGGGACGAGCTCAACGCCAGCTTCCAGCGCATGCGCCTCGCCGTCAGCGAGACGATCACCCAGGCCAGCGACCATCAGAAGGAGCGGCTGGAGAACATCCGCAAGGCGCTCGATGAACTGGTGATGAAGCAGGCCCAGACCGGGGAACAGTTGCGCGCCACGGTGGAGGGGCGGCTCGATCTGCTGCGCAGCGAGAATGCGGCCGAACTGGAGAAGGTGCGCCAGACCGTCGACGAGAAGCTGCAGACGACACTGGAAACCCGGCTTGGCGAGAGTTTCACACGCGTGGTGGAGCAACTCACTCGTGTGTCCGAAGGCATTGGCGAAATGAGGGTGCTGGCAACAAATGTCGGCGATCTCAAGAACGTCCTGACAAACGTCAAAGCTCGCGGCATGTTTGGCGAGGTTCAGCTTGCCTTGCTGATTGAGGATTTCCTGACTGCTGATCAATATCTTTGTAACGCACAGATCAAGGACGGAAGTGCTGAGCGAGTTGAATTCGCCATCCGGTTCCGTATTGGAACGGACGGAGACGAGATGCTGCTTCCGGTTGATGCCAAGTTTCCGCGTGAGGATTACGAGCGGCTTCTGGGAGCGAGCGAGGCGGGTGATGTCAAGCTTGTGGCGCATTTCCGGGCGCAACTTCACGCACGTATCCGCGCTTGCGCGCGGGACATCCAGGCGAAATATATTGATCCGCCACGGACAACGGACCACGGCATTCTGTTTTTGCCGACCGAGGGGCTTTATGCTGAAGTTCTTCGCGAGCCGGCTCTTGCCGAAAGCTTGCGCCGCGAGTTTGCAGTGATTGTTGCTGGCCCGACGAACTTTGCCGCGATCCTGAGTGCCTTTCAGATGAATTTCCGTTCGCTTGCGTTGGCCAAGCGGTCGAGTGAGGTCTGGAAGGTCCTCGGCGCGGTGCGCACCGAATTTGGCAAATACAACGATGTTGTTACCAGACTCGGTAACCAGCTTCAGACCGCTTCCAACTCTGTCCATTCGCTGGGGCAGCGCACGCGTGCCATGGACCGAAAGCTGAGGTCGGTGGAGACGTTGCCAGAAGACGGAAGCGCGGCCCGGCTTCTCGGCCTGGATCAGGCACTGCCTGACACCACTGACGACGATATCTACGAGGCTGGTTCATCTCGCTTAACGTCGGCTATCGGGGCGAGCACTGCCACGCGTGCGGCAGAATAGGGCGGGTCTGCTTGGGGAGCAGCCATCCGGGAATGACCCTAGCCGAAGCAGTGGAACAAATTTTCAGGCTTGATATGCTCGGCCATAGGATCGCCCATAGTTCATCCTAGGTGGTCGCCATGAGGCATGTCGTTCTCCTTGGGGACTCGGTCTTTGACAATGGCGCCTATGCCGGCAACGGTGGCGTGATCCAGCAACTGCGTGCGCTCATTCCGGCGACATGGCGCGCGAGCCTGTGCGCGGTCGATGGTTCCACCACCATCGACGTGCCCATCCAGCTTGACCGCACGCCGGCGGATGCCACCCACCTGGTGGTGAGCGTCGGCGGCAACGACGCGCTCGCGCAAACCGGCATCCTGGGCGAAACGGCGGATTCGATGGCGCGGGCGCTCAGCCGTCTGGCGGATATTGCCGGAGGGTTCGAGCGGAACTACCGGACCATGCTGGATACGGTGCTCGACCGCGGCCTGCCGGCCGCCTTCTGCACCATCTATTATCCGCAGTTTCCCAATCCGCTGCGCCAGCGGCTGGCCGTCACCGCGCTCACGGTGTTCAACGACAGCATCATCCGCGAGGTTGTTTCGCGAGGGCTGCCGTTGCTCGATCTGCGGCTGATCTGCAGCGACCCGGCGGACTATGCCAATGCCGTCGAGCCGTCAGCGCAGGGTGGAGGCAAAATCGCCGCCGCGATCCATCGGCTGATCGGCATCCACGACTTCGGCCGCCACCGCACCGAAGTCTTCGCCGGCTGATCGCAGCCGCTCCGCCATCCGCTTGCTGCTCCGGCGTTTATGGCGTCGCTTCGAGCTTGCGCAAGCTGTCCAGCAGCATGGCGTCGGCGGGATGGAATTCCAGTCCGCGCCGCAGGTCAGCGATCGCTTCGGCGCGGCGGCCGATCTGGTTGAAGGCCTGCGCGCGTTCAGAATAGAGCCCGGCATGGGTCGGCGCCATTTCAAGCCCCTTGTCGAGGATGCTGATGGCGCGGCTGAGGTCGCCGCGGGCGCGCAGGCTGCGCCCGACGCCGAGATAGCCTGCGGGACTCCACGGCGCGAAGCGGACCACCATCGCAAAATCGGAGAGAGCGCGGTCATACTCGCCTTTCGCCGCCCGGCTGCGCCCGAGGATGTCATAGGCGGTGGCATTTTCCGGCTGGCGGATGATGACCTCGCTGGCGTCGTGGATGGCGCGGTCGTGCTCGCCGACCTTCGCGTAGATCGATGCACGCACCTCCTGGGCCGCGACATTGTCGCGGTCGAGTTCGAGGGCGCGATTGACGTCCACGAGGGCGACATCGTTGTTGTCCTTCTCGTGCTGGATCGAGCCGCGCAGGACGTAAGGGTTGGCCTTGCCCGGATCGCGCCGGATCGCCTCGTCAACGTCGGCCAGCGCCTTCGTCAGATCGCCCTTCTTGCGATGGACCAGCGCCCGGGTGGTGTAGGCGTAGGCATCCGGAACCTGCAGGCTGATCGCCATATCGAGATCTGCGAGCGCTTCGTCAAACTGGTCGAGCCGGCGCCGGGCTTCGCCGCGCAGGAGATATGCGGTGGCCCATTTCGGCGACAGACGGATCGCTTTGTTGATATCCTCCAGCGCGGTCTCATTGTCGTCCTTCACCAGCCGGATGTCGGCGCGTCCGAAATATGCAAATGCGATCTTTGTATCGAGCTTGATCGCGCGATCGAAATCCGCCAGCGCCAGATCATATTCATGACGGTCGTTGCGGATTTCGCCGCGGATGGCGAAAGGCAGACCTTCGCGGGCATTCAGCTTGATCGCCCGTTCGGCATCGACGAGCGCGCCGTCGAGATCGCCCTTGCTTCGCATCACCCGCGCCCGGAGCGAGGGATAAAACCATTCCTTTGGCGCAAGGCGGGCGGCGTGCTGGAGATCAGCCGCGGCGCGCTCGAGGTCCTTCTGTTCCATGTAGGCGAAGCTGCGGTAGCCATGGGCGCCGGCGAGATTTTTTGGCGACAGCTTGCGTTCCTTGATGATGCGTGAGCACGCCGCGATGATCGCCGCGGGCTTGGCTTTCTTGTTGATGCAGACCGCCGTGTCTTTTGGCGACGCCTGGGCAGATAGACCGGCCGCGAGCAGCAATCCCGCCGCCCAAAGCGCCAGTGTTGTTCGCCACATACCGGTCCCCCGCGACCAATCCTTCTCGTCAGCCGGGGATACTACCCTGCATTGCAGAAAATGCCAGATCGTTCGGCTCCGGCGGCCGGCCGCAGGCGCAATAGTCCGGGCCTGGTCGCGTATCACGCGGGGCGTCCGGAGCGCTTTCTGACCGGATCGAGACTGAAAGCGCTCTCGATCTGTTGTTTGACCGAGCTTGCCCGGAAAATCGGTAGCCGCTTGTCCGGAAAACGCCCTAAGCCGCCTTGCTGTCGGTCGTCTTTGTCTGCAGGTAATAGTTCGCCCGCCGCCCGAGAACCAAGCGGCGCAACACGCGGCGCATGGTTTCATTCTTGCGCAGCGGATCGACCACGGCCTTGACGCTGCGCAGCGTCGTCACCTTCACCGCATCGAGCGCTTTGCTGTGCCCAGGCGCACTCTGCGGCATTCCGATCGACCGCAACATCGAATTGACCGTGAGCACATCGTTGCGCCACAGGATGTCGTCGGTCTTCCAGGTGATCGCCATGGAGATCGAATAGCCGTCGGTGGTGCCGACCCAGTGCGGCCACTGATAGGGAACGAAGATGCCGTCGCCGGGCGACAGCTCATAGTGGACGCCCTTGGCGTCGAAGGATGGGTCGAATTTCAGGTTGCGGTGCTTGATCAGCACGTGCTCGATCGCTTCTTCCGAAGCGACGGAATTGTCGCGGTTGTCATAGACGTGAAACCGTTTGCCGCCGTGGATCTGCACAAAGATGTTGTTTTCGTTGTCGGCGTGGAATGGCGTGATGGAATTCGGCGACGAGACGAAGATGAAGCCGCGGATGTCGTGAAAGCCCGCCTCGGCGAGGCTGTTATAGCCGTTGGCCTTCACCACCGAGAGCAGCACCTGGTCGATCAGCGCCCGATATTCCGGGTCTTCTTCCACGCTCTTGAGCACCATCCAGGCCGAACAGGTTTCAATCCGGCGGATGATTTCGTCCGGGGGCAGATCGACCATCGGTGTCGAGTCCGGGTCCTGGGTGATGTTGACCTTGCCGGAATTGAACTCGATTCGGTCACGCGGCATGCGCGCCTGCAGCTCAAGCAGCCGGGGCAGGGTGAACAGCGGGTTGTTGGCGAGTTCGTGTCGGATGGCGAACGTGGTGTGTGGAAATGCGCTCGTGAAAGAAGCGGCATCCACGGCTTCAACAATGCTCATGGGCGGCGTTCCCTGATGGTGCGGATGGTGTGGACGATGCGGCGGGCCTGCTCGCGTGCCCGTTGGCGCCCGCGGATCAGCTGTTCGATAGGGGTGATGAACGGATCGTTGGCGCGCAACGGGATCAACTGGTCCACCAGCGTCATCCGGCCGTCCCAGATCTTGTCGATCATTGGGTGGTCGGCGTCGGCGTTGGAATCCACGTCGGTGACAGCGGGGTCGGCGCACCAGGCGCGGGTCAGTTCGAGGGTGAGCTGCACGCCGGGTGAGTTCTTGGCTTCACCTTCATCAAAGGCGATCTTGAAGAAGTGGGCGCTGCCGCCCTCCCGAAGGACGAGGCCGACGGCAAGCGGCTGATCGCCGCGCATCAGCAATGCGACGGAACCCAGGCCGCGCGCCGCGAGCCTGGACATCGCGCTGCGGATGAAGGCTGCGTCGCCCGCATGCTGCACCATCGCGGTGCCGCGCTTGCCCTTCCAGCCCGTGGCCTCGAGCGCCAGGAAAACCTCCACGGCCGCCTCGACCTCGGCGGGCGTCTCCACGATCCGGAACGACACCGCCCCGGAATCCTCAAGCCGGTGCCGCTGGCGGCGGAGGTCCTTCAGCTTCTTGGCGCCGAGGGCCTGCTTGAGCATCTGCTCGGCGTCGCCGCGGGCATCCAGCCTGGCGCGCTGATAGCTGTTGACGGTGCGGGGGGCGATCCCGCGCCGCGTCAGGACCTTTTGCAGCGTGTCGAACACGGCGCCGCCCGTGCAGAGCAGCGGAAGCCAGAGCGCGCGGGCGCCGCTGGCCGCCGCGCTGTCCAGCAGCGCCTCGATGGCATGTTCGGGGCATTCGTTGTCGATCAGCGGCGTGTTGAGCGGGGCATAGGGCTTCCAGCTCACCAGCATGGGAATTGGCAGCTTCAGGGCCTGCCAGGCGGACACCACCGGCAGGCAGGCGATCAGCCGCCCGTGATCCTGATGATCCCAGCCCAGCAGGGCTTTGGCGCCTGCATAGCCGCCGGCATTCTGCACCACCGCGCAGGCCCAGTCGGGATGATAGAAGGCATTGGTCTCCAAGGCGCGGTCCGAGAGGCTGGACCAGGCGGCTTTTGGAACATCCGCCAGCGCGAGCAGTCTTTGTTGCATGGGCAACGAGATAGCATGTGCCGACAGGTCAATGGCCGCTGTCACGGTCTCCCGCATTCTATTGTCCCTCGGCCATTCTGCCGCCATCCGGAAGATGCATGGCTGCGGCATGTCCCCGCTGCGGCATGTCGTCTGCCGCGCCCCGTGGCCTTGCCCCGCATCGACGGATATCTACCGCTTTCCCGCGCAGATTGCACGGATGTCCTGTCCGGAAGGTTACCGCGACCGAGGAAACGCGGGCCTATCGGCCGACAAGTTTCTCCCGCGTCATTCCGCCACCGGGCGGTCAGAACGGAAGCGTCTGAAGGCGCCGGAGACGGCGCAGGCCCAGGCCGAACGTCACCGCAAACCCGAGCAGCGCACCTGGGAAGGACAGCAGAACGGGCGCGGTGGCGAGGCCCATATAGCAGCCGCCGGAATCGCCCGGCGCGTTGCACGCCGGATCGAACTGGATCGCGATCAGCATCGCGAAGAAGCCGAGGATCGGCAGCAGGATCGCCCAGGCGAGCCCCCACAGCACGGAGCGGCCCACCAGCCGGCCCAGGCCCGCCGGGCGAGGCCGCCGTGGCCGGCGCTCCGTCTCGGCGGCGGGATAGCCCGCGGCTTCGATCGCCAGACAGAGCGCCTCGGCGCCAGACCGGGAGCGCACTTCCACCAGTCCCTGCGGGATATGGCCGACAACCATGGCATCCGGATCGAGGCTGTGGATCGCTGCCTTTACCGCATCGAGTTGGACAGCATCGATCAGGCCGATGACGGCGATGAAGACGGGCCGGGAAGAAGGAACGGGTGAAGCTTCGTCCACAGTTGTCAGCCTGTGCTTCCGTCGTCGGCGAGGGCTTCATCCCTCAGCCAGGGGATCGTCAGCCGAGCCGCCCGTTCGGCGTCCGCGCAGGTTGCATAAAGGCCCGACTGCTCCGGAACGACGTAAGCGTAACCCTCAAGGCCGTCAAAGGGTGGCTGATACTCTTCGCGCTCCTCGATGAACTTGAACAGGCCTTTGGGGCTTTCCACGACATAGGCAACGGCTCCGCCCTTGGGATGGCGCCAGCTTTTCACGATCCTGGGGTCAACAGGGCCGGTCCGTTCTTCACTGTCCATCATGACAACTTAACGCCGAACGCCCGGTCCTGATGCGATGGCATCAAGCCGCCCTTTGTTTGTGTTTACCCTCGAAGGCCGGTGCGACTTCGGACATGAAACGGCTCATCTCGTCTTTCACCTGAGCATGCGGTTTCATGCCGACGTTGACGTAAAGGATCACCTCGTCGAAGCCGGCGGCCTCGACTTTCTTGAGCACGTTGAGGATATGCGAGGGCGGCCCGAGCAGCACCGAATTTTCGCCGAGGTCCTCCGGCTTCACGTTGCGCAGCCGCTCCACCATGCCGATGAAGTAGCGGTAGCTCGGCGGCGAAGTCGCCGGGTCGCTCGGGAATGAGGGGATCACGCATTCGCGGTAGTAGCGGATCTGCCGCGCCCGCTGCTCGGCCTCCTGCTGGGGATTGTCGGCGAAATGGGTGAAATAGCTGCACATCAGCCGTCCCGGCCTGGTGCCGTATTTGGCGCAGGTCTCGTGATAGAGTTCCGCGACCTGCTTGAGCCCGCCATAGCTCAGCGCCGCGGCGAAGGGGGCGACGATCAATCCGCAGCCGAGCCGCGCGGCGAGTTCGATCGAGGGCTTCGAGAACGAGCCGATATAGGCGGGCAGGGGCCGCTGCACCGGCTTGGGCGTGATGCTGATGTCCTCGAACTGGTAATATTTGCCGTTGTGGTCGATCGGGCCGTCCGCATCCCAGAGCGCGCGCACGATCTCCATGCCCTCCTCGAACAGCGTCTGGTTGTCGTCGAAGTTGATGCCGAAGGGCTCATATTCACGCCGGTCGTAGCCGCGGCCGGCGGCGAAATCGACGCGGCCGTTGCTGATGAGGTCAAGCGTGGCCCATTGTTCCGCGACCCGGATCGGATTGTGCAGCGGCAGCACGGTCACGGCGGGGGCGAGGCGGATATGCTTGGTCAGCGCCGCGATCTGCGCCAGCACCAGGTCGGGGCAGGAGAGCACGCCGAGCGCGTTGAAATGGTGTTCGCCGATCCAGGCCGAATGCATGCCCAGCCGGTCGGCATGCAGGGCCTCGGCGGTGATGTCGGCGACGAACTGGTTGGCCGAGCGGGTGTTCCCCTCGTAGTGATTGTCGCTCAGCGTGAAATAGCCGAACTCCATGGATATCCTCCCGCTATTGCCGACTGCCGGCTTTGTCGTATGACAATATCGGGATGGCCGCGCGCCAGCAATCGCGGCCCTGGTGAAGGATGCAGAGCATGAATGTGACGGCGCAAACGCCGGCCCGGGTGAAGGGACCGCTGGTCTGGCTCGACATGGACCAGACCGAACTCGATGATGCCTATGACCAGAGCAAGTATGCGCCGAACATGGACATCATGAACCGGCGGCGTACGGCGGGAAGCAATGCGGTGCGGGCCCGGCTCGGGATGCCGGCGCGCTATGCCTATGGCGAGACGCCGATCGAGGGGCTTGATGTGTTCGAATGCGGTGTCGCCAATGCGCCGATCGCGGTGTTCGTGCATGGCGGCGGCTGGCGGATCGGCGATGCGGCAAGCTACGCCTTCGGCGCCGAAACATTCGTCAACGCCGGCGCCCACTATGTTCCGCTCGATTTCACCAATGTGGACAAGACCGGCGGTGATCTCACGCCGATGGTGGAGCAGATCTGCCGCGCGATCGGCTGGATCTACCGCAGCGCCGGAACCTTCGGCGGCGACCCGAACCGGATTTACCTGTTCGGGCATTCCTCCGGCGCGCATCTGGCCGGCGTGGTGCTGACCACCGAGTGGGAGAAGCTCGGCCTGCCGCGCGATGTGCTCAAGGGCGGCGTGACGTGCTCAGGCATGTATGATCTTGAAGCGGTGCGTCTCTCCGCGCGGTCGTCCTATGTGAACTTCACGGACGAGATGGTCGATGCGCTCAGCAGCCAGCGCCACATCGACCGCATCACCTGTCCGGTGACGGTGCTGATCGGCGATTGCGAGACGCCGGAATTCCAGCGGCAGGCGCGGGAGTTCGCGGCGGCGCTGAAGGCGGCCGGCAAACTCGCGGATTATCAGATCGGCGTCGGGCTCAACCACTTCGAGATTTCCGAGACGCTGGGCAATCCCTATGGATTGTTTGGACGGGCGGCATTGGCCCAGATGGGCCTGGCGCCGGCGTAAGTGTTTGTCTACCTGGGCGCGGTGAGGATTTGGCGTCGTTGCCGGCGCGACCCGGCAATGACGGAATCCCCGGTGATCACGGGAACTCGTTGTAGCGTCGGGACGTCGGCGCAACGTCACCCGCCGATCACGTCGAGCAGGATGCGGCCGGCGCGCTCGCAGGCTTCAAACGGCGTGTCGAGGTGAGTGACGGCGCGCAGCTTGTTTGGACCGAAGACGCTGACGAGCACACCGCGCTCGCGGGCCTGTTGCGCGACGCTCTGGCCATTGGGCGCGTCGCCGACCAGATCGAAGACGATGATGTTGGTCTGCGGTTCGGCGACGAGCCGTATGCGTGAAGACTGCGACAGCATCTGTCCGAGCATCCGCGCGCTGACATGGTCATCAGCCAGGCGTGCAAGATTGTGATCGAGCGCATAGTCTGCCGCGGCGGCAAAGAACCCGACCTGCCGCATCGCTCCGCCAAGCCTGCGGCGGAAACGAACGGCCGCGGCGATGAGATCGCGTGATCCGGCCAGCAGTGACCCACCGGGCGCGCCAAGGCCTTTGGACATCGCCACCATCGTCAGATCAAACGGTTGCGCCAGCTCGGCGACGGACAGGCCGGTCGCCGCGCTCGCATTCCACAGCCTCGCGCCGTCGAGGAACGTGGCCAGGTCACGTGCGCGCGCGGCGGCGCAGATGCGGACGATGTCGTCCTGCGGGAACACCAGGCCACCCATCCGGTTCTGGGTGTTTTCGATCTCCACCAGCGTGGTGGGCGCATAGAGATTGTTGCTGCGCGGCTTCACGGCCGCGATCATGTCGTCCGCCGTGAACAGGCCGTTGCGGCCGGCAACCGTGAACTGCACGCCGGCATTCGCGCCGCCGCCGCCCGCCTCATGCCACACGGCATGGCTTTCCTCCGAGACGATCACGTCGTCACCGGGCCGCGTCAGCGTCAGCAAGGCGGCCTGGTTCGCCTGGGTGCCGGAGGGAAACCACAAGGCGTCTTCCTTGCCGAGCAGCTCCGCGATGCGCCCCTCCAGCCTGTTGACGGACGGGTCATCGCCATACTGCACATCGCCGACCTCGGCCTCGTATATCGCCTTGCGCATGCCGGGCGAGGGCCGTGTGACGGTGTCGGACCGCAGGTCGATGAAATCCATGGTGATGCTCCGGTGCGAGACAATCGGCCTCGTGTCCCGGACGCGATGCAGCGCGTAGCGGTGCATCGCAGAGCCGGGACCCATATCCAAATCATTCGTTGTTTAACATACTCATTAAAAATGATGGGTCCCGGGTCTGCAGTGCAGGACTTCGTCCCGCGCTGCGCCCGGGACACGAGGCTGAGGTTTGCATATGCACCTCAAACCTTGGCGTCTCAGTGAATCACCTATCTCAGCGCCCTACAGGTTTCACTGCGTAGCCATATTGGTTCGGCCAGCTTGGCGTCGCGCCCAACGCCAGTGCGGCGTGCTGCGGCCAGTAGGGATCGCGCAGCAGTTCACGGCCGAGGAAGACAAGGTCGGCGTCACCGCCGGTGATGATATCGTTGGCGTGGTGCGGTTCGGTGATCATGCCGATGGCGCCGGTCATGATGCCGGCATCGGCGCGGATGCGCGTGGCGAACGGCACCTGATAGCCCTTGCCGAGCTTGATGGCCTGCGCCGGTGATGCACCGGCGGACGAGCAATCGACCAGGTCGACGCCCAGCGCCTTGAGCCGGCCGGCCAGCACGACGGACTGGTCGAGGTCCCAGCCGCCGTCCACCCAGTCGGTCGCGGAGATGCGGACGAACAGCGGCAGATGATCCGGAATGATGTCGCGCAGGCGCGCGGCCACGCGGAGGATCAGCCGCATGCGGTTCTCGAGGCTGCCGCCATAGTCATCGTCACGCGCGTTGCTGAGCGGCGACAAAAACTCGTGCAGCAGATAGCCATGTGCGCCGTGGATCTCGATCACCTTGAAGCCGGCGGCGAGGGCCCGTTTCGCGCCCGCTTCGAAGGCTTCGACAATGGCGTCGATGCCTGTCGTGTCGAGCGCGTCCGGGGTCTGGCTGACGTTATCGAAGGAGATTGCGCTTGGAGCCACCAGCGGCCAGGCGCCGTTCTCGGCCGCCAGCGGGCCGGAGCCGTTCCATGGCGTGCGCCGTGCGCCCTTGCGGCCGGCATGGGCGAGCTGGATGCCAGGCACCGCCCCCTGGCTTTCAATATAGTTCACGATGCGGGCGAGGGGCGCGATATGGTCGTCGCTCCAGATGCCGAGATCGTCAGCCGAGATGCGGCCTTGCGGCGTGACCGCGGTCGCTTCGGCGATGATGAGCGCGGCGCCGCCGGTGGCGCGGCTGCCGAGATGGACGAGATGCCAGTCGGTCGCGAAACCGTCGTGGCAGGAATACTGACACATCGGCGACATCACGATGCGGTTGCGCAGGGTCACGCCGCGAATGGTGAGGGGACTGAAGAGATTGGTATCAGCTGATTGATCTGCTGCGAGTGGACCACCGGCCGGCTGGCGGGTTCTGTCATCCATCTGTCATCTCTCACATGCGGCCAGTCGAACGGCGTTGCTTCCCGCAACGGCCGCTGATCGGCATTTCCAACATCCCGGCGGAATATTTCAGATAGCGGGTTGTTGGCTGATGTGCATCCGCCGTGGTGGCCGGGACGTATGCATTTTTGCAGGCGCTTCGGCTGCTGTCCCGGGAGTGGTGCGGCGGCGGGCGCGCTTGTTCTCGATATCAAAACAGGGGCGAAAATACATGAAAACACGTCAGGTTCTTTTGTCATTCGCGGCGGCCGCCGGCTTGCTGGTCTCGGCCGCGGCCGTGCAGACGGCGTCGGCCGAGGGGACGGTCTGGTTCGCTGTCCTGAGCGGCGGCAATGAAGTGAGCGGGACGACAGCCAACGCCGGCGACACCAACGGCTATGGCTCTGCGACGGTGATCTCGGCCCCACAAGGCCGGGTCTGTTATGCCATCCTGGTCAACGGCATCACCAAGGCGACCCTTGCGCATATCCATCGCGGACGGGCAGGGGTCGCTGGGCCGGTTGTTGTGAACTTCAGCCCGCCGACCGGTGATGGAACGCCCGGCCGGGTGTCCGGATGCGTGGATATCGACCCGGCGCTTTTCGATGAAATCAACACGACCCCGTCGAACTTCTACGTCAACGTCCACAACGAGGCATTCCCCGCCGGGGCGGTCCGCGGGCAGCTGTTCTGAGGCCAGTGACAGGAACCGATTGCGCAGGGGACCGCGGCTGCGGCCCCCTGCATGCGTTCCTGCCGCCACCTATCCGTGCATGACCCGGCGTCCGGATTGATGGTGGAGGCTCCGTCCGACGTCTGCTAGAACATTTGCAGAAAACGACGAGGGAATGCATATGCTCGAGCGAGTGAAGACGCCGCAGGACGACCTGAAGGTGGAGGTTCTGAACCCCGAAGGTTACCCGCCCAAGATCACCAAGAAGACGGCGGCTGCGCGCCTCAGCACCCTCAATGACAAGGTCATCTATCTGGTCGACTGCCGGTTCGATGACTCGATCGAACTGCTCAAGCAGGTGCAGGCCTGGTTCGCGGAGCATATGCCGAGCGTCACCACCCGGATGGTGTCGCTCTCCAGCTACTATGGCAGCGACGATCCCAAGACCTGGGAGGAGATCAAGGCCAACGGCCATGCCGCCATTCTCGGCGTCGGCCATTGCAGCACCTGCGCCCCGGCCGTCGCGACCCATGCCATCACCCTCGACACCAAATACGGCGTGCCGACCGTGGCGATGCACACCCAGACGTTCAACCGCGTGGTGCGCTCGGTGACCCAGGTCGCCGGCCTGCCGAACCACCCGACCGTGTTCGTGCCGATGCCGGTGATGGGCAAGACTGCCGAGGAACTGCGCGCCTATGTGAACGGCAAGGACCCGATCACTGGCCGCCCGGTGATGGAGGAGGTGATCGAGGGGCTGACCTGCGGCATCGCCAACGACGTGGCATTGCCGGCCGATCGTTCGACCCCGCGCTTCGTGCCGGCGGACACCGAGGCGAACCTGCACCGGCTGTTCCTGGAGAACAACTGGACCGACAAGCTGCCGATCGTGCTGCCGACCGAGGAG
>Ga0180223_1001524_pt1 | contig 17560 bp, 12 predicted proteins | sample eDN5th30CKraftOP_FD_151337 | JGI IMG/M metagenome (GOLD analysis project Ga0180223, IMG submission 151337) | Enriched Organic Plus compost microbial communities from Emeryville, California, USA - eDNA 5th pass 30_C Kraft OP (version 2) (version 2) ...
CAGTTTGGCGGCGGCGGATTCGCGCGGGGCGGTGGCGGCGGATTCCATAGTTTCGCGTCGCACGGCGGCGGCATGCGCAACAGCTTCGCCTCCACCAATCCGGGCGTGACGCGGAATGCGATGGTGAACCGCTCGTTCAACACCAACGCGCGCGTTTCACAGAATATGCAGTATCACCACTGGAATAATGGCGGCCATCACGGCCACCATGGCTGGCGGCATCATCATCGCGGCTGGTGGGGCTATGGCGCGGGCCTCGCGCTCGGCTATGGCCTCTATGACGGGTATTACGACGATCCGTATGCCTATTACGACGACGATTATTACGGCAATTATGCCTACAACGACGACTATGCCGACCAGTGCTATCGCGCTCAGCGTTATCACACACGCAGCGGCTGGCATGTGCGGACTGTGAACGTCTGCCAGTAATGGCCGCGCGATAGCGACAATAAAAAACGGCGGCCCGAGGGCCGCCGCTTTGTTTCGTGAAAGCTGCGCTGCTTTATGCGGCGCGGATCTGGCTGATGAAGCGCTGCACCTCGACTTCGAGCCGGGTGCTTTCCTGCGCCAGCGACTGCGCTGCGGAGAACACCTGCGAGGAGGCGGCACCCGTTTCGCTGTTGCCGCGGCTGACGTCGTCGATGTTGACGGCGACCTGCGAGCAAAGCTCGGCGGCCTGACGCACATTGCGGGCGATCTCCTGCGTGGCGGCGCCCTGTTCCTCGACGGCGGCGGCGATGGCGGAGGAGATTTCCGAGATCTGATCGATCGTCGCGCTGATCTCCTTGATCGTCACCACCGAGTCGTCGGTTGCGGCCTGCATGCCGGCGATCTGCGCGCCGATTTCGTCGGTCGCCTTCGCGGTCTGCGACGCCAGTGCCTTCACCTCGGATGCCACGACCGCGAAGCCACGTCCGGCTTCACCGGCCCGCGCCGCCTCAATGGTGGCGTTGAGTGCGAGCAGGTTGGTCTGCTCGGCGATCGCGGTGATCAGCTTGACGACGTCGCCGATGCGTGCGGCGGCGGCGGAGAGTTCGCTGATGCTGGCGTTGGTCTTTTCGGCCTGCTGAACCGCACGCTGGGCGACGCGGCTCGATTCCATGACCTGACGGCCGATCTCGCCGACGGAGGAGGTGATCTCCTCGGTCGCCGCGGCGGTCGACTGGATGCTTTCCGACACCGTGCGCGAGCCGGCGGCGGCGGAGGTCGACAGCTGCTGGGTGACGTCGGCGGCCTTGGTCAGCGTGCCGGCGGACGATTCCATCTCGGTGGAGGCGGATGAGAACGAGGTCACTAGCTCGCCGATCATGGCTTCGAACTTGCGGGTAATGCCGTCCACCGTCTCGGCGCGCTGCATCTTGGCCGTCGCTTCTTCGGCGGCGGCGATGTCGGCGGCCTTCTTGGCGATCAGCGCGTCCTTGAACACCTGCAGCGTGGCGGCGATTTTGCCGATCTCGGTTTTCTTGCCCTGATGCGGGATTTCCGGGGACAGGTCGCCCTGCGCCAGCAACTGCATCGGCTGGACGACCGAGGCAATGCCCTTGGTCACGTCGCGCACGATCAGGAAGGCCGCGGTTGCGCCGAGCAGGATCAGGATGGCGAGGCCGCTGAGCATGACCATGAAGGCTCTTTCATAACCGCTGGTCGCCGTATCGCCGGCATTGTCGGCGCCCTTGTCGTTGAAGACCACGATCTTGGCGAGAGCGGCATCCATCGCGCGGCCGACCTTCACGACCTTGGTAGCGTTCAACTTGCGGGCCTGCGCGAAGTCGTATTTGCGAGCCGCAGCGATCACTTCGTCGGCGCCTGCCCGGAAGGCTTTCCATTCGGTGCCGAGGTCAGCGTACATCGTCTGCTCTGCAGGCGTGGTGGCGAGCTTGCCGTAGGCTTCGTAGGCCTTCACGAAATCGCGTGACCGCGCATCGATGTTCTTCTGGATGTCGACCATCTCGGTTTCATCAGGCCCGGGCAGGTAATCGCGCAAAACGGCCCGGAAGCGGGCGGCCTGGGTCCGCATCTCACCGAGCAGGCGAATGCTAGGAAGCCAGTTGCCCCGAATTTCCTGGGTTGAGGCGTTGATCGTCCGCATCTCGACGATGGAGTAGGTGCTCAGCGCGACGAGCGAGAGCATCAGGACGGAGACGAGGGCGATGAGTTTGGCGCTGATGGAGAGCCTGGAAAGCATGGTCGGAGTCCTTGAGGCGAAGAGCCTTTGAAAACGCAAAGCCGTATGGCCCGGAAAACGGGTCGATGCGGCGGGGAAATGGTCGCGAGTTCCAGTCGGACGAGGCGCCTCGGAAAGAGGTGGGTCCGCATGACAACGGTAAGAAAATAGTGTGAAATGTTGGTAAATTTTGAATCGTCGCGGCGGCTTGGACGACGATTTTGTACCGGTTTTCAGCGGTTTGAGAGAACTACCGGCTGAAGCGCGCCACCAGCTCCACATGAGCCGTATGCCGGAACTGATCGACCGGCGTGACTTCACCGAGCTTGAAGCCGCCGCCGAGCAGGATTTTGGCGTCACGGGCGAAGGTCGCGGGGTTGCACGACACCGCCACAACATGCGTCAGCCGGCTTGTCGCGAGCTGGCGGCTTTGCGCTTCCGCGCCCTGGCGGGGCGGATCGAACACGGCGCAATCGAACTCCCGCAATTCCTGCGGCACGAGCGGCCGGCGGAACAGGTCGCGGGCCTCCCCGCTGAGCGGTTTCAGCCCTTGCGTGGCGCGGACGGCGTCGTTCAGCACGGCGACGGCGCTGGCATCGCTGTCGAAGGCCGAGACGCGGAATTTTTCCGCGAGCCGCAGCGCGAACGGACCGAAGCCGCAGAACAGGTCCGCGATCCGCTTCGCGCCCTTGCATCGCTCCATAACCAGAGCAGCGAGCGTTTGCTCGCCAGCCTGCGTCGGCTGCATGAAGGAGGCCGCGGGCAGTGTCACGGTCGCACGGCCGACACGCACGGTCGGCGGCGCCTGAAGCAGCACCAGTTCGCCATGCCGCGTCAGCCGGGCGAGACGATGCTCTTTCGCCAGAGCTGAGAGCTTCGAGAGCATCGCTGTGTCGAGCGGGCCGGAGCCGCGCACGTCCACGTCGAGGCTGTTATCGGTGGCGCTGACCTGAATATCGAGAGGCTTGGCGACGGGCTTCAAGAGTTCGGCAACGGCATTGGCCGCCGCGATGGCGCCGTCCATTGCCGGATCGAGGATAGGGCAATGGCCGATGGGCACGATCTCGTGCCGCCCGGCGGCGGCGAAGCCGACACGCAATTCGCCCGATCCCTGCCGCGCATGGAAGGTGGCGCGGCGGCGTCCGGTGCCGTGCGCATCGACCAGCGCGCCGACCTCGCAGGCGATGCCGGCCTGCTTCAGCGTATCCACGACGAGCTGGCGCTTCCAGTTGCGATAGGCGTCCACCTGCCAATGCTGGATCGCGCAGCCGCCGCAGGTGCCGAAATAGTCGCAGAACGGCGCGATCCGTTCGGGACTCGGCGTGATGATGCTCACAAGGTCGCGCCGGTCCGCAGGCCTGCCGGGCGAGGCCGCCGTATCGACCACTTCGCCGCCGAGCGTGTAGGGGACGTAGGTATTCCGGCCGCCATCGAAGGCGACGCCGTCGCCCTGCTGGCCGACATGATCGATGGTGAGGCGTTCCAGCGACATCAGCCGCGCTTTGCGCCGAGGAAGAATTCGCGGTTGCCGTCGCCGCCTTCAATCGCCGAGGGAAACACCTCGATGTCCATGCAGCCTTGCGCTGCTGCGAACGCGGCGATGTCATCGCAGATGGCACGATGCACGGCTTCGTCGCGAACGATGCCTTTCTTCACCTGCGCGCGTCCGGCCTCGAATTGCGGCTTGATCAGCGCCAGCATCTGCAGCGGCGCGGCGGCGAAGGAGAACACCGCAGGCAAGATGAGTTTCAGCGAAATAAAGCTTGCGTCGATCACCGCGACATCGGGGCGCTTTTCGAGGCGGCGGCCTTCGAGCGAGCGAATGTCGGTGTTCTCCATCGAGATGACGCGGGGATTACCGAGCAGGCTCGGATGCAGTTGCGCGGTGCCGACATCGATGGCTAACACGAGGCTTGCGCCGTTGGCGAGCAGAACCTCGGTGAAGCCGCCGGTCGAGGCGCCGACATCGACGCAGACATGATCCTCGATGTCGAGCGGATAACGCTCAAGTGCTGCCGCAAGCTTGACGCCGCCGCGCGACACCCATGGATGCGCAGGCGTGGCTTCGATGTCTGCGTCGGTTGCAATCGTTTCCGAGGCTTTGGCGATGACCTTGCCATTGGCTCTGACCAGCCCGGCCTCGATGGCGGCCTGCGCGCGGGCGCGGCTCTCGAACAGGCTACGTTCGACCAGAAGCACGTCAGCGCGTTTGCGTTCGGTCATAGGCGATTCTTTCACGTCTCAGAGTGACGTGAGCCAGCTTACGCCAGCTTGCTGGACGGCGCATCCTTGCCGAGCGTTTCGAACACCTTCGCCACGATGGCTTTCGCATCCAGCCCGGCCTGTTCGTACATCTTCGCAGGGCTATCCTGATCGATGAAGGTGTCGGGCAGCACCATCGAGCGGACCTTCACGCCCTTGTCGAGCGCGCCGTGATCGGCCAGCGCCTGAATGACATGAGTGCCGAAGCCGCCGATCGAGCCTTCTTCGACCGTAATCAACACGTCATGCGAGCGAGCGAGTTTCAGCGTGAGGTCGATGTCGAGTGGCTTGAGGAAGCGCGCGTCCGCAACGGTCGTGGACAGGCCCTGCGCTTCGAGTTCGTCAGCGGCCTTTAGGCATTCGCCGAGACGGGTGCCGAACGAGAACAGCGCGACCTTCGCGCCTTCGCGCAAAATGCGGCCCTTGCCGATTTCGAGCGGAACGCCGACATCCGGCAGCTCAAGCCCAAGGCCTTCGCCGCGCGGATAGCGCAGCGCGCTGGGTGCGTGATCGATGGCAACTTGCGTGGCCACCATATGCACGAGGTCGGCCTCGTCGCCCGCCGCCATGATGATGAGGTTCGGCAGGCAACCGAGATAGGTGTTGTCGAACGCGCCCGCATGGGTCGGGCCGTCGGCGCCGACAAGCCCGGCGCGGTCGATGGCAAAGCGAACCGGAAGATTCTGGATCGCGACATCGTGCACCACCTGATCGTAGCCGCGCTGCAGGAAGGTCGAGTACAGCGCGCAGAATGGCTTGTAGCCTTCGGTGGCGAGGCCTGCGGCGAACGTCACCGCATGCTGTTCGGCAATGCCGACATCGAAGGTGCGCTCGGGAAACGACTTGGCGAAAATATCGACGCCGGTGCCGCCCGGCATCGCGCCAGTGATGGCAACGATCTTGTCGTCCTTCTGCGCTTCCTTGGTCAGGCTGTTGCCGAACACCGCAGTGTAGGAAGGCGCATTCGCCTTGGTCTTGAACTGCTTGCCGGTGGCGACATCGAACTTCACCACGCCATGATATTTGTCGTCGGATTCTTCCGCCGGGGCGTAGCCCTTGCCCTTCTTGGTGACGACATGAATCAGCACCGGGCCGGTGCCGCTGTCGCGCACATTGGTGAGCACGGGCAGTAGATGGTCGAGGTTATGTCCGTCGATCGGGCCGACATAGAAGAGGCCAAGCTCTTCGAACAGCATGCCGCCAGCTACCATGCCGCGCGCATATTCCTCGGCGCGCAGGGTGCGGTCCTGGAAGAATTTCGGCATCCGGTGAGCGATGTTTTTCAAAATCTCGCGCGCGGTGCCGTAGGTCTGGCTTGAGATCAGCCGCGCCAGATAGGCCGACATCGCGCCCACGGGCGGCGCAATCGACATGTCGTTGTCGTTGAGGATCACGATGAGGCGCGAGTTCAGCGCGCCCGCATTGTTCATCGCCTCATACGCCATGCCGGCCGACATCGAGCCGTCGCCGATGACGGCAATGACGTTGTTGTTGCCCTGCTGCAGATCGCGCGCGACCGCCATGCCGAGGCCGGCGGAGATCGAGGTCGAGGAGTGCGCGGTGCCGAATGCATCGTATTCGCTCTCGGCGCGCTTCGGAAAACCGGACAGGCCGCCGCCCTGACGCAGGGTGCGGATGCGGTCGCGGCGTCCGGTGAGAATCTTGTGCGGATAGGCCTGATGGCCGACGTCCCAGATGATGCGGTCATCGGGCGTGTTGAAGACGTAGTGCAGGGCTACGGTCAGTTCGACCACGCCGAGGCCCGCGCCGAGATGGCCGCCGGTGACGGACACGGCGTCGACCATTTCGCGGCGCAATTCGTCCGCGACCTGCGGCAACTGCTCGGGCTTTAAAGCGCGCAGCCTGTCGGGGGTCGGAATGGTATCGAGCAACGGGGTCGTGCTGGTCTGAGACACGGTCAAGCCTTGCAGAAATAAAGGGAAAACGGCTGTCTGGCCTGTGGCCGCGCCGTGCTGCCGAGGCTTTATACCAATTCCAAAGTGATGCCAATGTGCCGGAACGCCGGAAAATGGCGTTCAAAAGCATGTCAGCCCGGCGGCAGACGCCGGCGGCCGGGCGGGATTTTTCGCCCGTTGGGGGCGATCAGCGGACGTCGAGCGGTTCGGTACCTGCAGGCGCGCCGGCGGCGTCGGTCGTGATTTTATCGACCCGCGCTTCCGCGAGCCGCAGCAGTTCCTCGCAGCGGCGCTTCAGCGTTTCGCCGCGTTCATAGATCGCGACCGATTCTTCCAGCGGCACCTTGCCGTCTTCCAGACGTTTGACGATGGATTCGAGTTCCTCGATTGCGCGCTCGAAGGTCATCGTCTTGACGTCGGCATGGGTATTGGTGGCCATAAGAGTGTTCCCCGGTCGATCCTGTGGCGCTTCGCAAAGCGTAGGTGTGATTTGCGGACGCAATGTGGCGCGGTTAGTGGCCCATCAGGGCGCTGACATGCTCGACGATCGAATCGTGCAGGCCTTGCAGATCGTAGCCGCCTTCCAGCACCGAGACGATACGTCCGCCCGCGCTCTTGTCGGCCACATCCATCAACTGCCGCGTTGCCCATCCGAAATCCTTCTCGTCGAGCTGGATGTTGGCGAGCGGATCGCGCCAGTGTGCGTCGAAGCCTGCGGAGATGATAACGAGTTCGGGCGCGAACTTCGTCAGTTGCGGCAGGATCACGCCTTCGAACGCCTGACGGAATTTCGTGCCGCCATCGCCCGGATGCATCGGGGCATTCACGATGGTGTCGTGCTCGCCGCGCTCCTGCGTGGCGCCGGTGCCGGGAAACAGCGGCATCTGATGCGTCGAGCAGTACATCACGGTGGGATCGGCCCAGAAGATGTCCTGCGAGCCGTTGCCATGATGCACGTCGAAATCGACCACGGCGACGCGGCCGATGCCGTGCTTGGTCTGCGCATAGCGCGCGGCAATCGCGGCCTGATCGAAGAAGCAGAAGCCCATCGCGCGCGCGCGTTCGGCATGATGGCCGCAGGGGCGGGTGCCGACAAATACGTTCTGCGCCTTGCCGCTGACGACGGCATCGACACCGGCATTGGCGCCGCCGACGCCGCGCATCACGGCTTCCCATGTGCCGGGCGACATCATGGTGTCGCCGTCGATATAGACGATGCCTTCTTTCGGCGACATCTCACGGATGTCCTCGACATAGCCTTCGTCATGGCACAGCTTGACGGTTTCGAGGTCGCCCATCGGCGCTTCAGCGCGCAGCAGCGGCTTGAAGATGTCCTGGCTGAGCGCCTTCTCCATCGCGCGGATGCGGTCGGGCCGCTCCGGATGGCCTTCGCTGACCTTGTGATTGAGGGACGAAGCGGTATGCGTCAGCAGAAGAGTAGACATGGGCGATCCTTGCAGATGTAACGAATGCGGCGTCTGGCTTTATTTGCGCGCAAAAAATGCTGCGAATGCGGCAACTGCCTCGGGCGAGGCAAGCCGCTCGCCGAACAGATGACTCTCTTGATCGATCCGGCGCAAGAGTTGATCCGGCGGAGGCCGCAATAATTTTCGCGAGGTTGCCAGCGCCTCGGCGGGCAGGGCGCATATATCGCGCGCGACCTTGAGGGCTTCGACATCGACATGGCCGGGCGCGACCACGGCGTTGACGAATCCGGCCTCTGCGGCCTGTTCGGCGCTGACCGGGCGGCCCATCAGCAGCATCGCGAACGCGCGCTGATAGCCCATCGTCATCGGCGCAAGCAAGCTCGACGCACCTTCCGGCACGAGGCCGAGATGAGTGAAGGGCGTGGAGAATGAGGCGGTGGTGCTCGCGATCACGTAATCGCAATGGAACATCATCGTGGTGCCGATGCCGATGGCGATTCCATCGACGGCGGCGATGAGAGGCTTGGAGTTCTGCACCAGCGAGTACATGAATTTGACGGCGCTGTTCGACCTCGGCTGTCCGGCACTGGCCTTCTGGAAGTCCTCGAGGTCGTTGCCGGCAGTGAACACGCCGGAGCCGCCGGTGACCATCAGGCAGCGGATCGCCGGATCGGTCTGTGCGGTGTCGATGGCGTGGCGCATCGCATCGTACATGCCTTGCGTGAGCGCGTTCTTTTTTTCGGGTCGCCGCAGCCTGATGATGCGGGTTGATTCCTCATCCGTGACGATGACGTGGTCGGGCATGCAGATCCTTGGCCCCGCGGGCGTGTTGCGTCGCCTACCTTACATGATCCGCAAGGCGGCCCATATGGGCAAGCGCCGGTTTTTGCCGAATGATCTGGGGAAGCTGGAAACCCGGCCGGACAGAGAATAATGCCGGAAAGCGGCCTAATCCGAGAGCACCGTCCCGGCGTCCGCGAGTGCGCCCGCGCCTCGGATGATGGACTGCTCCAGCGCCGGGGCCTGCACCACGGCGTTTTCGGCAAGGAAGCGCACCAGCGGCGTGCGGCGGGTGGCGCGATCGCGCAGCGCATCGTCGGCGCGTCCGTCGAGCGCCTCGCGTGCGAGCATGCAGCCGCCGGTCGCAAGCGAGAGCAGGCGAAGATAAGGGGTCGCGCCCGCCAGCGCCTCGTTGGGGTTGCTGCCGATTTTCTCCAGCAGCCATTCGCTGGCGCGCGTGACCGAGCCGAGTGCCTCGCGAAGGATTTCGCCGGTGGCGCCGAAGGCGGGATCGTTCGAGGCGTTGAGGCGCGTGACGATGGGCTCGAGTTCGCCGAGCAGGTCGCGTAATGCCGCGCCTTTGTCGGCGCCGAGCTTGCGCATCACGAGGTCGTTGGCCTGGATGCCGTTGGTGCCTTCATAGATGGTGAGGATGCGCGCATCGCGGACGTATTGTGCGGCACCTGTTTCCTCGATGAAGCCAGCGCCGCCATGCACCTGCACGCCCAGCGCCGCGACCTCGTTGGCGATGTCGGTGGAGAAGGCCTTTGCGAGCGGCGTCAGCAGTCCCGCGCGGGCATTGGCCTTCGCTCGGGAGGCTTCGTCCTGCGCCTGATGCGACACGTCGATCGCGACCGCTGTCGCATAGCAGATCGTGCGTGCGGCGGCGGTGAGGGCGCGCATCGTCATGAGATTGCGTTTCACATCGGGATGCACGGCAATGGGATCGGGTTCGCCCTTGTGGCCGAGCGCATGGCCCTGCTTGCGCTCATGGGCGTACGCGAGCGCCTGCTGTGTGGCGCGCTCGGCAATGCCGACGCCCTCAAGCCCGACGCCGAGGCGGGCCTGGTTCATCATCGTGAACATGCAGGCCATGCCGTTGTTTTCTTCGCCGAGCAGGTAACCGACCGCGCCGCCCTTGTCGCCCAGCGTCATGGTGCAGGTCGGCGAGCCGTGGATGCCGAGCTTGTGCTCAAGGCCGCTGGCATGAATGTCGTTGCGGTCGCCAAGCGAGCCGTCGGCGTTGACGAGAAATTTCGGCACCACGAACAGCGAAATGCCCTTGGTGCCGTCCGGCGCACCAGGCAGGCGGGCGAGCACCAGATGCACGATGTTGCCGGTCATGTCGTGGTCGCCATAGGTGATGAAGATTTTCGTGCCCGAGAGACGATAGCTGCCGTCGGCCTGTTTCTCCGCACGGGTGCGCAGCGCGCCGACATCGGAGCCGGCCTGCGGCTCGGTGAGCTGCATGGTGCCGGTCCACTCGCCGGAGATCAGTTTCGAAAGGTACGTCTGCTTGAGATTGTCCGCGCCATGAACGCTGATGGCTTCGATCGCGCCCGCCGTGAGCAGCGGGCACAGCCCGAACGCCATGTTGGCCGCGCTCCAGATTTCGCTGCAGGCGGCGTGCAGCACAAGCGGCAGGCCCTGGCCGCCGAATTCCTCCGCGCCGGTGAGCGAATTCCACCCGGCCTCGGTCCAGCCTTTATATGCGTCACGCCATCCCGGTGAGGTGGTGACATTACTATCCTTCAGCGTCGCGCCGTGCTCGTCGCCGACGCGATTGAGCGGCGCAAGCACCTCGCCCGCAAACTTGCCGGCTTCCTCGATCACGGCACTGGCGGTGTCGGCGTCGTAGTCCCGATAATGCCCGGCGCGGATCGCTTCGTTCAGCGCGGCGCCGTAGTTGAGAGCGAGCAGGATGTCTTCGACCGGCGCGCGATAAGTCATGCTCGAATCCTTCTTGAACCGGATGGCCTTTCAACAAAACGAAAATGATGTTTTTGAAAGATATGGAGTTTGAGAATCCGGTACCGCCTGCCGTGCAAGCCTAGCCGATTCTCAGGAAGGTATTGCGTTGCGGATACAGGAATCTCGCAGCTTCGTTGAATGATTCTAGTCTTGAGAACTTCTAGCTGGAAAGAGGCTTCTTTCGAGGTGTTCTAACGCAACCCGCAGCCGCGACAGAATAATCAACTGCCCGAAAGCCGATGGGGAATGTCGGCAAAATTCGGGGGCATATTCGTGGTCATTTCAGTGTTGAAGATTTCGCGCGCGACTCTTCTGGGCGCGGCGAGCGTGCTGGCATTTTCATTTGGTTTTGAATCGCATGCGTGGGCGCAAAGCGCGCCCTCAAATTCTCCCACCATGCTGAGCCCGGTGGTGGTGCAGAGCGCGGCGCCGGAACGCGCAAAGAAGCGCGCCGCGCACAGCAGCCGTTCCGCACGTTCGGCAGGGCGCGGACGCACTACGGGCCGCAATGCCGCGACGGCCGACAACAGCGGCGCGGGAGTGCGTCCTCCTGAATCCGCTTTCGGGCATGTCGATGGCATCGTTGCAAACCGCAGCGCGACCGGCACCAAGACGGATGCCGCATTGCTCGAAACGCCTGCCGCGATCTCGGTGGTGACGCAGGACCAAATTCAGGCGCAAGCGGCGCAGAGCGTCTCGCAGGCTGTCCGCTACGTGCCGGGCGTCCGCGTCGAACCGGCAGGCGCGGATGCGCGCGCCGATCAAGTCTACATTCGCGGCTTTCTCGGCGACAAATATCTCGACTCGCTGAAGGTCTTCAGCGGCGGCTTTGCCTACAACATCATCGAGCCGTTCAACCTCGAGCGGATAGAGGTGTTGCATGGGCCTGCGTCCATTCTCTATGGACAGGCATCGCCCGGCGGTCTGGTCGATATGGTCAGCAAGCGGCCGACGCTCGAGCCGTATCGCGAAATGTTCCTCTCCACCGGCAATTACGGCCGTATTCAGGGCGGCATCGATCTCAGCGGTCCGGTCGACAAGAACAAGGAATGGCTCTATCGCATCACCGCCTCGGGCTTCGATGTCGGCAGCCAGGTCGATCACACGGGTTATCAGCGCGTCTCGATCGCGCCGTCATTGACGTGGCGGCCGACCAACGACACCACGATTACCTTCCAGGGCGTGTACCAGAAAGACCCGCAGGCCGGGTTCTACAACCAGCTATTGTCGAAGGGCATCGGCACTGTCTACAGCACACCGTTCGGCCGCATTCCGACCAGCTTCTATGCGGGCGAGCCGGGCTTCGACCGCACAAGCCGCGAATTCGGTTCAATAGGCTATCTCGCTGAGCATCGCTTCGACAATGTCTGGACCGTCCGGCAGAACCTGCGTTACAGCGACAACGACACTTATACGCAGATGGTTTATCCGAGCGGTGCCGGCACGCCCGACGCCATGCAACGCAATGCGTTCTGGACCTCCGAACAGTTGCGCAGTTTCCAGATCGACAACCAGGCGGAAGCGAAGTTTTCGACAGGACTGTTCCAGCACACCATGCTGTTCGGCGTCGACTACGCGACGGGGATGGATCAAACCCATGGCGGATCGGCCGCCGACGTTGGAAACATTAATGCGTTCAACCCGATTTATGGCACCGCTGTTATTCCGCCGATGCCGTTCAACGTGGGCAGCAAGCAGAACTTCGATCAGGTCGGTCTCTACGTGCAGGATCAGATCAAGTTCGACCGTTGGGTGGCGACGCTGGGCGTGCGCCACGATTGGGCGGATTCGTGCACGCGGGATCTGGTTGGCGGAGGTGTGATTCCGAGTTCGGATCAGGCCACCTCGAAGCGGGCCGCGCTGCTCTACAAATTCGACAACGGCATCTCGCCTTATATCCAGTACACCGAGTCCTTCCAGCCGATTGTCGGTACAGCGCAGAGGACGGCAAGTCCGTTCAAGCCGACCACGGGTCAGCAGGAGGAAGTCGGCATCAAGTATCAGCCGAATTCGAAGACGCTGTTGACGGCGGCGGTCTACAATCTGACGCAGCAGAACGTCGTGATGCAGGATCCAAACGATTCGACGAACCGGATTCAAACCGGCGAAATCCGCTCGCGCGGCGTCGAACTCGAAGCCAAGAGCGAAGTCAGCCGCAACCTGACGGTGCTGGCGTCCTACACCTACATGGACCTCCTCAACACGCGGGCGGCAGTTGGAGTGCAGGGACACCGGCCGATCGGTCTTCCGGCAAATTCAGCGACGGCATGGGCGGACTATACGTTCCACGGCGGCCAGCTCGATGGCTTCGGCCTGTCGGGCGGCGTGCGCTATCTCGGCGAGACGTTCGGCGACAATGCCAACACCTTCAAGGTGCCCAGCGCGACGTTGTTCGATGCCGGGCTTCATTACGATCTCGCCGGGCTCGGTCCGCAGTTCAAGGGCTACAACGTGCAGGTGAACGCGACCAACCTGTTCGACAAGACCTACGTTTCGCTCTGTCAGAACTTCGGCTGCTATTACGGCCTGCGCCGGAGCGTGATCGCGACATTGCGCTACAAGTGGTGAGGCTCACTCGATCATGAAATGACGGCGTTCGGCGCGGACGCGCGAGGCGATATAACGATGCACCTCGCGCACGCGCCGCGTGCCGTGGGTGTCGGGGTGCGACACCAGCCAGTAGGTCCGCACGAAACGGATTTCCGGCAGCAAGCGACGCAGTTCGGGGTAACGGCGGATCGCGTAATCGTGCAGGATGCCGATGCCGTGGCCCGCGCGCACGGCCTCGACCTGGCCGACGACGCTGCCGCATTCGTAGCGGCGCGACATCATGGTGTCGAAATAGGACGAGTAGTCGAGCGCGCGGCTGTAAACGAAGTCGCTCACCTGGGTGATGAACAGATGGCCTGCAAGATCGGCCTCGTGCCGGATCGGCGGAAAGCGGTCGAGATATTGTTTCGACGCATACAGGCTGAGTGAATAGTCGGTCAGCTTGGTGGTGATGAGCCGGCCTTCCTTCGGCCGCTCCACCATGATCGCGATGTCGGCTTCCCGTTTCGACAACGAGAAGGTGCGCGGCAACGGCACCAGTTGCACGATCAGTTCGGGATGCATCGCGGCGAGCGCCGCCAGCTGTTCGGCGAGGAAGTAGTTTCCGATCCCGTCCGGCGCGCCCACGCGCACGGTTCCTGTCACCCGATCGGAGGTCGAGGCGAGCTGCGAGCCGACCCGCAAGAATTCGGATTCGACTTTTTCGGCGGTCGCCATCAGGGCTTCGCCCGATCGCGTCAGCGTGCAGCCGGTGGTGTCGCGCTTGACGAGGCGGGTTTTCATCTCGCGTTCGAGTGCGCTGAGTTGCCGCGCCACGGTGGCGTGGTTGAGGCCGAGCTTTTTCGCCGCGCCGAGAATCTGGCCGGTTCTGGCGACCTCGAGGAAAATCCGAACGCGATCCCAATCCATTGAGTGTTCCAATTTCGACATTCGTCTAGGGGGTACTTTAATTTTTGCACAACGGTGGGGCAATAGTGGGAGTTGGTCCGAGGGGCTGCGAGGCGCAAAATCGGCCTCGAACAACAGCCTCGGGAGAATAATCATGGCTTCGGACATCTCGCATTACATCAACGGCCAGCGGGTCGCCGGGAAAAGCGGCCGCACCGCGCCGGTGTTCAATCCCGCGATCGGCCAGCAGGTGGCGAGCGTGGCGCTTGCCAGCACGTCTGAGGTTGATCAGGCGGTGGCGGCCGCGCGCCGCGCGTTTCCGGCCTGGGCAGCGGTGACGCCGCTGCGCCGCTCGCGCATCATCGCCAAGTTCCAGCGCATCGTCGAAGAACGCAGCGAGGAGATGGCCAAGGCGGTCTCGCAGGAGCACGGCAAGCTTTTGACCGACGCGCGCGGCGAAGTGCAGCGTGGCCTCGAAGTGGTGGAGTTCGCCACCGGCGCGCCGCACCTTCTCAAGGGTGACTACAGCGAGGATGTCGGCACCCGTGTCGACAGCTATGCCGTGCGCCAGCCGCTTGGCGTCGTCGCCGGCATCACGCCGTTCAATTTCCCGGTGATGGTGCCGATGTGGATGTTCCCGGTGGCGCTGGTGTGCGGCAACACCTTCGTGCTGAAGCCGTCGGAGCGCGATCCGTCCGCAGCACTTCTGATGGCCGACTGGCTCAAGGAAGCCGGCGTGCCGGATGGCGTCTTCAATGTGGTGCAGGGCGACAAGGAGGCGGTCGATGCCTTGCTGAACCATCCGGATGTGTCCGCCGTCAGCTTCGTCGGCTCGACCCCGATCGCGCGCTACATCTACCAGACCGCGACGCATGCAGGAAAACGCTGCCAGGCACTCGGCGGTGCGAAGAACCACATGATCATCATGCCCGACGCGGACATGGATCAGGCGGTCGATGCGCTCATGGGCGCGGCCTACGGTGCGGCCGGTGAACGCTGCATGGCGATTTCGGTCGCCGTGCCTGTCGGCCAGAAAACCGCCGACACCTTGATCGAGAAACTGACGCCGCGGGTGCGGGGATTGAAGATCGGGCCCGGCTCCGATCTCGAAGCCGAGATGGGCCCACTCGTCACCAAGGTGCATCGCGACCGTGTTCACGGTTACATCGATGCCGGCGTAGCGGAAGGCGCCAAACTCGTGGTCGATGGCCGTGACTTCAAGATGCAGGGCTACGAGAACGGCTACTTCCTCGGCGGCTCACTGTTCGACAACGTCACCACCGACATGAAGATCTATAAAGAAGAGATTTTCGGTCCCGTGCTGTCGGTCGTGCGCTCGCCGGATTACGACACAGCGGCGAAGATGATCAACGAGAACGAGTTCGGCAACGGCACCTCGATCTTCACCCGCGACGGCGATGCCGCGCGCGAATTCGCGCATCGCATTCAGGTCGGCATGGTCGGCATCAACGTGCCGATCCCGATTCCGATGGCCTATCATTCGTTCGGCGGCTGGAAGGCTTCGTTCTTCGGCGATCACGACATGCATGGCCCGGAAGGCATCCGCTTCTATACCAAGCTCAAGACCATCACGAGCCGGTGGCCGGTTGGCGTTGCATCCGGTGCGGAGTTCTCCATTCCGAATATGTCGTAGTCATCGGGCAGGGAGCATTCGTTCCGGTTTTTGACATTACGGAAAAGACAGAAATCAAAAACAGCCGGTTTTACCGGCTGTTTTTTTATGCGCGGTGCGCAAAGCCTGGCATGCCAGATGCGACATGTTCTGCATGACGGGACGGAACTGAAGAAGTTTTGGGTCAAGTCTTATATTAGACATATGACATCTTTACAGAGAGCGGAGACGATGGCACGTTAGCAGGAGACAAGAGGGCGGATAGCCCCGGTTGGGTGGGAGAGGCGCAACGGCATGAGACGGCACGTAGCCTGCAAATTGGTCCGGCAAGATCGCGAAGCCTCACGGCTTGGCGTCGCCGGGCCATTTGTTTTCAGGGGTCGTCTCTCGTGGAGGAAAACGTTGTCTCCCGCACGCCATCATTGGAGAGACCATCTCTTTCAATTTCGACAGGGCAAGGGCACGTAGATGCTCATGCGCGTTGGCCGGGAGGAACGATTGAACACTGCACCACTTCTGGAGGTGAACGGCGTCACGCTCCAATACAAGACGCCTAATCATCTCGTAACCGCGACATACCGTGTCGACTTTGAAGTTTTTCAGGGCGACCGTTTTATTTTGTTGGGCCCGTCTGGTTGCGGCAAATCGACCCTGCTGAAGGCGGTCGGCGGCTACATGACGCCGACCGAGGGCGAGATGAAGCTGAAGAACAAACTGATCAAGCATCCCGGTCCGGACCGGATGATGGTGTTTCAGGAGTTCGACCAGCTGCTGCCGTGGAAGACGGTCAAGGAGAACGTGATCTTCCCCTTGCAGTGCACCAGCAAGCTCGGCGCGAGTGAAGCCGAAGACAAGGCGATGCACTACATCCGCAAGGTCAATCTGGAGAAGTTCGCCGATAGCTATCCGCACATGTTGTCGGGCGGCATGAAGCAGCGCGTGGCGATCGCGCGCGGCATGGCGATGGAGCCGGACATTCTCTTGATGGACGAGCCGTTCGCGGCGCTCGACGCGCTGACGCGGCGCAAGATGCAGGACGAGCTGATGGCGCTGTGGGACGAGACCCGTTTCACGGTGCTGTTCGTCACCCACTCGATTCCCGAAGCCATCAAGATCGGCAACCGCATCCTGTTGCTGTCGCCGCATCCGGGGCAGGTGAAGGCCGAGCTGAACGGCGGTGTCGAGGGCGAGGAAGCCGTCGAGCTTGAGAGGCGGATCCAGACCATGCTGTTTGCCGATACGATCGAGGAGGCGGTGGAAAATGTCTGATGTGACCCTGTCCGCCCAGAAGATCGTGGCGCCGCAGCGCGCGGAGTTCGTGCGCGACGCCGCGGAATCGTCGCAGGTGCCGGTGGTGGTGGAGAAACCGCTATCGGCGCTGGTGCGGCTCTACAACCAGACCTGGCTGCGCAAGGTAATGATCCTGATCGCGCTGGCGCTGATCTGGGAAGCCTATGGCCGCTATCTGAACAACAACCTGTTGTTCCCGACGTTTAGCGAGACCATGAGCGCGTTCTTCACCAACATCGGCAACGGCGTGCTGCCGGCGCGGGCGTGGTCGTCGATCAAGGTGCTGCTGATGGGTTACGCGGCCGGTGTCACGCTGGCGGCGATCCTGACGGGGCTTGCGATCACGACGCGGATCGGCACCGACTTCCTCGAGACGCTGACCTCGATGTTCAACCCGCTGCCGGCGATCGCGCTGTTGCCGCTGTCGCTGATCTGGTTCGGGCTCGGTAACGGCTCGCTGGTGTTTGTGCTGGTGCATTCGGTGACATGGGCGATTGCGCTCAACACCCACTCGGGCTTCCTGTCGGTGAGCCGCACACTGAAGATGGTGGGGCGCAATTACGGCCTCGGCGGGTTCAACTACATCCGCAAGATCCTGATCCCGGCGGCGTTCCCGAGCATCCTCACGGGCCTCAAGATCGGCTGGGCGTTCGCGTGGCGCACGCTGATCGCGGCG
>Ga0180223_1001525_pt1 | contig 17560 bp, 17 predicted proteins | sample eDN5th30CKraftOP_FD_151337 | JGI IMG/M metagenome (GOLD analysis project Ga0180223, IMG submission 151337) | Enriched Organic Plus compost microbial communities from Emeryville, California, USA - eDNA 5th pass 30_C Kraft OP (version 2) (version 2) ...
AGCAGATCGGCGAGACGCGAATAGCGCATGTTGGCCGGCCAGCTCTTCAACTGACGCTGGCGCACGAACCAGGCGACGTCCTGTCCCGCCATGTCGAGCATGGCGCAGGGCCCCATGGCGAGACCGAAGCCGGTGAGCACGCGGTCGATATCCTGCGGCAGCGCCCCCTCCTCCATCAGGCAATCGACCTGACGGAGATAGGGGTACAGCATGCGGTTGGCGCAGAAGCCGTCGCAGACGCCGACGGCGACGCCGATCTTGCCGATACGTTTGGCGAGCGCGATCACAGTCGCCAGCACCGAGGCGTCGGTTTTCAGGCCGCGGACGATCTCCAGCAATCGCATGACATGCGCCGGGCTGAAGAAGTGCAGGCCAACCACATCCTGCGGCCGCTTGGTCACGGCGGCGATGGCGTCGACGTCCAGAGCGGACGTGTTGGTGGCGAGGATGGCGCCCGGCCTGGCGATACGATCGAGCCGCGTGAAGATATCGGTCTTCACGCCCATGTCCTCGAAGACGGCTTCAACGATGAGATCCGCTTGTCTCAGCGATGAAAGGTCGGTCGCGCCGGCGATGCGATCCTGGCGAGCCGTCAACTCAGCTTCGGACAACGTGCCCCTGGTCCGCGCACGCTCATAGACTTCGCGGATTCTCGCGAGCCCCTTTGCCAGCGCGGCTTCGTCACGCTCGACAAGCGTCACGGCAAAGCCGGCATTGGCGAAGACCATGGCAATGCCGCTCCCCATGGTGCCGGCGCCAATGACGCCGACGTTTTCGATGGGCCGCCGCGGCGTGGCCCCATCGACGCCGACAACGTGCGATGCCGTTTCTTCAGCGCTTTTCAGATAGGCCGCAGCGTTCCACTCGGAGGCCATCGTTTCGTCTCCCTGAATTCCAACAAATCCGGCCGCGCCGCGCCCGCGTCACGTCCAGAGCTGCGCGTTCTTGCCGAGTTCGATTCGCGCGATCTGGTCCATGTGCACTTCGTCCGGCCCATCGGCGAGACGCAGCGTCCGGGCCAGCGACCAGGCGGCGGCGAGACCGAAGTCGCCGCTGACGCCGCCGCCGCCATGCACCTGGATAGCGCGGTCGAGCACGGCCTGCGCCATGCGCGGCGCCACCACCTTGATCATGGCAATCTCGGCGCGCGCGGCCTTGTTGCCGACGGTGTCCATCATGTAGGCCGCCTTCAGCGTGAGCAGGCGCGCCTGGTCGATTTCCATCCGGCTCAGCGCCACCGCCTCGCGCAGCATGCCGTGCGAAGCCATCGGCTTGCCGAACACATGACGGCTGTTGGCGCGCGCGACCATCGACTCCAGCGCCCGTTCGGCGAGACCGATGGTGCGCATGCAGTGGTGAATGCGGCCGGGACCGAGGCGGCCCTGCGCGATCTCGAAGCCGCGACCTTCGCCGAGCAGCATGTTCGATGCCGGAACGCGCACGTTGTCGAAATTGACTTCCATGTGCCCATGCGGCGCATGGCCATAGCCGAACACGCTGAGCGGCCGCATCACGGTCACGCCGGGCGTATCCATCGGCACCAGGATCATCGATTGCTGCCGGTAGGTCTCGGCCGACGGATCGGACTTGCCCATGAAGATGAGAATCTTGCAGCGACGATCGCCGGCGCCCGAGGTCCACCATTTGCGGCCGTTGATGACGTAATGATCGCCGTCGCGCTTGATGCTGGCCTGGATGTTGCGCGCATCCGACGAAGCGACGTCCGGTTCGGTCATGGCGAAGCCGGAGCGGATCTCGCCGGCGAGCAGCGGCTCGAGCCACGTCTTCTTCTGCGCGTCGGTGCCGTAGCGCACCAGCACTTCCATGTTGCCGGTGTCGGGAGCCGAACAGTTGAAGACTTCGGCGGCGATGGGCGAACGGCCCATGATCTCGCACAACGGCGCGTATTCGAGATTGGTGAGGCCGGCGCCGAGTTCGCTTTCCGGCAGAAACAAATTCCACAGGCCGGCCTTGCGGGCCGCGGCTTTCAACTCTTCCATGATCGGCGGCGTCGCCCAAGGGTCGCCTTGGGCGGCATGTTGCTCGTCATAGACGCGTTCGTTGGGATAAACGAATTGGTCCATGAAGGCCTGGCAGCGGGCGATCAAGTCCTTGGTCTTTTGGGAATATTCGAAGTCCATGAGCCTCCCCGCCCTTGCCTTTCGTGTCAGCAGGAGTGTACATTTTCTGTCCGACAGTTCAACAGTCCATTCATCGGACAATTGTAAGGGTACCCGGACACCGGGACGCGAGGCCAGTCTCAATGACGTCCGAAGTTACCGACATTCGCACCGGACACGAATTCGACAGCACCCGGCTGACAGACTATCTCGTCCGGCATCTCGACGGCTTTGCCGGACCACTTACCGTTCGGCAGTTCAAAGGCGGGCAATCCAACCCGACCTTTCTTGTCGAGGCCGACAATAGCCGCCGCTACGTGCTGCGTAAGAAGCCATCCGGTCAACTGCTGCCCTCGGCGCACATGATCGAGCGGGAATACCGGGTGATGCACGCGCTCGAGGGCACGGGCGTTCCTATCATTCGCACGCACCTCCTGTGCGAGGACGCCTCCGTCATCGGCACGCCTTTCTATCTGATGGACTTCGCCGAGGGCCGCGTCTTCCGCGATCCGGCGCTGCCGGACATGACGCCCGCCGAACGCCGCGCGATCTATGCCGCCATGGGCGAGGTCATGGCGAAGCTGCACGCGGTCGACTGGCGTGCCATCGGCCTCGACAGTTTCGGCAAGCCGTCCGGCTATGTCGCACGGCAGATCGCCTTGTGGACGCGGCAATACGAAGCCGCCAAGACCCACGAGATCCCTGCTTTCGACGAACTGATCCGCTGGCTGCCGGCCAACATGCCGGCGAACGAAACCACCGCGATCGCGCATGGCGACTTCCGCCTCGAGAACCTGATCTACCACCCGACCGAGCTGCGCGTGCTCGGCGTGCTCGACTGGGAGCTGGCGACTCTCGGCCACCCGCTCGCGGATGTCGCCTATAACTGCATGATCTGGCATCTCGACCCATCGACGCCCAATCTCGGCGGTCTCGCCGGCCGCGATCTCACCGCACTTGGTATCCCGACCGAAGCCGAATATCTCGCCGGCTACGCCAAAGCCGCCGGCCTCAAGGAAATCGAGAGCTACTCGTTCTTCCTCGCCTTCGCCTTCTTCCGCTTCGCGTCCATTGCTCAGGGCGTCTATGCCCGCGCGCTGGCCGGCAATGCGAGCGCACCGAATGCGTTGCAGGTCGGGCTGCTCGCCGCCCCCCTCGCCGAGTTGGGATGGAAGGCGGCGCAAGGGCAACTATCGAACTGACAACCAAGAAAAACGGCCGGGGAACTCCCCGGCCGTTTCGTTTGCGTCGCCACTCACGGCCGCGCTTAGTTGGTGGCCATCTTGCAGGTGACGGCCGGAGCAACATCCTGGGCGCTGACGGTGGTCTTGATGACCGGGCGCAGCTGACCTCCGACCGATTCCACCACGCCGAAGTAGTTCGGCTTGAGCAGCTGGTGGTCTTCCTTGCGGACGGTCAGCTTGCCCATGATGGTATCGAAGGTGCGGCCCGACATCGCCTTGGCGACGTCCGCCGGCTTGACGCTTTTCGCCGCCGCCACCGACTGGAAGATGACCTGCATGCCGAGATAGGTCTCGCCTTCGAAGTTGGTCGGCGGGACCTTGTACTTGGCGACCCAGGCATCGACGAATGCTTTGTTCTCCGGCGTGTCGAGGGTCGACGAATAGTTGATGATGCCGTAAACGCCCTTGGCGGCTTCGCCGAGGGTCTTCACGGTGCCGTCGGTGGTGAAGCTCACGCCCGCCACGGTGATGGCATCGGTCAGACCGAACTGCTTCGACTGCTGGGCGAAGTTGACCGCGTCGCGGCCCGCCAGCACCACCCAGACGCCTTCGGCGCCGCTCTTCTTCACCTGCTCGATATAGGGCGCGAAGTCGTTGCTGTTGGCCGGCGTGTATAGCTCGGCGACGACCTGGCCGCCTGCCGAACCGACCGCTTCCTTGAACAGCTTGCCGGAGCCGCGGCCCCAGGCGATGTCGATGGCGACGATCGCCCACTTCTTTTCCTTCCGCTGCGACAGCCACGGCTTAACCGTCGCCGCATCCATCGCCGACTGCGTGTTGACGCGGAAAACGCCCGGCACGCAGTTCGCGCCGGTGAGCTCGTCGGCCTTGTTGATGGTCGAGACGTAGATCGACCCCCAGCGCTCCATCAGCGGAGCGATGGCGAGACCTTCGCCCGACGCGATCAGGCCGGTCAGGATCGGATAGCCTTCCGACACCAGCTTTTCCGCCTGACGGCGGGCAAGTTCGGGTTTGGCTTCGGTGTCATAGGACTTGATCTCGACCTTGTGGCCGGCCACGCCGCCCTTGGCATTGGCTTCTTCGGTGGCGAAGCGCACGGCGCGCATCACTTCCTCGCCGAGCGTGGCGTAGGTGCCCGACAGATCGGTCGGCACGCCGATCTTGAGCGGATCGGCCGCGAGCGCGGACCCGACCAGCGCAGCGCCAAACACGGCCGTGCCCAGCGTCGCAGTAAGAGCAGTCACTCCCTTTCGCATTTCCTTCCTCCTCATAAGCCGCCAAATGGCGGCGCGTTGCGGACCGATCTCGCGTCGATCACGTTCATTCAGATGGCGATATGCCGCTCCAGTTCATCGCGGGTGACATTCTGGAGCGATCCGGACTCCGCTACGGCACCCTTCGACAGGACGTAGAAGCGTTGGGCGACGCGGTGGATCAGACTGATGTTCTGCTCGATGAGCAGAATTCCGATGCCGTCCTCGCCGAGCTTCACCAGCAGAGCGGCGAGTTCGTCGACGATAACGGGAGCGAGGCCTTCGCTCGGCTCGTCGAGGATGAGCAGATCCGGGTTGGCCATCAGCGCCCGGCCGATGGCCAGCATCTGCTGCTGGCCACCGCTGAGCGCGAGGCCGGGATTGGCGCGCCGTTCGCGCAGGATCGGGAACAGGTCCTGCACTTTCTCCAGCGACCACGGGCCTTTGCGGCCGGTCGCGGTGCCGAGCAGCAGGTTTTCCTCGACGGTCAGGTTCGGCAGAATGCCGCGGCCCTGCATGACGATGGCGATGCCGTTCTGCGCCGCCGTGTAGCCGCGCAGATCCTTGATCGTCCGGCCGCGGATCTCGACATGGCCCTGGCCGATGCGCGTCACGCCGCACAAAGTGTTGACGACCGTGGTCTTGCCGACGCCGTTGCGGCCGACCAGTGCCACGCGCTCGCCGGCATCGACGGCGAAGGTGACGCCGTTGAGGATGCGGGCACGGCCGTAAAGCGCGTGAACGTCGTTGAAGGCGAGCAGCGGCATCACGCCTCCGTCCCGAGGTAAGCGGCAATGACGGTCGGATCGATGCGGATTTCGGCGCAGGTGCCTTCGCTCAGCGATCGGCCGAGATGCAGCACCGTGATGCGATCGCAGATTGAGAACACCACCTGCATGTCATGCTCGACGAGCAGCACGGTGACCTTCCAGCGATTGGCGAGGTCGCGCAGGATGCGCGCCAGACCGAGCGATTCTTCCATCGTCAAGCCCGCCGCCGGCTCATCGAGCAGCAGCACCGACGGTCGCCCGACCAGCGCCAGAGCGAGATCGAGGCGGCGCTGATCGCCGTAGCTGATCTCTCCGGCCGGAATGTCGGCCATCTCGGTCAGCCGCAGTTCGTCCATCACCTCGGCGATGTCGGCGCCCGGCACCGCCCAGGCGGCGACCAGCAATTGCTGCTCGACCGTCAGGTCGGGGAAGATGTTGGTGCGCTGGAACGACCGCGCCATGCCGCGCCGGCGCCGTTCCTGCGGCGTCAGCGCGCTGATGTCCTCGCCGTTGAGCAGCACCTTGCCGCTGCGGTTAGCGGCGCGCCCCGACAGGACGTCGATCAGCGTCGACTTGCCGGCGCCATTCGGACCGATGAGGCCGCGGATCTCGCCCTGCTTGACCGCAATGTCGACATTGTCGAGCGCGGCGAAGCCGCCGTAGCGTCGCGACAGCCCGAGGCCCTGGATCACGGTGCCGGTCATCGCCCTGTCCCCCTGCGCCACAACAAGAGAACCAGACCGACGACGCCGCGCGGCATCGTCAAGGTCACGACCACCAGAATGACGCCGACGATGGCGGGCCAGTACTCGGCAAACTGGCCGGCGAAATCCTTGATGTAGAAGAGCACGACGGCCCCGATCGCGGGGCCGAAGATGAACTTGGCGCCGCCAATGATGGCCATGATCAGCGCAAAGCCCGACGTGCTCCAGTGGAACATCTGCGGGGCGATGTAGCCATTGTAGCAGGCCTGCAGGATGCCCGCGGTCGCGGCGATGAATGCGGCAATGGCATAGACCAGCGCCGGCGGCATCACCGTCGAGTAACCGAGGAAACGCGCGCGCTCCTCATTGTCGCGAATGGCAGCCGCGACCTGGCCGATACGGCTGCGCGTGAACAGCACGAGCCCGAGCAAGACGAGAACCAGTACGGTCCAGGCGAGCACCAGCATGAAAGCCGGGTCCTGCAGCTTGCGCGCCGAAAGACCGAACAGCCGCGCCGGCAGATCGAACGACATGCCGTCGTCGCCCTTGGCCAGTTCGCGCCAGCGGAACACCACCTCGTAGAAGGCCTGACCGACCGCGAGCGTCAGCATCGCGTGAGCAACGCCCGTGATGCGGGAGATGACGAGGCCGAGCAGGAAGGCGACGGCGGTCGGCAGCAATAGCGCGATCAGCAGCGCCAGTTCCGGAGCGACCCATTGACGGGCGATGAGTACGCCGATCGCATAGCCGCCGAGGCCGAAAAACGCCGCCTGGCCGAAACTGGTGCGGCCGTTCTGCAGGATCAGGAAGCCGACGCTGGTGGCGAGCAATGCATCGAACATCGCCTGCGCCAGCAGCGACATGGCGATCTTGGTCGGCACGATCCATGGCAGCGCCGCGCCGACCGCGAGCGCCACGACCGCGCCGGCGATCAACACCGCAACGCCGTAGGGCTTGCGGCGCGGCGTCGCCACACGGGTTTCGGTGAGCGCGGTCATGTGCGCGACCCCGCAAAGCCGGTCGGCCGCCAGATCAGGATTCCGACCATAAGCATGAATGGCAGCACCGTCGCCGCCCAGGGCAGATAGACCGCGCCGAAATTGTGAATCTGGCCAATCAGCAGCGCCGCGATGAAGGCGCCGGCGAAGCTGCCCAGACCGCCGATGACGACGACGATGAAGGAGTCAATCAGGATGTAGTTGCCCATGGTCGGCGACAACGACAGCAGCGGTCCGGCGACGACTCCGGACAGGCCCGCCAAAGCTGTGCCGAGGCCGACCACGATCAGGCTCAGGCGATCGACATTGATGCCCTGCATGCTGGTGACGCGTGCATTGGTCGAAGCGGCGCGAATGTAGAGCCCGGTGCGCGTGTAGCGCAGCCAGAGGCTGAGCGAGACCGCGACCGCGACGCTCACCGCGATGACGAACAGCCGATAGATGGGAAACGGCGAACCGCCGATATTGATCGTGCCGGCGAGCAGCGGCGGCACCGGATAGCTCAGATAGGCCTTGCCCCAGATCTTGGTGACGACGGTCTCGAGGATCAGGAGAATGCCGAAGGTCACCAGCACGGTGACGATATGGTCGTGCTTGCGCAAGGTGCTGAAGACCGCGGCGTCGAGCGCGCAACCGACCAGCGCCATGGCGAAGACCGAGACCAGCAGTCCGCTCCACCAGTAGCCCATCGCCGCGACGCTGAAGCCGATATAGGCGCCGATCATGAACAGGGCGCCATGCGCGAAGTTGACGACTTCGCGCAGGCCGAAGATCAGAACGAGGCCGACCGCCAGCAGATAGAGCAGGCCGCCGTAGACGATACCGTTGAGAACCTGGATCAGCATTCCGCCCCCTACCCGGCCGTGTAGCCGCCATCGACGAAGATGGTCTGGCCGGTGACGTAGCCCGCCGCGGGCGACGCGAGGAAAACGAGAACGCCGACGACATCCTCGATCTCGCCGAGCCGGCCCATGGCCGAGCGCGAGCGGACCTTGTCGTAGAGCTGCGGCTGCGTACGGATGAGCTCGCGGTTGAGATCGGTGACGATGACCGTGGCGCCGATGGTGTTGACGGTGATGCCGTGCGGGCCGAGTTCGAACGCCATCGCCGCGCCAAAATTGGCGAGCCCCGCCTTGGTGGCGCTGTAGGCGGTGCGGTTGGCCATGCCGCGGCCCGACAGGATCGAACCCATGTTGATGATGCGCCCGCGCTTGCGCTCGACCATCGGCTTGGCGAAAGCGCGCGCGCACAGGAAGGCGCCGGTGAGGTTGACGTCGAGGACGCGGCGCCATTCATCGAGTGACGTGTCGGCCAGCGTCTTCGGCGACGTGATGCCCGCATTGTTGAACAGGATGTCGGCGCTGCCGAGCTCATGGACAATGCGATCGCAGGCTTTCGCGACCATGGCCTCGTCGGTGACGTCGGCCTCGACGACGAGCGCGCGCCGGCCGGTCCTCGTGACTGCGCCGGCGGTTTCGTTCAGCTTTGCGACATTGCGGCCGATCAGCGCGAGATCGGCACCGGCCTCCGCCAGCGCCACCGCGCCGCCATGGCCGATGCCGCCGCCGGCACCGGTGACGATCGCGACCTGACCTTTCAGACTGAACAGCGCGTCGTGGTTCATGCCGGTCACATCGCCATCTGGCCGCCGTCAACCGGCAAGGCGACGCCGGTGATCATGCGGGCTTCATCGGACACCAGGAACAGCGCCGCCGCGGCCACATCTTCGGGCTCCGGCATGCGCGCCAGCGGAATGGTGGCGCGGAAGCGCTTCATCGCCTCGTCGTGGTCGCCGGCCATGCCGGGCAGAAACGCCTCCAGCATCGGCGTCGCCACCACCGTCGGACACAGCGCATTGACGCGGATGTTCTGCGGCGCCAGTTCAAGCGCCAGCGAGCGCACCAGGCCGACAATGCCGTGCTTGGCCACGGTGTAGAGACTGAAATTCGGCTTGGCCTTCAGGCCCTGCAACGATGAGGTGAACAGCAGCGCCGCGCCGGCCGGATTGCGTTTGGCGCTGGCGCGCAGATGCGGCAGCGCCGCCCGCGTCATCTGCATGACGCCGAACAGGTTGACGCGCAGCACACGCTCCAGCGTCGCATCGTCGACGTCTTCGAACGGTCCGGTGAACGGTCCGCCGGCATTGTTATGAACGATGTCGAGGCCGCCGAATTTCTCGACCGCAAAGGCCACCGCGCGATCGTCCTGTTCGGTCGATGTGTGATCGACGCGAATAAACGCGGCATTCGCGCCGATCTCCTTGGCGACCTTCGCGCCGCGCGTCTCATCGACATCGGTGACGACGACCTTGGCGCCCTCGGCGGCGAAACGCACCGCCACGGCACGGCCGAGACCCGATCCCGCGCCGGTCACCAGGGCGACCTTGCCCGCAAGCCGCGTCATGCCGCGGTCTCCGCATCGCCGCCGGGGATGGTGATGTCGAGCAGCGCGGCGATGCGGCCCCGCAAATGACGGTATTGGCCGTTGAGCAACGCGTCGCCGCATTGGCACAGCGCGTCGGCATCGGCGAGCATGCGCGACAGGATGCGATGATCGCGGGCGGTTTCATCCGCCGCGTCTTGGACGTTCCTCACGTAGCGCCTCCTCTACAGGCGGTAGCCTTGTTGCCGCTCATCTTTCCAGCGGCGGGCTTTGTAATTGAATTCCGGCAGTTCATTGCGGCTGCAGACGGTGAGCGCCATCCACACATTGGTGCGCTCCTTGATCGTCGCGCGGATGCGTTCGATCAAGTTCGTCTTTGTCGCATGGTCGAAAGCGGCGGCAGCGTCGGTGAAGGCGACGCGCACTTCGATTTCGGTCTTGCCGTCACCGCTGGTGTAGACGCGGCCGGCATATTCGGCGACTTCGCCGAAGGAGAAGACGGCAGCGTCGATCGCCGACGGCCACACGTTGTTGCCGCGGATCTTCAGCATGTCGTCGAAGCGGCCGATGGTGCCGCATTCGATGGCATTCCAGGCGCGGCCGGAGTTGGCGTCCTGCCATGAGATGAAGCGGGCGGCATCGCCGGTACGGAAACGGATCACGGGCGAGCCTTCGATCGACAGATTGGTGACCACCATCTCGCCGGTCTCGCCGGAGGCGACGGGCTCCAGCGTCTCCGGATGCACGACCTCGAACAGGGTTTCCCATTCGAACAGATGCATCAGGCCGCGGCCACCTTTGGCGCCGAACACGCCGTCGGCGCAGGTCGAAGCGCCGAATCCGGCGCATTGCGTCGAGCCATAGCCTTCCTGCAGGCGGCAGCCCCACAGCGACTCGATGCGCTCGGCCCATTCGAGCGGATAGCCTTCGGCGGCGATGAACAGAGTGCGCAGCATCGGGAAGGCGCGCTTCGGCTCAAGGCCGCGGCGCAACAGCGCCTCGGTCAGCGTGTGCAGGTAGTTGGTCGATGCGTAGATGAAATGCACCGCGCCGATGCGTTGCATCAGGTCGATCTTGGCGTCTGTCGACAGCGTACCGCCGACATGAAACGCCGTGGCACCGATGATGCGCAGGCCCTCGCCCGGCCCCCAGCCACCGGTGGTCAGGCCGCCGGCCGGCACGCAGTTGATGGCAATGTCGCCGGGCCGCAGGCCCGCCAGAAACCACGGCAGCGCGTGGTAATAGCCCTGCATGTGCACATCGTGCTGGCTGCGGCCGTAAATCTCCTGGCCGAGACCGGACGTGCCGCCGGTCATGTTGACCAGCGCGACGTCTTCACGCGCGACGCCGAGACGGGCGCCAAATGGCGGATGCTCGGTCTGGTCGGCGAGAAAGTCCGTTTTGTTCGACAGCGGGAAGCGCGCTCGGAATTCGTCAAGCGATGCGAGCTTGTCCGGATCGATGCCGCCCTGCGCCAGGCGCGTGCGATAGTAGCTGCTCGTCCTGTTGAGACGGGCGAGCTGACGGCGCAGCTTGCGCAATTGCAGTTCTTCGAGCTCGGCCCGCGACAGGGTCGCAAGCCGTGCAAGCCGCGCCGAATCCGCGAACGGGTTGGCGGTCTCGCTGTCGAATTGCTGCGCGGTGGCGTTCATCGTCAGGCCGGCTCGAAAATGGGAAGCGTGATTTCGGGCGTCACCGGCTTGAAGATGACACGAACCGGCATGTTCGCAGTCACCTTTTCCGGCTCGATGCCGACGATATTGCTGGCGATGCGCACGCCTTCGTCGAGTTCAATCAGCGCCACAACGTAAGGCACGTCCGCGGCGTAGACCTCGCGCGGTACCGGATGGCGCACCACAATCCACGAGAACACGCGGCCATGGCCGCTGCTCTCGATCCAGTCATGCTCCGGCGAATTGCACTTCGAGCAGTAGAAGGTCGGCGGGAAGCGCTTATGGCCGCAGTTCCTGCACGACTGGATTTTCAGCTTGCCGTCGCGGCAGGCATCCCAGAACGGGCGGGTTTCGGCATCGACGACGGGAAGCGGCTTGGCGTAGGTCATGGCTTAGTTCCTCAACACCATGGCGCTGCCGCAGGTCATCGCCCCGGCGGTGGTCAGGCAGGTTTCGATGTCCGGCACCTGGCGCACGCCGGCCTCGCCGCGCAATTGCTGCACGGCCTCGATGACGTGATTGAGGCCGTGAATGTATCCCTCGGACAGCAGGCCGCCGGCGGTATTGAGCGGCAATTCGCCGCCGGGGGCGATGCGGCCGCCCTGCACGAAAGGACCGCCCTCGCCTTCCTTGCAGAAGCCGAGACCTTCAAGCTGCATGATGATGCTGTAGGTGAAGCAGTCGTAGATCTGCGCGATGTCGATATCCTTCGGGCCCATGCCGGCGCTGCGCCACAGGTCGTCGGCGATGTATTTCGCGTAGTTATGCGAATGATCGGGCCAGCGCAGGGCGTCGAACAGATCCTCGCCCTGATCCGGACCGCCGCCATAGGCGCCGCCGGAAATGTAGACCGGCTTGCGCTTCATATCGCGCGCGCGTTCGGCCGACGTCACCAGCACGGCGCATGCGCCGTCGGTCTCGAGGCAGATGTCGAGCATGCGGAACGGCTCGACGATCATGCGCGAATTCATGTAGTCGGCCATGCTGATCGGATCGCGCTGCATGGCGCGCTCGTTCTTCTCGGCGTTCTTGCGAAAGGTCACCGCGATCTCGCCGAGTTGTTCGGCATTGGTGCCGTATTCGATCATGTGGCGGCGGCACCACATGGCCATCGCCTGCGGATAGGTGATCCAGCCGAACGGCGCGGTGAACTGCGTGATGTTGTAGGCGGAGAGATCGCGGCCACCGCCGAGACGGAAGCCGGAACGGCCGTTCATCGCGCGATAGCACAGCACGGTTTCGGCGAGCCCGGCTTCGATCACCGCGGCCGCGGTCAGTACGATCATGTTGGCGGCGTTGCCGCCGCTGAGGAAATCGTTGGCGTAGCGCGCCGCCGGCACGCCGATCTCGGTCGCCACCGAAATCGCCGGCACCGAGTCGTTGAAGTTGAAGCTGACGAAGCCGTCGATGTCCGACACCTTGAGCCCAGCGTCGGCGATCGCATTAATGCAGGCTTGCGATGCCAGGCTGCGCACCGTGCGGCCCGACTTCTTGGAGAAGTCCGTCCAGCCGATGCCGGCGATCGCGTATTTGTCTCGCAGCGAGTACATTCCAATTCCCTTCAATCAGCGTACGAAGGCCGGCTTGCGTTTTTCCTTGAAGGCGATCAGGCCTTCTGTCGCGTCAGGCTCGGTGGTGGCGTAGCGATGGACGAAGTCGATCTCCTGCCGGAGGCCGGTGGCGAGATCGGTCGTGAGCGTCAAATTGGCGAGATGCTTGGCGCCGCGCAGGCCGGCGCGGCTCTTTTCGCCCAGCTTCTCGACCAGCGCCTTGGCGGCGGATTCGAGTTCGGCGTCGGGCACGACGTCGGACACCAACCCCATGTCTTTGGCTTCGGCCGCACTGACCAGATCGCCGGTGAGCATCAGCTTCTTGGCGCGCAGCATGCCGATGGCGCGCGGCAGGCGCTGTGAGCCGCCGGCACCGGGCAATTGCCCGAAGTTGAGATGACCATCCCCGATCCGCGCCGACTCCGCGGCGATGACCAAATCGCAGGCCAGCAGCAGTTCGAGCCCGCCGGCGACGCAGACACCGTTGATCGCGGCGACATAGATTTTGCTCGATGCCTCGATGGCATTGAGCATGTCGAAGAAGTCCTCAAGGAAGGCCGAGAACTTGTCCGGGTTCTTGTAGAGGTCGATGTAACCGTCGAGATCGCCGCCGGCGGAGAAGCTCCGGCCACGGCCGGTGACCACGACGGCATAAATGTCCGATTTGGCCTCAATGGCGGCTACGGAGGCCTTCAAATCGCGGACGGTCGCCCAGTCGAGCGGGTTGAGCTTGTCGGCCCGCGCCAACGTGAGCCGAGCCCACGAGCCGTTCCATTCCAGCTCAATATTCGGCTCCGATGGCATTTCCTCTTCCCTGACGCCAATTCTGGCCAACAGTCCGTTTGTCGGACAATTCAGAATAGAGTATCATCTGACATCTAGCCGTCAAGAGCGCGCGAATCGTGTCTCATGCGGCCGGACCATCGAGGAGCGGATCTTTGCAGGAGCATGAGTTCAGCCGGATCGAGCGCGCGCCAGCCTACCGGCTGGTTTACGACGCGATCGAACGCGAGATTTTGTCCGGCCGGCTGCGTGTCGGCGATCCATTGCCGGCGGAGCTGCAACTCGCCGAGCAGTTCGGCGTCAACCGCTCGACAGTACGCGAAGGCATCAGGCTTCTGGAGCAGAGCGGGCTGGTCGAGCGCGACGGCGGCAAAAGGCCGCGCATCTCGCTACCGCATTATCTCGATCTAGCATCGTCCGCGAGCCGCGCCCTGATCCTGCACTCGGTGACCTTCCGCGAACTATGGGAAGCCTCCATGGTGCTGGAGCCGGCGATCGCCGAAAGCGCCGCGCATCATGTCGATGACGCCGGCCTCGCTGAACTGCACGAGAATATCGACGCTATGGAAGCCAATGTTCAGAGCTTCGAAGGCGGAGCCGAGGCGGATACGGATGCGTTTGTTCAGCTTGACCGAGGCTTTCACGAAATTCTCGCCAAGGTCGGCGGCAACCGGGTTCTCGCCCTGGCGCATGAGCCAGTAACCTCATTGTTCATTCCGACCGGTCAGATCATTCTGCGACGGCTGAAAACGTACCGGCGTGTGCTGGAAGCGCATCGGCATATCTACAATTGCCTGAAAGACAAAGACGCAGTGAAAGCGCGAACCTGGATGCACCGGCATATGGATGACTTCCGCCGCGCCTACGAATTGACCGAACTGGCCTGGGATGCGCCGCTCGATGCCGTCAGTCTGGGAATGACGCAGGCCGCGCCCCACCGCTAACGCGGCCGCCGCCGTGTTTCATGTCGCCTGCGACAAGTCCCATCGGCACGGGAAACCGCACATTGATGTCAACATCCCGACTCTGATTTCGTGCGCGAGCTCACTCGCGTCGTTCCGTCGCGAGTGAATATCGACCTGCCGTGTCCGTATTCGTGCTCGTTGACCAAACGTGCCGTGGTCTCATACCCATCAGCGCGCACCATCGACAGGGCAGACCCGAATATCTCTTCGCTGTAGACCGCCATCTCAAGTGTGACGTGATCGAACAGCGTGCGTAAAGAAACGCGCGTATAACACGCAGAAAAAAGCGTTCGATTTCAATGAGAGTTGGCGCGCCCGAAAGGATTCGAACCTCTGACCCCCAGATTCGTAGTCTGGTGCTCTATCCAGCTGAGCTACGGGCGCTGATGCCGCCGGAAACATGACCTTCGGTCATGAAGCGGCGGGGGATAGCTATCGCCTTGCTCCCCCCTTGGCAAGTCTAGAAAATCCTCTTTAAGGCGCTGGATGTTAACGAAATCCGCCGCCGGCGGCCGTTTCGGCCTCAGGAGGCGCGGCTGCGCAGGCCTCCGCGCGTCGACAGGTGGATCTCTCCGTCCGGAATGGTAATGCGGAACGTCGCCCCCATGGTGCCCTCGACCAGCATGATGTCCCCGCCATGGGCGCGGACCAGTTCGGCCGCAATGGCGAGCCCCAGCCCCGAGCCGCCCGGCCGGGTCGACCCCTGGAACGCCTGGTAGAGGTTCTTGCGAGCCCTCTCGGGAATCCCAGGTCCGGTGTCGGAAATCTCGATCGCGACCACCGCGCCTTCGCGGCGGCCGGTAATGCGGATCTGGTCGCGGGCCGGATCGCGCGCGCCATGGGTCTCCAGCGCCTGCACGGCGTTGCGCGCCAGATTGACGATGACGCGGAACATCTGGTCGGCGTCGACTTCCATGGTCAGCCCGCGCTCGACCGAGACAATCCAGCGGATGGGCACTTCGATGGTGAGGCCGAGCGCCTCGCGAACGTCTTCCAGCAGCGGCTCGACCGCAATTGTGCGGCGGTCGGGCGCCGCTTCCTGGGCACGGCCGTACGACAAGGTCGACTGACACAGCGCGATGGCGCGCTGAAGCGCATTCATCAGCTTCGGCGCGAAGCGCTGCACCTTCGGATCGGGCAGGCTCGAGAGTTGATCGGAGAACAGTTGCGCCGAGGCGAGCAGATTGCGCAGGTCGTGGTTGATCTTGGCGACCGCGAGCCCGAGCGAGGCGAGGCGGTTCTTCTGATGCAGCATCGAGGCGAGCTCAGTCTGCATGGCCGCGAGCTCTTCCTCGGCAGTGCCGATCTCGTCGTTGCGTCCGGAGCGCCGGATGATGCGGGTCGGATTTTCCGGGTCGGCGCGGAACGCCACCATGTTGGCCGTGAGACGGCCCATCGGCCGCACCAGCAGATAATGCAGCGCCAGGAACACCAGCATCGCGGTGAAGGCCGAAATGGCCAGCGATACCACAAGAATGGTGACCGAGAAGCTCAGCATCGCCTTGTACAGTGGCGCCTCGTCGAGGACGATTTCGATGAACTGTCCTTTGGCCATCGGCGCCGGCCCGATGACACGCATAACATCGCTGGAGTGGCAGAACAGGAGGACTTCAAAAGCCTCCTTGATCGAGCGCCACCACGTCACGTTGCGCATGTCGATGTCGTCCGTCACCGACGATGGCAACTCGGCCGAGGCAAGCAGGCGGCGCTGGTCGCCCATCTTGGCCGCCACGGCGCGGGCGCCGATCGAATCCAGAATCTGCTTGGCGAGACTTTCCGGCACCATGCCGCTCGGCGCGGCATCGAGCACCAGCGCCGCCGTGTGCGCCGCCGCCAGGCGGTCGTTGAGCCAGTTGATGCGGAAATTGGCGATCAGCGGCACGTAAATGAGAACTTCGGCCACCAGCACGAAGACGATGGTCAGCATCAGAAGCTTGCCGGACAGCCCGACCCGGAGCCGCGTCCACCATTGCACGGCCTGGCCTGCCGCCTCAGGCGACGGCTCGGAGCCGCTGGTCCCAGATGTCTCGAGTGACTGCATCGCAAGTTAATATAGAAGACAGAAGATGCCGCGATGAGGGCAAACATCCTCGGCTGCCGGCTATTCCCCGGTTTCGGACTGACTTCCAAACTCGCCCGCAAGGGTGGCGAATATGTGGGGCTGTGCGAGACCCTGCCTGGCTGCCAGTATTAAAGGACCAGCGCGCCGAAAAGGCCGGTTTTACGCCCTCCGGTCGCATTGACGGGCTGGAATGGCTGCCTTATAAGCCGCCCCACACGAGTGCTGACCCGGCAAAAGCCCGGGTTTTTGGCGGATTTTGGGGCTTTTGCCCCGTCCCCACGGCGCCATCAGCGGAGATTTGAACGTGAAGCGGACCTACCAACCGAGCAAGCTTGTGCGCAAGCGCCGTCACGGTTTCCGCGCGCGCATGAAGACCACGGGCGGCCGCAAGGTGGTCCAGGCCCGGCGCGCCCGCGGACGCAAGCGGCTCAGCGCCTAAACGGCGGCTTTTCCCGCCGCGACGCTGCTTTAAATGCAAAAATTGAAGCAACGGGCGGATTTTCTCAAAGCGGCGACCGGGACCAAAGTTCCGGCCGCCGCTTTTGTGCTGCAGGCCCGCGAACGCGACCCATCCGGACTCGGACAGGTCCGGGTCGGCTTCACCGTCTCGCGCAAGGTCGGCAACGCCGTCGAGCGCAACCGGGTGCGCCGCCGTCTGCGCGAAATGGTCCGCCTTTTCGGCGAAGGCCGCATGCACGCCGGCTACGATTATGTGCTAGTCGGGCGGCAGTCGGCGCTCAGCCTGCCATTCGAGCGCATGACACAGGACTTCGAGCGGGCCTTGCGGCGTGCCCATGATGGTTCGCCGAAGGACAGTTCGCGAAAAGACCAAACGCGACAAGCGCGGGGCGCGCACAAGACCACACCGGCTGGAAAGCCCGAGACGGAATCCCGATGACCGATAACAAGAATACCATCATCGCCATCGTGCTGTCGGCCCTTGTGCTGATCGCCTGGCAGTATTTCTACGCCGTGCCCCAGGCCGAGAAGCAGAAGGCCGCGCAGCAGACGCAATCGCAGCAGACGCAAGCCCCCGCCACGCCGGGCCAACCCGGCACGACGGCCACCCCCGCTCCGGGCAGCACCGCCCCCGGC
>Ga0180223_1001526_pt1 | contig 17556 bp, 18 predicted proteins | sample eDN5th30CKraftOP_FD_151337 | JGI IMG/M metagenome (GOLD analysis project Ga0180223, IMG submission 151337) | Enriched Organic Plus compost microbial communities from Emeryville, California, USA - eDNA 5th pass 30_C Kraft OP (version 2) (version 2) ...
GATCGCCAACCGGATCTCCTTGCAATGGCTGGAGGACGAGGGGCTGACCGTCTGCCCGATCATCCCCACCAAGCACGCGTTCATCGGCAACACCGCCGCCAACGGCGTGCCGGCCGTCCTGGCCTTCCCGGACTCCGACACCGCTGAGGACTACCGCCGGCTCATCCGCTGGATCGTCGATCTCCAAGATGACGACGCGGCCGCAGCCGCCGAGAGGATCGCAGCCTGATGGCCACCACACCCGCACCGCCCGCCCGCCGGCGCAAGGCGCCGCGCGCCCCGTTCCTGGACGATCAGCTCGCCCGCGTCACTCAGGCCCCCGGACTCGCGCTCGTCACCGACGAGACGCCCGAGACCGCCACGACCACTCCGGGCCCGACGACGACCGCACCGCCGGTAGCGCCGCAGGCTCAGGACGAGGCCCGTCCGGCGCGCCGCCCCCGCGAAGCCGCCACGTTCAATGGGGAGCAGTACAACGTTCAGATCAACGCGCCCGCGGTCCTGCACAAGCGCTACAAGCGGCTGGTGCACACGCTCAAGCGCGACGGCGTGAAGGTGCAGCAGCGCGAGTGGATCGCGGCGCTGCTGTTCCACGGGCCCCAGTCGCCCAGCGAGCTGCGCGAGCTGGTCGAGACCACCCTTGATCAGGTCGAGGAGACCTACCAGCACGATCAGCGCAAGTCCGTGGTCAACGGGCTGGTGCCGATGGAGCTGTACCGGGCCTACGACAACTGGATCGTCGATCTGGACCTGGACGAGAACTTCAAGACGTCGATGACCAAGACCGTCGTCTGCCTCATGCACAACGGACCGCAGACCGCGGCGCAGCTGGCGGATCTGGTGACCCGCTACCGCCAGGCGACCGGCTGACCGCTGCCGGCGCAGCAGAGGCGGCTCAGTCGTAGGGCCGGTGTTCCTTCTTGATCGTCGCCCAGGTATGAACGATCTGAGCGAGATTGGGCAGGTTCACCGGCAGTTCGACGTACTCCGACGCGCCGGACTCAAACGCGACCGCCCGGTCCTGCAGGCTGCGGTTGGGAGACAGGCAGATCACCGGGACCTTGCTGATCGGCTCGTCGGCGGCGCGGATCTTGGCGACCAGCGAATGCTTGGCGCCGACCGGCGGCGCCTGGCAGACCACCGCCTGAAACGGCGTCTCGGCGTTCTTGAGCTGCCGCAGCGCCTCCGCGTCGGTTTCGACGCTGACGACCTTGACGTCCTCGACGCTCAGCAGGTCGTCCAGCAGCAGGCGCATGCCCATCTGGGGTTCGGCGACAAGACAGCGGACGGGGCGACGGCGGCAATTCACAAACCGATGATGCCCGCCGATCCGCCGCCCGGCAGAAGTTCCGCAAACCTCATCGGGTAGCCGCGGAGGCCCAGCTCATCGCGCGAAAACGAAAACGTCGCGAAGGTCTGGCAGGACGCCCTCGCCCCCTGTCAATAATGGGAGGGCATGTCGCCGTGACGTGCGCAGCGCCGACATGTTCCCAGCCGACCCGCCCCCTAACCCTGAGCCTGTACCTCAGGTTGACGCTAATCAGTTCGTGGGGTGGCTGTACGGGGGAGGGGAGGCGCGTCTGTCCGGCGCCGCCTACAGCGTCCAGCCGGTTCCGCCGGCCCGCGAGTTCGCGGCGCTGATCGACGAGATCATCGACCAGGGCTACCGGTGGCTGCTCGCCGACGGCCCCCGCCGCGTCCGCGCCCACTGGATCCTCGATCCCTGGTGGATCGAACAGCCGCAGATGCTGCCCAGCTTGCAACAGGCCACACAAGCCAGCTGCGTCGCGCTCGCGGACCTGCGCGACGCGCTGCTGAGCGCCCCCTGAGCTGAAGCTTGTTCCCGGCCGTCGAGGCGAAGGTATGTTCGATCCATGGAAGTGCGAATGGAGGCGTCGACAGGAGCGCCATGCTCCCCGCCGGCCGACGAGCGCCCGGCGCCGGCGATCAGCCTCCCCGCCGCGGTGCGCTGGCAGGAGAACTCCACCAGCTGGACGTTCATTTCCGACATCACCCCAGCGCAGGCCGCCCGTCTCGTCCGCCTCGGCGGCTTCCAAGCCGACCCTGACCTTCCCTACCGGTTCTGGCCGGCCAAGCCGCCCGCCCGCGGCCAGCTGACCCTCACCCTCTCCGCCGGCCTCGCCGAATGGCAGACCTTCCAGCAGGAGATGGAGCAGCGGCCTCGCCGCCGCCGAGACACCTACACGATCACGCAGGCGATGCATCTGGAATGGCCGCTGCTGCATCCGGCGCTGTCCTGCGTGCGTCTCGGCGAGTTCGAGGTCGGCCAGTCGCTGCTTCGGTTCATGCCTGACACCGGTCGTATGGAAGTCGTCGCGCCCGTCAACAGCGACGTGATCAGCGCGATGACCAACAGCGGCTATCAGCTGCACCCGGTCGACGATTGGAAGGAGCAGGTCACCTGGAACGACGCGGTGATGGGACTGCTGCTGAAACCCGAGCAGCTGCACACCGCCGAAGGCGAAGAGACCCCGCCGTTTCTGCTGCTGCACGGGCTGGAGCACAGCCTCGGCCATCCCCTGCTGATGCGCCCGTTCCTGTCGACGCTGCCGGCGATGGACATCAGCGAGCTGGAACGGATCATCGGACAGACCGCGCAGATGGAAGATCACGAGCCGGTCGAACCCGACGGCATCGAGGATCCCGACACCGCTCAGATGCTCGCCCAGACCTACCAGGAGGAATGGTCCGGGATCGACCAGCAGGACATGCCGATCCTGCTGCACATGCTGTTCGCGCTCGCCGAAGGCGTCGCGGAAGTCATCGCCGACAGCGACGAGCCCGACGAGGAGACCGTCGGGGAGGCCGCCACCACCCTGCTGGTCGGGCTGCTGTGCGGGTCGCGGGTCATGCGAGCCGAGCTGGCTCACCGCGGCTATGAGACCACGCTCGGCGAACGGCGGCTGGGGGAGAGGGAGACGATGGCGCTGGCCTACGGCGGCATGTACACCGCCGAAGCGCTCGGACGCGCCGTCGGCGACATGCGCGCCGCCCGGGTCTGGTCGCTGCCGCTGACGGCGGCGATGAGCGCCGAACGTCAGCTGCTGACGCATCTGTCAGCCAGCGAGCAGGCCGGTCATGTCGCCGAGGAGATCATCGGCGACATCTTCCTTTGCTTCGACCTCGGCGTCCGCTACCAGCTGGCCCGGGTCGCCCCGCATATCCTCGCCGACGAAGCCGACGAGATCAGCGGCGACGATCACGCGGTCGGCGCCCACGCCTGATACAGGCGTTTGGCCGGCGCGTTGTCAGGGTCCGCCGCGTTGGCCGGGTTGGGCAGCAACGCGAGCGGATACCCGCCGGTCGCTTCGCAGCCGGCGCGGCCGTCGGTGACGGTGCAGGCCGCGTATGAGCTGATCGCGTTCAACGCCTGATCGATCGTCGGCGGGCTGCCGCCGTCAGGCAGGCTCCCCGGATCCTTGCTGCGCCACATCGCCGGGAAGGAGGAGGAGCCGACGCCGAGACGGCCGGGGCCGCTGCTCTGCACGTCCTGAGCCAGGCAGTAGACGGCGCTCTTACCGGCCGTGCACATCGCCAGCAGATACGGGGCGCCGGGCACCGCCTGCCATTTGATCGCGTACGGGTTAGCGTCACCTTGCGGCTTCTCAGCGCCGGTCGCCGCCACGAACGAACGATCGCCGCCCTGGAGACCGCCGATCGTCAACCCGGCGTACCCGCCGGCGCAGCGCTCGGTCTCAGCGCCGGAGCAGTCAGCGTCAACGCTGTTGCCTTTCGCCCATTGGCTGGCAGCCGACGCAGCCTGCTGCAACGCCACCTCGGCGGCGCGGTCGTTGGCCTGGTTGCGCGCCCCGGTGAGCTTCGGCAGCGCGTAGGCCACGACCAGCCCGATGGCAGCGATCACGCAGACCAGCTCAACCATCGTCCATCCTCGCTGGTCGCGCAACCTCATGCTCGCAGCCTGCCATCAGCGGGCCGCAGGCTGGAAGGTTTCGCTCAGGGGTTGATGATCTTCGTCGCCACCCCGAACACCGAGGTACGTGGCACCCAGCCGTTGACCCGCCCCTTGTTGTTGGAGATCTGCACCCGTTGCTTGTCGGTGGCGCTGATCAGATGCAGGTACACCGTCCCTTTGATCTTGACCAGGACGATGTCACCGGCTTTGAGGCCGGCGGGGTCGCTGTTGGGCCGCAACGTGACCGTCGCCTTGCTCATCACCTTCGGGGTCATCGAGTTGCCCGTGGGGCGGACTGTCGCCTGCTGGCCGGCGGCCAGCTGTTGCACCGCCTGCGTAAACCACGCCATGCGGTCAACGTACGCGCGGGCGGTCAGGCTGCCGTCGGCTTGCTGAGCGCCTCGCCGACTTTCACGCCGGCGCTGAAGACCAGCAGCATCGCCCAGGGGCGGTCGGCGCAGTCGCCGGCACGGTCTGGGCAGGCGACCAGCCACGCGCCGATCCGCCGTTCGGTGGTGACCCAGTCCCCGTCGGCCAGCGCGCTGGCCTGGCGCGGCTTGGCGGCCTGCAACCGGCCGCTGACAACCTCCTGCTGGATGTCCAGCAGATCCCAGCCGCCGCGGCCGGCCAGCTCGCGCAGCGTGACGAGACGATCTTCGACGCTGCGCACTCCGAGCGTCAGCAGCCGCAGGGAGGTCTCGTCGCGGTTGCGGCCCGCCACGACACCGTGCTTGACGGCCTGATCCAGCTCCTGCTCAGTCCAGTCGCCCACGCCGGCGCGGCGGCGGCGCTGCAGTTTGCGCCAACGGCCGGCGACCGCCTGCCTGGTCGCGCCGAGCCGATCAGCGGCCTGTTGGATACCGTCGACTGGGTCGGAAGCCTCGGACATGATCCGGCGCAGCAGCGCGTCATCGTCGCCGCTGAACACGTGCGGGCTGGGACGTTGCGCTCGGGTCAGACCGGCGCGGCGCGCTTCGGCGTTCAGCGCGTTGGGGACCACGCCGATCCGATCGGCCAGCGCCTGCACCTGCTCGCTGGTTTCCAGGTGCGGGTACAGGCTGGCGATCATCCGGCGGTCCTGGTCAGTCCAGGCGTGACGGGCCGTTGCGGTGGGCATGCGATGACGCTGCCAGAAGGTGGGGACCACACCGCGAAACGCTCGCCGGGTGCGGCGGGCGCAGGCACACTCAGAGCATGAGCCGTCCCGCTCCTCCACCTCCGCCCGGCCGACGTCCCAAGACGCCTGAGGCGGCGCCCTCCAAGAAGGAGCAGCGCAAGGAGCAGGCCAAGGAACGCAAGGACAAACGCCGCGGTCCGAAGGTGCAGGTGGTGCCGACGTTGGTGATGATCGCGCTGATCGTCGTCGCCGCAGTCGTCTACATCGGGGTGCGTTCCGCGCGGCTGTCGCTCACCCCCGGCCATGACGGCAAGACCGTGCAAGCTCAGGCGGCCGACGCGACGTTCCTCATTCCCAAGGGCTGGAAGATCGCGCAGCAGGGCGCTGTCAGCGGCGGCGTGTCGCGGTACGCGACAGGGCCCGCCGGCGCTCGCCAGGACGCTCTGTTCATCACCCGCTACCCGCTCACCGACAACCCCACCAGCGACAAGCAGCAGCAGGAGATGCTCGCCGAAGCCCAAGCGAGCTTGCAGGCGACCGGGGCGGGGAAGCTCACCCAGCCACAGAAACTGGAAGTCGGCGGCAGACCAGCCTGGCTGTACCGGTTCAAGCATGACCGTCTCAGCGTGTCCGCATACCTGGTGCTGCGCGAAGATGACAAGCAGCCGACGCTCTACCAGCTGTCCTGCCAGTCGTCGGCGGGCGCTGCCGGACAACCGGTCCGGGAAGGGTGCAAGAGCGTGATCGACACGTTCAAGATCTCCAGCTGAACGGACCTCGTCGGCCTTAGACAAGACGCCGCTGCGCGACAGTGGTTGCACATACAGTAAGCCTGTGAGCAAGCAGCCTCTGGATGAGAAGCGCAGGACAATGTTCCTGGATCCGCGGATGGGCTGGACGGAGAAGGAAACCGACGACGCGCGTCTGCGGATCCTCAGTCTCTGGCGTGAGCAGCCCGACGTCCGTGTCACCAACACGCTGATGATCCGCTCCGGCGCCGACTGGGTGCCGTTGGATGCCGCGTCGCAGCTGACGCTCGGCGGGATGGAGCTGGGGATGATGTTCACCGTCAAGCCCCGCAAAGGCGACACGCAGATCTTCGTGGAGGTCACCTCCGTGAGGTTCGTGGACGCAGCGATGATCGAGATGCTGTTGGAAGGCGTCAGCCTGTACAGCACCGAGCTGACTCCGCTGGCTTCCCCGACGGACGCCGCGGACCGCTTCTGCATCCCCAGCGTCCAGGCGGAGATCTTCTTCTCCCGGGTGCGCGCGCGAAACGGCGTCATCGTCGAAGGGGTCGCCGACCTCCAAGGGATGCATCACAACGCGACCGTCCGGCTGCCGCAGATCGCCGCCGAGATCGAAGAGGCATGCAACGCCTCCCATCAGGCGATCGGCCGAGGCCCGGACCCCAACGGCGGCCCGTCGGTGATCAGCGTCAACGCCAGCAAGGTCCGCCAGCTCGCCGCGCAGTCCGCCAAGATCGTCTCTGACATGGAGAACGAGCTGATGGCGCTGGAACGCAACCAGAGCCAGGCCGCCTACCGCGATCATGCCGCCTCCTACGTGCAGTACGCGCAGCGGTGGCTGGCCCGGGTGCAGCAGCTCAAACAGCAGCACACCGCGTTCGAGGCGCAGCTGCGCGCGCAGATCCAGGCGCAGGTCGCCTCCGAACTGCCGGACCCGCGGTCGCCGGCGACCGCGCTGCGGCATCTGCTGCTGCCCGTCGTCGAGTACTACCTCGATCAGGGCACCGACGCGCGCCTGACCAAAGAGGGGATGAGCATCAAGGTCGGCGACACGACCCTGCTGCTGGCGGACCGTCCGATGATCGTCGCCGGCGACCAGCAGCAGGCCGCCGATCAGCTCGCCGGCCGCCAGACCGCCGCGCGCGGCCCCCGCCAGCTCTAACCGCGGCGAACCTCAGCGGAAGAAGCTCCCGGCGCCAGCGCGCTCCCGTACGTTTGGGCTGTGGGCAACCAGCCGCTGAACGAGAAACGCCGGGTGATGTTCCTGGACCCGCGCGTGGGATGGACCGAGCAGGAGACCGCCGACGCGCGGCTCAAACTCGAAAGCGTCTGGACCGAGCAGCCGGCGCTCGTCTCCGAGAACCGGCTGCAGCTGCGCTTTGACCGCGGCGGCTGGAACGACGCCGGCAGCGAGCAGCTCGCCCGCCTCGGCGGCACCGAGCAGGGACTGGTGTTCACCGTCAAACCCCGCCAGGGGGAGACGCAGGCGTTCATCGAGGTGACCTCGGTGCGGTTCGTCGACGATCAGGTCGCCGCGCAACTGCTGGAAGGCATGCAGCTGTTCAGCAGCGATCTGCGTCCGCTGTCGTCGCCGCTGCAGGCCGCCGACCGGTTCTGCCTGCCCGCCAGCCAAGCCGACGTCTTCTACCAGCGGGTGCGGGCCCACAACGGGCAGATCACCGAAGGGACCGCCGACCTGCACGACATGCGCCACAAGGCGACGGTGCGCATCCCGCAGATCGTGCAGGAGCTGGAGAACCTCTGCGACATGTCCCGCCAGGTGATCGACCGGATCGCCGAGCAGGGCGTGCAGACCGACGCTCCGTCGGTCGGGGAGCGCGCCGCGGTGATCCGCCAGCTGCGCACCCAGGCGACCGGACTGCTCAGCGAGCTGCATGAGGAGCAGACCGCGTTGGAAGCCGCCGGCAACCAGATCGAAGCGCAAGGCCGCGCCGCCGCCTACGTGGAGCATGCGGAACGGTGGATGTCGCGGATCGAGCAGCTCAACCGCGAGCACACCAGCTACGAAGCGCAGCTGCAGATGCGCATCCAGGAGTCGCTGTCCAGCAGCCTCCCGGGCGCGCAGGCGCCGACCAGCACCCGCCGGCGGCTGCTGGAACCCGTCGTGGAGCATTACACGCAGGCCGGTTACGACGCCCGCCTGACCAAGGACGGCATGGCGATCATGATCGGCGACAAGGTGATGGTGCTCGCCGAGAAGCCGGCGGCGCTGACCCCTGAGCAGCAGCAGGCCGCCGAGGAGATCCCCGGCCGCATGACCGCCACCCGCGGCCAGCGGACCCTCTGAGCTGTCAGCCGGCGTCGGCGGCGAGCTGATCGAAATGACGTAGCGCGGCGGCCGCGGCGTCGGCGGTGTGCTCGTTGGTGATCGCCGATGGCAGCCCGAGACGTTGCTGGATGCCGGCCTGCACTTCCTGCTTGTCGGCGCGTCCTTTGCCGCAGGCGGCGATCTTCAGCTGCTGCGGGGTGTAGCTGACGACGTTCAGGCCGTGTTGGGCGCCGGCGAGCAGGATCATGCCGCGGGCCTGGCCGACGATCATCGCGGAGCGGGCGTTGTTGGAGAAGAACAGATCTTCGATGCTGATCTCGTCGGGGCAGTAGCGGGCGATCAGATCATCCAGCGCGTGGGTGATGATCAGCAGCGTCTGCGGCTGCGGGGTCTTGGGCCTGGTCTTGATGACACCGCTGCCGCGCAGGCGCATCGTCCCGTCGGGGGCCCGATCGACAATCGCCCAGCCCATGTTCCGCGACCCCGGATCGATACCCATCACCCTCACCCGCTAACTATGCGTCAGCGATCATCGGCTCCGTTCGGATTCGCCGGCGGACACGCCGTTTTCGCTGCTGGCGGGGTGATCGGAGGCCGTCACGAAAACTGCGCACTGTTAGGGCTCTCGCAGGTAGCGTTGACCATGTCCGACAGCCGAAACGGCCAGTATCAGCCTTCCGAGAACGGCCCGGTCGCCAAGCCCGGCGCCCACGAGCATGAGCTGAACGCGCCGCTGGCGTCGGTCGCCAGCCTGGAGGTCTGGCATCTGCTGCATCACCTGCTGAACGTGGAAGGCTCCGACCTGCATTTCACCGTCGACTCGCCGATCCTCAATCGCATTCACGGTGATCTGGTGCCGGTCCTCTTCCAAGGCAAGCGGCTGCAAGCGACCCCGCAGGACTCCCAGCGGATTCTCCGGGCGATCCTGTCCGAGGATCAGAAGCAGCGCCTGGACGACGAGCTGGACATCGACTTCGCCTACGCGCACCCGCAGCTGTCCGCGCGTTTTCGCTGCAACTACTACCACGCGTCCGGGAAGCTCGAAGCGGTCTTCCGTCAGATCCCCAACGAGATCAAGACGCTGGACGAGCTGATGATGCCTGACGTGCTGCGCAGCTTGTGCGATCTGCCGCGCGGCTTGGTGCTGGTCGTCGGCCCGACCGGCTCAGGCAAGTCGACGACGTTGGCGGCGATGATCGACTACATCAACACTCGCCGCCAGTCGAAGATCATCACGATCGAAGACCCGGTCGAGTTCGTCCATCAGCCCAAACGCTGCGGCATCAGCCAACGCGAAGTGCATCTGGACGTGCAGTCGTTCTCCCGCGGTGTGCGCGCCGCGCTGCGTGAGGACCCCGACGTCGTGCTGGTCGGCGAGATGCGCGACACCGACACCGTCCGCGAGGGCGTGCGCGCCGCCGACACCGGCCACCTGGTGTTCGCGACCTTGCACACCAACAACGCTTCGGAGACCGTCGACCGGCTCATCAACCAGTTCCCCGGCGAGGAACGCGACGACATCCGCTCCAAGATGGCGCTGATCCTCCAAGGGGTCGTCAGCCAGAAGCTGGTCAAGACCAAGGACGGCCGCGGCCGCCGCGCCGCCCTGGAAGTGATGACGTCCACCGACTCGGTCCGCTCCCTGATCCGGGACGGCGAAAGCCAGCAGCTGTACTCGGAGATCATGACCGGCTCCCAGTTCGGGATGCAGACGCTGGAGCAGAGCCTCGCAGCGCTGATCGTCGACGGCGTCGTCGAGCGCAAAGCCGCTTCGGAGCAAACCCCGAAGCTGGATCAGCTGGACCGGGCGATCACCGACATCATGCGGCGAAAGAACGGGTGAGGTAGGTGCCGGAGTTCGAGTACACCGCCTACCAGCGCGACGATCCGACGGCGTCCTCGACGACTGATCGGATCCGCGCCGAATCGCGCGAAGCGGCGACGCGGATGCTGAACGCCAACGGGTACGTGCCCACTCGCCTGCGGGAGGTCCGCGAGGAGAGCAAAGGCGTGCAGGTCGGCAGGGTCCTCACCTCCGACGTCGGAAAGCTGTTCCAGCGGGTCAAGACGCAGGAGCTGGCGTTCTTCACCTCGATGTTCGCGACGTTGCGAGACGCCGGCATCGACGTGCTGGAGACGTTGGAGATCCTGGAGCGCAACACCAAGAACGAGGTGTTGCGCGATGTGATCGTCGAGATGCAGAACGACATCTCCCAGGGCGTGCAGCTGTCAGACGCGATGGCCCGCCATCCGAAGGTCTTCGACGCTCTGTACGTCGGTATGGTCCGCGCCGGCGAGAAGACGAAGGTCGCCCCGGCGCTGTTCCGCCAGGCGGAGATGCTGGAAGTGTCCGCACAGACCAAACGTGAGGTGCGCAGCATGATGATGTACCCGGTCGTCGTGCTGATCTTCTCCCTGGCGGTGTTCGTGGCGATGATGATCTTCGTCATCCCCGCCTTCCAGGGGATCTTCGACTCCCTCAACGGGCAGCTGCCCAAGCCGACGCAGATCCTCATCGACGTCTCAGACTTCTGCAAGACCAAATGGTGGCTGTTCCCGGTGATCTTCGGCGGCGCCGGATTCGGGTTCGTCAAATGGAAGAACAGCCCGTCCGGTGAGATCCGCTGGGACCGGTTCAAGTTGGACGTGCCGAAGATCGGCGAGATGAACAAGAAGGTCGTCACCGCCCGATTCGCGCGGACCCTGGCGACGTTGCAGGACAACGGCGTCGATCTCGTCGATGCGCTGCGCACGTCGGCTTCCACCACCGACAACAAGGTGGTGGAGATGGCGATCGAGGACGCGATCGAAGGGCTCAGCCACGGCGGGCGGATGACCGAGTCGCTGCGGGAGTCCGGCGCGTTCCCCGACATCGCGCTGGCGATGATGGAAGCCGGCGAGGTCGCCGGCCGCGTCCCCTACATGCTCGACAAGACCGCCGAGGTCTATGAGAAAGAGGTCGCCAACACCGTCAAGGGCCTCAAAGCGATCGTCGAGCCGTTGATGATGGGCGTCGTCGGCGTCTTCATCGGCGCGATCGTCATCGCACTGTACCTGCCGATGTTCAGCATCTACGACCAGATCAAGTAGCCGGACGCCGCGGGATGAGTCGCCGGCGTCGATGCGATGGGCGCTGTTGCGGGCGGAGGTCTCGATTTTGCGTCAGGCCGACGTTACAGTTGCGCGATTCCGATCACGGATAGGAGACCGTCTCGATGGGCTGGAGCTTGCAGCGCAGAATCGCCGGAGGACTCGCTCGTGTCCTGTTGGTTGCTGTGATCGTGGCGCTGCTCGGCAGCGGCGTTGGGCGCGCGGAAGAGACGAAGATGCTCACGTACAAGCGATGCGGCTACACGCACCGAGTACTTCCCGGCGGACCTCTCGACACGCAGGCCATGCATACCACCTATGCGATGTATGGGCGGCAGATGTCCTGCGCCGCCACGCGGCGACTGCTCAAGTCCAGAGCAAGCCGCCGACCCGATAAGCCAATGCTGACTCCCACAGCCGTTCTGACTTTCGCAGGCACGGAGTTCGCATGCCAGTCCGGCGACGCCGGAGGCGGCGATTGCATCGGTCCATACACGCTGAAGCGATACCCGGACGGAGAGTATGGCGTCGTGCCCGGGCAGCGAACCAGACGGGTGGTCTACCGCAACTGCAGCTTCTCAGGCGCGTGCACCAAGACCATTCGCCTCCCCGGCACCTAGGGCGATGAGCCGCCCCCTCGGGGTGATCCCGCCGGACTTCGGCGGGATCACCACAGCGCACGCCGGGGCTGCGCAGCCCGGCGGTCAGTTGAGGTTCAGGGCGATGTATCCGTGCGTGGAACCGAAGCCCAGCTCGTTGAAGCGCATCCGCAGGTTCTTCTTCAGCGCGCCCTTGGGGACGTCATAGACGACCTTGCCCTTGACGGTGGAGTCCGGGCCGATGTCCTCCAGGAACAGCGGCTTGGTGTCGCCGCCCAGCGCGGCGACGGTGCCGTCGGAGTCGGTGTCGTAGGTCTTGCCGTCCTTGGTCTCCAGCTGGAACGCGTTGTCGGTCAGCGTCGCCGACTTGCTCTTCTTCGACGTCGCCTGCAACGTGACGATCACGAACACCCCATCGGCTTTGGCGCCGAACAGATCCGGGTCGCCGATCGTCTTGGCGACCTCGACGTTCTTGACGCGCCAGCGCAGCGCGTCCACCCGGACGCTGCCGTTCGGGCCGACGCTGGGGGTGCAGTCGTCGGTGGCGCGGGTTCCGCAGCCCTTGTCCTTGCCGTCCTTCTTGTCGGACTTGGAGGAGTTCGAGCCGCTGTCTGATGATCCGTTGCTGCCAGCGTCCTCTTCCACAGCGCACCCGCTGATGACGAAGCCGGCGGTGGCTGCGACCGCGGCGCATATCGTGACTGACCGAGACAGCCCTGCGAACAACCTCATGGCTAGGTGACCTCCGAACGGCGGATTCGTTTCCGCCGCGCAGTGTCGCTCGTGTAATCCGCGGATCTTGGGTGTGTTTCTCCCGGGGTGGCCTACCCCGGGCGTGCTGAGAGGTCAGGCGCCGGCGATCTCGATGCGGTGAGCTTCGACTGGGGTGGGGAACTCCCAGGCGTGCAGCATCCTGGCGATCCCCGCCTCATCGACGGGGTGGGCGCGCCCGGCGTTCTGCGCGCGCAGAACGCCGACGCCGGCTTCGACGCAGACGATGCGCACCCGCGCGTTGTAGTCGGCGGCGATACCCAGCACTTTGCCGCGCTGCATCCGCGACAGGCTGGTGGCGTTCCACACACAATCTCGGGAGTTGCGCAGCTCCTCGCGCAGCAGCTCGCGGGCCTGGGCGACGATCCGCCCTTCGGCTTTGCGGTCCCCGCGCTGGTAGCGGCTGTCGGCGCGGCGCAGATCATCCAGGCTGATGACCGCCTGGCCGTTCGTGTGCTGGGAGGCCCAGCGGTCCTTGCCGGCGCCGGCCAGGCCGGACAGGATCGTCAGCTGGCAGCGGGTGTCGTCGTAGGCGGCGTAGGCGAGGTCGCGGTCCTCGCGGCGGAAGTACATGACCCGGCTGTGATCGTTGGCGAACGGGTAGGGGCCGGTCGCGCAGCCCAGTTCCTGGCAGTACTCAAGCATCAGCTCCGGCTCGTCTCCGCCACGGTCGTCGGTGAGGCTGACGCGGCCGGTCATGTCGGCGCGCACCAGGATCGCCAGCAGGTCCGGGCGGGCGGTCAAGCTGATCTCGATCGCGCGGCGGGTGGCGTCGGGGCGGGTGAGCAGGTGGTAGGGCGCCATGTGCCAGCGCACCAGCGCGCAGACCCGCTCGCGGGCGGCGGGGGTCACGCCGGCCCGCCACAACAGGCCGCGCGCGATCACCGATCCGACCTGCGCGTGGTTGGGCGCGACGATCCGGCCGTCCTCCTCGCGGGTGGTGGCGAACTTCCCACAGTCGTGCAGCAGCGCGGCCAGCCACAGCTCGCCGCGATCGCGCCCGTCCAGCGTCCGCCAGTCCGGGTCTGCGACGAGCGCGTCGCAGACCAACTGGGTGTGGGCGAGCACGTCCCCTTCGGCGTGATGGACAGGATCCTGCTGGCAGGCGGCCATCTGCGCGAACACGTCCAGGTCGCCAGCGTTCAGGCGCGGGGCGACCTCACCGGGGCGCGGGCATGAGGGCAGGGTGATGGGGGCCAGCGGGTCCGCCATGCTTCAGCACGTTATCCGCGGCGACGACCGCCGTTCAGGTTCTCGCCGCAGGCCCTAGGGGTGGCGTTCGGCACACGGATCGGGAGGCGACCATGGGAGGCGGTCGTTTGCAGGGGATCTCCGGGGCGTGTGGGAAACGCCACCCCCTTCGGTGATGCTGTTTGAGGCGCAACGGCGGCTTCGGCAGAGGCGGCTCGTTCCTACATCGTTCTTTACTGCGTTCTAACTACGTTTATGCGTGGGTGGGACGCCACCCGTTCCGTGTCCGGACCGCCACCACTTCCGTGTCTGGGACGCCACCATTTCGCGTGGGCGGCCCGCCACCCTGTGCGCGGGTCGCCACCCCGTGCGTCGGGCGCCACCCCGCCTTGGGGCCCGGACGGCTTATCGCTGCTGGCGGCGATAAGTGTTCATGCGAGCGCGTGATAACGCCGGGGCGCGGCGATCGGGCCGGCGCGGGCTGCGCGCGAACGCAAGATTGCCTGCAATTGGCGGGGGTGGCGTTTCGCACACACGCTCCGGCCGGTTTCGCGGCGGTGGCGGGCGGGGCGCAGCTCGGGGAGGGGTGGCGTTTCGCACACACCGGTGGCGAAACGCCCACGGTTCCGTCCACTGGCCGCGCCAGTCTCACGGTCCGTGAAACCGTCTGAGTCCCGCATCGGCCGGCTGCCGCATCCGCTGAACCGCGGAGCGATCGTCGACCCGTCCAACCGTCAGGTCCCCAAGATCCTCGACGGCGGCCAGCTGGAGATGGACGGGCTGGACGAGCTGCTGTCCAACCTCACCAACGGCGGGGAGGCGCCCGGCGTCGTCACGCTGCTGGGCAAGACGCCGCAGATGATGACCGGGCGCTTGTCGACGACCGACGTGGCGGTGCTCGCCGCGCTGTGCGCGAACTTGGAGATCCCCGACGATCATCCGGAGGGCGCGCCCCTGGCGACGCGTTCCAGCATCAAACGGCTGGCGCGGGCCACCTACGGCTACCACGGCGGCGAGCAGCACCGCGTCGTCCGTCACGCGCTGGTGCGACTGCTGTGGACGATGTTCACGATCCCAGGGATGGACCGCGCCGGCCGCGTGAAGGAGAACGGCGGCACCCTCGGGCTGCGCTGCCTGGGCGGCGTGGAATGGTACGGGCAGGATCTGCACGTCGCCTCCTCCGGGGAGCAGTCGCTGACCGACATGGCGGCGACCGTCGATCGTGTGGACCCTGACGCGCCGCTGGACATCGTCATCGAGCCGTGGCTGGTGGGGATCCTGCGCCGCAACCAGGCCGCCCGTCTGGATCTCGCGCTGCTGCAGCTGATGGGCCGCGGCCTGGCCGCCCGGGTGTGGATGTTCCTGGAAGCCGAACGCTACGAGCGGGTCGTAGACCCGCACGAGGACGGCGGCACCTACGGCCGCTCATGGGTTGATCTGGCGCCGCCGGCGATGGCGACGTTCGGCCTGGACCGCCAGAAGCATGTGTCAGGGGCCCGCCGCGATCTGCGCAACGCCTGCGCGCGGATCCTGGGGATCGACCCCGGCTACCGGCGGCTGGAGGTCGTGCAGATGGGCCGCGGCCGCTACCGACTGATCGTCGAGCGCTGGGAGGACGCGGTCCGCCGGCGCCGGCTGCATTTCCCTCAGGACATGAGCGGCGCCACCCGCCGCGCCACCCGCCGAGACGCCGACGAGCAGGCCACCCAGGCCCGCAAGGCCCGGCGGGCCCTGCAAGCGGGCCGCTGACCGCCGAGGTCGGATGGGTCAGCTGCCTGCCTCGTCAGCTGGCGACGCGGCGGATCTCGGAGAAGGTGGTGATGCCTTGGAAGACCTTCTCCATGCCGTCGACGATCAGCGGCTTCATGCGGTTGTCCTTGCGGCTCATCGCTTCGTGGCGCAGTGAGGTGGAGGACGGGTTCTCGCCGAGCAGCAGGTCACGGCAGCTCTCGTCCATGATCAGCACCTCGTGCAGGGCGGTGCGGCCGCGGTAGCCGCGGAAGCACTGGTTGCAGCCTTCGTCGTTGTGGGTGAAGACGGGGCGCTGGCGGGCGTAGCCGACGATCGTCTCAGCGTGATCGCGCTTGAACCCGCACAGCATCACCTCTTCGATGGTGGGCTGGTACTGCTGGCGGCAGTTGGGGCAGAGCACCCGGCACAGACGCTGGCTGACGACCGCGCGCAGCGCGTCGGCGATCATGAACGGTTCCACCTTCATGCGCATCAGCTGGATCGGGGCCGCGGCCGCTTCCAGGGCGTGCAGGGTGGAGAGCAGAAGGTGACCGGAGATCGCCCCGCGCATCGCCGTCTCTGCGGTGTCGGTGTCGCGGATCTCGCCGACCATGATGACATCAGGGTCGCTTCGCAGCGCTTGGCGCAGCAGGTTCAGGAACGTGCGGTTCTGATCGTCGCTGACGGGGTTCTGGCTGATCCCGGGAAGCTTGTACTCGACGGGGTCCTCGATGGTGAGGATCGACCGTTCCGGGGTGATCAGCTCTTTGAGGACCGCGTACAGCGTTGAGGACTTACCGGAACCGGTGGGCCCGCAGATCAGGATCGCCCCGTAGGACGAGTGGAAGATCGGCCGGAACATCCCGAGGTTGTAGTCGCTGAAACCCATCTTGCGCAGGTCCAGGTCAAGACCTTCGCGGTCCAGCAGACGGATGCGCATCTCCTCGCCTTGGACGGTGTAGAGGGTGGCGCCGCGGAAGTCGATCTCGCGGCCGTTGACCTTCTTGGTGAAACGGCCGTTCTGCAAGCTGCGGCTGTCGCCGAGATCCATGCCTTGCATGTTCAGCTTGAAGACCGCCATCAGCTGCTGACGGTTTCGCTCCGGCACGCTTTCCAGCAGATGCAGAACACCGTCGACCCGCATCTTGACGTCCAGGCCGCGGCCGTTCTCGCCGATGACCAGATGCAGGTCGGACGCTTTGGCGTTGACCGCGTCGGTGATGATCCGCGCGAACATGCGCGGGATCGGCCCGTCGGAGTCCTGGATCCCGGAGAGGTCCTCGATCGCGTCCTCGGACGGATCGTCGACATCCTCGACTTCCTCGAAGACCTTGTAGCGGCTGTCGATCAGCCGTTCGATCTGGTCGGGGCTGGCAGCGACGAAGGCGACGGTCATGTCCTTGGCCTGGAAGAACTGCTCCAGCTGCCGGCGGCCCGGCGCGTTGGCGGGCCGGGCCAGAGCGATCGTCACGCGTTGCAGACCGGATTCGTTGTTGAGATCCAGCGCGATCGGCACCGCCTGGTTGCTGCGCGCCTGCTCAGGGCGGATCAGGTTGATGATGTTGCTGCTGATGTTCGCGTTGGTGATGTCGACGAACGGCAGGCCGTTGGCGATCGCTTCCACTTCCAGGCGCTCGTTGCGTTTGATGTCCAGCGCGGAGACCGCCTCGGCGAACGAATGGCCGTTGGCGGCCGCGTCGGCGAGCATCTGGCCGAGCTGATCAGGCGAGACGAGCTGGCGGTACAGCAGGGCGGCGGCCAGCCGCTGATCGGGGACGCCTCGGGCGCCGAGCGCGCGCGCCTGATCGAGGAACGGTCCGACGGTGACCTGGATGTTCGGGATCGCCTGACTCACCGCCCAATAGTGCCGGTGGTAGCGGGGCTGCCGTGTACTTCTCCGTTTAAGCGAGGGCGGACAGGCGCCGCGTCAAGCGCGGTCTGTCAGGCAGCTTGAACGGCGGTCTGGTCGTCGTACATCGGTTGTTCGGCGGCGGCCTGCCAGACGTAGGGCCGGCAGGTCATCCGCTTGCGGCGGATGATCAGATCCTCGCGCTGCATGTTCGCTCGGTCGTAGCCCTCGATGA
>Ga0180223_1001527_pt1 | contig 17554 bp, 16 predicted proteins | sample eDN5th30CKraftOP_FD_151337 | JGI IMG/M metagenome (GOLD analysis project Ga0180223, IMG submission 151337) | Enriched Organic Plus compost microbial communities from Emeryville, California, USA - eDNA 5th pass 30_C Kraft OP (version 2) (version 2) ...
CTGTTCGGCACCAACCGCCCGCGCGGCACGAAGCTGACGACCTCGCAGACGATTGCGCGGGAGGTTGCGCGGACCGTCACCGGCCGTGTGGCGGGACAGATCGCCGCGGACCTTGGCAAGTCGCTGGGCGGCCGCACCGGCTCGAGCATCGGCCGCGCCATCGTGCGCGGAACGCTGGGTGGCATCCTGCGGCGCTGAATTTTTCAGAGGGCGTCATTCCGGGTTTGCGGGCGTTGCTCGCGTCCCGGAACGGCAACCACGAACCCGTCGCCTAACCGGGACGGATCTTTCATCCCGTGTTGAACCTCTCCCTGGCCTGACGCGACAAAGCCCTGTCATGTCACCGGGGGTGGGGCAGGATGGCCCGGTCATCCATTCGCAGGCTTGTCGATTGCACGCCGTTTTCATGGCGAACGATGCAGCCTGTCCATGACTCATTGCAGACTTGTTCCCGCCATGCAGGGCTTTATCCTGTGCGCTTGAGGTGGCCGCCCGCCATGTCCAGCAACGTTTTGGCGTGAACAAGGAAATCGCACATGACACCGTCCCAAGCCCTGCCAGCGGTCCTCGACCGCATCGACGCCGATCTCGACAACAGCATCGCCCGGCTGTTCGATTTCCTGCGCATCCAGTCGATCTCGACCGATCCGGAGTTCAAGGGCCAGTGCGCGGCGGCCGCCGAATTCGTCGCGAAGGATCTCGCCGGCCTTGGCTTTGACGCCAGCATCCGCCCGACCGACGGCCATTCCATTGTCGTCGCCAAGGGTCCGAACGGACAGACGCCCGACGCGCCGCATGTGCTGTTTTACGGCCACTACGACGTGCAGCCGGTCGATCCGCTGGAGCTGTGGGAGACGCCGCCGTTCGAGCCGCGCATCGCCACCTTGCCGGACGGCCGCAAGATCATCGTCGCGCGCGGCGCCTGCGACGACAAAGGCCAGGTGATGACGTTTGTCGAGGCCTGCCGCGCCTTCAAGGCGGTGACGGGTTCGCTGCCGCTGCCGATCACCATGATGATCGAAGGCGAAGAGGAATGCGGCTCCGCCCACCTGTTCGATTTCGTCAAGGCCAACGCGGCCGAACTGAAGCAGGATTTCGCGCTGGTCTGTGACACCAGCATGTGGGATCCGGCGACGCCGATGGTGACGACGTCGCTGCGTGGCCTTGTCTATGAGGAAGTGCGGCTCACCTGCGCGGATCGCGACCTGCATTCCGGCCTGTTCGGAGGCGCGGCGCAGAACCCGCTGCGCGTGCTCTCCCATATCCTTGCGGACATGCATGACGACAACGGCCGCGTGACCATCCCCGGCTTCTATGACGGTGTGGAAGACCTGCCCGAGGATATCCGTGAGGACCTTAAAGCCCTCGACCTGACGCCGGCGGATTTCCTCGCCCCGGTGGGCCTCAAGATTCCGGCCGGCGAGAAGGACCGCATGCTGATCGAGCAGATCGCGACACGGCCGACCGCGGAGATCAACGGCATGATCGGCGGCTATACCGGCGAGGGCGCCAAGACCGTGATCCCCGGTCAGGCGATGGCGAAGGTGTCATTCCGCCTTGTCGGCGGCCAGGACCCGCTGAAGATCAAGGAAGCGTTCCGCGAGTTCGTGCGTGCCCGGCTGCCGGAGGACTGCAAGGTCACGTTCGGCAATTTCGGCACCGCGCCGGCCTTCAGCCTGTCGTTCGACAACGCCGCGCTCGCCAAGACGCGCGAAGCGCTCGCGGCCGAGTGGGGCAGGAAGGCCGTGACCATCGGTGAGGGCGGCTCGATCCCGATCGTCGGCGATTTCAAGCGTGTGCTCGGCATGGACACCATCATGGTCGGCTTCGCGCTCGACGACGACCGGGTGCATTCGCCGAACGAGAAGTTCGATCTGACCAGTTTTCACAAGGGCACGCGCAGCTGGGCGCGCATCCTGGCGGCGCTGGCGGGCTGAGGCCGGCGCTGCTGACCGGCCGCATTCAGGGGAGACGTTGATGGAGACTGCGGCCGATATCGCCGACTGGTGGGACAAGCAGCATGCCATGTCCAAGAAGGCGCTGGACCAGTTCGTGGACGAGAATCCGAACATGTTCGGCATCGTCGTCGCGACGGCAGTGGCCACGGCCATGGAGGTCGGCAAAGGTACGGTCGATGTGCTGCGCTTCGGCGAGGGCATGGCCGAGGGCACCGTCGGTGGTGTTGGCCAGGATGCGTTGCGGGCGCTGTCGATCGTCGGCACGGTTGGTAAAGGCGCGAAGATCATCAAGGAAGTGATCGGCCGCAGCCGGATGGTGAAGCTGATCGTCGATCCGGGCGGCCGGGCGGCCGCCCTGGGTGGCGGCGGACGGTGTGTCTACGTCTCCGCGACGCAGGCGCTGCGTCAGACCGGCCAGAAGGCCTATGCCTCCGTCGATGATCTTGCCCGTGAGCTGGGGATGACGATCGACGACCTCGGGACATCGAATGCATCTCAACTGCGCGCCTTCCTGATGAAGGTGAAAGCGCGCATCGGGCCTGTCCTGAAGTTCAGGGACTGGAAGGATGTCGAACGCGCCGTGCCCCACGATGGCAGCGTCGTTTCGTTCGGCGTGAGCTGGACAGGCGGTGGCGGCCACCGGTTGTATGCGTTCCGTGACGCGCTCGGCAGGGTCAAGATCATGGACCGGGGCGGCAAAGGTGCGTTGCCCGAGGTGGTCGACAGCATCGAGGACCTCGTCAAGCGCTATCGCAAACCCGGTGTCGCGGCTTTCAACGAGGGCTTCGAGATCAAGGACCTGTTTCTGAAGTTTGTCGGTCCGAAAGGTCTTGCGACGCTCGCGATGGAAGTGCTCGCCACGACGACGGGCGACGCCGAGACCACGGCGCAGATGTTCGAGGCTTACAAGGACGGGCAGCTTGCCCCGCCGGCGGCGCCGCCGCCACCGGAGCGCCGCGTGATCGTGATGGACCCGATCTACATCCGCGCCTCGGAGCCTTATCCGGGCGGCACCTATACGGTGAGGCGCGGCGACACGCTGTCGAAAATCGCGCAACGCGCCTATGGCGACATGATGAAGTATGGCGTGATCTATATGGCCAACAAACGGTTGATTGGACATGACGTCAACCTGATCCATCCGGGCCAGGTCCTGAGAATTCCGATCCTGTCCGCAGTGCCGGGGATCAAATAAGACGCAAGCGACCTGCAAATCTGCTGTGATTTGAAATGCCGATGCGCTGCCCGGTCACGCCGTGCATCGGCATTTCTCTGTGACATTGTTTGTCAGTGTCAGTGATGCAGGCCGCAGCTTCCCGACCTTGCGTGAATATGCATACTGGCGTCTGCAACAGGCAGGCGGGGGACGGCAGTGGGCATCGTTTTTGCTGACGATTTTCTCGATGATTTCGGCACCTTGCCGGTGGGTTACATCCCTTACGGCGGCGCTGACTTCGGCGAGATCCAGGCCGTTGCCCGAGTGGTCGGCCATGGTGACAGCACCGCCTTCTACAATGCCTGGATGTCCGCGGGAGACCGGGTGGCCGCGGAATCGGACGCAGCCCTCGCCAAAGGACACCGGCCTGCCGCGCGAGAGTTGCTGCTCAGGGCGACCTGCTTTTATTCAACATCCTCTCGTCCATTTTACGGTGAGCCGGTCGACCCACGCATCATCTCGACCTTCCGCAAGCAGATCGCGAGCTTTGACCGGGCGCTCGCACTCTCGGATGTTCCTGTCGAATGTGTGCGGATCCCCTTCGAGGGCGCGACCATGCCGGGATATCTCATTCCCGCCGTGGGGTACGAACGTGATGTCCGGCCGCTTCTGATCTGCACCAACGGCTACGACGCCACCGTGACCGATATGTATTTTGGCTCTGCCGTAGCGGCGACGCGGCGCGGCTATCACTGCCTCGTGTTCGATGGACCGGGGCAGGGCGAGATGCTCTTTGAACGCGGCATCCGGCTGCGTCCCGATTGGGAAACCGTGATCAAGGCCGTGGTGGATTTCGCATTGGCGCAGCCGATTGTTGATGCCAAGCGTATTGCATTGAGCGGCTGGAGCCTGGGCGGCTATCTCGCCCCGCGCGGAGCATCAGGCGAGCCGCGGCTTGCGGCGCTGATCGCTGATCCCGGGCTGTGGAGCATCGCCGGCGGCTTCCGCCCGATTGCCGCCAAGCTGGGGGTAACAGCCGAGGCAGCAAACAATCTCGGAACCCTGGACCAGGACATCATCGACCGTCTGGATCAGATGATTGCCGCCAATCGCAGTCTGTATTGGAGCATCGTCCAGCGCGGCTATTGGGTGCACGGCGTCAACAATCTTCGCGACTATCTGAAGTCGGCTGAATTGTTCACCATGGATGGCCGGGCTGAGTTGATCACATGTCCAACACTGCTGACGGCGGCGGAGAATGATACGCGCAGCGGAAGCGCTCAGCCGTTCTTCGATGCACTGAAATGTCCCAAGCAGCTCCTGCATTTCACCGCTGTGGAAGGGGCGGGAGATCATTGCGAAGCCATGAACCGGTCGCTCCTCAATCGAAGGGCGCTCGACTGGCTCGATGAGCAGTTCGGGATTTGAGGTTCTCCGCCGCTTGACGAGCGACAATCCCGCCGGGCCCTGAAGCAATCGGCATGTTCTCACATTCCTGAGAATGTGATGTCTCATAAGAATGACAGATGGCTTGGCCGCGCTCCTATCATTGTCACGACTCAGCGGTTCCGGTAGATTTGTGACATGGGTGCGACAAGCCCCTGGCACCCGACTGCAAAAATGATAACCGGGGCGAGGAGACGCACATGTCAGGCATGTTGATCAATCTGATCATTCAGATTGTCGCCGGAGCCCTTGGCGGCAATGCAGCCGGCTCCGCACTCAAGAACCTCAGCCTTGGAACAACAGGCAACACCATCGTCGGAGCCATCGGTGGCGGAGTTGGCGGCCAGCTTCTGACTGCGTTGATTCCGATGCTGGCGTCGGGAAACACGGACGTCGGTGCGATCGTCGGCCAGATCGTGGGCGGCGGCGTGGCCGGCGCGATCCTGACGGCCATCGTTGGCGCCATCAAGAACGGGATGGCCGGCCCGCGGACGAGCTGACGTCTGGCGGCGGAGTGTTGGAGAAGGCGATCGTTTCGGTCAGGTGGCCCGGATAGAGTGTAGCGACATCCGGGAACCCGCCGGGGCGATCCGGACGGCCCATGACGCGGCGTGATCTTGAACCCGGATCGCGCTTCGCTTCATCCGGCCGATGCTGATTGTCTGTTACGGTGGTGGCGGCGGATTGGACTTGCCCTGCAACCCGGGCATGGTCAGCAGGGCCGGAATATCGACGCCGCGGAGATCATAGACGCGGGCATAGAGCGCGCCGTCGCGGATGATCTCGGCGATCATTGGAGCGGGCAGTTTCCGGCAATAGAACACGCCGAGCATGATCGCGAACTGCGCGCCCTTCGGCTCCCAGGTGGTCTGGACGTCCGGCTGGTGGGCTTCACGGAAGGCAACCTCGACAGGCCGGTGGGGCCCGCACACACCGACGCGCCAGCCGCCTTCCGGGGCCTTTTCGCCGCGCGCATTCAGGTAATTCAGCAGCGCGTCAGAGGCCTGTTTGAAGGACAAGCCCCAATAGTCGAGCATGTAGCGCCCTTCGGCGTTGCGGACGCCGCCGGCGATGCGGTTGAAGTGGGTGTATTCATATGGATGCAGCCGCATCATCTCGATGACCGGTGATGCAAGACCGGCGACGAGGATCGCGCTGGCCACGGCGATCGAGACTTTCGAACGCAGCCGGTCTGCAATCCAGCCGCCGGCAAGGCCGCCCAGGATCGCGAGCGGCGGCATGACGAAAATGAAATGGCGGATGCCGTTGTAAAGCGCGGGCCGGGTGATCATCGCGATCACGATCGGCAGCAGGAAGGCCAGCGCGATCATCAGCTTGACCGCGCGGCGGTTGACCTGCAGGTCCGGGCGTGCCGCCGCAACAAAGGCCCCGGCCACGCCGGTGAGACCCAGCGCCAGCAGAATCTCCGGCAATGTCAGCGCCATCAGCGTCGGCAGATAGCTTGACGGCATGTCAGGGACGAGGATCAGCCGGCCACCGAACAGCTCGCGCCACGGCTCCTCGAAGAAGCGCGAGAAATAGGACACCGCCCGGAACGCATTGAGCGGATCCATCGCTCCCCAGGGCCAGATCAGTGCAAGTACGGCGTAGGCGAGGATCAGGGATGGAATGAGCCAGAGCAGGAACGTGCCAAGCTGTCTGATCGCGTCGAGCGGTCCTGTTCTGTGCCATTCGACGGCGACGATCAGCGCCATCGCCGCGGCGACGCAAAGGCCGTCGATGCCGGCCAGCACCCGGGACCCGAGCGCACAGCCGAGGCCGAGGCCGAAGATCACCCGGGCCGCGAGGCCGGGCTTCGGATATTCCAGAAAGATGCGGACGAGGCCGTAGAGCAGCACCGCCATGGCGGCCGCGAAGGGGGCATCCTTCGCGTTCATATACATGTGCCCGATATAGAGCGGGCAGGTCGCGATCAGGGCGAGCGCGATCAGTCCGGCCAGCGGTCCGCCGATGACGCGCGCCGTGCGCCAGACCGCCAGCATGCCGGTCAGCCCGAACAGGGCGCCGACCAGCCGCCGCGTCTCGAACAGGCTGAACGGCAGGATCTTGGCGGCGAGAGCGGAGGCCATGTCGAAGCCGCCGCCATACATATGCAGGTTGACGAAGGACATCGCCCGCGTGTCGGCCAGACCCGAGGCGTAGAAGGACAGCAGCAGGTCGCCATATTCCGCGTGGGTGTAGTCGTCCCACCCGAGGCCATAGTCGCGGAACGTGAGAGCGGACATGACGGCGGCCACGAGCAGGATGCCCACGGCTGCAAGGTCGCAGGTCCGCGCAAACGAGCGGTCCTGGAGCAGGGAATTCGGCAGCGTCGCAGCGGTGACAGTCATCAGCGGATCGGCATTGAAGGCCGTCCGTTAGAGCATGAATGTGGCTTGAATGCTTGTAATAAACGTTTTGCGATGCAAAAGCGGGGCCCTCGGGCCCCGCTCAGCTCATGCCACAGATGTGGCGACGCTTGGTTATTTGGTCGCCGCTTCGTACATTTCCGCGACGTGATCCCAATTGATCAGGCTCTCGACAAAGGCCTTGAGATAGTCGGGGCGGCGGTTGCGATAGTCGATGTAATAGGAGTGTTCCCACACATCGACGCCGAGGATCGGCAGCGCGCCCTGAACCAGCGGGTTTTCACCATTCGCGGATTTCAGAACGGCCAGCTTGCCATCCTTGACCGCGAGCCAGGCCCAGCCCGAGCCGAATTGGGTGACGCCGGCCTGGATGAAGTCTTCCTTGAACTTGGCGACCGAGCCGATGTCCGAGACGATCTGCTGCTCGAGCTTGCCCGGAATCTTGTCGCCGCCGCCATTCGGCTTCATCCACTGCCAGAAGTGGATGTGGTTGTAATGCTGGCCGGCATTGTTGAACACGCCGGCATTCTTGCCGAACGATCCCTTGACCACCTCTTCAAGGGATTTTCCTTCCCATTCGGTGCCCTTGATCAGGTTATTGATGTTGTCGACATACGCCTTGTGATGCTTGTCGTGATGAAATTCGAGGGTCTCGCGCGACATGTAGGGATTGAGCGCGTCATAGGCGTAAGGGAGTTCTGGCAGGGAAAAGGACATCGTTATCTCCTGATGGGATCGATCAAGACGGTGGGATAACCCGTGAACCGTTCTAGACCACCTTGGTTCCCGTTGGAACGGGTCTTCGCTGTTGCACCCGTTCGCCCGCCGCGACACGGAACGGGATCGACGGATGCAGCCTGTGATTTTTGATCTCCGATTTTGATCCCCGGGAACGTTTTCCGGCGAAGGGGGAACCGGTTCGCCGCAGAAAACGCAACTCCACGGGAATCTGGAGCACGACCGGATTCCATCAACGGGTCATGCCTAGCGCCGCTTCTTGATCGTTTGATGATCCCGCATTTCGGGATGCCCATGAGGGAAGCCGGCGCAGCCATGGGCGCGATGGTGGCCTCCTGTCCGGCGCCTTGATGTCGCCAAGGCGAAGCGCATGCTGTCGGTCCAGGGTGTTCAGGCAGGCCGATGACGCGCCTTGCGAGACGGAGCGGCGAATCGGAACGACTATTCAAGGACCAAGCAAGGGTTGAAATGATCGCCGCCGCCCTTCATTGCCGTTGCGGTCGCGCGCAAATAAAGCAAAAATTCTTCAATATTCGCGATACCGGATTGATCTTTCGGAGGTTGTTCTAGGCATGTCGGTTTTTCTGTTGATCCTGGGGTTCCTGAGCGTCGCCGCCGGCGGCAGCATGATTGCGTTTGGCGTCCCGATCAACGAATTCGGTCTGGGCAATACACTGATCGTTGCGGGTGTGACGGCGCTGGTCGGCGGTTTCATCGTGATCGGCCTTTCGGCCGTGGTGCGGAAGCTCGATGGCCTGGCGGAGGTTTTCGCGTCGAACAGGCCGATGCCGCGCTCGTCCCGTCCCGCCGATGTGCCGGACGCGAGGGTTGCGCCAGCCCGGCCGGTTCCGCGGCCCCAGGCGCCGCGCGCACCCGTCATTCCCGACGCGGTCCCCGCTGCCGAGGCCCGCAGCGACGAGCCGCGTGTGCCGGCACCGTCGGTCGATCTCTCCGCCGCCGCCATCGATCGTCTGCGCGCCCGTTTCCCGCGGCCCGAGCGCGACCAGCCGTCCAGCGCGCCGGTGGTGACAGCCGAGGCCCCAACGCTACCGGCCGAAAAGGCCGAGGTGGCCGCCCCCGAAGTCCTGCCGGCAGGTCCAGCCGGCGATGCGGCACAACAGCCAGCGGATCAGGAGAAGGAAAAGCCCTGGCGTATCCGGGCGCGGGAAAGGGAGCAGCGGCAGAGGGAGCGGGCCGTCGCCGCCGCGCTTCAGTCGCCTCCGGCTCCCGCCAAGCCGGCGGTGGACGAGCGGCCCCAGCCACCGGCGCCGCCGCCTTCTGCCGAGCCGGTGCCAGTGCAAATTCTCAAATCCGGCGTCGTCGACGGGATGGCTTACACGCTGTTCTCGGACGGTTCGATCGAGGCGAAGCTTCCGGAGGGAACGATGCGCTTCGGTTCCATCGCTGATCTGCGCGCGCATCTCGAGGGGCAGGAAAACGCGGCAGGCACCTGATGCCTGCTGGTCGGTCAGCCAGCCTGGGACCGGAGCCGAATATTTAGCCAATTCTATCCGGATTATGATGAATGCAAGAATTGGAAGGCGGATCGCCGCAGCTTCCAAGTTGATCTTGCTATTTCCACATTCAAAGTATTAGTTTTGATTTGACTTGGCAAAATCGAGTCTTGCTGGGGCGCTTGGAGCTTTCAGGGGCCTTCCGTCGGGGGACGGGTGCAACGGGGGGAGTGGTCTTTTCCATGAGCGACGCCGTGACAAATACAACCTATATCGAGCTGACGGCGGAAATCGTGTCAGCCTATGTCAGCAACAATGCCGTGTCGGCCAGTGATCTGTCGGGCCTGATCAACCAGGTTCACGCCGCTCTGCTGCGGGTGTCGGCGGGGGGCCCGGACGTGCCGGTCGAGGCGCTCAAGCCTGCCATTCCGGTGAAGCGGTCGATCAGTTCTGACTATCTGGTCTGCCTTGAAGACGGGAAAAAGTTCAAATCCCTCAAGCGCCATCTTCGGACCCAGTACAATATGACGCCGGAGCAATACCGGGAGAAGTGGGGGTTGCCCGCCGACTATCCCATGGTCGCCCCCAATTATGCCGAGGCGCGGTCGAAACTCGCCAAGGAAATGGGACTGGGTCAGCAGCGGCAGCGCCGGACCGGCTGAGACTGCCCAGCTTGCCGTGGGGTTTTCCGCCGCCAGGCGGACGGGCCTTGACATTCAGGATTAAAGTCTGATTTTTGACTTTTATCCTAAATGGAGGCGTGTCCATGTCTGTTCCGTCGCTCCGTTCCGTGCAGACCTCCCTCGCGGGTCGCCGTCTCTCGGCGCTGGCGTCCCGAGGCCCGCAGCCGCTGGCGGGCAAAGTCGATCCCGAACTCATTTCAGCCGGTCTTGCGGAAAGCCGTCCGGACGGCAGCATCGCGATCACTGCGGCGGGGCTGGCCCATCTGGCGCGGCGCGGACATGCGGGGCGCGATTCCGCGGTCGGTGCCTATCGCGCACAGCATCTGGCTTTGGCGCCTGTTCCGGGCGAGCAGGCCGGGCTGATGGATGAGGCCGAAAGCCCGCTGCTGTGGCTGGCGCGGCGGAAAGGACGGGATGGCCGGCCGCTGATCGATCCGGTTCAACTGCTGGCTGGCGAGCGGCTGCGGCAGGACTTCACCCGTGGCCATATGACGCCGCGGGTGACCGCGAGCTGGGAAAGCCCGGTTTCGGGCAGCCGGAACGGGGGCGGCGACGGCAACATCACCGAGATGGTCATCGCTGCGCAACAGCGGGTCAGCCACGCCCTTGAGGCCGTCGGACCGGAATTTTCCGGCCTGCTGATGGATGTGTGCTGCTTCCTGAAACGGCTTGAGGATGTCGAGCGGGAGCGGATCTGGCCGGCGCGCTCGGGAAAGGTGGTTCTGCAACTCGGCCTCGACCGGCTGGCGCGGCACTATGGGCTGCGCCAGGAGGCCCGTGGCCCAAGCCGCGGCGATATCAGGACCTGGCTTGCGCCGGATGCCGCCTTGGCCGTGGAGCGGCCGGAGGTTTAGGGCATTTTCCGGACAAGTGGGCACCGGTTTTCCGCAGAAAATGCGATCAACAAAAGGAATCCGGAGCGCTTTCTGATCGATCAGAAAGCGCTCTAAGCCGCCTCGGCGAGGGCTTCGCGGGCATCCGTACGAATGCGTTCGACCATGGAGCGGAAGCCGTTCGAGCGCTGCGGGCTGAGATGTTCGCGCAGGCCCAGGCGCTCGAACAAGGCGACGGCATCTGTCCGCAGGATCTCGCGTGCCGGGAGGCCGGAATACAGGGCGAGCAGGATCGCGATCAGGCCGCGGACAATGTGGGCGTCGCTGTCGCCAATGAAGGTCAGCACCGGGCCGGCCTCGCCATTCCGCTCGGTCGAGGTCGCAAGCCAGACCTGGCTCGCGCAGCCCTGCACCTTGTTGCTGTCAGAGCGCTCCGCGTCCGGCAGCGGCGTCAGGCCGCGGCCGAGTTCGATGACGTAGCGGTAGCGGTCATCCCACTCGTCGAGCAGCTCAAAGTTATCGATGATCTCGTCAATACCCATCCACCGTATATAGACCGGCCGGTGCGAATGTCGAAGGTGGCGGCGCCGTCAGGCGCGGGGCTGGGAATGGCGGTCCCTGCGGGGGGCAGGACCACGCCATTCCGGCTCCAGGTCCGCCGCCGTCAGGGTGTCCTGGGAGCCGGGAGCAGCCTGCAGCCGTGCCAGGCCCTGGGCGGCGACCTTCGCGTTCACCGGTCCTTTCGCGTCCGGCGTCGGGGAGGGCTTGTCGTGAGTGGCGGGAATCGACCCGGTCTCCGACGGCGCAAGCTGCTCGGTCAGGAAATCGTACAGCATCTTTGCGCCGGCCTGGGCGCGATAGCCGAGCGCAAGCGCCACCTGCGAGCCGATCTCACAGGCCTCGGGCTTGCGTTCGCAGAACTGGCGCATGTCGCTTGCGGCCGCCGTCGCCAGCGATACCGCATCACCTGCACTCACCTGCGTTGTGTTGGTGGTCTGGTCGGAACCCGCGCTCGGCAACAGCACGAGCACGATGCCAAGCCAGAATACCATCCGGAACAGAAATCTCACGACGTCGTCCCTCTGTCTCCCCGCCCATGCGGGATGTTCGATCGGGGCGAGACTAACAAGCGCGCTTGAAGTCGCCGTTGGCTTGGCCGTGCTGATTTTCTCCAGATTCGATGCGAAGTTGATTCAAATTTGAACGAAATTGGTTGTTGGTATTCGCGGCAAATCTGCTGAAATTCGATATGATGCGCGGGTGATCGTTTACGGCCTGCGGGTGCAACGAACTGTTCACCATGTGCCGCAAGCCAATCTTCACCATGGCGGACAAGCAAAAGTTCACCATGCAGGGCATTAGGCGCCATGGAACATCGCGAATGCCATCGAAACCAAAGCGATGCGCGAGAACCCCCGGCCGTTTTAGTGTTCGCTTAAGTCGCCTCTGACACCATCCGGCGCTCAATAAGGGAGCGCGTCCGACAACTGGACGTGCGCATGACGTGAGTCAGTTGGCGCCGCTGCGGGACTATATCAATTCGCTTGTGCACCCGTCCGTGCAGCAGGATGCGCTGGCGGCGGCGCGCCATCGCGCCTTCATCGCGCCGCGCCTGATCGGCAGTTTCGCTGCACTCGCCACGTTTCCGATCTATCTGACGTTGCGTGGCGTGCCGAACTGGCTGGAAATTATCGTCTTCTCCTGGCTGGTCGCGCCGATCCTGATTTCGTATTTCCTCTCGCGGACAGGACAATATGAAAGCGCGCATCTGTTGTCCGCGCTGGCGCTGACGGGCCTGGCAACCGTCGTCGCCTACAACACTGGCGGCATCACGTCCTTCGCCGCAATCTGGCTGGTGGTGGTGCCGCTTGAAGCGGCGCTCTCCGCGTCCCGCCGCATTGTCGCATTGGCGTCGGTCTTCGCGCTCGGCGCCGCCGGTCTGCTGGTCGCGGTCTCAGCGACAGGGCATGCCGCCGCGATCTCTTCGCTGCAGGGTGAGCAGGGCTCCCTCGCGGCTGTGGGTGTGATCTCAGCGACGCTCTATGCCGCGGGGCTCGCGCTGGGTTCCGAGACCCTGGCGCGAACGACATTCTGGCTGCTCTGCGCTGAAGAGGACCGCTATCGCCTGCTGGCGCGGAACATGACCGATGTCATCACCCGGCATGGCCGCAACGGCAGCGTATTGTTTGCTTCGCCGGGTGCGGAGACGTTGTTTGGTGTGCGGATTCAGGATCTGCGCGGCCATGGCATGTTCGAGCGTGTGCATGTCGCTGACCGGCCTGCCTATCTCACCGCACTTGGCGATGCGGCGGCATTGGGCGAGACGCGGACCGTCGAGTTCCGTGCGCGTTGTGGCGATGCTGCCGATGGTCTGTTCGCGGGAGAATTCAGGTGGATCGAAATGCGCTGTCGTCCGCTGGATCGGACCGCCGGTGCGGGCGCATCCGGATCCGCCAATGAAGTTGTCGCAGTCATGCATGATATCACCGACCGCAAGTTGCAGGAGCTGGCCATCGAAGACGCTCACGCCGAAGCCGAACGGGCTCATGCATCAAAAAGCAGATTCCTGGCGACGATGAGTCATGAACTGCGCACGCCGCTGAATGCCATCATCGGCTTTTCCGAGATGCTGATGCAGGAAGAGAATCTGATGCTCGATGCGCGCCGCCGGCGCGAATATGCCGATCTCATCAACGGCTCGGGTCACCATCTGCTGTCAGTGGTCAATGGCATCCTCGACATGTCGAAGATGGAAAGCGGCAACTTCGAGATCGCTCCCGAGCCGTTTGCCCCGACCGAGGTGATCGAAAGCTGCTGTCATATTCTGGGCCTGAAGGCCCGCGAGAACGGCATCGACCTCGACATTCGTCTGCCTGCGATGCTGCCGGCCATCGTCGCCGACAAGCGCGCGCTCAATCAGATCATGTTCAATCTGCTCTCCAATGCCATCAAGTTCACGGATCGCGGCGGCCGCGTGACGGTCAGCGCGCGCGTGGAAGGTCAGAACTTCAAGGTGTCGGTCGAGGATAACGGCCTCGGCATCAGTGATGAGGATCTGCGGCGCGTCGGCGAGCCTTTTTTCCAGGCGCGTGCATCCTATAGCCGGCGTCATGATGGAACAGGTCTTGGGCTGTCGATCGTCAAGGGCTTGCTGGTCCTGCACGGTGGCGATATCGACATCCGCAGCCGGGTGGGGCAGGGGACGACTGTCACCATTCGCCTGCCGCTCGATTGTGAACAAGCGATGCGGAGCAGGGAGCCTTCGCCAATTGCACACCTCGCGCCTCGGACTGCCGAGGTGGCCGTTGAACCCGTCAAGATGAGTGCCTGAGAAGATGACGCGAAAAGCGCGAGCCGTTGCAATTTCCGATGACCGGAGCTGGCAGGACAGCCGGCCGGGCAAGATGCGCGCGCTGCTGGCCCGCGTGCGTTGGCCGGTGAAGGATCTGATCGTCCTGACGCTGGCGGTGATGGCCGCTCTGGCCATTCTCATCAATGCCTTGTTCCTGCAGGCGGGGCCGCATCCCGCGCCGCTGTTCAGCACCATCATACCGACGACGTCGCCACCGCTGGAGGAGAGCCATGCGGATGCGCCGGCGCTGCCGCGCCCGCGTCCTGTCGAGGTGGTGCCCGCGAAAGCCAGCGAGCCGGTGAAGGTCGAGCCGGCCAGAGCCGAACCGGCACCGCAGCCGCGCACCCGCGGCGAACTGATCTCCAGCATCCAGAAAGAGCTGGCGCAGCGCGGCTTCTATGACGGCACGATCGACGGCTTCTATGGGCCGAAGACCGATTCCGCGATCCGCGATTTCGAGCAGGCCGCGAAGCTGAAACCATCGACCGAACCCAACGAGATGCTGCTCGCATCCATCGTGCGGTCCAATGTGACGGGGCAGAAGTCCGGCCAGGCTGCGGTCGCGAAGCCTGCGCGGCAGGACCCGCTGGCCGACCTGATCGCGCCGCCGCCGAATCGGGTCATTGCGGTTCAGCGTGCGTTGTCCGAGTGGGGCTATGGCCAGCTCAAGCCGACCGGGCAGATCGATCCCGATACCCAGACCGCGATCGAGAAATTCGAGCGTGAGCGCAAGCTGCCCGTGACCGGCCAGGTGTCCGACCGGCTCGTCCGCGAGCTTGCTGCGGTGACCGGGCGGCCGTTGGAATAGCCTCGCCGCCGTCCGCTCCCCGTGACGTCATTTGACAATCGGGCTGCTTCGTCTCTATCCGGCCGTCGTACCGGATCGGAAACGTCATGCGGTTGAAATCGGCCATCTGGGTCTCGGCCTATCTGCGGCGCTGCCAGGTGGAAGGCGTCCCGGTCGTGCTGCGCCATCGCGGCGCCGAGGAGGCGGGTGCGATCTTCATCAAGATCGATCGTCTCGACGGGACGGCGGATCTGTATGGACCTGCGCCGCAGGCCAGTTTCGATGAGGACCATCCGATCGAGCGGGCGTTCGCGCCGGTGCTCAGGGAACGGCCCGCCGCATCGCTGACCGTCGAAGAGAAATTGTCGCGTGAGTTGAAGTTCGATCCCGATGCCTGGATCGTCGAAGTCGAGGATCGCGCAGGCCGGCACTTCCTTGATCGCGTCGTGGACTGACGTCAGCTGGCCGTGCGTCGCGGAAACGAGACCGCCGGTCGCGGAGCGCTGACGGGCTGCGGCACATCGCGCGATCCCATTCCGCGATTGTCTTCCCAGAGCGCCGGCTGATGCGCGCGCAGCGCCGGACGCGGCGTCGCCGTGCGCCAGAGCCCGGCCATGGTGAGCGCGGCTTGCACGCTGATGTCCTCGTAGAGCGATGCCAGCGTGTAAACCCGGTCGACCGATTGTCCCACCTCCGGGCGGATGAACATCAGAATGCGGTGAAGGGTCATCGGCGGCATCTGCAGTGCCTTGGCCGCCACCACGATGGCTTCGCCGCCGGCATCGTCGACAATGCGGCGGGCCTGGACGAAGGTCAGCTGGAGCGCTCTTTCAAGTTCCCGCGCAAATCCCGCGACGTTGTGGGCGAGAGCGGCGGCCTCGAGCCGATCAATCACGTCGGGCTTCGCTTGCGGTTCGGCGGAGGCATGATCGGACGTCAGGTCCAGATTGATCAGGATCAGCCGCCGCTCGTCTGCGTCGGACGTGAAGAATGCCTCCACCAGATCCTCATGAGCACCGGCGGGGAACGGGGCCGCCTTTCCGGACGAGGAAGCCGCCTGGCTGTCGTTGCGCGCGGCAATTGCTGCGGCATGGGCGTTGCCACGGTCAGCAGCGATCGCGATCAAGTCGTCAGTCGTCAGCACCGGTGAATGGCGAAGCACGGGCTCGGCCACTGCGATGTCATCGCGGGCGAGCGCGAGGATGACGTCGCGCGGCGCCAGCGGGTCTTGCGACAGTTTGCCGGCGACCCGCTTTCGTCCGTCGCGGTTCGCGGATGCCAGCAGCCGCAGGGTCAGCCGGGTATAGTCGCGCGTGGCCTCGGCCGATTGGATACGGCGGTCGACGAACAGATCGGTGACAACGCGCAGGAGCGTCGGCCGGGTGTCGATGCCGTCATGCTGCGCGAGATCGAGCAGCTTCTCCAGTTCGGGAAAAATTTCGGTCGTGGCCATGTGTCGGCGAAGTTGCGGATGTTCTTGGCGCAAACATACCGCCGACGTATTAGCGGAGCATTAACGCTAACTGTCCGTTAAATGCCGATAAAAACAGCCGCTGACGTGAGTGCGATGTTCTGTGTGTGGCTTTGTGAAAGGTCGAGGACGGTTGAGCAGAGAGGAACAGCGCCGATTTTTCACGCCGCCAGGTTGCATTGTCACGCTGGGCTCAAATTTGATGGCCGTTGTCGTCGATGATCCTGAGAAGGCAACCGACGCCAAAGGTCGATATTTGTGCTCTGAAAACCTGACTGCCTCACGTCATTGCAGCAAATTCATCGCCGAACTTCTGCCTGATGAAGGCACGGTCGGGCTCAGCAAACTCCCGGATTCTTCGGCGAATTCCATCCGGCAAATCTGTCTTAATAGTTGCGTGCCGAACCTCCTCTGCAGCTTTGTACTCTGCCGGAGGAAGTCCGAGTTTTTGTTCGATGCCGCGCAGGACCCCAAGGGGGTTGATGCTGACCTGGCGAAAAGGCACGAAATGTATTTCTGGGAACACCTCCAGCCAGCGTGGAATGTGATTCCGATAGACAGCGCTGCCGCGTTTGATGAGTCGGTCAAGCTGCTCGCTTGCTGATCGCTGATCTCCGCGTCGCTCCATGACCATACGCATTTCAGATTCAACGCGCGCGACGGGTTCGCGCACCATATAGATCAGCAAAGGATTTCCCAGCAGGCGGCGGACATGCGCAATCCCTTCTTCCGGCAGCGCGCTGTAGAGAGGAGTAATTTCCCCAGTGGTGCGCTTCTCAATGCCCGGCCATTGAAAAGCTGCCCGGTACCAATCATCGGTCGTACTGTCTTCGACGACTAACCGGGAAAGGTAAGAAACCATCGTGTCGTCAATGACATCGTTGCAGAGTTCATTCCGCAAGAGCGTATAGATTCGATGCTTCTTATCTTTCTTTCGTCCTGAAAGATGAACAAAACTGAAGTAATGTAACTCTTTCAGAGGCGGCAGCCAGATATCCGGATGTTGGGACAGTTGCTCGTAGAGCCACGTCGTCCCGGCCTTTTGTGCGCCAATGCACAGGAATTTAGGCAACATTGATTGTCTCCGAACTCGGGCTGAATGATACCAGCAAAACAATGCTGTCAACTGCCCGCATTGGGGAGGCGAAGTCCCGTGGCTGGCGGCGTTGGAGATATTCCTGCTGTTGCCTCGGCACGCGTCAGCTGCCCCTCTCATCCTTCCGCCGGGACTGTCTTTCAATGAAATCAATGGGTTGGTTTTAACAGACCATTAACCATAGTTCGCCCTAATGGGGCGACCGATGATG
>Ga0180223_1001528_pt1 | contig 17526 bp, 20 predicted proteins | sample eDN5th30CKraftOP_FD_151337 | JGI IMG/M metagenome (GOLD analysis project Ga0180223, IMG submission 151337) | Enriched Organic Plus compost microbial communities from Emeryville, California, USA - eDNA 5th pass 30_C Kraft OP (version 2) (version 2) ...
TCATGTACATCTCGACCGCCATCGCCTTGGTCTGGGTGCTGAACTTGGGCGCCCTGTCGGTGCAATAGCGACCGCACTGACGGCACATATACCGCTGAAACCCCTGCTTGGGTCCGCGCTTGATCAGGCTGGCGCTGCCGCAATCAGGACATTCCATCCCTCGCCCCTCCCCAAATCACTCACCTAACTAGAATCTAGTTCGCGTCCAATGTGAACACTCCCCCGCAAGAGGGGAGGGACAGGGAGGGGGAAGCGATAGTCTCGATGTCGTGGCTCCCCCTCCCGCCCTCCCCCGCAAGGGGAGAGGTGTTTTGATCGGGGTGGGGAGAGCCCGTGTCGTCAGGCGCCGGCGATGATGACGTCGCCGATGAGCTTCAAGACCTTGCCGGACTCTATGCCGATGGCGGCCAGTTGGCTCGGATAGCCGTCCCAGTCGTTGGGCGGAAAGCCGCGGCCGTCGGGTTTCTGGATGGTCTGGCCATCGGCTATGCCGCCGCAGACGACGCGGATCGGGCCGGATTGCAGCGTGAAGAGCTCGGGATTGGTGACGTAAACGGCCGCGCAGCTATCGTGGACCATCATGCCATCGGGCACGATCGTCTCGTAGAAGTCGACGTAATATTGCGAGACATCGACGACGAGCTGGGCGCGCGGGCCGCCGGCCCTGCCGATTTCAGCCAGTTCGGAACGCGACATCAGCGTTTTGGCGGTGACGTCGAGGCCGATCAGCACCACCTTCCAGGGCGCGGTCATGACGATGTCGGCCGCTTCCGGGTCGCCATGGATATTGGCTTCGGCCACCGGGGTGACATTGCCATTGGCGCTGATGCCGCCGCCCATGATGACGACCTGCTTGACGAGGCCGGCAATCTCGGGAGCCTGCTTGAGGGCCAGCGCCAGATTGGTCATGCGGCCGACGGCGACGATTTCGATCTCGCCGGGATTGGCCTTGATGACATCGATGAGGAACTGGTGGGCCGGACGCGGATCGACGGGGATGTCGATGGTGGCGGGAATGTCGACGTTGCCCAGGCCGTTATCGCCGTGAACGATGGTCGGCGGCTCGCGGTCGATGCGGTTGGGATCGTAGGTGACGCCGGCGCCCTGGGCGACGGGCGCGGCAATGTCCCAGGCCTGCTTGAGGAACAGCGCGTTGCGCGTCGTGGTCTCGATGCGCGCATTGCCGAAAACGGTGGTGATGCCCAACAGGTCGATATCGGGGTGATGGTGCAGATAGAGCAGCGCCATCGCGTCGTCGATACCCGGATCGGTATCGAAAATGACCTTATGCTTAGCCATTGAAATCCTCTGTGTTCGCAGGCGGAGGTTTTAGGCGATGCCGGCTCGCGCGACTAGGGGGATCGCGGCCTGCCGGCGCGCAATTGCGGGCAAAACAAAAGGCGCCCTGTAAGGCGCCTTCGTTCGGTCATCGACTGCCGGTGGCTGCTGGTTAGAGCGCCGCGCCGCGAGCGATGGTCTTGATGTCGGCCCGGGTGATGCCGAGATCCTTGAGCTGACGGTTGTCGAGAGCGGAAAGCTCACGGACGGTCTGCTGGTACTGGGCGAACTGGGCGATCTTCTGGCGAATGTTCATTTGTTTGGCTCCTTCCTTGTACGCTCTTTAAATGGAGCATCCTGCCCCGGATGAGTAGTGGCCGGTTTCGAAGAGGAGGCATGCGAAATACACATGCTTGCCTCAAGTTCTGATCAAACAAAAAGGCGCCCGATAAGGCGCCTTCGTCTGCTTCGCTATTTGGGGTCTGCTACTTAGAGCGCCGCGCCGCGAGCAATAGTCTTGATGTCGGCGCGATTGATGCCGAGATCCTTGAGCTGGCGATTGTCGAGCGAGGAAAGCTCACGGACCGTCTGGCGATACTGGGCGAACTGGGCAAGTTTCTGGCGGATGTTCATCTGTTTCTGTCCTTCTGTGTACGCTGCTTAAATGGAGCAAACGGACACGAAAGAGTAGAGGGAGGATACGAAGAGGAGCCATGCGGAAAGCGCATGCTCGGTTAACCGGGATTAGGTTTTCGTTAAGCATAAGGGCGTGAACGGCGCAGCGGCCCCCCGGGGATGGAAAAATCCACGGGCCCCGGGTCCTCGCCCGGGGACGTTCCGGGTGGGGAGAAGCTGGCGAGGGCGGGGCGGATGCCACCCTGCCCTGGGCCACATGCTAGTCCCGCTTGACCTTGCGGATGGCGCCGGCCTGGGGATCGTAGCCGCGGGCGGCCAGGACGAAGGCGACGACGGTGCAGCCGACCACGACGGCCAGCGAAATCCAGTTCATCTTGCCATAGCCTGCAAAGCGGATGATTTCGACCGCGTGGGTGAAAGGATTGATCATCGAGAGCCAATAGACGATGTCGGCCCCCGCCTCGCGCAGCTTCCAGAGCGGATAGAGCGCCGAGGAGAGGAAGAACATCGGGAAGACGACGAAGTTCATCATGCCCGAGAAGTTCTCGATCTGGGGCGTATAGACCGAGACCAGGAGGCCGATCGAGCCGAGCATCAGGCCGGCCAGGATCACCGAGGGAATGATGGTGAAGCTGCCCCAGCCGGGCAGCCAATAGCCGAAGATGCGCGCCACGGCGAGGAAGGCATAGACCTGCAGCAGCGACAGGATGGTCGCGCCGGCGATCTTGGCGAAAAGCAGGTAGCTGCGCGGCAGCGGGCTCACCAGCATGACGCGCATGACCCCGGCCTCGCGGTCATAGACCATCGAAAGCGCCGATTGCATGCACTGGAAGAGGATGACGATGCCGATCAGCCCCGGAATGATGTATTCCTGATAGGGCGTGTAGGTCTCGTAGGGTTCGACGATGGAGACGCCGAGCAGGTCGTGCAGGCCCGTGGCGAAGACCAGCAGCCAGAGCGCAGGGCGGACCAGCGCCGAAAGCAGACGTTCGGTCTGGCGCAAGAACTTGGCGATCTCGCGCCAGGTGATGGCATAAAGGCCCAGCCAGAGGCGGAAGGGGCCGGTGGCCGCGGCTACTGACACTTATGCTCCGGTTCGTCGGCCCCGAGGGTATCGAGGGTATTGGTCTGGTGCAGGAAACCGTCGAGCGGCGGGGCGGCGATAACGGCGTTATGGGTGGCCAGCACCATCGGCATGCGCATCTGCCCGTCCCAGGGCCGGAAGTTCATCTGCACGCCCTTGGACCCATCGATCTTGAGGCGGTTGCCGCGGATATAGTCGGCGATCTTCTGGTAGTCTTCAGAGCGCGCCTTGGCAATGGCGGTGATGACCGACTTGGCGGCCATCCAGGCGGCCCAGTCCTGCCCGGTCATGCGCCGGCCATCGGTCATCTTCTCGAAGCGCGAGGTGACCTGGGTGGAGCCGTCGCGATCCCAGGACCATTGCCATTCCGAGGAGACGAGGCCGGTCGAGCCGACGACGAGGCGCGGCAATTGCGTGGCATAGGGCAGATAGCGCGAAAACTCGCCCTGATGGTCGGCGACATAGACGACATCGTAATCGACCCCGCCGGTGATGAGCAGCGGGTTGTTCTTTTCGCGGTTGGCCGGATCGGTGGCGAGGGTGAATTCGCGCGTATCGACGACCTCGAAGCGCTGGCGGTCGGCGGAAGCCCGGAAGGCTTCGGCCATGGCCTTGTCGCGCTCCTCGGGGCCGACGAGCATGAGCACCTTGGTCCAGTTGCGCGTGCGCAGATATTGCACCAGCGCATCGGCATTCATGCGGTCCGAGGCGGCGGTATGCAGGAGATTGGCATAGCACCGGTCGCGCAGGTAATCCTCGGGCGCGGTGGCGTTGACGAGGGTGAGCGGCAGGTCCTTGACCTGGGCGGAGACCTGGTCGACCAGATCGGCCGGCAGATCGAGGATGATGAAGCCCTCGCCCGCCTTGTTCATCTCCTGCACCTTGGCGACGAGCCCGGCGAGGTCGGCGGCTTCCTGATGGTCGAGCTTGATCTGGATGTCGACGGCGTCGGTGACGACCTTGAGGTCGTCCACGCCCATTATCGCCCCGTCGATCGGATTACCGCCGGGGGCGACTTCGATGCGGGTATAGACGATATCGGGATGGTAGCGCGGATCGTCGGTGAGCCCGAGATAGCCGATCGGCACTTCGCGCGCGAAAACGGCCCCGCCGGCCAGCACCGCGAAGGCGCTGGCGGCGAGGCCGAGGAGGAGCGGGCTGCGGCGGCTAGTCATCGATGACCACCGAGTGCGGCACGCGGCCGATGGGCAGCGACTTGACCGGCTTCATCGAAGCCGTGTCGATCACGGTGATGTCGTCCGAAAGGCCGTTGGCCACGATCGCCGTCTTTTCGTCGCGCGAGAGATCGACGGACCAGGCGCGCTTGCCGACCAGGATATACTGGAGCACGTCATGGGTCTTGGCATCGACCACCGCCACATGGTTGGCGCGGCCCAGGCTCACATAGATCTTCGAGCCGTCCTGGGTAACGGCCATGCCCACGGGCGTCACGTCTTCCTCGCGGAAGCCGGGCGGCACGAAGATGAGGCTGTCGCCCTTGATCTCGAGCGTCTTGGTGTCGATGATGTAGATCTCGCTCGACAATTCGCACGACACCCAGAGCTCCGAGCCATCGGGCGTGAGGATGAAGCGGCGCGGCCGCGTGCCCACCAGGATGTTCTTGGTGACGGCACCGGTGGCCGTATCGACCACATGCACCATGTCGGCGACCTCGGAAGTCACGAACGCGGTCTTGCCGTCCGGCGTCACCAGCACGCCCTCGGGTTCTGCGCCCGTCGGCACGTCCTGCACGGAAATGCGCGATTCGACGTCGATGGCTTCCAGGCGCGAGTCTTCCTCGTTGGAAACGTAGATCAGCTTTTCGTCCGGCGAGAAGGCGAAGACTTCCGGGCTCGGGCCGGTGGGAATGGAATCCACCACTTCGAGCTTTTCGACATCGATGATGTCGATGGCGTCATCGTCCCCGCAGGCCACGTAGAGCAGCGTGTGGTCGGCATTGAAGTGCATGTCGCGCGGGCGGCGCGAGGTCTTGATGCGCTTGACGACATTGTAGTCCTTGTCGAGGACCACAACCTCGTTGCCCTTTTCGGTCGATACGAAAATCATCCCCGTATCCTTGGCCAGGGCCGGCAGAGCGGCCCCGGCGGCAAGGAGAAGGGCGATGGCAGCGGAAAGCGCCAGTCTCTTCATTTTGGCAAAGCCTTATTTGACGATGAACTTGCCCTTGAGGCCCTTGTTTTCGTAGCCGGGCACCCAGAAATCATACTCGCCCGGACGCACCGGGACGAAGGAAATGTTGAACGTGCCGCCGTCATCGAATTCGAGGCTGTAAAGACCGCCGGCCTTCACCTCGAGATCGTTGACCACGATCTGGTTGATCCAGGAATTGCGCACCAGTTCGGGGAAGACCAGCGCCATTTCCTCGCCGCCGTCGGAGGTGATGTCGAGGCGATAATACTTGCCGGTCTCGAGCTGGTATTCGGTCTCCGAGAACGCCAGATTCTCGGTGTCGATCTTGAGTTCGGGCAGGTTGGTGCCATTGGCGGCCAGGTTGCCTTCGGCCAGCGCCGGAGTGGCGGCGAACGCGGCGAGAACGGCAAAGCCGGCCAAGGTTTTTGCGATAGGACCCATAGAGATTTCCTTCCCCCATTGTGGCGGCTCGCTGCCGCACTTAGGCTTTCTTCGTGACGGCGGGCAGGATACGATCGCGACCTAATGGCGCAACAACGATGCCGCAATACTCAAGATAGCCATCCCTAATAACAGGCGATGCTAGCGCTCGTGACCAATCGCAGAAAACACACTCTGGGTGAGGAACATGCGTAGTCTTTTCAAAACGATGCTGGCTGGCGCGGCCCTTCTGAGCGTGTCGGCGGCGGCCGGGTTCGGCGCCGAGGCCAACAAGATCGTCATCGGCGTGCAGGAAAGCGGCACGGTCGGTTGGGAACTGGCCGCCATGAAGGCGCTCGAACTCGACAAGAAGCACGACCTCGAGCTCGAAGTGCGCAACCTCGCCGACAGCAAGGCCGGCCAGATCGCGCTGCAATCGGGCGCCGTCGACGTCATCCTCTCCGATTTCGTCTGGGTGTCGCTGCAGCGCGCCCAGGGCAATCTCGTCACCATGGTGCCGCACTCGCTCGCCGTGGGCGGCCTCATGACCGCGCCCGACAGCGGCATCACCAAGGTGGAAGACCTCAAGGGCAAGACGCTGGCCGTGGCCGGCAGCCCCGTGGACAAGAGCTGGGTGGTGCTGCAGGCCTATTACAACAGCAAGACCGGCAGCCAGCTCGCCAACGACGTGGACGCCCGGTTCGGCGCCCCGCCGCTGGTGAACGAGCTGCTGGCCAAGGGCGAAGCCCCGGCCGCGCTCAACAACTGGAACTGGAACGCCCGCGCCAAGGTGGACGGCAAGATCGAGCTGCTCTCGGTCGCCGACATGCTCAAGGACCTGGGCGTGGCCGAGCAGCCCCCGCTCCTGGGCTGGACCTTCACCGACGAGACCGCAGCCAACAAGACCGACGCGCTCAAGGCCTTCCTAGACGCCTCGTTTGACACCAAGGCGGCGCTGATGACCGACGACAAGGTGTGGGACGATATCCGCGACCTCACCGGCGCCAAGGACAACGACGCACTCTTCGACCAGATCAAGAACGATTACCGTGCCGGCATCGTCCAGCATTACGACCCCAACAACATCCAGGCCGCCGAGCAATCCTTCGCGCTGATGGCCAAGTATGGCGGCAAGGACGTGGTGGGTGACCAGACGGCCCTTTCGGACGGCACCTTCTGGAAGGGATACCAGAAATAACAGACCAGCCGCGCGAAAAGCCGCCGGCAAAGGCCAAGGCTACGCATGATGCAAAGGGCTTCGTCCTCGAAGCCCTTTCATTGCCCTTGCTCCTGCTCATCTGGCAGGTGCTGTCGATGGCGTTTCCCAACCGGCTCTTCCCCTCCCCCATCGAGGTGGCGGGGCATCTGTGGGTGCTGGGCACGACCGGCAAGCTGCTGCCGGACCTGGCCAAGACCCTCACCCGCGCCGCCATCGCCTTCTTCGTGGCCATGGCGATCGGCACGGCCATCGGCATCGCCTTCGGGCGCGTGCGCTGGGCCGACCGGCTGTTCTCCACCTGGGTGGTGGTGGGCCTCAACATCCCGGCGATCGTGGTCGCCATCGTGCTCTATATCTGGCTGGGCCTCACCGAGACGGCGCTGATCCTGGCGGTCATCATCAATAAGGTGCCGCTGGTCATCACCACCATCCGCGAGGGCGTGAAGAGCTTTTCGCGCGATTACGACGAACTGGGCCGCGCCTTCCGCATGCCGTTCTGGCGGCGTCTGCGCCTGATCTTCATCCCCCAGCTCATGCCGTTCGTGCTGGCCGCCGCCCGCACCGGGCTCAGCCTCGTCTGGAAGATCGTGCTGGTCTTCGAGGTGCTGGGCAGCGACGGCGGGGTAGGCTACCGCGTCTCGGTATTCTTCCAGTTCTTCGACATCACCGGCATCCTTGCCTATACAATCGCGTTCATCCTCGTGGTGCTCGCCCTCGAATACGGCGTCATGCGCCCCCTCGAAAGAAGCGTTCTGAGATGGCGAACGGACCAGAGCTGAAGATCGACATCGCCGAAAAGCGCTTCTCGGTGCTGCCGGAGCCGCTCTACGAAGACCTGCATTTCACCGTGCCCAGGGGCCAGGTGCTGGCGCTTGTCGGGCGCTCGGGCATCGGCAAATCGAGCCTGCTGCGCCTCATCGCCGGCATCGACACCGATTATGCCGGTACCATCACCATCGGCGGCGTTCCGGCCGAAAACGCCCCGCCGCCCGGCTTCGTCTTCCAGGATTCGCGCCTGCTGCCCTGGCTGACGGCGTATCAGAACATCACGGCGGTCAATCCCGGCATTACCCGCGCCGAGGGCGAGGCCATGCTCGAGCGCGTCGGCCTCGCCGGCTTCGCCGATGCCTTTCCCCACCAGCTTTCGGGCGGCATGCAGCGGCGCGTGGCTTTGGCGCGGGCCTTTTCGGTCAATTCGCAATTGCTGCTGCTCGACGAACCTTTCGTCTCGCTCGATCGCCATCTGGTGGCAGGGCTGCAGAAAGTGCTGCTGCAATTGCTGGCTGCCGAGGAGCCTACCGCCATCCTCGTGACCCACCTGCCCGAGGATGCGGCTTTGCTCGCCGACCGGGCCATCATCCTCGACGGCCGCCCCGCCCGCGTGGTAGCCGATATGGCGTTCGAGAGCCGGCGCGGCGCGCGCGACCCGCAGGAATTGCTGCGGCTGACCGAACTGCTCTCGGCCTATTCGGAGGAAAAGGCATTATGACCGATCCCGTGCTGGTCTTCGATCAGGTCCGCAAGTCCTATGGCGACAACGAAGCGCTCAAGGGGATCAGCTTTACCATCGACCGCTCGGAAGTCGTGGGCCTGCTCGGCCCGAACGGCGCCGGCAAATCCACCCTCTTCCAGATCGCCGCCGGCCTTTTCGCTCCCGATGGCGGGGCGGTGAGCGTCTTCGGGCTCGATTACCGCAAGCATGCCTCCGACATCCTGGCGCGGCTGGGGGTCGTCTTCCAGGCGCGCTCGCTCGACCTCGACATGACGGTGAGCGCCAATCTGCGCTTTCATGGCCAGCTTTTCGGCCTCTCGGGCAAGCTGCTGTCGGCACGCATCGCCGAAGTCACCGAATTGCTGGAGGTCGCCGACCTCGTCAAGCGCCCGGTGCGCACGCTTTCCGGCGGCAACCAGCGGCGCGTCGAAATCGCCCGCGCCCTGCTCAACAAACCCGACCTGCTGCTGATGGACGAGCCCTCTGTGGGCCTCGACGCCACCACGCGCCGCAAGCTCGTCGACCACATGCAGGTGGTGCGCGAACAGCAGGGCACCTCGATCCTCTGGGCTACCCACCTGGTCGAGGAAGTCGACCACGCCGACCGCATCGTCTTCATCGCCAAGGGCGAAATCACCCATATGGGCACGCCGGCGGAGATTCTGGCCCAGACCGGCGCCCAGACGCTGACCGATGCCTATGTGGCGCTGACGGGAGGCCCCGGCGAGGGCGAAGAGCGCGCGGCGTAGTTTTTCGCGGGACAGGGTTTGGGGTTTCCTCCCTCGGCGACGTGGCCTTGGCTCACCCTCCTCCCAGCCTCGCCTCCTACCGGAACCCGCCCGGCGTGCGCGTGCGGCGCCAGTCCCAGGGGTTTTCGAATTTGACGCCGTCGCGCCAGAGGCCGACCCTGGCGGTTTCGGCTTCCTGCTGGGCGGCGACATAGTCCTCGCTCTGCTGGGTGAAGGCGAGGGCATAACCCTGCCTGGCCAGTTCGGCGGCGATATCGGTGTCGCCGATCTTGCAGACGCCGTAGCGGCGGCGGAAGGGGTCGGGCTTGTCGTCGGTGAGGGTGCAGGTGACCTCGCCCGTGGCCAGCAGGTCGTCGAGCGCGCGGGTGGCGGCCTCGTAGCATCCCCATTTCTTGGTCTTGTCGATGAGGCAGAACTGGCTGCGCTCGGGCGCGTCCACGCCCCACAGGATCACGCGCTGCTTGTCGACCTCGACGATATCGGCATCGATGCGCTTGGCCGGCCCCGTGACCGTATCCGCCGCCAGCGCGCAACCGCCGGTCAGCGCCAGGACGCCGGCGAAGATCGCCGCCGTCAGATTGGTCTTGTTTACACTCGACATAAGCTCCTCCAATAACCTTCTTCACGCCTGCCTTGCGCGCGGCGGTCTAAAACTCCGCCAATGCCAAGGAGGCTAAAACCGTGAAACTCGCCGTGCTCGTCGCCGCCGCCCTGCTCCTGCCCGCCCCTGCCCTCGCCGGCCCGGTCGAAGACCTGCTCAGCGGCGCGCGCAAGGAATGCCGCGGCTGCGACCTCACCGATGCGCGCTTCAAGAAGGCGGACCTTTCCGGCGTCGACTTCACGGGCGCCAACCTCACCGGCGCCACCTTCCACCGCGCCAACCTCAAGGGCGCGATCTTCGACGGCGTGACGGCGACCAACGCCAATTTCAACCTGACGGACCTCTCGGGCGCCAGCTTCGTGGGCGCCAAGGCCGAGGGCGCGCTGTTCTACGGCGCCCAGCTTTCGGCGACCAAGTTCGACAAGGCCGACCTCACCCATGCGCGCATGCAGGAAACCCGCATGACCAATGCGAGCCTTATCGACTCCAAGCTCGACAGCGCCGTCATGCGCAATGCGCGGCTCAACAACGCCGATCTCACTGGCGCCGACATGACCGGCACCAACCTCATCGGCGCCAGCATCGGCCGCTCCGTCTTCGACGACGCGCGCATGGACAATGCCAGCTTCAGCAAGGCCAAGGCCTCCGACACCAGCTTCAAGAATGCCCGGATCAAGGCGACCGATTTCTACGGCGCCGACCTGCGCAACGCCGATTTCGCCGCCGCCTCTGTGACCGACAGCCGTTTCACGCTGGCCAAGACCTCCGGCATCACCTGGGGCGATGCTGTGCTCGCCCGCAACTTCATGCAGGATGGGCGCTACCAGCCCTGATGCCGCCCGTTCAGCGCGACGTGGCCGGGGCAGGCGCAGGTTCATAGGGTTTCTCGACGATCTCGAAACGCGTGCGGCTTTCGAAATAGCCGCGATTGATCTGCTGGGTATCCCGGCTCACCGCTTCCTGGCCCTTCTTGCGCAGGAAGGTCGCCTCGATGCGCAGGGCCTGCTTCCCGTCCGGACTGTTGGCCTGGCACAATTCATGGATGAATTCGCTGCCGACCGGGTTCTCGCCGGCGGCCGGCGGAAAATCCTGGCAGGCCGGCAGCCAGTCGCGATAGCGGCCCTTGAGGTTCTTGGAAAGCGTCACCGCCAGCCGCCGGTCGCGCAGCGAGGCGCGGTCGTCGGTGACGATGCGAATACCGCGCACGATGCCCCCATCATCGACGAGCACCGTCTGAACGATCGGATGGGCATAGATCGAGGTGCCGCTCTGATAGGCGCGGTATTCGTTGTCCAGCGCCTTGGCGATGTAGTCGAGTTCGTCGTCCTTGGCGAAATAGACCTCGTGCAGGCCCGAGTCCTCGGCCGGACAGACGGCGAAATCGGCAAAATTCTTGAGCGGGGTCGAGGGCGGCCCGCCATTGGTGCCGCAGGAAATATCGACGACCTCCATCTCGGGAATGTCGGTGACCGGACTGCCGATCCTGACGTTCCAGATGGAAAAGGCCGGCACGAGGCCGGCCTCGATGCCCGTCGCGTCCGGCCCCGCCTGCGCCAGGGCGGGCGTGCACAGCACGCCGGCAACGAGCGCAGCGAGTAGACCCGAGCGGCAGGCGAACATGTCAGGCGTCCTTACTTGAGGCCCACGCAGAAACCGGCGCCCGGCTGGAAGGCTTCCTCGCAATCGGCGAGCGTGGCCTTGCCGTAGCCCTTGAGCTTGGTTTCGATATAGGCGACGACGTTGATGATATCGGCTTCCTTGAAGGTATGGCCCTTGCGCGGCGCGCTGGCCTCGTCGAAATCGGCCATCACCTGGTCGTTGCAGAGTTCGGGTTTCTTATAGGCCTGGGCGTCGTGATAGGGCATCGGCGTGCCCGGAAGGCCGCAGCGGACCACCGAGATCAGGGTCTCCGCATCGAGCCCGGTTTCGCGCAGCATGGCCGCAGCGCCCTCGGAGCGCGAGTTCTTGCCCGAACCGTCGCCGTCCCAACCATGGCAGGAAATGCACAGGCCGATCTTCTGGAAGACGCGCTTGCCGCGCTCGACATCGGCATTGGCGAGCAGGCCATTCGGGTCATCGCCGACCGGGATGCCGTTGGCGTCGCGCTCGAGCGAGCTTTCCGAGCGGGGGCCGGTGATTTCGGGGCCGGATTTCTTGGGGGCCTGCGCGGCGTTGGCCATCGCCGGGGCGCAGACGAGAACGAGTGCCGCCAGAGCGAGGCGGAGAGTAGGGGAAAGGGCGAGGCGCATGAAATGATCCTTGAAATGACAGAACTGCCGGGCGGAAAACCCGCCCGGCAGAACGGTATGCCGGCCTCAGCCTAGAGGCTGAAAACGTAGAGCATCTGAGCGGGCTGCTTGTTTTCCAGCTCGGGATGGCCAAACGAAGCGATACCGACGCCGCCGCCGGCAATGGCGATATACTGCTTGCCGTTGACGGTATAGGCGATGGCCGGAGCCTCGAAGGCGGTGCCCAGGTTGATCGAGAACTTCTCTTCGAGGGTCTTGGAATCATAGGCGCCGAAAGTGCCGTCGAGCTGGCCGGTCCAGACCAGGCCGGGGGTCAGCAGGACGCCGGCATAGTTCGGGAACGGCGTGTTGACCTTGGCAAGCTGCTTGCCGGTCGCGACGTCGAAGGCGAAGAGCGAGCCGGTCTGCACGCCATTGGCGGCAGCCGCACCGCCCGAGAAGCTGGTGCCCGGATGAACGTCTTCGGGAGCCACGGTCTGGGTCGACACGTCCGAGCAGCCTTCGATGCCGGCACCATAGGCAATGCCCGTGGTCGGATCGTAGGCGGTCGGGAAGAAGTTCACGCCGCCCTGGATGTTCGGGCAGGCCTCGGCGGTGGCCCCATCGCGACGTGGCGCGCCATTGGCATAGACCTGAAGCGACTTGGTCGGATCGTATTCGACCGGCAGGCCGGTCTTCGGATCGATGCCCTTGGTCCAGTTCAGCTTGTCCACATACTGGGTGGCGTTGATGAACGCGCCATTGGTGCGGTCGAGCGTGTAGAACATGCCGTTACGGCCGAAATGGGCCAGAACCTTGCGGTCTTCGCCATTGACCTTGGTGTCGACGAGGAGCTGCACGCCCACTTCGTCATAGTCCATGTAATCGCCAGGCGTGTACTGGTGGTACCACTTGAGCTTGCCGGTATCGAAATCGAGCGCGATCGACGAGTTCGAATAGAGGTTGTCGCCCGGACGGTATTCCGGGTCATACATCGGCACCGGATTACCCGTGCCCCAGTAAACGGTGTTGGAAGTCGGGTCGTACGAGCCCGTCACCCAGGCAGCGGCGCCGCCGGTCTTCCAGCAATCGGGGTTGCCGGCTTCATCGCACTTCCAGGTTTCCGAACCGGGCTCGCCGGGCTCGGGAACGGTGTAGAAGCGCCAGACTTCGTCGCCGGTCTTGGCGTCGAGCGCCGCGATCCAGCCGCGGGTAGCCCAGTCACCGAAGGACTGGCCGACAAGGATCTTGTCCTTGATGGCGAGCGGAGCGTTGGAGAAGCCCTCGCCCGGCTCCGAACCGATCTGCTGGTCCCAGACCACATCGCCGGTCTCATCGTCACAGGCAATGACGCGACCGTCATTGAGCGCAGCGACCACGAGATTGCCCGAGAGCGCCAGGCCACGGCTGGCGAGCAGCAGCGGAGCGGAGGCATCCTTCTCGACGCCCGTGTCGCACATCCACACGATCTTGCCGGCCTTGCCCGACGAGACGTCGATCTTGTAGGGCGTGCCCCAGGGATCGGTGATATAAAGGAACCCGTCCTTGGCGAGCGGCGTTGCTTCCATGCCGCCGACGCCGAACGAGGACGGCTCGCCGCCACCGAGCGGAACCGCGAAGGCCAGCTTGAGGCCACCCACGTTCTCCGAGGTGATTTCCTTGAGCGGCGAATAGCGGTTCGCGTCATAGGTGCGATGCACGGTCAGCCAATTGCCGACATCAGCGTCGGAATTGGCATTGAGCAGACGCTCCGAAGTCACCTCGTCAGCGGCAATCGTGCCGCCGGCGAGGGCCGCAAGTGCGACCGCCGCTATGCCCATACGCAGGGCTACCCGATTGGTCATATGCTCCCCCTTATCTAGGATTTTTAGGACTCTTTTGGGTGAGGCCTATGAACACCTAGTCGTGGCTCAAATTGCCAATATTTGATATTGGGCTTTCCTCTTAAAGAGGAAACAAGCCATCAGGGAAGCTAACGAGGCCCGCCGGACTAGCCGGCGAGCGACAGGGATTGCGCGTGATTGGGCGCCATTTCGCGGTTGTAGTCGTTCTGGCAGAATTCCACCAATGCCCGGTAGATCGAGGCATAGGAAGGCAGCGTGAGCAGGTGCTTGGGCATAGCCAGGACGACGCTGCGGCTGAGATTTTCCAGCGGGAAGATCTGCACGCGCTCGCGCACGCTGGGCGGCAGATTGGGCAGCAGCGAGAGCGGGCAATGCGTGGTCGCCAGGCCCTCGGCCACGATATCGACGGCCGCCGCATAGGTGGTCGCGGCATAGGTCGGCGTCGCCACCGGCAGGGTGTGCCGATACCATTCGTCCGTGCGCGGACGCAGGGCGATATTGGCGTCGATCTCGACGAAGCTGCGCAGCGCGCCCTTGATGTCGCCGGGCTTGCCCTTGGACAGCACGCGCTTGATATCGGCCAGCGGCACGTCGGCCGGCACCACCCAGGCGATCTGGTCCTCGAACAATTCCGTCACCGCGAACGAGCCGCGGTCATCGGCGATCGCCTCCGAATTGACGATGGCGCAATTGAGCTGGTGCAGCCGCAATTGCTCGACGAGCTCGGAACTGGTCAGCGCGAACTTGAGCTCGAACTTGACGAAGCCCGGCTCGCGGCTGGCGATCCGGGCGGCAGCCGCGGTGAAGCGCCCCCGCAGCGTCGGGGTCACCCCGATCTTGAGCGTCACAGAATTGTCGACGAACCGCTGGCGATGTTCGTTGACCATGTTGTCCAGGCGCCGCAGCATCTCGTCGCCCGTCTTGAACCAATATTCCCCCGCCGGCGTCAGGCTGATGACGCCGGTCCGGTTCCGCTGGATGAGCTGGGTGTCGAGTTTTTCCTCGAGCTTGGCCAATTGCTGGCTGATTGAAGGCTGGGACAGGCCGATGCGTCGCGACGCCTTGGTGATGGAGCCCGCCACCACCACAGCCTGAAAGATCTGAAGTTGCTTTAAAGTGATATCCATATGAGCCGCCATCCTCCTCGCCCGGAGGAGGTGAGCACAATATCTTACATCGGGGAATGTAATAAAAGGTCGCATGCCAAAACGCCACCTTGACAGGTGGCGGCGGCGCCGAATTCAAACAAAAAGGACGGGCACCCGGCCCGTCCTCCCAAGCTACGCCGCGAGGCGCAACAAGCTTACTCGGCCTTGAAGTCAGGCGAGAAGGTCTGCAGATAGGCTACGACATTGGCGATATCGTCATCCTTGGGCAGGCCCGGGAAGCTCATCTTGGTGCCCTTGACGAAGTCGCGGGGCTTCTTGAGAAATTCCGAAACGGTCTCGGGAGTCCAGACCAGGCCGCCATTGCCGGCGTCGATCATGGCCTGCGAGAAGCTGTAACCTTCGACAGCACCGGCTTTTTCGCCGAAGATGCCGTTGAGCGCCGGACCGACCTTGTTGGCGGCGCCCTCGCCGACCGCATGGCAGCCAGCGCACTTCTTGAATACCTTTTCACCGGCCGCCGGGTCGCCGGCCGCCATGGCGCCGGTGGTGCAGAGAGCCAGAGCCGCCGCCGCGAGTACGATTATTTTCTTCATGGGGTTTATTCTCCATACCTAGGCGGCAAACCGCCAACCACTGGGTGAACGTTCTTTATCACCTGTAGGAAACGCGCCAAGTGCGACAGAAGGTCCATCGCGACGCACCTGGGCATTATCTCACCTTTACGAGGCGCAAGGCAGAGGGAATCGGCACGAGACTTGCTTTGGTCAGCCGCGCTTATTCGAGCGGGCGGCCCAGCGCGCGCCCGGCCGGAGCGATACTGCCACCGGCACCCCGGAGCAACCGCCAGAGCATGAGGGCCGCGCCGGTGGCGAGCACGGCCTGCATGATCCCCGTAACCTCGAAGAACACATTGTCCGGCATTTCGTAGACCGGCGCCGCAAACACGCGCGCCGCGGTCGCCGGCCCGATGGTGAAGAACACCAGGTTCTTGAGCGCGTGGTTATAAAATCCCTCGAACACCCCGATGGTGAGGATCGGCAGCACCAGGATGACGACGACGCCCGCCCAGGCGAGCCACGCGTTCCTCAGCCGCCAGCCCGAATAGAGCAGGCCAGCTATGGCGAGCGCCCCCGGCACGCTCAGCAGCAGCACATGCATGCGCCAGGGGGTATCGTAGATGAGGGCACCATAGGCATGGTGGATGGAAGTGAGGACCAGAACCGCGATGGCGGAGCCGCCCGCCGCGAGCACGGCTCCTGCTGACGCTGTGGCAATGAAATCGAGACGCATCTGCTTATGCTCCTTGGGTTGCACTTCCCTGGGGCTAGCACGATACTGAACACGATGTTCGGATGTTGCCGGACAGGCGCTGGCTGCCAATGCGATAGCGAACAGAAGCCCGGCCGCTGTCCGCAAACAGGAGGGCCTTGCCATGCCGATCGATCGCCGCGTGGCGCGTACCCGGACCGCGCTTTACGACGCGCTGGTCGCGCTGATCCTGCAACAGGACTACGACACCATCAGCGTCCAGGACATTCTCGATGAAGCCAATGTCGGCCGCTCGACTTTCTACACGCACTTCACCTCCAAGGACGACCTGCTCGAACACAGCCTCGAGCGGCTGCGCGCCCTGCTGGTCGAAGGGCGCGAGCGGCAGCGCCGGCAATTGCGCGATACCGGCGCCATTTCCTGGGACTGCACGCGCACGCTCTTCGCCCATATCGGCGAACACCGCGCCATTCACCGCGCCCTTGCCGGAAGGCGGGCCCAGTCAATCGTGCTCGGCGCCATCCGCGATGTGCTCATGGACTTCTTGCGCGGCAATCTCGTTGCTCAGCAGCCGGAAGCACCGCCGCGCGAACTGACGGTGCAGTTCTTCGTCGGCGCCTTCATGTCGGTGGTGGACTGGTGGCTCGACCGCCGGCCGGACATGCCGGTGGAAGAGGTCGACAGGCTGTTCCGGCAATTGGTGACGCAAGGCGTCGCCATTCCCTCTCACGCCGCGGTTCTGGCGGCGGACTGAAACGCCGGCTCAGGCGGAAACGAGATCTTTGAGGCTCTTGAGAAAGCCTTTTACGCGCGCCTTGAGGCCGACGAGATCGAGGCTTTCGAACGCCTCCAGCGTCCAATCGGCCGCAAGCGTTCCCCGTAGGCCCTGGCATTCGCGGCGCTGCGCCGGCTCGAGCGGCAATTGCGCGGCCTGGTCGAGAAGCTGCAACAGCTCATGGATCTCGCGCATGCGCGAGAAGGCAGCGAACATGGGGCCGTCATGGCGGGGCGCATCGAAGAGTGCGGTAGCGCGCTGGCCGGCGCCCAGGCAGTCGAACTGCACACAGCCGCGAAAGCCGGCTTCTTCCAGATGCGTATGGATGCGGCAGCGATGGGAGGAATCGAGGTTCCGGCACACTTCTCCCGCCGGCTTGTCGAAGGCGAAGAAGGCGGAGCGGTCGAAAGCGAGTCCGACGCAGCACAGCCCGATGCATTTACTGCAATCGGGGGTCAGTTCAACGCTGGTTCCGGGGCTTTGCATCATGAGAATGGATCGCATAATGCACGAAAGCCCTCAGTTTTGGCTGAGGGCTTTTGTGTATCTAATCGTATTGAGGATGGTGTTTTTGGCAGACCTGGCGGCGACCTACTCTCCCAAGCCTTGAGACTTAGTACCATTGGCGCTGCAGTGTTTAACGGTCGAGTTCGGGATGGGATCGGGTTCTG